>Ga0137415_10004868_pt1 | contig 13281 bp, 13 predicted proteins | sample CZODoug3_1_1_16f_FD_183082 | JGI IMG/M metagenome (GOLD analysis project Ga0137415, IMG submission 183082) | Vadose zone soil fungal communities from Angelo Coast Range Reserve, California, USA - CZODoug3_1_1_16fungal (Hybrid Assembly) | ecosystem: Environmental > Terrestrial > Soil > Vadose... | reverse complement strand
ACCGTGCAGGCGCAGATCCTGGAGACCCTGGTGCGGATCTCCACCGACGCCGGCGCGGCCATCATGCTGATCACCCACGACCTGGGTGTGGTGGCCGGCATGGCGGACCGGGTGCAGGTGATGTACGGCGGCACCGTGGTGGAAGGGGCGGAGGTGACCGAATTGTTCGCCCACCCCCGGATGCCGTACACCATCGGGCTGCTCGGTTCGGTGCCACACCCGGAGCAGGTCGGGCGACGGCTCACGCCGATCCACGGGGCTCCGCCGTCCCCGCTGCACCTGCCGCACGGGTGCGCCTTCGGGCCCCGCTGCCCGCTGATGCGCGAGGACCCCTGCCTGGTCAGCGAGCCGGAGCTGGTGAGCGTCGGCACGGCGGAGGACCGGCACTCGGCGCGCTGCCACCGGTCGAGCGAGCTGAGCGGTGATCCGTCCGCGCGGCTGATGTTCGCCAGCACCGAGATCGGGCTGCACGAGGCGCCGGCGGCCGACCTGGTGGAGGAGCAGCAATGAGCTCTGGTGAAGCGCCGGCGGCACCGGGAGGAGCGCCGGCGGCACCGGGAGGAGCGCCGGCGTCGACCGAGCCGCTGCTGCGCGTGCGGGACCTGGTGAAGGACTTCCCGGTACGCGGCGGCGGCATCATCCCCCGGACGGTCGGGCAGGTCCGCGCGGTGGCCGGGGTGTCGCTGGACCTGCGCGCCGGGGAGACCCTGGGGCTGGTCGGCGAGTCCGGCTGTGGGAAGTCCACCGCGGGGCGGTGCCTGCTGCGGCTGCACGAGCCGACGTCCGGTTCGGTGCGGTTCGCCGGGGAGGAGCTGACCGAGGTGTCGCCGCGGCGGATGCGCGCGCTGCGCCGCGAGCTGCAGATCGTCTTCCAGGACCCGTTCGCGTCGCTGAACCCCCGGTGGACGGTGAACCAGATCGTCCGCGAGCCGTTCGAGATCCACGGGGATAGCTCGGGCAGCGTCCAGGCCAGGGTGGACGAGCTGCTGGAGACCGTGGGGCTGAACCCGGAGCACCGCAACCGCTACCCGCACGAGTTCTCCGGCGGCCAGCGCCAGCGCATCGGCATCGCCAGGGCGCTGGCCCTGCGGCCCCGGCTGGTGGTGCTGGACGAGCCGGTGTCCGCGCTGGACGTCTCGGTGCAGGCCGGCGTGGTCAACCTGCTCGCCGAGCTGCAGGAGAAGCTCGGGGTGGCGTACCTGTTCATCGCGCACAACCTGTCGGTGGTGCGGCACATCTCCGACCGGGTCGCGGTGATGTACCTCGGCAAGATCGTCGAGACCGGTACCCGGGAGCAGATCTACACCGAGGCGCGCCACCCGTACACCCAGGCACTGCTGTCCGCCGCCCCGGTGCCGGACCCGGCCACCGAGCGGAGCCGGCGGCGGATCATGCTCGCCGGTGACGTGCCGAGCCCGCTGAACCCGCCATCCGGCTGCCGGTTCCGCACCCGGTGCTGGAAGGCGCAGGAGGTCTGCGCCGTCCAGGAGCCGCCGATGCTGCCCCAGGACTCGCCGACGCACCTGGCGGCCTGCCACTTCCCCGAACCGCCCACCGCGGCACTCAGCACCGCCGCCACCGCCTGACCACCGTTCGGGGTGGCTCCCACCCCCATGATCGGCGTTTTGGTGACTAGAGGGACGTACCACGTCCTTTTCGACACCGAAACGCCGATCATGGCGGCGCGGGCGGCGCGGGCGGCGCGGGCGGTGGCGGTGGCCGGGTTGGGTGGGCTGGTGGCGCGGCGCGGGCGGTGGCCGGGTGGGGAGCGCCGTCGGGGGTGTGGTGGATCAAGCTGGGGTAGCGGCGGCAAGGGCGGCGTGGATCTGGGTGAGGACGGCGTTGGGGTGGTGGACCAGGTCGTCCCAGGTGAAGCGCAGCACCGTCCACCCGCCCAGGACCAGGGCGTTCTGTCGGCGGCGGTCGGCGCGGAACTCGGCCACGCCGCTGTGCCAGGCCCAGCCGTCCACCTCGACGGCGACCCGGGCGGCCGGGAAGGCCAGGTCCAGCACGTAGCCGGAGACGGCATACCCGAGCTGCCACCCGGTGAGCCCCGCGCCACGCAGCAGCCGGACCAGCTGCCGCTCGGCCTCGGACGCCGCGCCGTCCGCTGCCGCGCGCAGCAGGCCGGCCGCCGCGGCAGAGCCGTACCGGCCGAGGTTGCGGCGGTGCGCCCTGGACAGCGCTTCCAACCGCACCCGTCGCTGCAGCATGCGGTCCAGGAACGCCGGCCCTTCAGTGCCGAGCTCCACAGCGGCCTCGAGCACGGTCAGCGGCACGTCACTTACCCAGAGGAACCGTGACAGCACCAGGTCGGCGTCGGCCAGGTCGCGCCGGCGGACCCGAACGCCGGGCCGGCCGGCTGGTTGCCGCCCGCGCGCCACGGTGACCTCGACCTCCTCGGGACATTCGTCCACCAGGCCGTGCCACCACGCAGCCGCCAGCCCGGTGACCGCTGCCCGGGGCATCGCCGACAGCGCCGCCGCCCACACCCGAGCGGTGTCGCTCAGCTCCTGGTCGGCGCGGTGGAAGACCCGGGGGTACAGCCGCCGCCAGCGCCCCGCCGCGACCCGGTGGTGTACCCCGCGCGGCGTCAACCCGGTGGCAATGGCCTGGCGCAGGCTGATCACGCCGTGCTGGCGGCGGAGGATGGCGTCGGTGTCCACTGGCCGAGGATCCCGGAGCTGGGTGGCGCGCCGGGCCGGAACGCCGATTTCCGCCGTTCACCCGAGTGGTGGGGGCCGCGGTGGGGCGAGCTAGTTTGGCGCGGTGCCACCGCCACCGCCGTTGCGCCGGGCCCGCCGCCGGCTGCTGCTCGTGCACGCCCACCCGGACGACGAGACGATCACCACCGGCGGCACCATCGCGCGCTATGCGGCCGAGCCGGACACCTCGGTCACGCTCGTCACCTGCACGCTCGGTGAGCAGGGTGAGGTGATGGTGCCCGAGCTGGCCGGGTTGGCCGCCGACCGCGCCGACCAGCTCGGCGGGTACCGGATCGGCGAGTTGGCCGCCGCCGCGGCCGCGCTCGGGCTGGCCGACCGGCGGATGCTCGGCGGCACCGGGCGCTGGCGGGACAGCGGGATGGTGGTGGTGGAGGGGGTGCACGCGGCCGCCCCGCCGCGCGAGCAGCTGCACGCCAGGGCGTTCTGCGCCGAGGAGCAGCGGGCCGCGCAGGTCGACGCGCTGGCCGAGATCATGGCCGACGTTGAGCCGCACGTGGTGGTGGGCTACGACCCGAGCGGCGGCTACGGGCATCCTGATCACGTGCGGGCACACGAGATCACCATGGCGGCCGCCGACTCGGCGCCCAGCGTGCGCAAGGTGTACTGGTCGGTGGCGCCGGCGGCCGACGTGGCGGCCGGCTTGGCCGAGCTGGCCGGCGCGGCCGAGCACGGGTTGCCCTGGCGGCTGGCCACGCTCGCCGAGCTGCCGTCGGTGCCGGACGATACGGTCACCACCCGGGTGGACGTGTCCGGCCAGCTGGGTGCGAAGGTGGCCGCGCTGCGGGCGCACGCCACCCAGCTCACCGTGTGGGCCGGCCCGGCCGGCTCGGGCGAGCTGGCCTTCGCGCTGACCAACGAGATCGGCGTGCCGGTGCTGCGCGCGGAGAGCTACTCGCTCGTCGGCGCGTCCGGTTCGGTGCGCCCGGTGCGGGAGACCGATTTGTTCGACGGGATCGAGGCATGGTGATCGAGGATCGGACCAGTCCGGCGACGGTGGTTTTCGTGCTCACCGCGGATGCCGCGTTGCTGGCCATGATGGAGCTGTTCTTCGTGACCTTGGCGGTGGGCGTTGTGCCCGTCCCGGTGAGCGCGCTGGTCGCCCTGGTCAGCATGCCGTGGCTGGTGCGCGGGGCCGGCGCGGTGGCCGGGCCCAGGGCGGCCGCCCTCCCGCTGGTCGCCTGGATCCTGGTCATCGGGGTGCTCGGGCTGGCCGGCCCGGGCGGGGACGTGCTGCTGCTCGGGGACTGGCCGACGCTGGCGCTGATCATCTGCGGGCTGGTGCCGGCCGCCTTCGTGCTGGGCCGGGTGATCCGGGCCAACCGCGATGCTCGGGCCTCGGCCGGATCCGCGCCGTCCGGGGCATCCGCGCCGTCCAGGGCCGAGCCGACCGGTGCCGAGCTGAACGGTGCCGAGCCGTCCGGGCTGACCGGGGCTGAGTAGACCCGTGACTGGCGTTGCCCAGGGCAACGCCAACCACTCACGGGGTCAGCCAGGTGTCGATGTCGGCGAGGGCCGCGGTGATCAGGGCGGGCGGGGCGCCGGAGGCTTCGACGGAGGTGCGGGCGATCCCGGCGAGCTGCTCGTCGGACAGCCCGAGCGCGTCACGGGCCAGCTCGTACTCGCCCAGCACGCCCGGCCCGAACAGCAGCGGGTCGTCTCCGTTGAGGGTGCAGCGCACGCCCGCCTCGAGCAGCCGGGTCAGCGGGTGCTGCTCGAGCGACGGGACCACCGCGAGCAGCAGGTTCGACGTCGGGCACACGTCCAGCACCACCTGCTCCTCGGCCAGCCGCTCGACCAGGGCCGGGTCCTCCACGGCGCGCACTCCGTGGCAGATCCGTCGCGCGCCGAGGGCGTCCAGCGCGCCGTACACGCTTGACGGCCCGGCCAGCTCGCCGGCGTGCGGGGCGCTGATCAGCCCGGCGCCCCTGGCCACCGCGAACGCCTCGGCGAACGGCTCCGGCGGGAACTTCGACTCGTCGGCGGCCAGCCCGAAGGACACCACCCCGGCGCCGGCGTACCGGGCGGCGAGTTCGGCCAGCCGCACCGCGTCGGACGGGTCGTCGTGGCGCAGCGCGGAGACCATCAGGCCGCAGCCGATGCCCAGCCGCTCGGCGGTCCGGGTGGCCTCCTCGATGACCAGCTCCAGCACCGCGGCCTCGCTGCCGCGGGTCGGGCTGAGCACGTCGGCATAACGGGTCGGATAGAAGTGCGGCTCGACCCAGACCGCGCCGTCGGCCGCCGCGTCCTCGACGACCTCACGCACCAGCCGGCGAAGCTCGTCCGGGGTGCGGACCAGCTCCGCGGCGGCCGCGTAGAGGCGCAGGAACTCTTCGAACGTGCAGTGCGCGCCGATCGCCGGGGGCACCACGCCGGCCGCCTGGGCCAGCTCGGCCAGGGTCGCCGGCCGCATCGCGCCCTCCAGGTGCACGTGCAGGTGGGCCTTGGGCAGCGCGGCGAGGTCGCGGGCGGGGAGATCGCGGGCGGGCACGCCGGCCATTCTGGCGCCTCAGACCGTCGTCTTGCCCTGGAACACCTCGTCCAACACGGTGGTGTCGACGACCTTGGCCACGTCCGGTAGCGGGGACACCCCGGCGGCGGCGAACGCGGTGTACATCGGGCCGCCCAGCACCGCCGGGTCGATCCGCATCAGCCCGTGCGCCTGGGTGTCCGGGCTCTGCGTGAACGTGGTCTGCAGCTGGTTCTCCCTGGTCTGCTGGGCCAGGTCCAGGCCGAGGTCCGCCCCGTACTTCTCCACCGCGAGCTTGGCGGCCACGGCCGGGTCGGCGGCGTTGTCCTGCCAGCCGCGCACGGTGGCCCGCATGAACTTGACCAGCGCTGGCCGGTTGGTGGTGAGCCAGCCGCGGGAGCTGCACAGCAGGTCGGCGTACTGCGGCAGCCCGAGCTGCTCGTAGGTGGTCACCACGAAATCGGTGCCCGCCTTGAGGCCCTTCTGCTCCAGGATGATCGGCTGGTTGGTGGCGAAGCAGGTGTAGACGTCGCCCTGGCCGTCCAGCAGCGGGCTCGGGTCGTAGCCGACCGGGATGAACTTGTACCGCACCGGCACCTTGGCCAGCTTCATCGCCGCCTCCACGAACGGCTGCACGCCCTGCTGGCCCAGCACGGTCTTGTCCACCAGGTCGGCGGCGGTGCGCACCGGTTTCTTGGCGAGCGAGAGGAACGCTTCCGGCGCGTTCTGGAACATCGTCCCGAACGTGACGAAGTCGTTGCCCGAGGTCACCGCGGACAGGAACTGCTGCAGCGCCACCGGCACCGCGATGTCCGCGCCGCCGGCGGCCAGCGTGGCGGTGGGTGCCGGCGCGTTCGGGCCACCGGGGATGAACTCGACGTCCAGGCCTTCCCGCTGGTAGTAGCCGCGGTCCTGGGCGATCCAGAACCCGGCGAACTCCACGTTGGTGATCCAGCCCAGCGCCACCCGGATCTTGGTCCCACCGGCCGGCGCGGCACCGGGCCCGGCGGAATCCCCTCCGCACGCAGCCAGCAGGGCCGACCCGGCGACGGCGCCGAGGCCGGCCAGCCCGGCATTGCGCAGCAGCCGGCGGCGGCTCCAGACGGCGCGCGAGTCGGGCGCTGGGGAGTCGGGCGCTGGGGAGTCGGGCGCTGGGGAGTCGGGCATGGACAGCTCCTCTGGGTGTGCGGCGTTCGGGGGCTCAGGTGAAACGGGCCAGGCCGCGGCGCTCGACCACCCTGGCGGCCACGAAACAGGCCACCGAGACGACCGTGGCGACCAGCGCGGTGCCCCAGGCCCGGTCGGGCTGGTAGTAGCTCACCGCGCGCGCGAACACGGTGCCCAGCCCGCGCCCGCCCATCAGGTACTCGGCCAGCATGGCGGCTAGTACGGCGGTCGGCGCCGCCAGCCGGAACGCCACCAGCAACCCGGGCACCGCGTGCGGGAGCAGCAGCCGGCGCAGCGTGGTGGCCCGCGACGCGCCGAGCACCGCGAACAGGTCCACCGCGCCGCTCGGGGCGTTGCGCAGCCGGGAGCCGACGAACACGAACGCGGGGAAGAACGACACGACGCTGGTGATCACCAGGACGGTCGGCCAGCCGTAGCCGAACACCCTGGCAAGCACCGGGATCATCGCCACCACCGGCACCGAGCGCATGGCCAGCGCGACCGGCGTCATCATCCCGGACATCAGCGCGGACGCCCACACCGCGACGGCCATCCCGGCGCCCAGGGCCATGCCGACGACCAACCCGCCGACCGCCATGGCCAGGGTGACCCCGAGGTCGGGCAGGTAGGCGCCGGGGTGCCCGAGCACGTCCGCGACCACCGCCACCGGGGTCGGCACCACGATCTGGTTGTAGTGGTTGAGCACGGCCCACAACTGCCAGGTGACGGCGAAGACCACGACGGTCCAGTAGCGGGACACCGCCCCGCCGAACCACCTGAGCACCCGCCGTGCCATCGGCACAGCCTGCCCGGTCCCGCCGTCGCCGGGCGAGCGTGCCGCTCCGGGGGTGGCCGGACCGGCCTGGGTCGACGGGCCGGGGGAGTCGGTGAGGGTCACGTGAACCTCCGCTGCACCGCGTGGCGCAGTCCGAGCAGCACCAGGTAGGCCGCCATGGCGAGCACCGAGGAGGCCAGCGCGGCCGCCCACAGCAGGTTGGTCTGGAAGTTCTGCATCGCGCTGACCAGCAGCACGCCCACCCCGCGCGGCGCGCCGAACCACTCCCCGATCACCGCGCCGAGCACCGCTCCCGGGCCCGCCAGGGTCAGCCCGTCCACGATCAGCGGCAGCCCCGCCGGCAGCCGCAGCCGCAGCAGCGTGGCCACCCGCCCGGCGCCCAGCACCGCGAACACGTCCCGCTGGCCCTCGCTCGCGGCGGCCAGCGCCGAGGTGGCCGCCACGAACACCGCGAACCCGGCGGCCAGCGCGGCCACCAGGGTCGGAGTGGCGGCCCGCCCGGCGGTGGTGATCAGCAGCGGGCCGAGCGCGATCAGCGGGATGGCGTTGACCAGCGCGGCGAGCCGGTCCAGCCCCGGGCCGATCGGCGGCAGCAGCGTGCCCAACGCGGCCAGCGCAACGCCCGCCGCCGCGCCCAGCACGAACCCCAACCCGGCGGCCGACCCGGTCGCGGCCAGCGCCCGGCCGAGCACCCGCTGGGCCGATGGCGCGGTCAGGTACTCCACTACCGCGCTGAGCGGCGGCCAGCTGGGGCCGGCCAACCCGGTGCGCCCGATCACCTCGGCCAGCGCCACCAGCAGCACGGCCCCGGCGGCGGCCAGCCCGGCGGTGCGGGCGGACGTTCCGGCGGTGCGGGCGGCCCCGCCGCTCACGCGGCCGTCCCGGCCGGCTCGGCCTCGTCCAGCAGCCCGGTGAGCTGGTCCACCAGCGCGTGGAACGCCGGCTCGCGGGTGACCTCGGTGCCACGCGGGCGGGGCAGGTCCACCCGCTGCACGTGCCGCACCCGCCCGGGACGCCCGGTCATCACCACCACCCGGTCGGCCAGTAGCACCGCCTCGTCCACGTCGTGGGTGACCAGCAGCGTGGTGATCCGCTGCGCCATCCAGATCCGGGCCAGCTCCAGGTTCATCCGCCGCCGGGTGACCGCATCCAGCGCGCCGAACGGCTCGTCCAGCAGCAGCACGTCCGGGTTCAGCGCGAGTGCCCTGGCGATGGCCACCCGCTGGCGCATGCCGCCGGACAGCTGCCGGGGCCGGGCGTCGGCGAACCCCTCCAGCCCGACCAGGTGCAGCAGCGCGTCCACCCGCGCCCGGTCGACCTGGCGGCCGGCGACCTTGAACGGCAGCGCCACGTTGGCCCGCGCGCTCGCCCACGGCAGCAGCGCGTGCTCCTGGAACGCCACGCCCAGGCGGTGCTCCCTGATCAGCTCGGCCGGCCCCCGGCCCTCCACCCGCACCTCGCCCTCGGTGGGCGCCTCCAGGCCGGCGACCAGCCGCAGCACCGTCGACTTGCCGCACCCGGACGGGCCCAGGATGGCGACGAACTCGCCGTGCTCGACGGTCAGGTCGAACCCGTCGAGTGCCCGCACCGCGTGACCCCGCCGCAGCGGGAACTCCTTGCCGATCCCGCTCAGCGCGATGGCCTCCGCGATGGCCTCCGTGATGGCCTCCGTGATGGCCTCCGTGATGGCCTCCGTGATCGGCTCGACGGCGCGTTCCGGCATGTCAGCGACTCCCCCACGGTGGCTGTTGTGCGGCGACGCTAAGAAGTCAACGTTGCTGGGACGTTGCGCGCCAGACGCGGTGCGGTAACTCGTATTTCCACCCCGGTACCGTTGCCCGATGGGCGCGCACGGACCGGAGCCCGAGTCGGACCGACTGCTCCGGCTCACGGCCGGCTACGTGCTCGAGCACGGCATCGCCGGGCTCACCCTACGCCGGCTGAGCACGGCGATCGGCACCAACAACCGGATGCTGCTCTACTACTTCGGCTCCAAGGAGCGGCTGATCGCCCGGGCCCTGCTCACCGCGTCAACCGGGTTCCCGGCGCTCAATTCGGCGATCGCCGCGCTGGACGGGCCGGGTCCGCTGGTCGACCGGCTGAACGCCTGCTGGGCGGGCATCGCGGCGGCCGAGAACCTCCCCTTCCACCGGCTGTTCTTCGAGGTGTTCGGGGTGGCGGCACACCAGCCGGGGCGGTTCGACGAGTTCCTCGGCAGCGTCGGGCACGACTGGGTCAACCAGGTTGCCGGGTACCTGCGCGCCGACGGGGTGCCCCCGGCCGCGGCCGGCCCGTTGGCCCGCGAGCTGGTCGCGCTGTGGCGGGGCCTGCAGTTCGACCTGCTGTCCACCGGGGACGCCGACACGGTGGCGGCTACCTACGAAGCCGCCGCCCGTGCCTTCGCCCACCGCGTTTCCGCTGCTCAAACCCCGTGAGTGCGTAGGCTCGCCAGAGCGACCCTACGCACTCACGGGGTTGACGATGTCCAGCTCGCCGCTGGGTACCTGGACCGCCGACGTGGTCCAGCCCCAGATCGAGTAGAGCCGCCGCGCCGGGTCGTTGTAGCCGTGCCGGCCGTGGAAGATCCGGTAGTTGTCCACCAGCGCCATGTCACCGGCCGCCAGCAGGAACCGGGGACCGGCGTCCCGGGCCGCGGTCACCGCGTCCAACCAGCCGCGCACCAGCGGCCACTGTTCCGCCTCGCGCTCGCCCATGATCGGCGCCAGGTACGGGTGGTGGCGCACCTGCGGTCGTCCGGCCGGGGTGGTGCGCAGAATCGGGGAGAACGCGTGCTGCGGGAAGCCGGGCTCGGAGTGGTCGATGTCCACGTTCCGGACGAAGTGCACCAGCTCGGCGTTGGCCGGGTCCTTGGCCAGCTCGTCCACCAGGGCCAGCCCGTCGACCAGGAACGACTCACCGCCCTGCGCCGCCGGCCTGGCGCTGAGCAGGAACAGCCGGTCCGGGGCGCGGTCGCCGAACGCGAAGCCGTCGTTGTGCGGGGGCATCGGCAACGAGGTGTCCGCCGAAATCGCCCGCTTGCGGCCCCGGGCGTCCGCCGGCTGGGCGGCGACCACGGCGCCGTCCTCGCTGGCTCGCTGCTTGGTGGCCTCGATCTGCCGGCCGATCCGGACGAGCTGTGGGCCGAGCATCTCCCGCCCGAACGCGATGGCGGCTGATTCGTCGGAGATCCCGCCGACCACGGCGGCCCCCTCGGCCTCGACCACCTTGCGCGCCTCGGCCGGCGACGACACCCGGCGCGGCACCAGGCATGCGGAGCCCAGGTCCATGACTTCCTCCCAGCAGTTGAATCGTTCGGTTCAACAAGCACGGTAGGGCCTGGCTGTTACGCCGCGGTTTCGGTTCCCCCGTCCGGTCCAACGTCTCCGGCGGCCGCCCGACGCCGTCGCCACCGGTGTCGGGGGCCACGTACCGGGCGCCACCGGCGTCAGGGAGCCAGATACTGGTAGCGGTGGTGCAGTCGGTACCCGAGCCGCCGGTAAAGCGCGAGCGCGGCCGTGTTGTGCTCGGCGACCTGCAGCACGCTCCAGTTGGCCGCCGCCCGGTTCATCGACCACTGCGCCGCCGCCCGCATCATCGCCACCCCGAGGCCGCGCCGGCGGTACTCGGCGGCCACCTCCAGCCGGGCCACGTGCAGGTGCCCGTCCACCACTGCCAGCCGTACCGCCCCGACCACCGCGCCACCCGGCTCGCGCGCCAGGCCGTAACCGACGTGGGCCAGCCCGGGCGCGGTGAGTACGTGCCGCTGCTCGTCGGTCACCGGGTGGTCGCCGATGAACGACCACCATTCCAGGCCCGGCCGCTCGTCGATGGTCAGCCGCACGTCGTCCACCCAGCCGGGCGCCGCGCCCGAGGCCGGGTCAACGGGCACGCCCAAGATCGGGTCAGCGGGCGCGCCCAAGGCCGCCGGGTCCACCGCCGGGGCGGGCTCGCCCGGGGCGGGCTCGCCCGGCGGCTCGTCCTCGGGCGCGGCGAGCTCGGGCAGCTCGATCACCAGTACCGACACGTCGGCGCCGGCGCGGTGGGTGTCGTCCCGGGTCCAGCCGTGCTCGGTGATCGCCCGGTGCCAGGGGGAACCCATCGCCACCTGCACTCGGGGCGCCAGGCCGTGCTCGGCGGCGAACGCCCGCACCGACTCGAGCGCGTCCGGCACCGGCATCCCGGGGTCGCCGACCACCAGCGCCGAGTTGGCCCGCCCGGTGAACCCGCCCGCCGCGCGCAGCCGCCACTGCCCCAGCGGGCGTTGCACCACCGGCGGCCAGGCGTCCGCGCAGATCCGCTCCAGCCGGGCCACCGCCGCCCAGGACGGCCTCCGGGGCATCGGCGGCGGGATCTCCCGTACCGCTACCACCGCGTCCCTGGCCACCCGCACCACGCCGCGCCGGGTGTGCACCAGCACGGCGCTGGGGCCGTCGTCGGCCAGCTCGCCGACCGAGTCGGTGAGCGTCGGCCCGCCGTCCGCCACCGGTAACCGGTGCCGCAGCGCGACCCGTCGTCCGACCAGTGCGCTGAGCCGGTCGGCCGCCCCGCTGGGTGTGCTCACCCCACGATCCTGCCCCACCGGACGGGGCCGGCGACCGCTCAAATGGGGTGCGGGCGTGTCCCGTCGGATCACCGCTCGCGACGCGCGGCATCGCCGCACACCCCGCTAGACGTGATTCGGGGCAACCTCACTGCGCGCAGCCAAACCTGAGGAGACATACTGGCCCGTAGAACGTCGCACCCCACTGCAGGAGAACGTCGTGACCTATGTAATCGCCGAGCCTTGTGTCGACCTACAGGACAAGGCGTGCATTGAGGAGTGCCCGGTCGACTGCATCTACGAGGGTGGCCGGATGCTCTACATCCACCCCGACGAGTGTGTCGACTGTGGCGCCTGCGAGCCGGTCTGCCCGGTGGAGGCCATCTACTACGAGGACGATGTGCCGGACCAATGGAAGGAGTACACCAAGGCGAACGTCGATTTCTTCGACGAACTCGGTTCGCCCGGTGGCGCCTCCAAGGTCGGCAGGATCGAGCGCGATGTGCCGCCGGTCACCGGTCTGCCGCCGCAGGAACACGACGAGTGAGCAGCGCTCGCCGCGTCCCGCCGAGCTGTGATTGGTGACCTCCACGAGCATCGGTGCCCGCCTGCCGGACTTTCCCTGGGACTCCCTGGCTGACGTGACCGCGAAGGCGGCCGCGCACCCCGGTGGCCTCGTCGACCTGTCGGTGGGCACCCCGGTGGACGACGTGCCCACGGTGATCAGGACGGCGTTGGCCAGCGAGCCGGCGCAGGCCCCCGGTTACCCGACCACCTGGGGCACCCCCGAGTTGCGGGAAGCCGCCGTCGGGGCGATGGCCCGCCGCTTCGGGGTGGCCGGGCTGAACCCCGATGCCGTGCTGCCCACCATCGGCTCCAAAGAACTGGTGGCCTGGCTGCCCACGCTGCTCGGGCTCGGCCCGGACGACGTGGTGGTGCTGCCTGAGCTGGCGTACCCGACCTACGAGGTGGGTGCCCGGCTGGCCGGCGCGCAATGGGTGCGCTCCGACTCGGTGGTGGCGCTGGGTCCCCGCCGTGTTCGGCTGGTGTGGGTCAACTCGCCGTCCAACCCGACCGGTCGGGTGCTTCCCCCTGAGCACCTGCGCAAGGTGGTCGACTGGGCGCGCGAGCAGGGCGCGGTGGTCGCCTCCGACGAGTGCTACCTGGCTCTTTCCGACAGCGGCGCGGTCGGCTCGGTGTCCGTGCTGCACCCGGAGGTGTCCGGGGGCTCCACCGAGGGGCTGCTGGCGGTGCACTCGCTGTCCAAGTCGTCCAACCTGGCCGGTTACCGGGCCGGTTTCGTCACCGGGGATCCCCGGCTGATCGGCGAGCTGCTCGAGGTGCGCAGGCACGCCGGGATGATGGTGCCCCGGCCGGTGCAGGCGGCGATGACGGCCGCGCTGCTCGACGACGAGCACGTGCGCGCGCAGTGGGCCCGGTACCGGGCGCGGCGCGAGCGGATGCGCGGCGCGCTGACCGCGTTCGGGCTGCGGATCGAGCACTCCGAGGCCGGGCTGTACCTGTGGGCCACCGCCGGCGAGCACGGTCGGTTGACCGTCGACCGACTGGCGGCGCAGGGTGTCCT
>Ga0137415_10004867_pt1 | contig 13282 bp, 11 predicted proteins | sample CZODoug3_1_1_16f_FD_183082 | JGI IMG/M metagenome (GOLD analysis project Ga0137415, IMG submission 183082) | Vadose zone soil fungal communities from Angelo Coast Range Reserve, California, USA - CZODoug3_1_1_16fungal (Hybrid Assembly) | ecosystem: Environmental > Terrestrial > Soil > Vadose... | reverse complement strand
TCAATAACGGGCGCATGTACATTGCGCTCAAGCCCAGCAATCAACGCGACGTCACCGCGGATCAGGTGATCCGCCGGCTTCAAACGCGGCTCGCCCGAATCCAGGGCATCACACTCTATATGCAGGCCGCACAGGACATCACCATTGGCGGCCGAGTGTCCAAGACCCAGTATCAATACACATTGGCCGATGCCGACCCCGGCGAGCTCAACCGCTGGGCGGCGCTCTTCCTCGACAAGATCAAGGCGCTTCCCGGTATTGTCGATGTAGCCACCGACCAGGAGAACGCCGGTCCCCTGCTCGACATCACCGTCAACCGTGAGGTCGCCTCGAGCCACTGCATTCTGCCCGCGACCATCGACAACACGCTGAGCGATGCCTTTGGCCAGCGGATCGTCTCGACGATGTTCACGATGCTTAACCAATATCACGTCGTGCTCGAGGTCAGTCCCAAGTTTCAGTTCGGCCCCGAAGCACTGAATGACATCTACATCAATTCATCGAGCGGGCAGCAGGTGCCGTTGCGGACCTTGGTCAAGAGCGTCGTCAAAGTGGCACCGCTCGTCGTCAATCATCAGGGTCAATTCCCGTCGGTGACCATCTCGTTCAATCTCGCACCGGGCGCCGCGATCGGCCAGGCGGTAAGCGCCATCCAACGGATTGAAAAAGAGCTGGGCGCGCCGCTCTCGCTGCAGACGAGCTTCCAGGGCAACGCCCAGGCATTCGGAGCGTCGCTCTCAAGCACGCCGATCCTCATCGCCGCGGCGCTCTTCGTCATCTATCTCATCCTCGGCATTCTCTACGAGAGCCTGGTCCACCCCATCACCATCATCTCGACCCTGCCGTCGGCGGGCCTCGGCGCGCTATTGCTGCTGATGGCGGTCCACTTCGATCTGAGCGTGATCGCGATCGTCGGCATCATCCTGCTCATCGGCATCGTCAAGAAGAACGGCATCATGCTGGTCGATTTTGCCCAGCACGTGGAGCACAACGAGGGTTTGACGGCCGAGGAAGCGATCTACCGGGCCTGCGTGCTGCGCTTTCGGCCGATCCTGATGACGACGATGGCGGCATTGCTCGGCGGCGTGCCGATGATGCTTGGTACCGGGGTCGGCTCGGAGCTTCGCCAGCCGCTCGGCTACGCCATCGTCGGCGGTCTCGCTCTGTCGCAGATTTTGACGCTCTATACGACGCCGGTCGTCTATATCTACCTCGACAAGCTGCAGACCCGGATGTTCGGAAGAACGAGGACGCAAGGTACGCAAGCGGCCGGCCGAGCGCAGGCACAGCCCGCCGAATGACCGGCATTCGGTCAAGGTCTTGCTCGCTCGCAATATCTGGAGCGGGCGCTACTACGGTAACGACACGCCCCCGGCCGGTGGTTTCCTGGTCGCGCTTCAAGATACCGACGGCGACGGGCGGGCCGACGTTAAAGCTCGCTTTGGCGACGGCGTCGCCACCGGCAGCGCCGGCGGCACGGGCGTCGCGCTGTACAACGGCTGGCTCTATGCGGAAGTGAACGATCGCATCGTGCGGTACGCATTGCTGCCGGGCAGCGTCGCGCCGACCGGAGCACGGCCGCCGCTGGGGCCGATCTCACCAGCGGAAAATGGCTGTGGGGCAACCGTGACCTCGCCGCGATCACGCGCACGATCACCGACGGCGTAACAAGCCCCAAGGAGTACCGAGGCGTGATGCCCCCCGCTGGGCGGTGCCCAGTTGTTCCAGTCAGAAGTGGCGGCGGTCGCGGCATATGTATGGGCGCTCGGTCATCGCGGCGGGATGACGTCGCATGGCACGTGTTGCGGCGGCCGAGCGTTTCGAGGCAACGGAGAAGATCTCCAACGCTCTGACCAGTGCGGAGTGGCTGCCCGCCGCGTAAGATCACGCCGCGCAAGATCAAGGGCAAGAAACGGAGTGCCGACAGACCGAGGCGGCGCCACTATCCGGACCCAACGCAGCGAACCGGAGAGGCGCCATGCTCGGAATATTGCAGCACTTCAGGCGATTGACACTGACCGGGCTGATGGCCTCATCGTCCGCGTTGGCGGCGCAAGGTCAAGCTCCGGAGCGGCCAGTGCCGGCGCCCGAGATGGCCAATCTCGCGTTCTTCGTCGGCACATTCGCGTGCGACGGCGAAGCCCGTGCAACGCCCATGTCCACGGCACACCCCATGGAAAGGACCATAACCGGCCAGATCGACCTGGATGGCCATTGGTTGTTCATGCGCTTCTTGGACAGGACGACCGAGGACAATCCGACCCCGATACGCGGCAATTGGCAATTGACATACGACGCCAGAGCCAAGGGCTATGTGGCGGTTTGGACCGATAATCTGGGACGCTGGTTCCCACAGACATCGGCGGGTTGGAAGGGCAATACCATCTCGTTCGCTGGCGATTTTCTGTTGAACGAACAGAAAGCGACGGTCCGCGATACTTTCACGAAGAAGAGCGACAGCGAAATGCTGATGGCGGTCGACTTGCAGAAGGGGGGCGAGTGGACGCGGTTTATCGATCTGAATTGTCGCCGCAAGTAGTTTGTAGGATGGGTTGAGCGCCAGCGCGATACCCATCACCTTCGTTCCCGCGGATAGATGATGGGTATCGCGCGTAAGCACGCGCTCAACCCGTCCTGCGATGCGAATTCTTGCCTTTCATCGATCCGTTTGCAGCAAGACAGAACAAGCAGGCCCTTTGCGAGAACCTAGATATGTCCTGCGAGGGGGCGCTCTCTCGTAAAGAAGGAACTCGTCATGGTGATCTCGAAACTGGCTTTGGGAGGACTGGTGCTGGGTGGCGTCGCGGCGGCACTGGCATCGCCGAGCTACGCGCAAGGCGTGGGGCGCGAAATCAACGGAGCACGCGCAGCGGCGATCCACCAGTGCAGCAGCTTGGCGGATCGAGACCCCAAGAACGACTGGGGTAAGCCCGAGGCGTACCAGTACCGGGCCTGCATGGCCGAGCACGGCCAGGAAGAGTGAGCCCGACATGCGGGACGTCATCCTGAAGCGGCTGGTCGCGTTGGCCGTCGCGCTCGTCGTAACGGTCCTGGCGTCGCCGAGCTACGCGCAAGGAACAGGCTTCAAGATCAGCGCGGCGCGCGCGGCCGCCATTCACGAATGCAGTGTTCGTGCCTCGCGATACGTCGAGCACACTTGGGGTGACGTCGAAATCTATCAGTACCGCGCCTGCATGGCCGAGCATAACCAACAGGAATAGATCGGCTCGGCGGAGGGGCCATGGCCCCTCCGCCGCAGCTACTATTGATCGCTCGACGATCGCGTGATCTCGGGTTGCTGCAATTGCACGGCGTGGCCGGGCCCGCCGTTCTCGACGGTTATCACCGCCAAGTACCGCTGCAGGTCGAAGCCCTCGATCGAGGGATCGACGATCTGGCGAATGGGCCCCACTGCATTGACGATGGCCGCGCCTGCAAGGTTCGTCATGAACCGGGCGACCGGCTCGACCTCGCCCGTTCCGTCGGAGTTCGATGTGAGCGCGAGCATGTAGGGCTTGCTTGGTTCGAGACCGACGACCGCGGCCTGCAGCATTTGCGTGAGGCCCTAGTCAAACAACGAGACGGTGGTCGAGCTCCCGCTGCCCGGCGCGGCCAGCGCGAAATGGGTGGTAACGCCGGCGAGACCGAGCGGCAGCAGGTTCTCGGCGCTGGCGGCTTGGGTCGGTCGCGGCAGCCTCCGGCACGTAAACCAGCGCCTGCGCCGCTTGTCCGTTCGGGATGGTAGCGATGACCCGATTGGTCGCGGTATCGATTGCGGTTAACGCGTCGCCGTTCTCGATCCCCACATAGACGCGCGAGCCATCGCCCGAAGGCCAGATGCCATGCGGCAGGTCGCCGACCGAAATCTTCGCGACTTGCCCGAAATCGGTGGTTCGGAAAGCCTTCACCTGGTTCGGCCCGCCGATCGTGACATAGGCGAACTGCCCGCGTGGCGTGCGCACCAGATTGACGTGGTTGCGGAACGAAGCGGATCCTGACGTTGGTGATCTTGTCACCGCTGTCGATGAACCTGAACGTATGGATGCCGTAAAACGCGCGGTTCGCGTAGCTCGGAGGCGGGTTATTGTCTTGCAGGAACTTCGCCTGGCTCGCGTTGTCCGGATGAGAAGCTTGGAAAGCCTTGAACTTCGCCATGTCAGGCTTGCCAATTGCGGGATCGCTCGCCAGCGCGATGAATTTGTCGAGAAAAGTCTGCGGCACGGCGGCGAAGAACATCGGCGTATGGATCATCGTGATGTGGTGCAATCCGCCGTCAGGCATCCTGAATTCCAGCGCCATGCCGCGCGGGCTTTTCTCGGTGTCGGCAGCTTCGGGATCTCCACCTGCGAGAGAGAAGCGCGCGACGACCTCCAAGACCTTGCCGGAGAACAACGCGGAGCGCGAATAGGCTGCGGCTTCGCGATTTCCGACGAATGTCCCGCGCGCGCCTACGCCTTTGGTGTGGTTCCGGCGCTGGCCTTGATGCGTGCCGTAAGCACCCTCAAGCGCATCGATGACCTTCTCGGCGGAGGCTTCGGTCTGCTCCTCGGCAGTTTCCGGACTCCGCCCCCAACCGGCTTCCGCGGGTGCGCTCTGCGCGGTCGAGGCCAGGGCAGGCGCAAGCACGCCGCCAGGGAGATCCGGTCGGCCGTGGCGATGACGTCCCTCCTGCTGCGAAACATCTTGCTGGCGGCCATCGCTTCCTCCGTTCGGTTGATACCGCACCGCGCGGGTCACGAGCTACGCCGGCCGGACGCGGATGAATGCACCCATTCACACAGCAACGGCTTTATCGCCATTGCCGTGATTGGTGCGGCGTTGCGCAAAGGGGCAGGCTCGGTTGAGCGCCAGGGTCTTGCCATTGCGCGCTACAAATCGCTTTTCGAATCGCCGAGGACGGAGGCATCGACCGCGAGGTGAGCTTCCTCCATGGCGATCAAGCCGAGGGCGCTCCAGTCGAGGTGTGCGTGGCCGTGCGCAATTCCGGCTATCAGCCGATCTCGCACCACGCTCACCGTCGGCATCGGGACCGTTGCCTTCTCGGCCTCCGCGAGGGCGAGTTGCACGTCATTGAGCGCCGACGGCAAAGTGAAGCCGGGCGTGTAGTGTTCCGCGACGATCCTCTCACCGTAGATCCGGTGCACGCGTCCGCCGAACATCGTGTTTGTCAGGATGTCGATGAACGGTTTCGGATCGAGCCCGCGCTTGCGGATCAAGGCAATCACTTCGCCGAGCGCCTCCAGGGCCGTGGCGGTGATTGTGTTGCCGAGCAGCTTGACGAGGCTCGCATGCGCGGGATCCGTTCCGATCAGGAAAATCTGCTGCCCGAGGACATCGATGAGCGGACGGCAACGTTCGACGTCGACCGGGACGCCGGCGACGACGATGGTAAGCCGTCGCGACCTGGCGGCGTCCGGGTCCCCGAACACCGGCGCAGCGACATAACCTTGTCCGCAACGCGCGTGCTCGCTCGCGAGGTGAGCCGAGGTGGCGACACCGATGGTGCTCATCGACAGATGAATCGCTCCGGGCATCAGGCCCATGGCGAGACCATCGATGCCGAGATCCTTGTCCTTGTGCCCAAACACGACGTCGCGAACGGCGCTATCGTCGGGCAGCATGCTGATCACCACCTCGCAGTCGAACAGGTCGGCGAGGTCGGTCGTCGGCTTGAGGCCGAGCGCCAGGAGTTTGCCCATATGATGCGGGCGACGGACATAGGCAATTACCCGGTGGCCGAAAGCGGCGAGGTTCGCGGCCATTGCCGTGCCCATGCGGCCGAGGCCGATAAACCCGATGTCGCCCTGCATCGGCGACCGGCCTGAAGCGGAAGTCTCGGAGCCTTCTCTGAAGGAGAACGAGGAGCGCCACGCGTCGTCTAACATGAGGCACCTTCCGATCAATTGCCGAATCGCTGTCTCGATCCGGATGCTTCGACAATCTTATCGCTGCCGGGACGCGGCACTTGTCGGCGCTTGCCTTGCCTGCACCGTTCTTGCTTGGAATCGACGGCCATTCGCGAGCCGAACTCAGAGATTGCGCCGATAGGCAGTCGGCGTGAGCCCGGTATGCTTGCGAAACGTTGTCGTGAACGAGCTGGTCTCGCTGAAGCCCAGATTGAACCCGATCTGGGTCACCGACATGGCAGGATCCGCCAACAGCGACTTGGCCCGCTCGATGCGGAGACTGCTCAAGTAACGACGCGGCGGCAGACCGAACGAGCGCTTGAATGACCTCACGAAATGATAGGTGCTCAATCGGACGACGTCGGCCAACGTCGCCAGCGAAACATCTTCCGGAAGATGCTCCTCGATGTATCGTGCGACTTTCTTCTCTTGCCAGCCGGCCAGGCCGCCGCGAACGATGTTCTTGTCAGCTATGGCGCTGCCATTGTTGAGGCGCAGGAGCTCGTGCATCAGCACGACGCTGAGGGCTTCTACGTATTGCTTTTGTCCGAGCCCCGGCTGCTCCGCTTGCGCCTTGAGCTTGATCGCGGTTTCCCACAAATCCCTGTCGAAAAAGAAGAGCCGTGGCTTGAATTCCGTTTCGGCGAAACGCAGCTCGGGATCGATCAACGGGCCATGAGGATCGATATAGAAATAGGTTACGCGCGTCAGGTTGCGCGGCTTCTGCCAGCCGCTGAACCGGTGTCCGGCCGGCACGAAGCTAAGCTTTCCGCTGAGCCGGCGCAGCGTCGATTTCGGGAGTCCTTCAACGAATGTTTCGCCGTCATCGCGCTCCGAGTGTTCGCACAGGATCAGGAGATGGCGCGTTGCCATGAAGTCGTACTCGTAGGGCTCGCGCCTGACGACCTCGACGGCATCGGTCTGCATCCCGTTGAATATGGCAATGTGGCGACGTGCGATGTCCGAGGGTGAGAATCGGACGACAGGTGAAAGAATAATGGTCGATTCGGCGTTCGATGCACTCATGACGGGGCCTCCTGATCTGTGCGATCCGGCGACCCTCCTGGAGCGGCGTATCCTCGGGTTAGATCATTGGTAGCCCCTGCACTCAATTGCACATCGCTTTGTCGCTACGCGAGTGTCGCGGGCGTTCAAATTTGCGTGGGATCGCAATGCCGGTGGCGCCGGTTCGCGTGGGTCATCCCTTGCCTCAGCGGCGTCATGCAAATCCCACAACGCTGCAATGTGCGGATGAATGCTGCCGGCGGCTTCCGATTTGGGCCGTTTTGATTCGAATGCCTCGAACATGGGCCGCCGTCGGGCTTTGACGCAAGGGTGCCGAAACGACAGCAATCCGGCTCAAGTCGATCACAGCCGAACGCCTATCTGAGCCATGGCAGGGCAGTGGGGACTCCCACGCACATGCGGGCCCGAAGCCCGCTTCGCAGACGAGGCCCCGCTTCGAGCAAATGACGGACAACAGTCGGATGATTGCCCGGCGCACGGCCGGGGCGCAGCGCTTTTTGGTGACGGTCTCCGCCTTGGTGAGGGGCAACCAGCGAAATGGGTATCGTTCGATTCGCGCTGCGATTTCCCCACACGTTCTACGTGATGGCTGCCCTGATCCTGTTTCTCGGCATCGTCGCAATAAACAGCATGCGGACGGACATCTTCCCGGAAATCAAGATTCCGGTGGTGACGGTGATCTGGAGCTATACCGGGCTGAGCACGCCCGAGATGGAGCAACGCGTCACCACCTACAGCCAGTATTCGATCAGCGCGAACGTCACTGGCATCAAGAACATCGAGGCGCAGACCCTGAGCGGCCTCTCGGTCCAGAAGATCTACTTCCAGCAGGACGTCAATCTCGACCTCGCGATCGCGCAGATCGTTTCGGCGACCAACGCGATCCGCGCGCTCATGCCGGCCGGAATCCAGCCACCGGTCGTGGTGCAATTCAATGCCTCGAGCGTGCCGGTCCTGCAGATCAGCCTGAGTTCGGACAGCCTGAACGAGCAGCAACTCTACGATTACGGCATCTATCGGATGCGCCAGCAGCTGGCCCCGATTCCGGGCATCACACTGCCGACGCCGGCCGGCGGAAAATATCGCCAGATCATGGTCGACCTCGACCCACCGAAACTCCTCGCCAAGGGGCTCACTCCGCTGGACGTGGTGAATGCCGTCAATGCGCAGAACCTGACGCTGCCGTCGGGCACCGCGAAGATCGGCGACACGCAATACGCCGTTCGTACCAATGCGACGCCCTCGAGCATCGACGACCTCAACAATATTCCAATCAAGGTCGTCAACGGCGCCACCGTGTTCGTGAAGGACGTCGGGCAGGTCCACGACGGCTGGTTGGTGCAGCAGAACGTCGTCCGTCAGGACGGACGGCGCTCGGTGCTGCTGAGTATCATCAAGAACGGGAATGCCTCGACGCTCGAGGTCGTCAACGCAGTCCGTGATGCCCTGAAGACCGCGCGCGCAGCAGCGCCTGCCGGTCTTGCGATCAACGAGCTGTTCGACCAATCCATGTTCGTCAAGCAGTCGATCGTCGGCGTGCTGCGCGAGGGCGCGATCGCGGCCGGGCTCACCGCGCTGATGATCCTCCTCTTCCTCGGATCATGGCGATCGACGCTGGTCGTCATGATCTCGATTCCGCTTGCGATCCTGGCCTCGCTCGTCGTGCTGTACTTCCTCGGCGAGACGCTCAATACGATGACGCTCGGCGGTCTTGCGCTCGCCGTTGGCATCCTGGTCGACGATTCGACGGTGACCATCGAGAACACCCACCGCCTGCTTACCGAGGAGCGGCAGCCGTTGCCGCAGGCGACGCTGCATGGCGCCGCCGGCATCGCGGTGCCGACACTGGTCTCGACGCTCGCCATCAGTTGCGTCTTCACCTCGGTCGTGTTCCTCGAAGGTCCGGCGAAGTACCTGTTCACGCCGCTGGGGCTCGCCGTCGTGTTCGCCATGCTGGCATCCTACGGCTTGTCGCGGACGCTGACGCCGATCACCATCGGCCTGCTCCTCAAGGGCGAGCACCACGGTCCGGTGGGGGTGCCGTCGGCCCGCTGGTCCTCCTGGTTCGCCCGCTTCCACGGTACGTTCGAGCGCAGCTTCGAGCGGATGCGCGGCGGCTATGTGCGGCTGCTCGCCACGCTTCTTGAGCGGCGTTTTGTCGTTCCGAGCATGGCCGTCCTGGTGCTGGCGCTCGGAGCGGTGATGCTGACGATGGTCGGCCGCGACTTCTTTCCGGCGATCGACGGTGGCCAGATCCAGCTCCACGTGCGCGCGCCGGCCGGAACCCGGATCGAATCGACCGAGCGCATTTTCCAGTCCGTCGAGAGCAAGATCCGCGACATCATCCCCGACAGCGAGCGTCAGTTGATCGTCGACAATATCGGGCTCCCTGCGCGTTCGTACAATCTGGCGTTTGCGGACGGCTCGACCATCGGCGTCAATGACGGGGTGATCCTGGTGGCGCTCAAGGAGGGCCATGCGCCGACCGCGGAATACGTGGGCAAGCTGCGGACCGCACTGCCAGCTGCATTTCCCGATGTCGTGTTCTATTTCCAGGCGGCGGACATCGTGACCCAGATCCTCAACTTCGGGCTCCCGGCGCAGATCGACGTGCGTACCGTCGGCTATGACCGGGCGACGAATCTGCGCGTGGCGAAGGAGCTCCGCCGGCGTATCGCCGCAATTCCGGGGATTGCCGATGCGCATCTGCAGCAGGAGGTCGCCGCGCCAGCGTTCTATGCCACCATCGATCGCGCGCGGGCGGCCCAGCTCGGGCTCAATGCCAGCACCATCGCCACAAACGTCAACGTGAGCCTGAGCTCGTCGGAGCAGGTCACCCCGAATTTCTGGACCGATCCGACGTCGGGAATTCCCTACTACCTTGCGGTCCAGACGCCCGAGCGCAGCGTGAGCTCGCTGAGCGATCTCGGCAACACGCCGGTTTCGTCGACGATTTCGGCCGATGTCCCGGTCCCCGGGCTCCTCAGCAACGTGGCCACGCTCAAGCGCGACAGCGTCCCGACCAACAGCAATCAGGCGAACATCCAGCCGGTGTACGAGGTTTTCGCGAGCGTGCAAGGGCGTGATCTCGGCGGCGTCTCGAGGGAGATCGGCCGGATTGTGGCGGAGCAGCAAAAGCAACTGGCGCCGGGAAACTCGATCCAGGTGATTGGCCAGATCCAGAGCATGAACGATGCCTTCTGGGACCTCGGCGTGGGCCTCTTGTTCGCGGCCGTGTTCGTGTACCTGCTGATGGTGGTGAACTATCAGAATTTCGGCGATCCATTCGTGGTGATCCTCGCGTTGCCGGCGACGCTCTGCGGCATTCTCACGATGCTCTTCATCACGGGCACGACGCTAAATGTGCCATCCTTGATGGGAGCCATCATGGCGGTCGGCGTGGCATCGGCGAATTCCATTCTGCTCGTCACCTTCGCCCGCGAGCAGCAGCTCGCCGGCAAGGGCGCCTTCGAGGCGGCGATCGACGCGGGACACACCCGGATCCGGCCCGTGCTGATGACGGCAGCCGCGATGATCGTCGGCATGATCCCGATGGCGATCGGGGGAGCGGGCGAAGAGCAGAACGCCGCGCTGGCGCGCGCCGTCATCGGCGGCCTCTTGTTCGCAACTCCGACGACGCTTCTGGCAGTGCCGTACCTGTTTGCGATGTTGCGCAGGCGAAACGACGGCAAGGCGGCCCATGGCGTTTTCGATGAGGAGATCGCATGAACTACATGGAACCCTTGAAGGATCACTCGAAGGATCCCTTCGGTCGTTCGGACGCGCCGGTGACCGATCGTGCACCGGAGCAAATGCCGCCCAAGCATCACGCGGACAAGCATCACGCGGACAAGCGGCACGCGGACAAGCGACGCGGATGGGGAGGGCGGCTGTTCGGCGTCGGCGTACTGCTGGTGCTCTCCGGAGGCCTCACCTTTGGTGCCTGGGGTCACTATTCGCAGTCTCGCGAGGTCGCGGCGACCTCCGAGCTGCAGCGCGATCTCGTGCCGAACGTTCGCGTGGCGACGGTGCGTGCGAGCGACGGCAACCTCGTGGTCAACTTGCCCGCCACCACCTCGGCGTATGCAGTCGCAAACGTCTTCGCTCGCGCCAGCGGCTATATCGGCAAGCGCGAGGTCGATATCGGCGATCACGTCAAGCAAGGGCAATTGCTGGCCGAGATCGTTGCTCCGGAGCTCGATCACCAGATCGCCCAGGCCGAGGGCACACTCGGCCAGCTCAAGGCGGCGCTGCAGCAAGCCGAGGCGAACAAAGAGCTTGCACGGGTGACCTGGGAACGCGACAGCCCGCTCGTGACCAAGGGCTGGGTGACAGCGCAGCAAGGCACCGTCGACGTCCAGACGCTCAAGGCGCAGGAGGCCGCGGTCGCCGTTGCGCAGGCCAACGTGGTGGCGCAGCAGGCCCAGCGGCAGGTGCTCGGTCAGCAGAAAGATTATCAGCACATCGTCGCCCCGTTCGACGGCGTCATCACCCAACGCAACGTCGACGTCGGGACCCTCGTGCAGGCCGACGCGGCGAACGGCACGTTCATGTTCACGATCATGCAAGGCAACGTGATCCGCACCCAGGTCTACGTGCCGCAGGACCAGGCATTCGGATTGGCCCCGGGGGTCGCGGCCGTGGTGCACGTTCCCGAAATTCCGGACCGCACCTTTCCCGGCCAGGTGACGCGGATCGCCGACGCGCTGCAGCCCGGCACGCGCACGCTTCTGACCGAGATCGACATCCCCAATCCCGATGGCGCCCTGACGCCCGGGATCTATTGCACCATCGAGCTCCACATCCCGCGCAAGACACCCGGCCTTCTGGTGCCGGCGGACGCAGTCATCTTCAACAGCGATGGGCTGCAGGTCGCCGTCATCGAGGCTGGCGTGGCGCACATGCGGAAAGTCACGGTGGCGCGCGATCTCGGAAAAGAGGTCGAAGTGCGCGACGGCGTCAAGCCGGGCGACCAGGTGATCCTCAACCCGTCGGTCGACCTCGCCGATGGCAGCAAGGTTGCGGCTCGCAACAAGGTCGCGGAGCGCGGATGACTATGCGGACGGCTATTCTGCAGATGATCACAAACCAAAGTATTAGACCGACCTCACCATTGGTTATCACGACATCCGAGGATATAGATTATCGGACGATAGGAACTGAATTATCTCCACAGTGACTGCAACGCACTGGCCGTCGGCCTCTCCCTCGCTGTTGCAGGAGCCACGGACGACCGTCCGTAACATGGAGACGTATCATGAAGGCGCTTATCGCTGCTCTCGCGTTGGTTACGCTGATCGCCGGACCGTCGTTCGCTGGCCCCAGGGAAACGGGCCCCGGCTACAATCAGTCCCCGGCGAGCTCTTCGTACGGTGACAACGGATACTGACCGCCGATCGCCTCCGCCGGCGATCCGGCAAGCGTTCCGGCATCGATGGCGAAGCTTGGCGAAGGCCAGACGGTGAACAGCCCGTCTGGCCTTCCGATTCAAGCCGGCCGCACGAGTGCGCCGAACTCCGCCGAAGCGATCAGGAGCCAATCGCAGAACGCTGCGGCGAAGCTGCGAAATACCGCAAATTCGTAGGTCGGCGCGTCGTCGATCTGCCAGAACTGCACGTTGATATGGGCAACGCTTGTCAACGCCGTATCGCCGGGACGAAACGCCCGTGGATCGAGATCGATCGGCACGCCCTTCGCCAGGGTCTCGCGTACCTTCGGGCCGCTCAATCGAATGATGGTACGGCTATTCGTTTGGCCGCTGACCGATGCGAGGCCTGACAATTCCTCGCGCAACCTGCGTTCGAATGCCGCTGCCGTCCCGCCTTTCATCGCGGCAAGCCAGCGGCCGGGTCCGGCCCAGGCGAAGCTGATCGCTCCGTGCTCGGCACGTTGCGGCGTCCGCGGCAGCGCGAGGCCGAACGCCGCAGCTCCGCGCCGCGCCAGGTCCGCAGCCTTGCCCGCGCGAGCCATGACCAGTGCGAGCGATTGATCGTCACGTAGGGCAATCGTCAGACCCGGCGCCGCGCCCGCTGCGCCATGGCGCCCCGGCACGAGCACCTGCTCCAATCCCGATCGCGGCGTCAGCACGAATTCAGACACGCAGTCGCTCCCCCTGGGGATCGATGAAAACCGGCGAGCAGACCTCGACCTCGACGATCGCGGACCGCATGAAATCGACCATGGTCACGGTTTCACCGATCCGTTCCGGTCCGTGCATCAGCAGTCCGAGACCGATCCAGTGCTGCCGGGATGGTGAGAACGCGACCGAGGTAATGACACCCTGGTCATTGTCGGCAATGTGCGTGGCGCCGGCCGGCAGCAGATGGGCGCCGGCATGGAGCCGCTTGCCG
>Ga0137415_10004866_pt1 | contig 13282 bp, 16 predicted proteins | sample CZODoug3_1_1_16f_FD_183082 | JGI IMG/M metagenome (GOLD analysis project Ga0137415, IMG submission 183082) | Vadose zone soil fungal communities from Angelo Coast Range Reserve, California, USA - CZODoug3_1_1_16fungal (Hybrid Assembly) | ecosystem: Environmental > Terrestrial > Soil > Vadose... | reverse complement strand
GGTCCGCGGGGCGGCGGTGAAGCGGGCGATCGGACAGTGGCACCGGGAGCACCCCGGGGAGCCGCTGTTCGGCGAAGGGGCCTACGAGGCGCCACCCGGGATCACCTGGGACGACAAGACGTACCGAGGAGACGCCTACGGTGCGTTCGCGTGGGCCGCCTACGTCGCCGAGGTCGAGGTGGATTTGCGGACCTGCACCACCCGCGTGATCGACTTCGTCGCGGTGCAGGAAGTAGGCAAGGTGCTGAACCCGACGCTCGCCACGGGACAGGTCCAGGGGGGCGTGGTCCAGGGGATCGGCTGGGCGCTCATGGAGGAATGCAAGTGGCGAGACGGGGCGATGGCGAACAACCAGCTCACCAACTACCTGATCCCCACTTCCGACGACGTGCCATCGGTCCGCGTCGCGTTCCTCGAGAACCCCTACCCGCACGGTGCCGGCGGCGCGAAGGGACTGGGCGAGCTGCCGATCGACGGACCGGCGCCCGCGATCTTGAACGCGGTATCCCGCGCGACGGGGGCGGATCCGCGGGCGATACCGCTGACGCCGGAGAGGCTCATGGAGCTGATGGAGAGTGCGGAATTCGGGGTGCGGAGTGCGGGGTGAACGACATATGAACGTCAACTCCGCATTCCGCACTCCACACTCCGCACTCTCGATCACTTTCACCCTGAACGGGTCACCGGTGACACTCGAGATCGACCCCGCCGCCCGCCTGCTCGACACGTTGCGCTATCAGCTCGCCCTTACCGGCACGAAAGAGGGCTGCGGCGAGGGCGAGTGCGGCGCCTGCACGGTCTACCTGGACGGCTTGCCGGTGAACTCCTGTCTCGTCCCCGCCTACCAGGTGCGCGGGCATCGGGTGGAGACCGTGGAGTCGCTCGATCCGGCCGCCCTCGAGCCGTTCGAGCGGTGCGGCGCCACGCAGTGCGGGGCCTGCACTCCCGGCGTCGTGATGACGGCGTGGTGGATCCACCAGCATCCCGAGCTGCTCGGGACGCACAGCATTCGCGAGCTGATGGCGGGGAATCTGTGCCGTTGCACCGGCTACGACGGAATCGTGGACAGCGTGGCGGAAGCGCTGCGGGGAACGGGCGGGAAGCGGGAAACGTGAACGTCATGCTGCCGCGAGGCGTGCCCGAGGCGCTCGACATGCTGGCAAGCGACGGCGCGGCCATCCCGATCGCCGGGGGCACCGACCTGCTGGTGCACTGGCCCGTGCACGTCGAAGCGCACGAGCGAACCTACGTGGACCTGTCCCGGCTCGACCCCCTGAAGCCGCTACGCTGGACCGCGGACGAGCTGCTGCTGGGCGGGCTCACCACTTATTGGGACGTGATCCGGGACGCGCGGGCCGGGGAGGAGTTTCCGCTGCTGGTGGACGCCGCGCGTCAGGTGGGGGCGATTCAGATCCAGGCACGCGGCACATGGGCGGGGAACATCGTCAACGCGTCGCCCGCCGCCGACGGCGTGCCGGTCTTGATGGCCTACGACGCGGTGGTGGTGCTCGAGTCGCGGCGCGGCCGGGAGGAAGTCCCGCTCGACCGGTTCTATTCAGGCTATAAACAGATGAAGCGCCGTCCGGACCAGCTGGTCGTGGGGATCCGGATCCCGCGCCGCCGCTACGCCTACCAGGTGTTCGAGAAGGTCGGGGCGCGACGGGCCCAGGCGATCGCGAAGGTCGGCCTGGCCGTCACCCGCTCCGGCGCCGGCTGGCGCGTGGTGGCGGCGAGCGTCGCGCCCACCATCCGCCGCTGCCCCGCCGTCGAGCGGCTGCTCGAGACCGGCGCCGCCCCCGAAGGTCCTGATGATCTCCTGCCCACCATCGCGCAGGACGTGGCTCCGATCGATGACATCCGCTCGAGCGCCCACTACCGCACGCGCGTCATGGCGCGTGTACTGTATCATGACCTGCGGGACTTCTGGGGAAGACGGGCGTGATGCCCGCGCGCCGGCCGATCCACACGGCCTACGTCGGCGCCCATCTGTTCCACGCAAGGTTAGCCTCGCACTGGGGCGAGCTCGCGCTTCAGGTGCTGAAGATGTACGCCCCCGACGCATCCGACCTCGCGGCGGCCGTCGATCATGCTCTCGACGATCCCGTGTACGCACAGCTTCGCCACAAGCTCGAGCGTGAGCCGATCGAAGACCTGCGCATCGACTTCGAGGACGGTTTCGGTACCCGGTCCGATGAGGAAGAAGACGCGGCGGCGCACACCGCCGGCGCCGAACTGGCGGACGGGATAGCGACAGGAACCCTGCCGCCGTTCTGCGGCATCCGGATCAAGCCACTGGCCCCCGAGCTCGCGACACGAGCCCGCCGCACCCTCGAGCTATTCGTGACGTCGCTGGTCGAGCGAAGCGGTGGCACGCTGCCCTCGCATTTCACAGTCACGCTGCCGAAGGTGGCGCACCCGGAGGAAGTGGCGGCCCTGGTACGCCTGCTCGACGACCTCGAGTCGCGGCTGGATCTCGAAGCGGGTGCCCTTACCCTCGAGCTGATGGTCGAGACGCCGCGGGCGATTCTCGGTCCCGACGGCCGCTGCCCGCTCCCGGCGCTCGTCGCCGCGACGCGCGGTCGCTGTGCGGGCGTGCACTTCGGCGTGTACGACTACCTAGCGGCGCTCGAGATGGCACCCTCTCAACACCGACTGCGCCACCCGGCGTGCGACCATGCGCGCCACGTCATGCAGGTCGCCCTCGCGGGGACCGGGGTCCTCCTGTCCGCCGGCTCGACCAACGTGCTTCCCGTCCCGCCGCGCGACCACCTGCTCCGCGCCTGGCGGCTGCACTTCCAGGACGTGCGACACTCGCTCGGGAGCGGCTTCTACCACGGATGGGACCTGCACCCGGCCCAGCTGGTGACGCGCTACGTCGCGGCATTCGGGTTCTTCAGGGAGAGCCTGGACTCGACGGCGGTCGGGAACGTGCTCGAGGACCCGGCGGCACGCCGCGCGCGGGCGAGCCTGATCCGGCGGGGACTCGACTGCGGGGCGATCCGCGAAGCAGAGGCGAACGCGGCGCTATCGTAGCAGCGCCCCCGCGCGGATCCATCTCCCCACGAGCTCCCGTTCCGCTGGAGTCATTCCCGTCAAGTTGCCGAGCGGCATGGTCTGGGCGTCGACCGCGACGGCGAGAATGCGCGGCGCGTTGGCTCGGATCTGGTCCGGGGTGTCGAGCAGCACGCCCAGCGGCGCGACGGGGATCCCCGGCGTGGTGGGCGCGCTCGAGTGGCACCCGGCGCAGCGCCGCGCGACGATCAGCCGCACGTCGGCGAACGAGACCTGACCCACGCTCGACACAGCGGGACCCGACCGTGGCGCCGTGACCAGCGCGAGCGCGACCAGGGCGAGCGCGCCGGCCGGGAGGATCCACACGCTCTTCCGGCCCTGGTTCCGCAGGTTGAACCAGTGGCGCGTCGCGACTCCGATGACCGCCAGCCCGGCGAGGATCGCCCAGTTGAGCTTGTGGCCGTACGTGGCGGGGTAATGGCTGCTCACCATCACGAACAGCACCGGGAGCGTGAGATAGTTGTTGTGGAGCGAGCGCAGCGCCGCCTGCTGGCCGCGCACTGCGTCGGGAGTGCGACCCGCGGTGAGCGCGGCGACCATGTCCCGCTGGGCGGGAATGATGACCACGAGCACGTTGGCCGCCATGATCGTGCCGATCGCGGCCCCGACGTGGAGGTACGCCGCGCGCGGGCTCAACAGCTGCGCCAGTGCCCACGCGAGCGCCGTGCCGAGCACGAACAGCGTCGCACCCAGGGCGACCGGCCTGGCTGCCAGCGGCGAGCGGCACAACGCGTCGTACACGAGCCAGGCTGCCACGAGCGACCCTACGCCCACGGCGATCGCCGCGCGGGGGCCGAGCGCCGCGGTCTCCGGTCGCACCAGAAAGGAGGCGGCGCCGAAATAATAGATCAGGACGAGAAGCGCGAAGCCGGTGAGCCACGTGGCGTACGCCTCCCACTTGAACCAATGGAGCGTACGGGGGAGCTCTCTGGGGGCGACCGTGTACTTCACGACGCGGTAGAACCCGCCGCCGTGCACCGACCAGAGCTCGCCCGCGACGCCGGGCTCCCGCCGGTCGGGCGGGGGCGGGGCGAGCCGGCTGTTCAGCCAGTTGAAGTAGAACGACGTCCCGATCCAGGCGATTCCGGTGATCACGTGGGCCCAGCGGAGCGCGAGATTGAGCCACTGCTCGAGGTGGGCGCTCACAACGGGCGGCTCAGCTGCCGCGGTACGTCGTGTAGCCGAACGGGCTGACGAGCAGTGGTACGTGATACTGCTCGGCATCGCGAATCTCGAATACGATCTCGACGAACGGATGGAACGGCGAAACCCCGAGGGCCGCGAAGTACGCCCCCGTGTCGAAGCGCAGACGATACGTACCGGCGGGTGACTTGACGTCGCCCGGGAGCAGATTCGCGACGCGCCCGTTGGTGTCGCTCCGGCTGGTGGCGAGCTCGGCCCACCCGTCGCCCGAGCGGCGCGCCAACGAGACCGCGACGCCCGCCGCGGGCCGCCCCCGCGCGATGTCCAGGATATGAGTCGTGATGCCGCTCATGAGACCACCAGTTTGTCGAGTCGGAGCCGTGTGATCTTCGCCTGCTCTTCCGCCGCGACGCGCAGCTCCGTGGCGGGATCGTTCGCAAGGCGACCGCGCAGCGCGCCCAGCATCTCTTCGGCGGTCTTGCCCGTGGCGGAGATGAGGAACACGTGCCCGAACCGCTCCTCGTACGTGAGGTTCCCCTGCGCCAGTGCGGCGAGCGTCGCCCCGGCCGCGCCGTCGGCTCCAGCCTGCTCGCGCCGCGCCCAGTCCGTCAGCGCCCCTCCACTTCCCCGGTCGCCGATGCGGGGGTGCGCGGCGAACGCCTCGAGCCAGTCGGTGCGCCCCAGTCCCCACCACACCCGCTCCGCCGTCGCCAACAGCTCCGCGTCGCTCGCGAACGGGAGCGCCGCGAGCATCGTCTCCAACCAGCGGCGCGCGCCGCAGCAGCGGCCGAGCGCGGTGCGCGCCGCGGGCATGGGGAGGGAGTTCAGATATGCCGCCGGGGTCACACCGGTCTCCCCCACACCCGCAGCCGCGCCACCCCTCCATCGGGGAAGATGTTCAGCCGCACGTGCGTCACCGGGTCGCGCCTCCCAGGCGGGACGGCCAGGCGGTGGCGCGCGTTGGCCCGCAGCGTGGTGCGGGCCACGAGCTCGCGCCAGGCAGCGTCGTCAGCCGGCGGCGCGCCGCTTCCCGCTGCGTCGCACCCCTCCAAACTCGCGCTCTCGGGGAAATTGCCCTTGAAGTGGGTCGTGTCCAGGTCGACGCGCTCGATCACGCCGCGCCGGCCCAGGCGCAGCACCACCCAATCGTGCCCGGGGCCCCGGCGGCGGCGCGTCTCCCACCCGTCGCCCATGTCGCGGGACTGTCCCGGCATGATCAGGTTCAACGGCTCGCTGAAGAATTGATCGCTCGTGGCGAGCGGAACGCCGCCGTGTTCCACCGCGACGAGGTCGACGGCGCGCCGCGCCGCCGCGATCCTCCGCCAGTCGGGGCGCGCCTCGCCCCAGATGCGCAGCCGCGCCACGCCGCCGTCCGGGTAGATCTTGAGCCGCACGTGGGTATAGGCTGCGTCACTCACAAGGGCAAACTCGTTTTCGGTGTCGCCGGCGAGCGGCGAGCGCGGCAACAGCTCCACGAACGCGCGGTCCAGCGTGCGTAGCGCTCGAGGGCTCACTCCGGGTGTGCCCGACAGCTGCGCCGCGTCGAGCGAGCACGCGGCGGGATGGTTTCCACGGAAGTGAGTCGTATCCACGGTAATGACGCGAATTGCGCCCGGGATGCCGAGCCGGATGATGCACCAGTCGTACCCGCCCTCCGGGCCGCGCCGCCGGCGCGTCTCCCACCCGTCCATCCATTTGCCACGATCGGTGTACTTGCCCTCGATGAACACGGCGCGCGCCACCGCGAGCAGGTTGTCCCTGGGCGCGAAGAATTCGTCCGACGCGACCAGCGCCCGCCCGCCGACGCGGGCGGCAGCGAGATCGATGAGGCCCTCGTGCGTCACCGCTTCCATCTGCCGATGGCTCCCCCCGGAAACTCCCCTTCCTCATACACGCAGGTTCCCCGCACGAAAGTCTGGCGCACGACGCCGTGGAGTACCATCCCCGCGTATGGCGTGACCGGATGCCGCTGGCGCAGCCGCTCCGGCGCGACCGCGAAACGGGCCTCGGGATCGAACACGATGACGTCGGCATCGCACCCGGGCGCGATCCGCCCCTTGCGTGTGAAGCCCGCGAGCCGGGCGGGTCGCTCGGCGCACCAGCGGGCGAGGTCTCCCAGGTCCCGGCCGCGGTCGCGCGCTCCGGTCCAGGTGGCGGCGAGCCCCAGCTCGAGCGACGCCACCCCGCCCCACGCCCGCACGAAGTCGCCCGTGTCGAGGCACTTGAGCGCCGGGGGGGCGGGCGAGTGGTCGCTCGCGACGAAGTCGAGCGTCCCGTCGGCGAGGCCCTCCCACAGCTGCTCCCGGTTGCTCCGCTCTCGGATCGGCGGGGCGCATTTCCAGGCGGTGGCGCCGTCCAGGATCTCCTCCGCGGCGAACGTGAGATAGTGCGGGCACGTCTCGGCGGTGACCGGGAGTCCGGCACGTCGGGCGTCACGCAGTCGGTCGAGCGTCTCGGCCGCCGACACATGCACAATGTGGACGCGGCAACCGGTTTCGCGACAGAGCCCGAGCATCAGGTCCACCGCCTCAAGCTCCGCGGCGCGGGGGCGTGAAGCGAGATACGAGCCGTAGCGTCGCGGGTCGCTGCCGCGCGACGCCGCCGCGCGCACGATCGGGCCGGGGAGCTCGGCATGCACCAGCAGCGGAAGCCCGAGCCCGGCGAGCTTGGTCATCGCGGGCCGTAACTGGCTCTCCCCCACAGGAGGAAACTCGTCGATCCCCGACGCGATGAGGAAACACTTGAAGCCCCGCACACCCGCGCGGGCCAGGGGCGCAAGCTGGTCGGTGTTGCCCGGCACCACACCGCCCCAGAAGGCGTAATCGACCGTGGCACGACCCGCAGCCGCCCGCGCCTTCAGCCCCAGGGCAGGCGTGTTCGTGGTGACCGGAATGCAGTTCAGCGGCATATCGACGATTGTGGTGACGCCGCCCGCCGCCGCGGCCCGCGTCGCCGTCTCGAACCCTTCCCATTCGGTCCGGCCCGGTTCGTTGACGTGTACGTGTGTGTCCACCCCGCCGGGCAGCAGCACGGCGTCTCCCACGTCCAGACGCCGAGCCGCGTCGGGCGCCGCACTGTGCTCGTGAATGGCGGAAACCACGCCGTCGGCGATCGCGACCGCGCCCGGCGCAACTCTCTCCGGGGTGACGACCCGCGTACTGAGAATGACGAGATCGGCGCTGGGCATGGCCGGGGAGACGAGACGTCCGCCGCTCACGTCGCGTCTTTGCGCAACGTCCGCCCCACCACGACGGTGACGTTGTCTGTTCCTCCAGCGTCGAGCGCGTCGCGCAGCAGATCCTCGCAGCCCTGTTTCGCCGAGGTCATCGCGAGGAGGCGCTCGCGGATGCGACTGTCGGGAACGTGCTTCGTGAGGCCGTCGCTGCACAACAGGCCTGCGTTGCCCCACTCCTGCTGCATCTGAGTCACGATGGGTGCCGTCTGCGGTCCCCCCAGGGAACTCGACAGCACGTTGGCGAAGGGCGAGCGCAGCGCGTCGCTGCGCCGGAGCACGCCCCGATCGACCAGGTCCTGCACCAGCGTCTGGTCGCGCGACAGCTGTATCAGCTCGCCGTTCCGGAGCAGGTAGCAGCGGCTGTCTCCCACGTGGAGGAGATAGGCGCGCGGCCAGAGGCCGATCCACAGCGTCAGCGTCGTCGCCATGTGCGCCTGCAGCGGGCCCGTCGGGCTGCTGCCCTGAATGTCTCCATGGACACGTAGCGCCGCTTCTTCGAGCGCGCGGGGGAAGCGCTCTTCGTCCGCAAGATCCACCGAGTAGTAGCAGTGCACCGCCTCGGTCACGTATCGCGTGATCGCCGCGACCGCCAGCCGACTCGCCTCCTCCCCCTCGACACCTCCACCGACGCCATCAGCGACCATGGCGAAGAACGCGAGGCGCTCGGTGTGCGGCGACAGGAGCTCCGTCATCGGGAGGCTCGTGAGATGCACCTGCATCCGCTTTTGGAGCGAGGAAATGAGAAAGTGATCCTGATTTTCGCGCCGCACCTTGCCCGGGTGGGTGAGGCCGTAGACGTCGATCTCATCGTCGCGCGGCTTGCGACCCAGTGAAATGGCGGACGCGGTGGAATCGGACGTTTGCATGGAGGTCACCTCTCGCTGCAGTAGCCCAGGCCTGGTAGTCCGTTGTGGCAATCCGCTGACATGCCGACGCAACACCCGGTCGCTTCCAGAATCTGCACTCTTTTTCGATTCTTTGGTTTTGCACACCAGCCGCACGAAGGCCGCGCCCCAAAAAGCAGCGTGGCGTCTCGACTTCGCACCACTATACGACGTCGTTGGTTGGCATCGGTCTTGCGAATTGTCGCGTGCCGAAGGGCAGTCCGTTCGGCACATGCACGCGAGGGAGCAGTGAACGAAGGTCGCAAGCGGATCATCCGCACCGTAATCGCTGCGCTGGGCCTGACGGCGTTACTGGCCCTGCAGCCCGAGTCCGCCCGGCTTGTCGGGTCGGCGTGGGCGCGGAGTGCGGGTGGGGCGGTGCGCGCGCCGATCGTACGAAGGCTGATCCTGTCGGACCAGGCGCGCCGCTTTCTGGCGCTGCAGTATCGCTCCTATCCCACCGAGTTCATGGGTTGCATGATCGGCGAGACGCGGGGCAGCGCCGTCCTGGTACGGCGCATCGCGCCGGCCGACGTCGAGCCGAACCACTCCACTCCCACGCGGGTCGTCCCCCATCAGACGTGTGAGGATGCGGGGTGGTCGGGGACGGTGGGCATGATCCACAGCCATCCGGGGGGCGAGCGCTGCTGGTACTACTTCCCGACCACGCAAGTCGCCAGCTCGGACGGCCAGTCGTTCGCGGCCCAGCCCTATCCGGTGGATGCGATCATGTGCGGCGACCACGTGGTGTGGATCAACCGCGACATGGCGGAGGCGCAACTACCCCTGGTGGCGGATAGCGTCCGCCAGCCTTTCGTGCCGGTCACGCGGTGACGTGGGCAGCGAGAGCTCCGAGCACTCTCCATGGGCGGGCCCCGCTGCGACTTCTACGACTGGGTGACCCACACGACCTGCGACGATACGGCGCGCTGGGTGACGCACCAGAAGTCCCAAGACACGGGCCGCCTCGAGCGGTATTATTGTGACAGGCATCGGCCGCCGCGGGCGCATCTGATCGCGGGGCCGGGCGCCGCGCGGGATCCCAAGGCACGATGACGAAATAATGAATATGTAACGCTAGGGTTACTGTGGGCCTGACACGAGCGGAGCAGTGACGCCGAAGCGCTACTGGGCTCGGCTGCGAGCGGACACCGACCGCCCGCTGCGCCGTGGCGCGTGGTACCATGTGAAGAAGCTGGGGCCGCGCGAGGCGCTGCTCGATGTCAGCGGCGAAGCCGTGGACGTCCCGCGGCCGCTGCTCGATATCACCAGCCGACCGCCGCACCGCTGGTCGGTCGTGCCGCGTCCCAAGAATCCGGCCCGCTTTCCCGGGGTGACAGAGTACGGAGTCTGCCCCAACTGCCGCGAGCGGGTTCCGCTCACCGAGCGCCTCGCTTCGCTGCGCTGCAGGCACTGCAACGAAGTGTTCGACGTCGCGTGGGAAGAGCAGTACTTCCAGGGCGTCTAGGTCAGTCCCAGCCGACGCTGCAGGTGCGCCTGCACCGGCAGCGTGATGATCCCGCGCTTGACCGCGTCCGCGAGCGCCGCAGTCGTGGCGGCGCGATCGGCGTCGATGCCCTTCTCCCGCAGCTCTTGAATGATCCGGGCGAGTCGACTGTCGTACTCCTGCGGCTTGAGCTTTTCCGCATCCGACACCTGTTTCAGCTTCTCGAGCTCCTGCACAAAGCGCGCGATTGTGACCGGTGCCATTGACAACCTCCCTTGGGGTCCCAGGCTGATCAATCTAACCCGTGGGCGCGCGGCGGCTGTGGTTTGACTTCCCTCCCCGGCTCCGTTAGCCTGGGACACCCCTGAACCGGAAGGGCGATGGTCAACGAAGCAGCATGGACGGCGCGCCTGGCGCGCTACAAGGGCCCTGATCTCAAGCGGAGCGTGTGGCAGCTGGCGAGCGCGGCGGCGCTGTTCGCCGGCGCGTGGGGGCTGATGTACGCGAGCCTGCGCGTGGGCTACTGGCTCACCCTGCTCCTCGCCGTTCCTGCGGCCTTCTTCCTCATCCGCCTCTTCATCATCCAGCACGACTGCGGCCACGCGGCGTTCTTCCGGTCGACCCGCGCGGCCGACATCGTCGGCTCGATTCTCGGGGTGCTGACCCTGACGCCCTACCATTACTGGAAGAAGACGCACGCGCTCCACCACGCCACCTCAGGCAATCTCGAGCATCGGGGGTTCGGGGACATCGACACCCTGACCGTGGACGAATACCTCGCCCGGTCGCGCTGGGAGCGGTTCAAGTATCGCGCGTACCGCCATCCAGCGGTGCTGTTCGGCGTGGGCGCGGTGCTGCACTTCTTTGTGCGGCACCGCCTCCCCACCATCGTGCCGCGCGAGTGGACGCGCGAGCGGCGCAGCATCTTGTGGACGAACGTCGGGCTGGCAGTGGCGATCGCGCTGATGGGGACGCTCGTCGGGTTCCGGGAGTTCGCGCTGGTGCAGCTCCCCGTGACGCTCTTGTCCACGTCGCTCGGCGTGTGGCTGTTCTACGTCCAGCACCAGTTCGAGCCGACGTACTGGGAGCACGACGAGCGCTGGGCGTACGACGCCGCGGCGCTGCAGGGCAGCTCCTACTACCGTCTCCCCAAACTGCTGCAGTGGGCCACGGGCAACATCGGGCTCCACCACATCCACCACCTGCACCCCCGGATCCCCAACTATCGGCTTCAGCAGGCGCTGGACGAGCATGCCGAGCTGCGCCACGTCCCGACGTTGACGCTGTGGGAAAGCTTCCGCTGCGTCCGCCTCACGTTGTGGGACGAGCGCGAGCGGAGGCTCGTGCCGTTCGCCGCCGTCAGAACTTGACGATGTCCCCGCTCGCGACCTGACCCGAGCGTCTGAATCCCTCCGACGGAATGAACACGCTGAAGAAGTCCATGCCGCTATTCGCCGGCCCGTTGTCGCACAGCGCGAGGGTGTAGGCAACCACGCCGCCCGTGTCCTCCCGACCGGTCGCGTCGATTTCCACGCCGCGACTGGGATCGGCGCAGACACTCGAGCTCGATCGGAACGCCGTTATCGCCGTCTCCGGGTCCGCGTTGTGATCCGTCGTCAGGGTGGCGGGCACGCCCCCCGGGTGCAGGTCGCTGTAGTCGGTGCCGGTGAAGCGCCCCGTCAGGTCCGCTCGCACGTCGAAGTCGAAGGTCTGCACGTTGTTCCCCGGCTGGGGAGCCGCCGTCCCAACCTGGCCTTGTCCGGTCACTCGGCCAGCCGGTGGAGGCGCTCCCGCGCAGCTCATCGAGAAGCTGGTCGTGGCCGTCCCGCCCGCGGGCACGTCTACCGTGCGGGAGGTCCCGCCGCTCACCGAGCAGTTCCCCGCTACGCCCGACAGCGCGACCGTGTGGCTGCCGGCCGCAAGTCCGGTGTAGGTCACGCTGCCGTTCGTAGCAATCGCCTGGTTCGCCCCACCGTCCACGGTCACCGTGTAACCGTCGGGATCGAGGTTCGAGCCCGTGGTGCTCGTCGACACCGCGAGGTCGCCGGTGGACGGAGGAGGTGGGGGAGGAGGAGGAGGAGGGCTTGCCGAGCAGGTCACGACGAACGTGGTGCTGACCGATCCCACGAGCGGCACGTTCACCGTCACGGTGTTATTGACGGCGCAGTTTGCCGCGACGCCTGAGAGCGTGACCGTGTGAACCCCGATCGACAGTCCGGTGAAGGTTACGACCCCAGTCGGCGCGATGTGCTGGCTCGGGCCGTTGTCCACGGCGACCGTGTAGCCGTCGGGATCGACCGGAGAGCCGGTCGTGATCGTCGTAACGGCGATCGCCCCGACGCCCGGCAACGCAGGCAACAGGCTGGCCTGCGGATCGGGGCCCTGCGCGTCGCGGCACGCGGCCACGATCAAGAGCGTCGCAGCTGCAGCGACCACGAATTGGCGACTAACGACGCGTACCATAACGGCTCCTCCGTCAGCGGTTCAGGATCTGTCGGTTCATGCCGGTGGTTGGGCAAAACGCGGGCCGCCTTCGTCCCAGGCGAACGCGCGGCCGCTGCACCAAGTCGCAGCGCGCGCTTCGCGGCACAGTGCGGCCGGTGTGTTGTTGCGGGAAATCCGCGCCGCGGCGGGGCGGCAGTTGAACATGTGACCCGCCACACGGGTCACATGTTGGCTCAGCCGCGCAGTGCGGCGAACAGTCCGAGGACGGCGATCACGACGCCCAGCGCGATCTTGGCCGCGGCGGCGATCGCTCGTCCCACCACCGCGCCCCAGCCCGCGCGCACCGCGATGTCGGGGGAGCGCGAGAGCGAGAGCTCGAACAGCGCCGCGCCGACGAACGAGCCGAGGAACGCGCCGATCACGCTGCCGACGATCGGCACGGGCACGCCCATCACGGCGCCGACGATCCCCCCGGCGAGCGCACCCCACGCCGATCGGCGCGAGCCGCCGAACGTCCGCGCGAGCCGGAATCCCAGCCACGCCTCGATGATTTCGCCCAGGAACGCGAGGCCGAGGACGACCGCGATGGTCGCGACACCGATCGAGCGGAAGTCGGTCAGCCAGCCGTAGCCGAGGACGCCGGCCACCATGACCCACAGCCCGGGGAGGCCCAGGGGGACAAGGACGAGCCCGATGATGCTGCAAATGCCGAGCACCAGGGCGGGAAGGGCGTGACTCATCGTAGCGGGAAACGTAAACTATCGGCGTGACGATCCTGCGCTTGTCGCTCGCTCTGGTCGCCGCCATCGGGGCGGGCGCCATGAACGCCATCGCGGGCGGCGGCACGCTGCTCACGTTTCCCGCGATCGTCGCCCTCGGGGTGACGCCGCTCGTGGCCAACGCGACGAGCACGGTCGCGCTGTGGCCGGGCTCCCTCGGCAGCATGTGGGGCTATCGGGGCGAGCTGGTCGGCGCGCGGCGCTGGGTGATCGGGTTCGCGGTGCCGAGTGTGTGCGGCGGGGTTCTGGGTGCGTGGCTGCTGCTCCACACAGAGCC
>Ga0137415_10004865_pt1 | contig 13284 bp, 8 predicted proteins | sample CZODoug3_1_1_16f_FD_183082 | JGI IMG/M metagenome (GOLD analysis project Ga0137415, IMG submission 183082) | Vadose zone soil fungal communities from Angelo Coast Range Reserve, California, USA - CZODoug3_1_1_16fungal (Hybrid Assembly) | ecosystem: Environmental > Terrestrial > Soil > Vadose... | reverse complement strand
GACCTCCAGGCCGGTTGCCTGCAGGGAGCGGATCGCGGCCTCGCGACCGGCGCCCGGCCCGCGGACGAACACCTCGATCGAGCGCATCCCGTGCTCCAGGGCCCTCTTCGCGGTCGCCTCGGCGGTCTTCGTTTGCTCCGGTGAGCCGTTGTAGCGCGCCCAATCCACGGCTCGCGTGGTGACCAGCGCTTCGCCGCCGTTGGCCGTAAATGTGTAATTGACCAGCGAGGGCCCGGTGTTGGTCCAATCGAGATCCGCGTTGCTGATCCCGTCGGTGAGCGGCGAAGTCTCGGCATTCACCGCACCGTAACTGTGCGCGTGATCCACGGGCGTGAGCCGGGCCCCCGCCGGCAACAGCGACACGAGCTGCCCCAACGTGGAGGGCTGCGCGCCGTTGATCCACAAAGTGCCGCCATTATTCAGCCAGGTGAACACCGCGCTGGCATTGGAATTCAACTGGTCGAGGGCCGATTCGTTGCCCGGCGCCGCATCGACCAAGAGCACGTCGATGCCCGACAGCGCCTGCCCATCGAGACCGCCCAGCGCCGTCGAATCGATGTAAGCTGCACGCAACGTGGACGGCACGGCGCTGGACGATCCCGTCCACGAACCGAGCCGCCGCGCAGGTGTCGACGGGCGGCCGCCCAAGTAACCGAGCACGTTGCGCAGGAGCAACGCGGCCACTGGTTCCGCGTCGAAGGCAGCGATCACCGGATGCTGTACACCGATATAGGTGCCGCTGCCATAACGAATCTCCGCGAGCGCCGTACCCGCGAGCTGTCCCCCGCCGTCCACGAGCGGCTGAAAACTCCCCGCGCGCGGCTTCAGCAAGAATGTATCCGCGACGCGCTCGCGATCGGTTTGCCACCAGCGAAGATCGTTCGCGCCGATCTCCGCGAGGGCCGGATGATGCGGTGCGCGTCGGTGCGCGATGGTCTGCGCGCTCGGAAGCGTGAATACCAACCAGGGGAACACTTGCGGCAAACGATGTTGTGCGAGAACGAGCACACGACCGCCGCTGGAAACGAACGACGTGATCCGCCCGCGCTCCACGCTGTTTGCGGCGTAATCTCCCCCTTCGGCGACGACCAGCAGCTCATTCACGTCCGGCGCCTGGCTCAAGTCGGAGAGGGTCCGCGTCTGCACGCCCAATCGATTCAGCACTTGGCTGGTGGTCGTCGTTCCGCTGGGCTCGAGCACCGCGGCGCGGATGCCGCCGGGCAAGGTGCCGCTGGTGAGCGACTTGGGATACAGGGTCACCGGCCTACTCTCGGTGAACACGGGATGGCCCCCGACGCTGACCGTGACCTGCCACGTGCCCGCGGTGATGGCGCTGACGCCGGGCGTGGCAACGGACGCGGTGATATCGGTGTGGCCGGCGGCGGCCACGGTGAGCACCTGTTGACCCGAGCGGCCCTCGCCGTGGCCGATATGGAGCGACCATTCGACGGTGAGCGATGCCGACGCCGCCGTGTCATTGTGCACCGCGAGCGTCTTGGTGAGCTCGTCCTCTGCCCAATAGTGTGCATGGTAATCGGTGGCGATGGCGGCAATGGGCCGGAACGCGTGCGCCACGGCATCGTGAATCGGATTCGTCTCCCACTTGGGCAAATTCGATTGATAACCCGGGTTGAGCGTGATCGCATAACGCCCCACGCGCGCCAGCTCGGGCCCCGTGCCATCGGGGCTCGTGGGCGGCTTCGTCGTGCCGTCGAAGGGCAGCGGGCGCATGCCGTACCAAACCGTATTCCAAGGCGAGATACCGTTGACCCCGGCGTAACGGAATCCCTCGATTTGCGCGCGCGTGGCCAGGGCGTTGGCCGACCACAGCCCATCGAGATCCGCATACGTATCGGAGCCTCCGAGGCAGGCCAGATCGCGCGGGCTCCCGTAATACATCGCCCCGAATTCACCGACGGTCAGCGGCTTCTTACGGTCCCAGCGCGCGGCTTGCCCGCGTCCGGGTGCGAAATCGTAAGCTACGTCGGGAAGCGCGGTATTGCTCGTGGCCTCGTACGGATAGTGCCAACTGTAGATGTCGGCCGCGCCGTTCGGATCGATGTCCCCCTCGAAGTAGATCGGGCGCGTCGTATCCCATGTCTGCGCTGCATTCTTGAAGGTGGCGACCTGCGGCGCACGCGCCTCGCCCGCGGCGGGCAGCATCTCGTTCGAGACGCTCCAGAAGATGATCGACGGGTGGTTCCGATCGCGCAGCACGCGATTGGCGACATGATTTCGACAGTTGTCCCAGAAGTCGGCCGCATCGAATGGGTAATTGTACGCCGACCCATAGACTGCCGATTCGCCGACCACGAGCATGCCCATCTCGTCGGCCACCTCGTAATAAATGGGTGGATAGGGCATCGCGTGCAACCGCACGTAGTTGACCCCCGCCGCCTTGGCCAACTGGAACCAGAGCATCGCGTAAGCGCGGCTGTTCTGCACCGATCCCATGTAATGCCAAGCATCGCCGCGCAGGACCAGCGGCGCGCCATTGAGATAAATGGTGTCTCCGTCGATCCAGACCTCGCGGAAACCGAAGCGCGTCGCGGTGGTATCGAGCGCGGCGCCGTGCGCGGAGGTGCGAAGTTCGACCCGCAGCTCGTAAAGGTGCGGATGGTCCGGTCCCCACAGTCGAGGATTCGACCAGCCCGTCGAGAATGGCACCTCCACGTCGGCACCCGCGGGTACATCGACCTGTTGCGTGTGGCTCCACACCTGGCTACAGCCGTCCCCCACGGAATGCTCGATCCAGGTCGTGGCCGCGGCGGCCCCGGAATTGTGCAAGGTGCTGCTGCCCGACAACTGATTCTGCCGCACCGAGGTGCGCACCACGGTGTTGCTCGTATGCACCGCGGGCATTCCCAAGAGCCACACGTCTTGCCATATTCCAGCCTGATTTTGCCCGTACCAGGAGCCAGCTGGATAATGATAGCCGTCGGCTTGTTTGGCTGCGCTGGCGGGTGAGCGGACCAGCACGTGAATCGTATTGTCGTCGTCGAAGACCACGTGATCGGTGACATCGGCCTCGAAGGGGAGCATCCCGTCGAGATTGTGCGCCACCTGCACGCCATTCCAGAACACGGTGGCCTCGAAGTTCACCGCCTCGAAGCGCAGCACGATCCGCTGTCCGCGCCGCGCTTCCGGCACGCGTACGGTGCGCCGGTACCACGCGGTCTCCACTTCATTCCAGTCGGCCGGCGTCTGAAACACGTCATACGCGCCCCACTCGGTGCTGAACGCGCTGGCGGTCATGTTCCATTCGCCGGGCACTGGAATGGTGGACCAGCCGGACACCGGCGGCGGATAGCTCGGCGTGCCGCTCGACGGGAGAAAATCCCAAGTCCCATCCAGCAAATGAATCAAGCGGCTGGCGTCGACGCGACTCGTCGGCCATGCCTGCCGCAGGGCTTCCACGTCCGCAAAAGCGAACTTGGAGCGCATCAACGCCAGCGTCGCCAGCGCGGCGCCGCCCATGGTCAAAAACTGCCGCCTCGATGCCTTATCCGAGTGATCGCGCATGTTCCTGCCTCCCGAGCATGGAGAGCCCAGCGCAACTTCGAAAGACGAAGTGCGTGATGTTCAATTTCGAATTTTATCGCTATCGCCCGGGCGAACTATCCACGGATGCCGTAGAGGTGCTCGAGCGCGAGCTGGTCGAGGCGCTCGAAGGCAGCGCCGCGTTTGGCGAGTGCATCGATGTCCGGGGTGAAGTCGCGGACGCTGCGCCAATTTTCGTCCTGGGCGAGCGTGGGGATCGCGAGCTGGTCCACGCGGGCCGCCTTCAGCGCGGCGCGAACCTCCGGATCCGCGCGGAAGGCTCGCACCTTTTCGCGAAGGATCAACCAATTGCGCATGTTGGCGGCGGCGGCGACCCACACGCCGTCGTCGTCTTCCGTGCGCGGTGGTTTGAAATCGAAGTGAATGGGGCCGCGGTAGTCACTCGTGTCGATGAGGTCCACGACCCAGAAGGCCCCGCGCGCGTTGCCCGCCCCAAAGCGCAGATCCTGGTCGAAGCGCGGACCGTTTTGGCCATTGAGGTCGATGTGAAATAGCTTCCTTTGCCACAGCGCCTGCGCGATGCCGTGCGCATAATTGAGGCCGGCCATCTCCTCGTGGCCGATCTCCGGATTGAGCCCGACCAGCTCCGGATGCTCGAGCTCCTGGATGAACGCAAGGGCATGGCCAATGGTCGGCAAAAAGATATCGCCGCGCGGCTCGTTGGGCTTCGGCTCGATGGCGAAGCGCAGATCGTAGCCGCGCCCGAGCACATAGTCGCCCAGAACATCGAAGGCTTCCTTGTATCGGTCCAGGGCCGCGCGCACGTCTTTGGCGGCGCCGCTCTCGGCCCCCTCGCGGCCTCCCCAACAGACGTACACCTTCGCGCCCAACTCGGCCGCGAGGTCCAAATTGTCCATGACCTTGCGCAATGCGAAACGGCGCACGTCGCGGTCGTTGGCGGTGAAGGCGCCGTCCTTGAAAATCGCGTGCGAAAAAAGATTCGTGGTGGCGGTGGTCACCACCAGGCCCGTCGCTTGCAGCGCCTTGCGGAAAGCGCCGATGCGCTCGAGCCGCTCGCCTGCGCTGGCCTCGAAGGGAAACACGTCGTTGTCGTGGAAGTTGACGCCGTACGCGCCCAGCTCGGCCAGCTTGTGAACGGCGCGATCGGCGGCCATGGGCGGGCGGGTTCCCGGCCCGAAGACGTCGACGCCTTGCCAGCCCACCGTCCAAATGCCGAAGGAGAACTTGTCCTCCTTTCGCGGCGCATAGCGAGCTTCGCTCATATTAAGGAAACTATATGGACTAATAATGTCGGTCAACCGCAAAAAAGATCCTTTAGTCTTTTCTCGATGCTCAACGATGACGCACGACCTTCGCCCGGTCCTGTCCGGCACGGCACCATGCGGGAACACAACCTTGCGGTGGTGTTGGGAGAGGTCATCCGGCAGCAGCCGGTCACCCGGGCGCGCCTCGCGGAGGTCACCGGATTCACCAAGACGACCGTATCCAACCTGCTTGCGGTGCTGGCCGATGCGGGGCTGGTGCGCGATGGGGGCCTCGTTCATGAAGGGGAGCGCGGGCGGCCAGGGGTGGCCGTGTCCATCGACGGCAACGGCGCCGCGGGCCTGGGGCTCGAAATCAACGTGGACTATCTCGCGGCGTGCATCCTCGATCTGGGGCGGCAGATCCGCTACCGGCACGTGGTGGCCATCGACAATCGCGGGCGTGCACCCAAGGCGGTCATCGGGGCGCTCGGCCGGCTCGCGCGAGAGGCCATCGCCTCCGCAGAAGCGCAAAAGCTCGCCGTGGCCGGCGCAGTGGTGGCGCTCCCCGGGCTCGTCGATCGCGAGCGCGGATTTCTCCGCCGTGCGCCGAACCTCGGGTGGACCGACGTTCCGACCGGCGATCTCCTTCGCGCGGGATTGCCGGCGTTGCGTCTGCCCATCGAGCACGACAACGAGGCGAACCTGGCGGCGTTGGGGGAGCTCTGGTTCGGCGCGGGGCGCACGCTCGGTGATTTCGTCCATGTCTCGGGCGAAATCGGCATCGGCGCCGGCATCGTGGTCGACGGTCGCATCTTCCGGGGCGCCCATGGCTTCGCGGGCGAGCTAGGGCACGTGGTCGTGGAACCGGATGGCGCCAACTGCGGCTGTGGCGGGCGCGGTTGTCTCGAGCAGACCGCGGGGCAAGAAGCCATCTTGCGCGCCGCAGGTCTCTCGCAGGTGACCGTCACCTCCGCGGCCAGTCCGGACGGATCGATGTCCGCGCTGGTCGCGCGCCTCGAGGCGGGCGACGCCAAAGCACTGGCGGCGGTCAAACGCGCGGGCAAGGCCCTGGGGTCCACCTTGACCGCCGTGGTGAACCTTCTCGATCCCGACACCATTGTGCTCGGCGGCATCTTTTCCCCGCTGGCGCGCTGGGCCCAGCCCGCGGTCGAAAAGGCGCTCGCCAAGGGCGGATCGGGCACCTTGCACGGCGCGGTGCCCCGTTTGGTCGTATCGAATTTGGCCGGCGGCGCAGCGGTGCTCGGCGCCGCGGGTCTGGTCATCGAACGGGTGACCGCCGACCCCTCGCTGATGCTGTGAGGGATTGTCGCATTGCCCTCGTGAAACGATTCGACCGCTGCGCGGGACGCATCTCACCCGATCGATTCGAACTCTTCGCTCCAGTCGACCGATACGATGTCGCCTCGAGCCTCTACGAATCCTTCGCTCGAGGCGCCCTCAGGCGGTAGAATCTTGGCTTTGTCCCGCATGGATCCTCGGCGATGAGCACCTTCGACCTCGCCCGCTTTCGTGAAAATCCCTTCGATGTTCTCGGTGTGCCGGTGACCGCGACGCGGCAGGAGGTCGAGCGCGCGGGGCAGAAGCTCCTCGGCATGCTCGAACTCGATATTTCGTCGGCGAAAACTTATCCCACATCGCTTGGGCCGATGGATCGGACGCCGGAGCGCGTGCGGACCTCCCTCGCCGAGCTGCGCGATCCCGAGCGCCGGCTGCTGCATGAAATTTGGGCCTCGCCCGCGCCGGACGCGGTGTCGCCATCGGGGAGCGAGGAGACCGGCGAAGAACATGATGCGCCGTGGCCCGGGGCCCTTGGGATCCTGGGCTTTCGTGGGGCGCGATGAACGGATCGATCTCGATTGCCATCTTCATCGTGGCCATCGTGCGCGCGCTGCTCGTGCGCCACCGCGTGAAGACCGGGCGGGCCAAACCAGTCTCTGTGCCCGGTCTGCTCCGCACATCCGTCTATGGCGTGTTGAAGCTCCTGCTCGTCTGGCCCTTGTTCCTGGGCGCCAGCACCGCATGGGGGGTGGTCGTCCTTCGAGGGGCCCCTCTTCTCGCCGCCGTGACCGTGCTCCTGGTGGTCCTGGGCTGTATCGTTTGGACATTTCCTTGGATTGTTGCCCGGGTAACGATCGTACCGTTTGGCGCTTACCGCGCTGCTTACTATCTCGGACGCGGCGCAGGGGTGCTCGCGTTTTACGATGACCAGGTGGGGGGTGCTTGCCTTCTTGCCGCGTGGTCCCTGTCACGCCGAGCGCGGGTGGACGAAATCGAGATTCAATGGATCGAACGCCGCCTCGGCAAATGCAAAAAACCGTACGGCGCGTGCCTCGCCGCTGCTGGCATCCTCCACACGCTGCGCAAGGAAGACGAAAAGGCCCGTGCGCTCTTTCTCGTGGTCGATCTCTTGGCGGCGCGCGATTGCGCACCGGCCGTGCGGCGGCTCGCCCGGCGCTGGATCGTCGCAGATCTGGCGCGCCGTGGTTTATGGCAGCTCGTGCCTCGATTCGACCCCGCGACCCGTTCTGCGCGCGCGACGCGTTTTCCTCGTCTTGCCGCGCTCTCGCGATCCATGCGTGAAGCCGCTGCCGCCGCAGGCGATCGATGGCTATGGACCGTGACGCAGTTGGCGCGAGAAATCGCAGCACCGAGCGCTGGGTGGAGGCACCGGATACGCAAGGGAGTCCTCGCCGCGCGCTGGCGCCTCTCGCCGCATCGGCGCGAGGTGCACGCCGCGTTCGAACGCGCCGGCCGACGGGATCCGGAAGAGCCCCTCCCGGCTCCGCCCGCAGACCAAGAAGACAGCCTCGGTCGGGCGCTCGCCCTCCATCGAGACTTGCTGATAGCCCGTGAAGCAGGCGAACGGACGACCCCCCGAGCCATCGCACGCGTGGCCGCGGCCTGGGACGCCGTACGCGCATCGTCCGAAATCGAAACACGCATCGGGGAGCGTGCGCAGGTGCTCGGGGTTCAGGATGCAGACAGCGTTTTTTCGCGGCTGCTATCCGATGTGGAAGAAGATCTGTGCGAGATCCTTTTTCACGCGGAGCTGCCCATCGAACGATTCACGGATGCCGGTCCCACGCTCGATGCTTGCCTCTGGGCCGCGCGTGAACGGCATCTGTCCGCGCTGGAGGACGCCTGTCTGCTCCTGGAGGAGCGCAAGCGGGCGCGTCGCGCGCTCGACTCGCTGGGAGAGTGCGCGGAGTTCGGGAGGCTTCGGGATCTGCACCTGCGCGCCGTCGCCCTCGCCGGGGCCGATGCGTGCAAACTGGTATTTCCGCAATTGCACTACAAGATGTCGCATTTCGCTGTTTGGCTCGAGAATCGAGAGGTGCGGGAGCGCTTCGTATCCCACCCCATCTTCCAGTGGCTCCTGGCCGAGGCCCGTATCGCCGGAGACGAAGAAGCGATTAAGCTCGAAACCAAGAACGTGGCCGTCACCATTTTGGGGCGGCCCTGAAACGACGAGAAGACCGTGGAAAAGACTCGCTACGTGGGAATCGATCTCGGCACTACCAATTCAGCCGCCTGCGTCTACGACGGCGAGCGCACGAAGATGGTCCGCTCCGCGCAAGGAGGCGTTCTAACCCCCAGCGTGGTGCGCATCGATGCGCGGCAACACGTGCTTTGTGGTGGTCGGGCGCGCAAGTTCCTCGAGGCGGATCCCGACAACACGCGCAGCGAGTTCAAACGCCTCATGGGGACAGAGCACCGTCTTTCGTTCAAGGCGGCGAACGTCGAAAAAAAGCCTGAAGAGCTGGCGGCGCTCGTTCTCTCGGCGCTTCGAAAAGACATCGAAGAAGAAGTCGGCTTCGAGCCTGCACGCGCCGTGGTGGCCGTGCCCGCGCTCTTCGAACTGCCGCAGAGCCGCGCCACCTCGGAGGCCGCGCGCCTCGCGGGCTTCGAGAGCATCGAGCTGCTCCAGGAGCCTGTCGCTTCCGCCATCGCCGCGGGGTGGTCCAGCGAACACGAGGATGGACCTTGGCTCGTGTACGATCTCGGTGGGGGCACGTTCGATGCTTCTCTCCTCGAGACGCAAGATGGCCTTTTGCGCGTCGTCGGGCACGACGGGGACAACTTTCTCGGCGGCCGAGACATCGACACCAAACTGAGCGAGCTTTGCCTCGCCGAGGTGGAGCGCGCTTACGGGGTGACGATCGATCGGAAAAATCCGGCATTTGCGACGCCGCTGCGACGCCTCCGGCTCGCATGCGAAGAAGCGAAGCTCGATGCGGCCAAAGGTGGAGACGTGATCGTGAGCCTTCCGAACTTCGGCACGGTGGAGGGTCGGAGCATCGATATCGACGTGGTCATCGCGCGGCCTGATTTCGATCGCGTGGTCGCGGCCATCGTGGATGCCACGCTCGACATCTGCTCGCGGCTCTTGGCGCGGCACGGTCTCGGGGGCGCGCAGCTCGGACGCGTCGTGTTGGTCGGCGGGCCCACGGTGCTTCCGCTGCTCCGCCAGCGCGTCGGCGATGTCTTGAAAGGACCCATTGCGGCCAATTTGGATCCCATGACGTTGGTCGCCGAGGGTGCTGCGCTGTTCGCGGCGAGCGCCAACCTCGATGCGCGGCCCAAGGTCGAGACCGCGGCGCGCGCGGCCAAGGGCCCCAAAGTGTGGATGCAATATCCGGCCATGACCAGCGATCTGGCGCCGCACGTCGTGGGGAAAATGGGTTCGGCGGAGCATGGCCTTTCACACGTATTTTTTCGGCGCACGAACGGCGCAGCGTGGGAGAGCGCGCCCGAAGCGCTCGACGCCGAGGGTGCATTCGCCGCTTCCGTGGCGTTGATGCCCCACGCAACCAGCGAGTTTCTCGTGCTCGCGACCACCAACGGCGGCGCCGCGGTATCCCTCGATCCGGAGCGCATCGCCATTCGCCACGGCATCACCCTATCGGATCCGCCGCTCTCGCGATCCATCGGTGTGGCCCTGGCCGATGGTGGCGTTCGCGTCTATTTCGAGCGCGGTTCTCCGCTCCCCATGCGGCGCACGTTCACCTTCGAGACCACGCAGACACTCTCGCCCGGCGACGGCGGCTTCGCTCTGCGCGTTCCCATCGTGCAGGGTGAATTTCCGTTTTCGCATTTGTGTCGCCTGGTGGGGGCGCTGGAGATCCCGGCGGCGGGCATCGAGCGCGCGGTCAGCGCGGGAACGACCATCGAGGTGACCCTCTCGCTCGATCGCGGAGGGGGACTCAAAGCGCAGGCACGCATCTTCGGACTCGACGCGATCTTCGACGGCGTCGCGCACCTGGTCACCCCGAACCTCGACCCCGCGGAGCTCGTCGCGCAGATTGAAAATGCCCGCAAGCAGATTGCTGCATTGTACATTGATCCGACGGTGAGCGAGCTACCGGAGGCGCGCGCGGAGCTGGGGCGGATCGACGCGCAGCTCGACGAATGGCTCGATTGGGCGCACCTCGCGCAGGGCGGCGATGCGGACGCGCTGGAGAAAGCGCGGCGCGCGCTGCTCGATGTCGACGCGAAGATTCAAGAGATCGAATCGAAGAAGGCTTGGCCCAAGCTGGACGAAGAATGTCAGACCGCGGTGGGATGGGCCGCCCGATGGATTGGCGAATATGGGACGCAGACCGAGCGGCGCTCACTCGAAGATGCGGTGCGCGCACTCGAGCGGGCGCGGCTGGCGCAGCACGCGGCGGGGGTGAAACGGCAGTTGGCGCTCGTCCGCGGTTTGTCGCAGGCGGCCTATTTTCGTTATCCGCAGGCTTGGGAGGACCAGTTCGAAATGGCGGCCTCGCGTATTTCGGAGGCGCGCGATCTCACGGCGGCGACGTCGCTGGTCGCAGAAGGACGGGCGGCGGTGCAAAAGGAGGGGGACCGGGCAGCAGTGGAACGGGTCACGCGGGGCCTGTGGAAGCTGTTGCCGACCACCCACGAGGCGCTTGCGCGCGGACTCGGGTCGAATGTGCGGTGAGCGCCGCGCGAATCAACCCCTGCGGCGGCGCAGTTCCTCTTCGAGTTCGCGAACGCGCGCCTCTGCAGTTTCCACTCGGCTGAGCACTAGATTTCCTTCGGCGTCCAAGAGACGGAGGGCTTCCGGCCAGTTGTCCATGGGACGGATGGCCCAGGTCAGACGAAGGGTCGCGCAATGCGTCGCCTCGCCCTCGACGTGGCGCTCCACCAGATCGTCCTTGACCCGATCCCAAACACGGATGCGTGAACCGCGCGGTGCCTCCGGATCGAACCGAACGAGCTCTCCCACGCCGAGCGCGTGATATCGCCGAAGCTTTTCATCCCAGTCGATCCCATCGTCCTCGCTCGGGCTGACAATCTCTACCGCCAGTTCAGGTGGCCCCCCTCGTTCCCAAACCTTCCAGGTTCCGGCGATCGATTGCCGCATGTTCAAGCGCACACACACGTCCGGCGCAAGACAACTCCGCGGGGAGCTCGCGTCCCAATAAACGAACTGATCCGAATTGACCGTGTGCTCCTCCCCCAGAACGAACTGCAGCAGTTGGAAGAGGAACGCGCGCATGATCTGATGGAAGTAGCCTTCAGGCACGGACCCCTCCTCCGGAAAATGCACCGGTTCCGGTGCGCGCACATAGCGAACGGGCGGCAATCGAGAGAGTCGCGGCACAGCCGACAGGGACATGTGCGTGAGTATACGCCTCGTGTCATCACGCGTCGAGGCGCGGAGCCGGTCACCACCCCACCGCTTGCCCGTCTTTCCGGTGGTCCGATCCCGCCCGATAAAATCCGTGCAAACGGGGCGCACTCTCGCCAATCGAGTACCCATTGGCCGTCGGCGTAAACACGATGGACTGAAACCCACCCACCGAGGCCCCATCGACCGAGACCACCTTGTGGCCCATGGCCGAAAGATCCTTTCCGACCAGCCCGAACAAGTTCGACTCGAGCTCGAGCCGATTGGGCACTTGCACGTGGTGAAACCGCGCCATGTCGGTGGCCGCTTGCACGTTGGCGCCGAGATCCAACATGCTCACCAGCGTTTGCGCGTGGCCCTGGGCCTGCATATCGCCGCCCATGAGCAAGATGGACATCCGGGGGCGGCCATCGCGCATCACGAAGCCGGCAGACAGCGTATTGAACGGCCGCTTGTGCGGCGCGATGGCGTTCGGGCTCTTGGGATCCAGCGTGAAGAGCGCGCCGCGATTGTGCAGCACGAAGCCGTATCCTGGCACGGTGATGCCCGATCCGAAGCTCTGATAATTGCTATTGACCCATGACACCATGTTGCCATCGGCGTCTGCGGTCGAAAGCACGATGGTGTCGCCGGTGCCGCTGCCCGCGGCCGCAGGCCCGGTGGACGAGGCGCGGGCGGGATCCACCTTCGCGCAAAGGGCGGCCGCGTGCGCCTTGGAGAGCAGCATGGCCAATGGGATTTTCGTGACGTGGGGGTCCCCGTTGTAACGAAAGAGATCCGCATACGCGAGCTTCTTGGCCTCGACCAAAAAATGCCAATATTTCGGATTGCGCGGGCCGAGGCTGGCCAGCGTCTGCCCCGGCGCCCACTGGGGCACGCAGGCTTCGAGGATATTCAAGAGGACGTTTGTGCCCCACGCCTGCGACGGAGGCGGCAATTCGTCGATTTCGTATCCATGATAATCGCTCTTCGCCGGGTCGGCCCACTCGCCCTTGTAATTGGCCAGATCCTCGAGGGTCATGGTTCCCCCGAGCGCGTTCGACTTGGCCACGATGGCCTTGGCGATTTCGCCTCGGTAAAAGACGTCGCGTCCGGATTGCGCAAGCAGTCGGAAGGTCTTCGCCAGCTCGGGATTGCGATAGATCTGACCGGGGACCGGCGGCTTGCCGTCGATGTACCAGACCCGCACTGAATCGGGATCGGGCGCCGTGCAGCATCCGCGCAGCGGCATGGCATTGGGCAATCGCCAATCGAAGGCAACGCGCTCCGAAATAGGAAATCCGTTTTCCGCATAGTCGATGGCCGGTCCGAGCGCTTGGGCGAGCGTCCACTTGCCAAATCGCTTTTGCACCTCCTCCCAGCCCCACGCGGCGCCGGGGACGGTCACCGGCAGGATGCCGTAGCCCGGCATGCCGGAACCCGGGCCGAAATTCGCGGGGTCCGCGCGGTATCCCAGCTCGTTGAAGCGCTCCACCGTGGCCCCCGTGGGGGCCATACCGCTCGCGTTGAGCGCATAAAGCTTGTTCTCTTTGGCCACGAAAACGATCAGAAACAAATCGCCGGCGAGGCCCGTGTTCATCGGCTCGACGACATTGAGCACCGCCGCGGCGGCCACGGCCGCATCGACCGCGTTGCCCCCCTTCATCAACACTTGCAGCCCCGCCTGCGCGGCCAGCGGCTGACTGGTCGTCACCATGCCATGCTGCGCCATGATCTCCGCCCGCCCTTGCGCGCGCCACCCCTGGGCGCGATCGCCGCGCACCGCATCGCACGCAGGCGGCTTCGGATCGACGTCGCACGTCGACATGAGGAGCTGCCCTCCTCCCCCGCCGGGGGAAGACTGGGGTGGGGGAGACGACA
>Ga0137415_10004863_pt1 | contig 13285 bp, 12 predicted proteins | sample CZODoug3_1_1_16f_FD_183082 | JGI IMG/M metagenome (GOLD analysis project Ga0137415, IMG submission 183082) | Vadose zone soil fungal communities from Angelo Coast Range Reserve, California, USA - CZODoug3_1_1_16fungal (Hybrid Assembly) | ecosystem: Environmental > Terrestrial > Soil > Vadose... | reverse complement strand
TTCAGGCGCTGCTTGTCCGTGATTTCTTCGGGGCCGATCAGGCGCGGCGCGTAGCAGGTGCGCGCGGCGGCGATCGCGGAGTCGAAGGGATGCGCCGAGGCGTTGCGGAGCGTGACGCGGGGAGGAGCGGATTCGACGAGCTCGCCGGGGAGCGGATTTTCAAACATGCGGGATTGCGCGGCCACTATGCAGAGAATTTAACACACGAGGGCGCGGAGGACACAGAGGAGAGAGCAACTGCAGTGATAGGGGCGCAGCATGCTGCGCCCCTACGAAGAAGGTTTTTACTTCTTGGCGGCGGTGGCTTTGGCTGCGGCGTCCGCGTATTTCTTCGTGAAGCGCTCGACGCGGCCGGCGGTGTCAACCAGTTTTTGCTTGCCAGTGAAAAAGGGATGGCAGCTTGAGCAGATTTCGACGCGCAGCATCTCGCCTTTGATGGTCGAGCGAGTCTGAAAGGTGCTGCCGCAGGCGCAATGCACCGTAACTTGATGATAGTCGGGGTGGATACCGGGTTTCATGAGGCTCCATTCTGTCGCGTCCGGTCTGCACGGCAGGCCGGGCAAGTGCCTGGCCACTACAGCCGCGTCGCTAGGTCGCGAAGCAATTCTTAATGATACGCGAACATTAGATGAAAGCAAAACGAGGGAAGCGTCAGAAATCTTGACGCGGAGGCGGGATTTAGCGTTCGCGGGCGCGCCATTCCTCGGCGGTGATTTCCCAGATTTCAGAGGGGAAGCGGCCGGAAACATAGTCACGGTCTTCGATAGCGACGAGGCGCATGCCCTGCTTTTCGGAGATACGCCGAGAGGCGGCGTTGCCGACGGCTTTGGGCGCGCGCAGTACGGGAAAGCCAAGCGTGTTGAACCAGAAATCGGTGACGGCTTCGCACGCTTCGGTCATGAGCCCCTGGTGTTGCCAGGCCGGGCTGAGCCAGAAGCCGCGATTGTCATTTTCTTTTTTGCGGAGGTCGATGCTGCCGATGATTTGGCCTGGAGCGGATTTCAGGCGGAGGGTCCAGTGCCAGGCTTCGGCTCGCTGTACTGCGGGAAGCGCCAGATCGCGAATAAAGTGAAGTGCCCCGTCAGCCGGATAGGGCCAGGGCACCTGTGCTGCCAGGTAGCGTACGATTTTCCAATGCGGGAAGACAATCTGAATCTGTTCAGCATCTGCGAGCTCGAGTGGGCGCAATAGCAGTCGGGGTGTCTCGAGGGCAGGGGTCATTGTGTTCGCGTGGGCACAACTGCGGACCGTTCCGAGCGTCGCGTCAGAGTTTTATCAATCCCGCGCCACGATATTGCCCGCAAATTATGGGAGATAAGTCCTCGGCAAGACGCACTATTCTCCCCGCAAGGCTCAGCCTTCCTCGAACATTACTTCATCGACGTAGCACCAGAACCAGTCCTCGCCCGGCTCGATGGACTTCACAATGGGGTGCTTCGTTGCGTGAAAGTGCTTCGTGGCATGTTTGTTTTTCGATGAGTCGCAACAGCCCACATGCCCGCAAACCTCGCAAAGCCGCAGGTGCACCCAGGTGTCGCCCATTTTCAGGCATTCCTCGCAACCATGCGTTTTCGGCTTTGGATTACGAATCTGATCGGTGTGTGTGCAAGTGTCCGGCACGTTTCCTCCTGGATCTACCCGGCAGCTTGAATCGGGATGCGCACCGCGAAGCGCGTATCGCCCGGCACCGAGTCCACGGAAATCTGACCGTGCAGGCCGGTGATGATGCGATAAACGAAATCGAGTCCTAGCCCGGTGCCATCGCCCACGCCTTTGGTGGTAAAAAACGGCTCAAAAATGCGCGACTTGACCTCGGGAGGAATTCCCGGGCCATTGTCCGCAATCTCTACAAGTATGAAATCGTTTTCGCGGGCCGTGCGGATGCGCAGCTTCCCGTTTTCGCCCATAGCATCGGCCGCGTTGTCGATCAGGTTGGTCCAGACCTGATTAAGCTCGCTGCCGTAGGCCATGATTTTAGGTAAATCCGGCGCGTAATTGCGCGTCACGGCAATGCCGCGTTTTAACTTGTGATGCATGATCGTCAGCGTCGTCTCCAAGCTCTTGGTTATGTCCACTTCCTGCAGCTTGGCTTGATCCATGTACGAATATTCTTTGATGGCCTTGATGAGATCGGAGATGCGTGCGGTGCTATGCTCCAGTTCGTCGGCGATGCGCTCCATTTCCAAAAGAGTCGCGAATCGCATCAGCTCCGGGCCGAGCGAAGCGCCCGCCGTCGTTGCAAAGCTTCCGAGATGCGCGTCCGTAACGTTTGCCTCAGCGAGAAGCGGCGCGAGCTTCCATGAATCGGCAACCTTGCGCGCTTCCAGCCAAGCCTGAATGGCCTCTTCGCGTTCGACCCGCTCGAATTCGTCTTTGAAATGGGCAGGCTGCAGCGATGCGCGAATTTCCTCCTCGCGCTTGGCCAGCTCCGCGCAACTATCCGGGCCGATGGTCGAAGTGCGTCCCGCATCGCGAAGGCGCGCGAGGCAATCGCGAAGCGCTGCGGCGGAGCGGCGCGCTGCCGCTGCTGGATTATTCAGCTCATGCGCCAGACCTGCGGAAAGTTTACCCAGGGCCGCGAGTTTTTCTCGCTCCTGGCTGACCATCGTGAAGCTTCTGACGCGATCGGTCAGCACGCCAACCAAGCGCTGCGCGAGTTCCGGCATGCGATGCAGCATCTCCGGAAAATCCTTCGAGTTCATCGCCAGGGCGTGGATCGGACGAACAGCGCGCGTCGTCAGCGGCACAACTTTCATTCTCGAGAAAGGCAGGAAGCCCGTTACGGCCGGTGCCTGGACAGAGTACGTGGGACCGTCCGCTTCGGCTTCACGGCGTCCCCGTATTTCGCCTTCGAGCATCACAATCATCGTATCCGCGGGAGAGTCTTCGCGCGTTACGACTTCGCCTGCTTCGACTCGCCGCTCCTCACAGTGTCCGATAAACCATTCGAGGTCGGCGTCTGATAGGTCCGAGAATGCCGGAACCTTCCGGAGCTCCGCGATAAGCGCGTCCATGCGGGCCTTATCCGGCATTTCCGTCATGCGTTTCGCCGCCTTTCCGGTGCGTTCTGCAGACTTGGAGGCGCGCTCACTGGACCTTGGCCAAATATTGATGCATGAATTGCACGACCACAGCGCCCTCACCGACTCCCGACGCCACTCGCTTCACTGAGCCGTGCCGCACGTCCCCGACCACGAAGATCCCCGGCACATTCGTTTCCAGAAGTCCGGGATCGCGGTCGAGCGTCCAGCCCTCCGGCCGCTTGCCCTCTGTTAGCAAATCCGGGCCAGATAGAATAAATCCTCGCTCATCCCGTCTGATCAAACCGTCCAGCCATTCCGTACGCGGCTGCGCACCGATAAAGATGAAAAGGCTGCTGGCCGGCAGTTTCTCGGTTTCGCCCGTTCCCTCACGCCGAACCGTGATCTCCGAAAGGTGACTCTCCCCGTGGACTTCAATGACGCTGGTGTGCGTCCGTACTTCCACATTCGGGGTCTTCTCGATCTGCTCGATCAAGTAGTGGGACATGGTACTCGCCAGCGACGCGCCGCGCACCAGCATGATCACCTTCTGCGCGAACTTCGAGAAATGCATCGCCGCTTGGCCGGCGGAGTTCGCTCCGCCAATGATGTAAACGGTCTCGCCTTTGCACGCGATCGCTTCCGAAGCGCCTCCGCCATAGTAGACGCCTGCGCCCTGCAGCCGCTCCATTCCCGGTACATTGAGCGTGCGCCACTGCACACCCATGGCCAGCAGCAACGCGTGGCAAGAGATTTCCGAGCCATCGGAGAGTTTGATGTGGCGATAGGGCCCATCAACGCGAAGGCCTTGCGCCTCCTGCGGCGAAAGAATTTCCACCTCGAAGCGCCGCGCCTGCGCCACCGCCCGGCGCGCCAAGTCCAGGCCGCTTAGGCCGGACGGAAATCCCAAATAATTTTCAATGCGCGAGCTGAGCCCTGCTTGGCCGCCCGGCGCTTCGCGTTCAACAATCACCGTCCGCAGTCCTTCCGACGCGCCGTACACCGCGGCGGCTAGTCCCGCTGGACCGCCGCCAATGATTGCCAGGTCATAGAAATTCGTTTGCGCCTTCGTGTGCAGGCCGAGCTTGCTGGCCACCGCCGGAAACGGCGGTTCCGCCAGGCGCTCGCCGTCGGGGAACAGAATCAGTGGCAGGGTCTCCGCTTCCGGGCCGAGCGACTCGATGAGGCGGCGCACGTCCGGATCGGTGGCAGCAATTTCGATATCAATCCACTGGTACGGCACCTGATTGCGGCCGAGAAAATCGCGCAGCTCGTAGGAACGCGAAGACCACCGCGTGCCCAGAACACGAATGCCCTCGTACGGCGGCCGAAACTGAGCGGCCCAGTCATGCAACAAATCATCGAGCGCGGGGAAAAGCTTCTCCTCCGGCGGGTCCCACGGCTTCATCAAATAGTAGTGAACGCGCGCCTCGTTGATCGCGTCGATGGCCGCATTCGTATCCGCGTACGCGGTGAGCAGCGCGCGCTTGGCCTGCGGATGAATGTCCATCGCCTGGGTGAGAAAGCCTACGCCGTCCATTTGAGGCATGCGCTGGTCAGCCAGAAGCAGAGCTACGGGATTATTCCGAGCCTTAAGCTCGCGAAGAGTAGTTAGCGCGGCGCTCCCGGAGGTAGCTCGCATCACGCGGTAGTTCTGCGCGTAATGCCCGCGGAGATCGCGCTCGATCGCGCGCAGCACCTCCGGATCGTCATCCACCGTCAACATCACTGGCTTTGGCATAGCACTTCGGATGAAAAACGCGCCGATTAGGTTACTTTCCGGCGGCGCTTCGTTTTCGCCCAGTCCTCACGCTACAATTTCAACTCATCCATGTCCAGTCCGCTCGCCTCCGCTATCGCTGATCTCTCGTCGAGCGACCCCGTTATGCGCTCGGCGGCTGCGATAGAGATCTATCGCCGCGGACGCGCGCCCGCCGACCGCGCGGTTTACATCTGGTGGACAGATCCAGAATTCGCGGCACTCTTCGGCGCCACTCCGGCTGTCACTGTCGGCCTCGCCGTCAGGCGCGAAACGTTCGTGCGCATTCGCAATGCAAATGGATCACCGCCTCTCGCAAGCGTACCGCCCGATCAAGACGCCGAAGAGTTCGAGCTTCATTTTTCAAATGATGTTTCTTTGGATGTGCTGACCACACGCGACCCGGCAGAAGCGGGCGCAATTTCCAAATTCCTGGCGAAATTCGGTGAAGGTGTACAACAGGTGGAATTCCGCTGCACGAATGTGGACCGCGCCACACAAATCCTGAAAGAAAAGTTTCGCGTTCAGCCAATTTATCCGGAGACTCGCGCGGGTGCGGATAGCACGCGAGTCAATTTTTTTCTGGTGCCTTCGCCGGTCTCGGGCAAGGTCCTGATCGAGCTTTATGAGCGCAAGGGCGGCGTCTAAACAGGGAAGGCTGTTTTCCCGGTCATCGTAGTTTCTTTGTCGACACGTTTTTGCGCTCGGCTCAACTCCGTCCAAGCGCGCAGCACTTCGCTGACGCTCCAAGCCTGCGCGATGCACCCTCGCGGCGCGAAAGGCGCATCCCCGTCATAAATCTCCGCAAGCGAGCCGACACCGTAGAAGCGAGTCGCCGCGCCGATGGAGTCAAAGAAGCCCTTGGCTGCATTCTGATCTCGGTATACGCGAAAATGTGCCAGCGCAAAAGGTCCAAGCAGCCACGCCCACACCGTGCCCTGGTGATACGCCGCGTCACGCTCGCGGGGTCCGCCGTGATAGTGACCCTGATACCCAGATTGTCCTTGGGCCAAGCTGCGCAACCCATACGGCGTCAGCAAGCGCTCCGCGCAGATATCGACAACGGCCTTTTGCTGCGCGTCGGTGAGGGGACTTATAGGCAGCGCCACGGCAAAAATCTGGTTCGGCCGCAGCGAAGCATCATTCCCGAATCCGGGCGCGTCGATTACGTCGTAGCAGCACGCGCCCTGTGTGTTCCAAAATCGCTGGAACCCCCCTTTCGCCTTCTGCGCGAGCACTTCATAGGTTTCGCTGGGCTTCGTAAGCAGGCGCGCAAAACCGGCCATTGTTTCCAGAGCATTGATCCAGAGCGCATTGATCTCAACCGCCTTGCCCGTACGCGGCGTCACCACCCAATCGCCGATCTTCGCGTCCATCCAGGTGAGCTGCACTCCCGCTTCGCCCGAGTACAGCAGACCGTCCGTCGAATCGACATGGATCTGATAGCGCGTACCTTTAACGTGCGCGTCGATCATTCCCGCAAGCACGGGAAAAAGTTTTTGCAACGTTTGCATGTCGCGCGTCGCGCCGAAATACTGCCGCGCCGCCTCGAAATACCAGAGCGCCGCGTCCACAGTGTTGTATGCCGGCGTCCCGCCCGCGTCCGGGAAATTGTTCGGCAGCATCCCGCCGTCAACGTAACGCGCGAACGCCAACAAAATCTGCCTCGCCACATCTGCACGCCCGGTGGCCAGCGTTAATCCCGGCAGCGCAATCATCGTGTCGCGTCCCCAATCGCCAAACCAGTGATAGCCCGCAATCACGGTTCGCCCATCCGGCTCGCCCGGCGATGCGCGCTTCACGATAAACTGGTCAGCAGCCAGCACGAGCTGCGAAAGCCAGTCTGGCTCAATCGCGCTCGTATCCTTCTTCGACGTAGAGGCGTTCAATAGCGTTGATTCGTCGGCCGCGCGCTGCACCAATATAGCGCCGGCGTCGAGGCCGGATGACTCGTCGGTCGTCAGAACTACCGAGAAGCTCTCGCCAACCTGCAGCTTCGCATAAAACGAAGCCGCGAACAGATGATCCTCGCGGTCAGCCAGCCCTCGCTCTTTTTCCGCCGCAAAAAAATAATCGCGATACCACTCGTTCCGCACTTCGCAAACGGCGCCACCACTCATCAAAAAGAATGGCGTAGCGCCGTCAAAAGCAATGACCCTAATGCCGCGCTCTACCGGCTCGACGCGCATCTGCCATTCTCCCGCATGCGTGGCGCCGTGAAAATCCCGGTAGTTCACCAGCGCCTTCAACTCCATCTCCAGCGAACCGCTTCCCTCAACCATCGTGTACTGCACGTAAGTCGTGTTAGCGCGCTGCTGCATGAACACACGCTTTTCCAGCCGCGCGCCGCCCAGTGCGTACGTCCAGAATGGCGTCGTGCCTTCCAGCCGAAACTCCTCAATGTGCTGAAATCCCTTCGGCTCAACAGCACCGCTGGCCCATCGATGCGTAGCCAGCGCAAGCTCCGCGCCCCCATGCCGCACAATTTCGTCTACCCATGCGACAAGCTGCGTCCGCCCAACCGGCGGGTGCAGCGTGGCCATCAGCAATCCGTGATACCGCCGCGACATCCCCCCGGCAATCGTTCCCGACGCATATCCACCGATGCCGTTAGTCACCAGCCACTCGCGCGACTCCGCCTCTTCGAGATTGCCGCAAATCTCGCGCCCAAATCGTATTGTTACGTTGGAATTCATCGTCCTGCTATTTCGGCATCAACCGACGAGGCCACAGAAGTCCGCAGACCAGCTCGACCTACTCGCCACTCTGTTCGATCAATTTTGCCACCAGCCCCGTCCACCCCGTCTGGTGATTCGCGCCGATACCCGCGCCGTTGTCTCCGTGAAAATATTCGTAAAACAAGACTAAGTCCTTCCAATGCGGATCACTTTGGAAAATGTCCGCTCCACCATCCGCTGGCCGCCGTCCATCTTCGCCGCGCAAGAATAGCTTGATCAATCGCCTCGATATCTCGCCCGCCACATGCCACAAATCAGACTCGACTCCCGATCGTGTAGGGAACTCGATCTTGAAGTCCTCCCCGTAATAATGATGAAACTTCTGCAGCGCCTCGATCAGCAGAAAATTCACGGGAAACCAAATCGGCCCGCGCCAATTTGAATTGCCGCCGAACGTTCCAGTTCTCGATTCCGCCGGTTCATAGTCCACCCGGCTCACATGACCGTTCACGGCGACTTCATACGGGTGATCGGCGTGGAATCGCGACAACGCACGTATTCCGTACGGCGACAAAAATTCCGACTCGTCCAGCATCCGCTCCAGGATTCTCTTCAACTGCGGCCGGCTCACCAGCGAAAGCAGCCGCCGCACCCCGCGAGCCGAGCGCTCTGAAGTGTCGATGTGTTCCGGCATGTCCGCGTGGTTGTCGATGAACCACTGCATCCGCCGCTTGAATCCCGGCAATCGCTCGATTATTTCCGGCTCCAGCGTTTCCACGGCGAACAGCGGGATCAAGCCGACCATCGAGCGAATCTTCAGGAAATGCTCTTCGCCGCTGGGCAAATGCAGCACGTCATAATAAAAACCGTCTTCGTCGTCCCACAAAGACCGGCCATCCGTGCCCATATCGTTCATCGCGTGCGCGATGTGCACGAAGTGCTCGAAGAATTTGCTGGCCACGTCCTCGTAGGCGGGATCTTCTTTAGCAAGCTCCAGCGCGATCGCCAGCATGTTCAGGCAATACATGCCCATCCAACTCGTGCCATCCGATTGTTCCAGATGCCCGCCGGTGGGAAGCGGCGCGGAACGATCGAACACTCCGATGTTGTCGAGCCCAAGAAATCCGCCCTGGAAAATGTTCATGCCCTCCGGATCTTTGCGGTTCACCCACCACGTGAAATTCAGCAGCAGCTTGTGAAACACTTTTTCCAGGAATCCCCGATCCGCCACGCCACGCAACCGCCGCTCGATTTTATACACACGAAACGCCGCCCACGCGTGCACTGGCGGATTCACATCCCCGAAGGCCCACTCATACGCCGGCAATTGCCCGTTCGGATGCATGTACCACTCGCGCAGCAGCAGAATGAGCTGTTCCTTCGCAAAATCCGGATCGATCAGCGCGATCGGAATCGTGTGAAACGCCAAGTCCCACGCCGCATACCATGGATATTCCCAGTTGTCCGGCATGGAAACGACGTCATCGTTGTACAGGTGCGTCCAATCATGGTTGCGCCCGTGCAGCCGCTCCTTCGGAGGAGTTGGCCCGGCTGGATCGCCATCCAGCCAGTTGCGCACGTCGTAGTGATAAAACTGCTTCGACCACATCATCCCCGCGAAGGCCTGCCGCATCACCTGTTTCGCGTCTTCCGTTAATTTCTTGGGAATGCGCGAAGCGTAGAATTCGTCAGCCTCTTTTTTCCGCGCAGAAAACACATCATCAAAGCCCGCATCAAAATCGTTCGTGCCTGGAACACGTTGCTCGTTTTCCGCATGCACCGGTCCGTTGAACGTGCCAATCGCGGCCGAATTATCCATGACCGCGGTTAACGGCTCGATATCGGTCAATCGCAGTTTCACCGTCACCGATTCGCCCGCCGCCAGCTCCTGACGATACAGTGCCGCCATCTTCGTCCCCACCTGCTGAGGATTCACCGCCGTCTTATCACCACGAATCACGTAGTGGTGAAAGGCGTCCTTCACATACGAACCGTTCTGCCCTCCATACAGTCGCTGATAGTCTGTTTCGTTTTCGGTGAACAACATCTCCGGCTGACCCGCGCAAACCAGCCAGCGCTTCCCATACTGCCAGTGCTGCAATTCTGCACAGGTGTTCCCTGGCTCGCACGTCACGATTCGCGCCGACGGACGCCGCTGGTCCCGGCCCCAGGACCATGTATTGCGAAACCACAGTGAAGGCAGCAGGTGCAAGGTAGCCGCATCCGGCCCGCGATTCACCGCCGTGATGCGAATCAGAATATCTTCCGCGTCGGCCTTCGCGTACTCCACAAACACATCGAAGTAGCGATTTTCCGCAAACACTCCCGTGTCCAGCAGCTCAAATTCCGGCTGCTCCTTGCCTCGCTTTCGGTTCTCCTCCACCAATTGCGTGTATGGGAATTCCGCCTGCGGATACTTGTACAGCATGCGCATGTAGCTGTGCGTCGGCGTCGAGTCCAAATAGAAATACTGTTCTTTGACGTCTTCGCCGTGATTGCCCTCGTGGCCCGTCAATCCAAACAGCCGCTCCTTCAGAATAGGATCGCGCCCGTTCCACATCGCCACCGAAAAGCAAATCATCTGGTGCCGGTCGCTTATGCCTCCGATGCCGTCTTCGCCCCAGCGATACGCGCGCGACCGCGCGTGGTCATGAGGAAACGATTCCCACGCCGTTCCTTCCGCGCTGTAGTCCTCGCGAACCGTTCCCCATTGCCGTTCCGAAAGATACGGCCCCCACCGCTTCCAATGCTTCTTACGCGTGCGCGCCTCGTCCAGCTTGCGGTCTTCCACGGTCTGTATGCGTGACATGGGCTTTTAGATTGTCCATCCCGTCAGAAAGCGACAAATTATCTTCCCACTTTTCGCGACCCGAAGGCTGCCTGTGTAGTGCGGCGGTCTTGCCGCCGCTTTAGCAGCCTAAACGCGCACGAGTCGATTCGACAAGCAACACATGTAGCGCAGTGCGGAGCCCTGCGGCTTTTCCTAAAAAAAACACTTGACCGCTGACACTGTATGGCATACAGTGTGTAGCGCATAGTGGTTGTTACACAGTATGACCATCGAGCCCAATCTCTTCGAGAACCTTCGCCTCGAGCTTCGCCGCGGCTCCCTCATCCTCGCCGTCCTCGCCCAGCTCCGTACCGAGCAGTATGGCTACACCCTTCGCAAGTCTCTCGCCGAGCACGGCATGGCAATCGAAGAGAGTACTTTGTATCCCCTCCTGCGCCGCCTGGAGTCGCAAGGCTTGCTCGCGAGCGAATGGCGCGAGGAAGACAAGCGCAACAAGCGCTTTTACGTCTTGTCCGCCGATGGTAAAGCCATGCTCAAGCAGCTCCTCGCCGAATGGAAAAGCATCGATTCTTCCCTGAACGGGATTGTGAAAGGGTAGGACCATGGAACTTATCCAGCGCTATTTGCAAGCCGTCAAATTCCTCTTGCCTAGGGCGCAGCAAGACGACATCGTCAAAGAACTCTCCGAAGACATCCGCTCGCAAATGGAAGACAAAGAGGCCGAACTCGCTCGGCCTCTGAACGAAATCGACCAGGCAGCCATTCTCAAGCAGTATGGCCACCCGTTAATCGTGGCAAGCCGTTATCGGCAACCTCCCTTTCAGCACCTGATCGGTCCTGTCCTCTTTCCGTTCTACTGGTTCGTTCTAAAGATGTTGCTGTGGATCGCCCTCGCGGTCTGCGTGCTCAATAGCATCGCTCTGTTGACCAGCGGGGAGCCACTCCGGCAGCTCTTGAGCGGCGTGCTGGTCTTCGGCCAGACCGCGCTGCCCGCCTTCGGTTGGGTAACTCTGCTGTTTGCCGTTCTCGATTTTCTCGAAGGCAAATTCCGCTTGCTCGATCGTGTAAATCGCCGCTGGGATCCGCGTTCGCTGCCGTCCCTCGCAAAACGTACGCAGGTTCGCCGTTCCGAATCTATTTTTGGCCTCGTGGCAGGCACGATTTACATTATTTGGCTGCTCGCTGTTCCTTATTATCCCTTTCTGATCTTCGGACCCGCCGCTTCCGTTTTGCGGCTAACGCCCGTTTGGCGTCAGTTCTATATCCCCGTCATCGTGCTAGCGCTTGGCGGTTTGGCGCAATCCGCCGTAAACCTCGTTCGTCCGGACTGGACATGGCTCCGCGCCGCGACTCGGCTCGTGAGTAATGTCGTGGTCCTCATCATTCTGCGTTCTATCCTTAGCAAGACATATCCCTTCGTCACCGCCATCGCGGGCCAGGGAACAGCCGGCGCACACTACCAAACCCTCGCTGCCACCGTGAACATCTGCATCGCTGTTGCGTTGGCGGGCACCGGCATCGGTCTGTTTATCGGCCTGATTTTCAACGCTTGGTCATGCCTGAGCGAATTGCGCCGGTTCTTTCGCGGCCGCGCCGCAACGGCATCGCACACTTCTTAACTGCTGTGAGGTTTTCCGGCAGGGAGCTTCAAGGAGGTAGAACCATGAAGTCGTTTTCTCGCTGTATGCAACTGTTTAGGTCCTGGCGGCCGCAACTCGCGCTCGCGATCTTGGCCATCATGGCATACATCACTGGCGACGCGCCTTTGCGAACGCTGGCGGAGGTTAGCTTCGACCTGGCTCAGATTTCTCTAAGCCTTTGCCAAATGGGCCTCGTGGTATGGCGCGTGTGCGGACTATAAGGAGTCGCTATGCAAATCATTGATGGTTACCTTCATTCTGTGAAGAAATGCCTGCCTGCGGCGCAGGCCGATGACATCATCAAAGAGCTTTCCGAAAACATCTTTTCGCAAATCGAGGACAAGGAAAGCGAACTGAATCGATCGCTTACCGAAGCTGAGGTCGAGGCCATCCTCAAGCAGCATGGCCACCCCCTGCTCGTCGCCAGCCGCTATCGCCAGGAACAGCGCAGCGTCTCTTTCGGCCGCCAGATCATTGGTCCCGCTTTGTTCCCGTTCTACATCCGCGTGCTGAAATTCAACCTGGGCCTTACCAGCGTCATTTTACTCGTAATATTCGCGGCCCTGTTTGCCGGCGGCCAGCCAATAGGCAATTTCCTGCAAGTTTTCTCTTACCAACTCCTGATCCAGTTCGCGATCGTGACCCTGATCTTTTGGCTGGCGGAGCAGCACTTCACCAGGTTCCCGGATCGCTGGGACCCGCGAAAGACATACGGAGGGTCTCATCCGGCGCTGACGGTGCCGGACGACGGGCCGCGCATTCCAAGAGCAAACTCCCTATCCCAACTCATCGGACTCCTCGTTGGACTTGTCTGGCTTCGCGCCGTGCAGCACTCCCAATTCCTGATTTTTGGCCCCGCTGCGGCGTTCCTCACTATTCCTCAAGGGTGGACACATCTATACATGCCCATCGCCGCCCTCATTCTCCTCGGGATGATAAGTGCCGGCGTTACCCTCCTTCGCCCCGATTGGGTTCGCTTTCATTGGCTGATGCGCGTCGTAATTCGCGTAGGTGGCTTGGTACTTTGTTTTTTTCTCATCCGTGCAGGTCATCCGATCGTCGCCGCAAATGAAGCCGCGTCGGCGCAGGCCCACCGCATCGCTGCAATCGTCAACCAGACGGTGTACTACAGCATTCTGTTCACCGCCGTAATCTCCCTCGTAAAACTGGCAAGAGACATTCACCGCCTGGTTTCCAGTGAGCCAGCCGGTGCTCCGGCCCGCACCACGTAGCGGCTCTTGCGTCTTGTAGTGACGTTCACTTAGGTAGCGGATTACCGGGACATTTGGTTTGGCACCGATTTTACTTGTCCGGTTTCCGCGTGAGAACGAAGCCGCCCGGCGGCGGACGCTACGCGTGAGGCGAACGGAGCAGTGGTTGCTTGTTGGTTGAGATAA
>Ga0137415_10004862_pt1 | contig 13286 bp, 10 predicted proteins | sample CZODoug3_1_1_16f_FD_183082 | JGI IMG/M metagenome (GOLD analysis project Ga0137415, IMG submission 183082) | Vadose zone soil fungal communities from Angelo Coast Range Reserve, California, USA - CZODoug3_1_1_16fungal (Hybrid Assembly) | ecosystem: Environmental > Terrestrial > Soil > Vadose... | reverse complement strand
CCCGCTGGTGACGGTGACCGCCGCGATCACCTGCGGCTGGCGGGCGAAGAATTTCGCCGCCGCCAGCGCCAGCGCGCGCCGCGCGTCGGCAACCTTGATGAAGGCGATGCCCGCGGGCAGCGGAAGCTGCGGCACCCGTTCGGCCATCACCGCGGCGGCGCCCGCCGCCAGCGCCTGGCCGACGAAGCGCAGCCCATCGTCCTTGGCGCCCGCCATCGCGACGAACAGGTCGCCGGGCTTGACCGTCCGGCTATCGGCGCTGACGCCGACAATATCGAGCGCGGCGAAGCGCGCATCGCTGACGGCATCGACGGCAAGGAGTTTGGCAAGCTTCATGGCGTTTCGGGCGCTTCTTGCCCCGGTATCACGGTGCGCGCAAGCGAGCGAATCGCCCGCGCCCTTAAGCCGTCTGGTTACGACGTAAGTGTAGCGATGCGAAGGCGTTCGCCGGTGTCCCCGTACGGCGGGAATGGGCCGCGCGGGTCGCAGCGATGGTCGAAATCGCGCGGAATTTTTTCCTTGATACCGTCAGCCGCGAACTGATTTAGCCGGTGAAGCGAAAGATGTTCGTCGGCTCGTCGGAGAGCGGCCTCGCCTTGTGCAGCCGAGCGACCATCGCATCGACATAGGGTGCGGTCGCACAAAGCTGCTCGAATTGCCGCGCGTTCAGAACGAGCCCGGCGCGCTCACAGAGGGCAGCAATCTCGTCACGTCGCGTTTGGGGGATGTCAGCCTTGGCGGGCGCCGGAACCGGCGGCAACGGCGGCCTGACCGCTGTCGCATCGAGTTGCGGCCGCCGGGCACGCCAGGATGTCGCCCGCTCGTAGGCATGCGCAACGCGCAGCACCGTCATTTCATCGAAAGGCCTGCCGATCACCTGCATGGCCAGCGGCAGGCCCTCGGGGCCAAAGCCGATGCATTGCATCAAGGCCGGTCCGGCGGTGACGTTGAACGGCGTCGTGAGGTTGGGCTTCTGCCAGAAGGCGATCGTGCGCCAGGCATCGAGCGCCGCAGCGGGACCTGGGCCGGCTGCGATCAGCACGTCGTATCTTGCGTAAAGCTCATCCATCTCCGCCAACATGATGCGGCGCTCCCGTTGCGCCTGCACATAGTCGGACGCGCGGATCAGCACGGCGGCAAGGGTGCGACCGAGAAAGTCCTCGCCGAAGTCCGATGTGCATGCGCGCAGCTTTTGCTCGTGCACGGCATAGATCTCGGATTCGGCGATGGTGATCTTGACGTCGTAATAGTCCTGCGCCGGCCTGATCGCAGCATCTTCGAGCACCGCGCCGAGCGATTTCAGCACACCGTAAGCCTGTTCCAGCGCCACTCTTGAGACGGGTGGGACCGGCACGTCGGTCTCATGCAGGTGGCGCAGCACGCCGATCCGCAGGCCCTTGATGTCACCGGTGAGAGCCGCCCGATAGTCGGGCGCTGGCCGCGCTGCGCTGGCAGGATCCTGTTCGTCATGGCCTGCCAGCGCCTGCAGGACGATGGCGCAATCCTCGACGGTCCAGGTCAGCGGGCCGGCATGGTCGAAGGTGAACGAGTTCGGCATGACGCCGTAGCGGCTCACGAGGCCATAGGTTGGTTTCAGGCCGACGGTGCCGCACAACGCCGCGGGGATGCGGATGGAGCCGCCGGTATCGGTGCCGAGCGCCGCCGGCATCAGGCCCGCGGCGACGGCTGCGGCGGAGCCGCTCGAAGAGCCGCCGCTGAAGCGAGCGAGGTCCCAGGGGTTGCGCGCCGGCGGCCAGGGCAGGTCGAAGGACGGGCCGCCATGGGCGCATTCGTGCGTCGCGAGCTTGCCGAGCAGCACGGCGCCCGCGCGCTTGAGCCTCGCGATGGCCGTGGCATCAGCCTGCGGCACGACATCGGCGTAGGCCTTCGAATGGCCCGTGGTGGAGATGCCGGCGGTGGCGAACACGTCCTTTGCGCCATAGGGAATGCCGTGCAATGCGCCGCGGTGATCGCCCGCCATGATCTCGCGCTCGGCCTGCCGCGCCTGCTCAAGGGCGAGATCTGGCGTCGCCAGAATGTAGGCGTTGATCTTGGGATCGATGCGCGCTGCCCGGTCGAGCAGCGCCTGCGTCAGCTCGACCGGCGACAGCGCCTTGCGGCGAATGAGGGCGGCCGCCTCCGTAATGGAAAGCGCATGAAGATCACTCGCCACGACCTGCGTCGCTGCCACGGTCATCGGGCGCTCTCCTGACGATGTCGCTTACTGCATCAGCTCGTGGGCGGCCTCCGCCGGCCATGACAGTATGGCGGGATCGCCCACGCCGACGGACTGGCGATAGAAGACCTCATCGGACAGCAACGCCGCCGCCTCACCGCCATCGTCGGTCGTGAGCGCCACGCGCACCACCGGTCCCTGATATTCGATGACCGCGACCCGGCCGGCCACGCGCGGGCGACCATCGATCGCGCCAAGCGTGCAGCGGTCGGCGCGCACTGCGATCCGACCGTTCTTCCAAGGCAGAACGTTGTGGCCGCCGATGAAGCGCGCGATAAATTCGCTCGCCGGCCGTTCGAACACCTCCCGCGGCGTCCCGCTCTGGCGAATGCGCCCGCCCTCCATCACCACCAGAAGATCGGCGAGCGCCATGGCCTCCTCCTGGCTGTGCGTGACGTGGATGAAGCTGATCTTGAGCTCGCGCTGCAGCCGTTTCAACTCCTGGCGCATCTGGACGCGCAGGAACGGATCGAGCGCCGACAGCGGCTCATCCAGCAAGAAGACGCTCGGCTGCATGATCAGCGCGCGCGCCAGCGCGATCCGCTGCTGCTGCCCGCCCGACAGCTGGGCAGGGAGCCGCGCGGCATAGTCCGCCATGCGCACGAGATCGAGAAATTCGCGCGCGCGCCGATGGCGCTCCGCCTTCGTCACGCCGCGCATCTTCAGGCTGAATGCGACGTTGTCCAGAGCGCTCAGATGCGGGAACAGCGCATAGCTCTGGAACATCATCGCCGTGCCGCGCCTGGTCGGCGGCAGGCCGGCGACGTTGGCGTCGCGGATCAGGACATCGCCCTCGGTGATCGCTTCGTGGCCCGCGATCATCCGCAGCGTGGAGGTCTTGCCGCAGCCCGAGGGTCCCAGCAGGCAGCAATAGCTCGCCGTCGGGATGCGCAAGGAAATGCAGTCGACCGCCAGGCTCTCGCCGTAGCGCTTGGTCAGCGCGATCAACTCCACATCGTAGCGCGAAACCATGTTCGCTCTCCTTCCGGTGCAAACGGCGTCAGCCCGCGCGGATCAGTCCACGCCGCCGCTGCGTGTAAAAGACGATCAGCAGCGTCACCGCGATCAAAAGGAACGAAACGGCCGTGGTGAGGGTGCCGATGGCGAACAGGGTCGGCGAGGTCGCGCTGGAAATCAGCGCATAGATCTCGAGCGGCAGCGTGTTCTTCGCGCCGATGGTCAGGGTGGTTCGGGCATATTCGTCGTACGAGAGCGTGAAGGCCATCATCGCCACGCCCAGAATGCCCGGCGCGAGAATGGGCAGCGTCACATGGCGTAGCCGTTGCCAGGAGTTGGCGCCGAGATCGCTGGCGGCTTCCTCCCAGGACCGGTCGAAGCGGTTGACCACGGCAAACATCGCGAACAGCCCGAACGGCAGCGTCCAGGTGAGCTGCGCGGCCAGCGCCGAGGTGAAGAGGCCAGGCTCGAGCCCGAGGAACCTGAAGCCTAGCCCGATGCCGAAGCCGACCAGCAGGCTCGGCATGACCAGGCTCGCGACCGCGAGATAGAACACCAGCCCCGCCCCCGCGAACGGTCGCCGGAAGGCTAGTCCGGCCGCCACCGAGATCGCCACCGTCGACAGGCTGACGATGGTGGCGAGCGTGATGGAGCGCGAGAACGACACCGGGATATTCGCCATCTGTCCGGGCTTGAAGATGTCGGCGAACCAGCTCGTGGAGACGCCGACCATCGGAAAGGTGACGCCGCCGTCCGGTCCCTGGAAGGACAGCACGTAGATCACCAGCATCGGCCCATAGAGAAACGCGAGAAACGCCCCGAACAGGGCGGCGAGCGCATAAAAGGTCCAGGGACGCTCCTCGCCACCACTCTTGCCGCTCGAGATCGTCATCCCGCTCTACCTTCTTGCTGAAGCATGATCTCATCCGAAAACCGGTGCCCACTTCGGGATCATGCTCTCGTTACCTATTTGACCAGCTCTTTGCGCACGTCGACGACGCGCATCATGCAGGCCACCATGACGGCGACCACGACGACGAGCACCATGGCACTGGCCGCGGCGGGCGGATATTGCATCGCCTGGATCTCGGTCGAGAGCGCCGAGACGATCGACGCACTCTGGCCGCCGCTCATCTGGCGGACCACGAAGTAGTCGCCCATTACCTGGGTGACGACCAGGATCGAGCCGAGCGCGATGCCGGTCTTCGCGAGCGGAATGACGACGTTCACCATGGTCTGCCAGCGGCTGGCGCCGGCGTCGCGCGCGGCCTCGAGCAGCCGCGGATCGATCTTGAACAGCGAATTCGCAATCGGGCCGATCATCAGCACGGTGTAGAGATGCACGTAGGTGATGATGACGGCAAAATCGGAGAACAGCAGGAAGTCGAGCGGCCGCGAGGTCAGCTGCAACCCCATCAGCGCCTGGTTGAACGCGCCATTGCGCCCGAGGAACGGGATCCAGGCGATGGTGCGGATGATCGCGGAGGTGAGGAACGGGATCACGCAGAGCAGGAACAGTACGGCGCGCGTCGTGCTGCTGCGCACGTGGAAGACGAGGAAGTAGGCGATGTTGAATCCGAGGAACAGCGTGATCGCCCAGACGATCACCGCGAATTTCAAGGTGCTGGCGTAGAGCCGCAGCGTCGCAGGGCTCGCCAGCAGCTCCTGGTAGTTGTCGAGCATGAACGCCGGATAGATCCCGGTCCGGTCGTAATCGAAGAAGCTCACGACCAGGAACAGCCCGGTCGGCACCAAAAAGAACGCCAGCAGGATCAGCGTCAGCGGAACGGCCTGCAGCCACGAAACGGCGCCCCGGGGAAAGCGGAACCCGGACGTCTTGGACTCGGGTTTGGGCTTGCGCCATTGCAGCGCCAGCGATGGCCTCAGCTCCGCAAGCGCCATTGGAGCATCCATCGGGGCATCACGCCGCCTTGTTCACGGGGTTACGGCAGCGCATCAGCGGCAGGATGCGGGTGCCGAACTGTTCCATGCCGATGATAAAGTCGTCGAAGGTCATCATCACGCCGCGCACGCCCGGCACGGCGGCGAGCTCGTCCAGCATGCGCGCCACCGAGGCATAGGAGCCGACCAGCACGCCTTGATTGGTCGGCAGCTTGTTGGTGCCGAGGATCTTGCGGCGGTTGGGCTGGCTGTAGGGATCCTTGTTGGGATCGTCCTCGGCCTGTTCATCGCGATAGGCCAGCGCCTCGATATCGGCGCCGGCCTTGTAATGCTCCCATTTGGCCTGCGCCGCGGCGTCGGTCTCATCCGCGATGATCATCGTCAGGATCAAGGCGCCGCAATCGCGTCCGGTCTCCTTGGTCGCCGCCACCAGCCGCGCGACGCTGGGACCAACAGCGGTGGGTTGGTTCTCGCCGAAGCTGGCGCAGAAATTGTAGTCGGCGTGCTGCGCGGCAAAGCGCGTTCCGGCATCGCTCTGCCCCGCGCAGATGATCGGGATGCGCGACGTGGGCAACGGGCTGCAGCGGCAGTCGTCCATGGTGAAGAAGCTGCCCTTGAGATCGGAGTGCCCGGTCGCCCACAGCTCGCGCATGATGGTCACGTATTCGGCGCAGTACTCGTAGCGCCGCTTGTAGTGCTCGGCGCCCGGCCAAATGCCCATCTGCGAATACTCGCGACGCTGCCAGCCGGAAATGATGTTCACCCCGAAGCGGCCGTGCGAGATGCTGTCGATCGTCACCGCCATGCGCGCCGCGATCGGCGGCGGCAGGGTGAGGACGGCGCAGGTGGCGAACAGTTGAATGCGCGTGGTGACGGCGGCCAGGCCCGCCATCAACGTGAAGGACTCGAGATTGTGCTCCCAGAACTGCGACGGCCCGCCGAAGCCGTGCAGCTTGATCATGGATAGGGCAAAATCGAAGCCGAACCGCTCCGCCTTCTCGACGATCGTGCGATTGAGGTCGAAGCTCGGCATGTATTGCGGCGACGTCGTGGATATCAGCCAGCCGTTGTTGCCGATGGGAATGAAGACGCCGAGCTGCATTTCGATCGAACTCCGGATGAAGGAAACGGGCGAGACGGCGCGCACTGCCCGCCGCGGGAACACAAGCTAGGCCGAGATGAACTCGTTCCACTTGCGCGTCAGGTAGCGATCCTCGTCCATCACCGAGTTCCACACCGCGATGTTGCCTAGGCGTTGCGAGATGCTGCCGCCGTCGCGCAGGTTGCCGGCCTTCTCCATGATCTTGCCGAAGGGACTGAGAATATCGGTCGCGGCCGGCTTGCCCTCGTACCAATAGTCCCACTCCGCCGGCGTCAGGAACTTCCGCACGTTTTCCGGCTGTGCCGAGTAGTAGCCCTGCCGTGCGATGAAGGCGCCCTGGAAGCCGCTCGTGTACCAATTGAGATATTCGTAGAAGCAGTCGCGCTTGAGGCCGTCGAGGTGCTTCATCACGCCGAGCGTGTAGCCCCAGCCGCGATATCCCTCCTTGAGCGGCTGGAACGTGCAGGGAATGCCGCGCGAGCGCACCGCCGCAACCGCCGGCGACCACATGGACTGGATCACGACTTCGCCCGACGCCATGAGGTTCACGGACTGGTCGAACGAGCTCCAGAAGGAGCGGAAATGCCCAGACCGCTTGATGTCGGTCATGACCTTGAGGGTCTTGTCGATCTCCTCCTTCGTCATGTTGCCTTTGTTGCCGTACTTGATGTCGCCGCGCGCCTCCATCGCCATGGCGACGTCGATGATGCCGATGGTCGGATTGTCCTGTAGCGCGGCTTTGCCCTTGAAGTCGTCGTGGAGCAGATCAGCCCAGCTCGCAATCGGGCGGCCCACGAGGTCGGGACGAACCCCCAGCGTGTCGCCGTTGGTGACGCTGGGCACGCCGGTGACCCAGCCGGTCGGTTCCCCCTTGGTCACCTTCTGGCCATCGGGCCCGGTGGCATAAAGGATCATGGTCGGCGTGATGCCCTGCTGCGGCGCCTTGCGGCCGTCGGCGTACTCGCCCTTCGTGAACAGCGGGAGCGTCTTGTCCCAGTCCTTGACCTTGGCGAGCGGGATCGCCTGCAGCACGTCGCGCCCGATCAGATAGCGCATGTAGACAACGCTCACGTCGGCGCAGTCGATCGCGCTGGATTGCGACAAGAAGCGGTTCAAGAGGTCCGCGTTCTCGGAGGCCTGCATCTGGACCGTGAAGCCCAGGTCTTTCGTCGCCTGTTCCGCAATCCGCGGAATGGCCGTCACCGGTGGGCCGGCATGACGCAGCACGACATCCTTGATGTTTTGCGCCCAGACCGTCGGAAAGCCCTTGATGACGCCGGATCCGACCGCCGATGCGCCGAGCGCAGCCGCACTCTTCAAGACCGCACGTCGTGAAATGCGAGTACCCTTGCTGCCGTGTTGGCGCGACATCGCCCGCCTCCTCGTTAGGGTTCACGGCGATCTTCAAGCAAGCGGTGTGCCACCGTGCGACGCATGCGGAACTTCGCGTCGGCAGAAGTCGGTGCCCAAAGTATTGGCGCCGGTTCCTCCCAGAAACATGCGGTCACCGAAGGGCTGCCGGCACATTTTGCGGCAAGGGCGCGTTTACTGCCCTTCGCCCGCCATTGGCATGTGCCGCGCAAGCAGGCATGAGCTGCGGTCGGGCGCTCGCGCGATCAACAATTCATCGCCGCATCAAGCTTGCGCCGTCAGCGGGCGCCGGCGCTCGCCAGAATGAGTTTTTCGGACGGCGCGAGATCGAATCTCGGCTCGATTCCCAGCAGCGGTGCGATGCGGCTGATGACGGCACCGCCGACCGGCACCGCGTTCCACCCCGAAGTCGTGAAACCGTGGGTCTCCGGCAGCGCCTGCGGCTCGTCGAGCATGATCAGGAGCAGATAGCGCGGGCGGTCCGCCGGAATCACCGCGGTGAACGAGGTCAGCACCTTGGTCTTGGAATAGCGGCCGCCCACCACCTTCTCCGAGGTGCCGGTCTTGCCGCCGACATAGTAGCCGGGCACGTCCGCCCGCGTCGCCGACCCCTTCTCGGCGTTGAGGCGCATCAGGTAGCGCATCTTCTCGCTGGTCTCGGGTTTGATCACCTGCTTGGCGAGGTCCATCGCTTCCTGCTGGTTGCGCCTGAGAAAGGTCGGCGGAATCAGATGCCCGCCGTTGACCAGCGCCCCGATTGCGGCGACCGCCTGCAGCGGCGCGACCGCAAGGCCGTGCCCGAACGCGATCGTCGCCGTGTTGAGCTCGCCCCAGTGTTTGGGCACCAGCGGCTCCGCACTCTCCGGCAATTCGGTGCGCATCCGGTTGAGCTGGCCCATCTTCTTGAGAAACCACTTGTGATAATCGACGCCCAAGCTCGCCGCCATGCGCGCGCTGCCGATGTTGGACGAGTAGGTGAAGATTTCCGGCACCGTGAGCGAACGGTTCTGGGCATGGAAATCGTGGATCGCGAACTTGCCGTATTGCAGCGGACGGCTGGCATCGAAGACGGACTTGAGTGTGATCTTGCCGGAATCGAGCGCCATTGCGAGCGTCAGCGCCTTGAAGGTCGAGCCCATTTCGTAAACGCCGGTGGTCAGCCGGTTGATGCGGGTCGGGTCGAGCGCCTCGCGCGGATTGTTGGGATCGTAGTCGGGCTCCGACACCATGGCGACGACTTCGCCGGTGCGAACGTCGGTGACGACGCCGGACGCCGCGATCGCCTTGAATTTTGTCCGTGCCGCGATCAGCTCATCGCGCAATGCATGCTGAACGCGCAGGTCAATGGAGAGCTCAACCGGCCGCTGCAGCCGGTCGGTGGCCAGGCCCGCCAAATGAAGGTCGGCAAGGCCATGGGTGTCGAGCCATTTCTCAATGCCGGCAATGCCTTGATTGTCGATGTTGACGTGGCCGATGACGTGGGAGACCTCGGCGCCGTTGGGATAGACGCGCTTGTTCTCCGGCAGGAAGCCGATGCCGGGAATCCCGAGCCGGTGAATCTGCTCGCGCTGCTGCGGCGTGATCTCGCGCTTGAGCCAGACGAAGCGACGCTTGGAGGCCAAGCGGTCGCGCAGCTCGCGCGCGTCGATGTCGGTTATGACGGCGGTGAGGAGCTCGGCGGCCTCGTCGACGTCGATGATCCGCTGCGGTTCTGCGAACAGCGACGGCGTGCGCACGTCGGTCGCCAGGATCTCGCCGTTGCGGTCGAGGATATCGGGCCGCGCGGTGGCGACCGCATCCTGCACGATCGCCCGCCGCACGCCATGACCGTCGGGGGTCGCCGCAAACATCACGAGCTTCGCGGCGATGGTCGCGTATCCGAGCGCAAACACCAGAATCGCGAGCCCGATGCGCGCACGCGCCTTGGCGGCGCGGTCGACGTTGCTGCCGTAGAGCAGCGTGCGCACGATCCGCCGGCGCCAAGGTTCGTTTGGAGGCTCGCTCGAACGTTCGCTTGAACGTGCGTTTGGACGCTCGCTTGAACGCGCGCCGGGCGGCTCCGCCGGCGTTTCGCGGGACGGCTCGGGCGCGGGTGTCGGCCGATCCAGCTCGGGCGCGTCCATCGGGCTCACCTCTTGGCCGGGGCCAGGCTGCCGGTCGCGGAGCGGTCGACCAGCTCCGGATTGGCGATGACCGTGCCGATCGGATCGGGCTCACCGGACGGCACGAGGTCGGGCCGCCGCTCCGGCAGGCTGTCGAACCGGTCGAATTGATGCACTTCCGCCGGACGCAGCTGAAGATGCCGCCGCGCCAGGTCCTGGATGCGCGTGGGATTGTCGAGCTTGGACCACTCGGCGCGCAACGACCCGATGGCGTCGTGCTCGCGCCTGATCTCCATGTGCAACTTGGCGACGCGTTGCGCCTGCCGCGTGGATTCGAACTTGATCTTGTAGACGTCGGCCGCCGCGAGCACGAGCGCGACGATGACGCAGATGTTGAGGATACGCATCATCGCTGCCGCCCCATGACGTCGGCGAGCGAGGGCAGGCGCGGGAGCAGATCCTCGGCAGAAGCATCCGCAGGCGGCGCATCGGTGCGCTCGGCTGCCCGCAGCTTGGCCGAGCGAGCGCGCGGATTGGCGTCGATCTCGGCTTCGTCCGGCACGATCGGCCGCTTGGTGATGAGCTTGAAGGTGGTGGGGACGTGCGTGGCCGCAGGCAAATGGCGTGAGGAAGCCGCGCGTCGGCCGCGGTCGACGAGGAAAGACTTCACGATCCGGTCTTCGAGCGAATGGAACGCGACCGCCACCAATCGTCCGCCGGGCTTGAGCACGTGCTCGGCCGCGGCGAGCCCCGCCGCGAGCTCGGAAAGCTCCTCGTTGACGAAAATACGCAGCCCCTGGAACGTTCGGGTCGCGGGATGAATGGTGCCGGGCCGCGCATGCACGACCCGCCCGACGATGTCGGCGAGCGCACGGGTGGTGCGGATCGGCGCCGCGCGGCGGGCAGCGACGATGGCGCGCGCAACGGCGCGCGCGTGACGCTCCTCGCCAAGCGTGGCGATGATCGTCGCGAGGTCGCGATCGGAGGCGAGCGCCACGACGTCGGACGCGCTTGGCCCCTCGCCTCCCATGCGCATATCGAGGGGGCCGTCCTGGCGGAAGGAAAATCCGCGGTCGGGCTCGTCGAGTTGCATGGAGGAAACGCCGACGTCGAAGACGACGCCGTCGACGCTGTCGTGGCCGAACCCGCGCGCCACGGTCTCCAGATTGGAGAACCGGTCCTGGACCAGCGTGAGGCGTCCGCCGGCGGCTTGCACGAGATCGCCACCGCGCGCGATGGCGCTCTGGTCGCGATCGATGCCGATGACGCTGCAATCGGCGGCGTCGAGAATGGCGCGGGAATATCCGCCGGCGCCGAACGTGGCGTCGATATAGATGCCGCCGTCGCGCACAGCGAGGAATTCCACCGCGGGGCGGCCGAGCACGGGAATGTGACGAGCCAGTCCGCCAGCGACAGCGCCAGGGCTGTCGCTGCTCGCCATCATTCCCGTGCTCCGTGCGGTTCTTCCGCCGCCACCCGGGAGCCCAGCTGCTTCTTCAGCGCTCGAACTGTCTCGGTGGCCTCCGCGAGTTCCGCGCGGAAGCGTCCGGGCTCCCAGATCTGAAACTTGTGACCAAGGCCGGCGAAGGCGATCTCGTCCTTGATGCCGGCGTGACTCTTCAGCGGCTCGGTGAGGATGGCCCTCCCCTCGCCGTCGATCTTCAACACTTCGCTCGTGCCGTAGAGTGCCGCCGAGAATTGCTCCCGCTCCTCCGAATAGGGCGGAAAGCGCCCGATCAGGTTTTCGATCTCCTTGAGCAGCGCGTTGCCGCCGGCGTCGAGCGCCGGTCGGTCGAGGGTGGGATAGCAATAGAGCCCCTCGAAGCCGTCGCGTGCGAGCACCGCGCGGAACTGCGCCGGGATCGATACCCGTCCCTTGGCATCGAGGCGCAACGTGTAGTGCGACACGAAGCGGTCCATAACGTCCCTGGTTCAACCCGGTCGGTTGTCCCGACCTTGCGCGGGCGCGAGCAGAACCCGCCCACACCGTCCCTGCGCGAACGGTCTTGCGCACGGATTTGCGCGCCGCATGTCCGCATGGGATGCGATGGGTTATCATGGGATCATCTGGGCGTCAACGAATTCCCGGACGCGTCCCCACGCCCGGCTGATCGCACGTCAGCCGCTCATTAACGGGATGCAAACTTAAAGAAAGGTTGAAGCACCGGCCCGGCGTAGCGGCCCGTCAGGACGCGGCCGTACGGAACTACCGCCGCATCAAATGGGCAACGGTTCGAACGCGCTGCGTTACGCGACGCGCAGGCCCGGCGCCATCCGGTTCATGATCGTGCGCTGAACGGTGGCGAGATGCTTGCGCATTGCGCCTCTGCCTGCTCGGGATCGCGCGCAGCGACGGCTTGCGCAATCATGCGATGCTCGGCGTCGCGTTGTGGATTGCGTGAATTCAGAACGTCACCTGGATGCGGCCTTTGACTGCGTTGTCGAAGGTGTGGCCGTCGCCGGCGCTGGAGTAGAACGCGCCGACGGAGATATTTCTTCGGACGTAGTAGTCGAGGCCGGCTTCCGCCACCAGACTGTCGCGTGCGATCGGTGCACCGGTGATCGCAAAGGTCGACGGCGCGCTTGCGAAGGCAAGGAGAGCCGTCGGCGTCAGGTCGCCGAACGTGTGTCGCCAGCCCAGCAGGCCGCTCACCGTCACCGGAATGCCGACGATCGGCACCGCCTCGGCGCGGACGCCGAGCGTGGTCGCCTGATAGTCGTAGGAGCGCGACTGGCCCTGGAGCGCCGCCGCGCCGCCGCTCTCGGCAAAGTCGTCGGTGTGTATGCGCATCGCCAGCACGCCGGCAAAGGGTTCGACGCTCGTCCCGGGCGCGATGTCGAAACGCCAGCCGGCCTCGCCAAAGGCCTGCGCGGTGCTCCCGCCGTAGGACGACTGTGTCATGCCCACGAAACCTGGAAACACGATTGTCCGGTTCGTGTCGTAGCTATTGTGGGCGAACAGCGCGCCGGCGCGCAGCCGCAGCTGGCCAAGATCGGCGCCACCGTAGAGGCCGCCAAATACGCTCTCGATCGAGCCCGACGACGCCCGGCTTCCGACGCTGAGCCAAGACTGCGTATAGCCGGCCGCGAGGCCGAACCGGAAGCGGCCGTCGACTTGCGTGTCGGTGCCCGCGATGAAACCGCCAAGCGAGCGGCTGACATCTGCCGCATTGCCGTCGCCGCCGATACGGCCGAAATTGCCGAAGCCCTGCGCCCATGCTGTAAACCCACTCGGCTGCAACGGCTGCGAAACGGGCGCTTTCGTCACCATGGGCCCGGTCATGCCTCCGGGCAGGAGCGCCACCGCGCCTCGCGACGGATTCCACAGGCGATCCAGGATCGCCTCCCGCGGCAACCGGGCATCCTCGAATGCTGCCGAAACGGCGCTCGCGTGAATCTCGCCCGAGGCAAGATCGAATGCATTGCGCGCCTGCGACGCCGACAAGCCGAGCACCGCGGCGTTGAGGCTGTTCGAAGACCCGAGACCTTCGATCGCGGCGCCGACCGCCCGCTCGTTGGGTGTCGAGCCCACGGACGAGAACTGCACACTATTGCGCACAAAGGCGAGGACGACGTCGTTGGGATGAGAGATGAGAAGCGGGTCGACGAAGGCAAG
>Ga0137415_10004861_pt1 | contig 13286 bp, 11 predicted proteins | sample CZODoug3_1_1_16f_FD_183082 | JGI IMG/M metagenome (GOLD analysis project Ga0137415, IMG submission 183082) | Vadose zone soil fungal communities from Angelo Coast Range Reserve, California, USA - CZODoug3_1_1_16fungal (Hybrid Assembly) | ecosystem: Environmental > Terrestrial > Soil > Vadose... | reverse complement strand
CAATATTCCCCACTGCTGTACTATACGTATTGGGGTTTTTTCAGACCCAATGTGATCGATCGACCTCTCAGCCTCGATTACGGAATTTTAAGCTAGTTAAGTCATTACCTTATCTACTACCTATCCGTTATATTTATTGTCTTCTCAAAGCGAAATTATAATTTCTTTATTTTTTTTATAAGGTATTTATACCTTACTTTGAGGTAGCCAAAATATATTTTACTCACCTGTACACCACTTCTAATAAAATATATTAATTTATATATTAAATTAGACGTTCGATTAGCATGTGTCAAGCACTTGAACAGTGTTCATTCAGAGCCATCATCAAACTCAAAAAAGAGAGATGGTATAATTAATTTCATACCATTACTAATAAGTAATCTTTAATTAAAGTTATTTATAAATTAAAAAAAAATTTTTTTTTATTCAGAATACCTTTAAGCCGGTTCCTGTGCTAGGCATTGTCTATATAAAGACTTATTTATAGGCTTGTGTGTTCATAAAATCATTCTTTATTATGTTACAACATTTATTATATAATTATTGCATAAAATGATTATTATTTTCTCTTAAATACCTATGTATTCACAATGTACTCATTTACTATGTACTCCTTTTTATAAGTTTTGGACTTTCCTATGTTATGTACCACATAACATATACTATAAGTATTACTGAAATATGGCTCTTATATACTTTATATAGGTAGCACATTACTTAGAATCGAACTAAGATGATTTCCCATTTAATCATATATATTCAAATATATATATACATATATATGTATATTATTTGTAATATTTTATTAATATTTTATAGTGCTTATAAGTATAATGGTAATTCTTTCAAATATGAAGTTAATGTAAATCTAAACCGTCTTTTATATAACTGCTAGTTAATACTACAAAAACTTGAGCTTGTATAAATGCAATTCCTAATTCTAAACCAGAAAATGCTATAATAAAAGCTAATGGGATTAACCCTAAAAAAAAGAATATAAATCCTGATGTCATTATACTATAAGTGAAACCTGCTAAAATATTTAATAACATATGACCACTTAATATGTTAGCACCTAATCTAAGCCCTAAAGATACATTTCTAGATAAATATGATATAAATTCGATTAGTACTAGTAAAGGTAATAAAGGTAAAGGACAACCAGCTGGCACAAGTAAAGAAAAGAATTCTAAACCATGTTTTTGGAACCCTAATATAGTTGCACCTAAAACAATAGTAAAACTTAGAGAGAATGTCAATACGAAATGACTTGTTGATGCAAAGCTATATGGAACCATACCAATTAAATTATTTACTAATATAAATATGAATAAAGTATATATAAAAGGGAAATATATTTGTCCTTTTGTAGGATTTATTTGATTTACTACTATACTATGTATAGTTGCATATAAAGTTTCTTGACTTACTGATCAACTATTACTTATTATTTTATTGTAATTTGTTGCAAGTAAATTTATACTTAATATAAATATAGTACCTATAGTTAAGTAGAGTCCAATATTTGTTAATGAAATGTGTAGATTTCCTAATATAGGAGCATCTAGACTTAATAAATTTCTAATTTCAAACTGATCTAAAGGACTGGCAGTATTAAATATGTAGAAATTCATATTAATAACTTTTTTTTCATTCTTATTAAAAGATATATTATTTACACTAAGAATATTTAATAAAAATTAAATTTTGATATAACTTTTCAGTTGATTTATGACTAGTATAACAAAAATTTAAGATATTAATATTCTAAACTAGATAATTAAAAATCTAGTAAAATATATCAAGAATATTAGATAAGCATTATAATAAGTAATAACTTATAATTTATTATAATTTACTTATAAACATACGAGATACAAATAAACGTACAAATCTAGGTAATACATATTTTGATAGTACGTATAATATTACTATAAGAAATATAAAAGCGAATGTTACTTGATTAATAAAGTAAAATGGTACTAATTGTGGCATTTTTATATTTATTCTGTTTTTAAATGATAGATTTATCTTTATTCATTGTTATCTAATTAAAGATAATAGTTATTTGGGTATAGTTATAGTAATTTTTTATGTTAAAATTACTATATTTTTCCATTAATTTTAAAAAGATTATTTAAAAAATTAAATGGTTTTTATGGGAATATTATTTGTATTTTTATTATTTATAAATATTGCTCTTAATATATAATTATATATTACTATATATTAATGAAGAAACTGAATAATGTAAACCATCTAATATAGGAGCAGGGTAAATACCAAATGTTACTGTAAATATAACCAATGTAAATAAAATAAAAAATTCACGTTTACTTACGTCAGGTAAATTAGCTTCAAAAAATTTACTGAATGATCCACCAAAGGCTATTCTGTTATACATATAAATAGTATATGCAGCAGAAAATACGATAGAAGAACTAGCAAATATACCTAATAAAGGTAATCTTTCGAACACACCATAAAGAGACATAAATTCTCCTATGAAGTTTAAAGTAAGAGGAACACCACAATTACCTAAAGATAAAATAAAGAATAGTATAGAAAATAATGGCATCATTTGCGCAGTACCTCTATAAAAACTTATTAATCTAGTACCTGATCTGTCATATAATACACCTCCTGCACAAATAAATAAACCACTAGATACAAATCCGTGTGCTAAACCTAATAGTATACCACCTTCTATACCCTGTATTGTATTACTAAATACACCTATAAGATATACTGCTGCATGTGATACAGAACTATATGCAATTAGTTCTTTTACATCAATAGTTCTTAAAGTACTAAAACTAGCATATATTATTGTTATTACACCTATAAGATATATTATATAAGTATAATCTAAAGAAGCTTTAGGTAATAAAGGTAATATTAATCTAAAAATACCATATAAACTTAGTTTTAATACAATAGCTGCTAATATTATACTACCACTTAAAGGTGATTCAACATGAGCCTTTAATAATCATGTATTTAAAAATATTGTTGGAGTTTTTACAGCAAACGCTATAAATATACCATAAAATAAAAATAATTGTGTAGAATAATTAAAATTAGTTTTATATAAAGCATCAAAATCAGTAGTACCCATTATTGAAGAGATACTTAATATTGATAACAATAAAAATAAGGATCCTAATAATGTATATAAGAAAAGATAAAAACTTGCTCTAACTTTATTACTTGAACCAAATAGCCCAATTAATATGAATAATGGGGGTAATATACTTTCAAAGAAAATATAGAATAATAATATATCTAATACTAAAAAAACTGCTAATAATAATGTTTCTAACAATAATATTATTACAACATATGACCTGACGTTTTCGTTAATTGATGTTCAATTACTTAATAAAGCTATAGGACTAATAATAGTAGTTAATAAGACAAAATATATTGATAATCCATCTAGTCCTAAATAAAAGTCAAAATAACTTATTTCATAATATTCTTTAACAAATTGAAATTGGTTACTACTATAATCAAATAAAAAAAATATTAATAAAGATACTAATAAATTTAGTACAGTAGTAGTTATACCTACTTTCTTAATTCAGATAGTGTTAGAATTAGATATATTGTAAGACATTCCTGCAGAGATAGTAAATATACCTAATAAAGGTATACATAGTAATAATGTAAGTAACATCTTATTTGAGATGGAAAACTAATTACCCTCAGGATTATTAATTTAATCTTTACTAACACTATACCTAACTATACAGTTTATAGGCTATAAAAAATTATAATAAATAGAATTATTATAATACTATCGTTCTATTATTTTTATAATTATTATAATAAATGTATATTACTAGGTAATATATCAAAACTGTATAATATACAAGGTACTAATATTACAAAAGCTATTACAATAGGTAATAATATAGTTCAACAGAAAGACATTAATTGATCGAATCTTATTCTAGGGAATGAAGCTCTAGCTCATATAAATACAAAAATCATAATACATGATTTAAGACCTAATGATAAACCATACATTAATCCTTCTACTAATGGATTTAATAATATACTCTCATTATCTTTATTCTTCATATAATAATCAAAATCAAAATATTGAACTAATTCAAATAAAGAAGGTATATTTATATATAAATAACCACCTAAAAATAGAATACTAGTCAATATACATATTAATACAATACTAGCATATTCAGCTAAGAAAAAAAACACAAAAATAACTGCCGCATGTTCTGTCATAAATCCACTAACAAGTTCAGATTCAGCTTCAGCAAGATCAAAAGGAGCTCTATTAGTTTCTGCTATAGACCCTATAAAAAATATAATAAATATAGGAAATAAAGGAACTATAAATCATATAGCTCTTTGAGCTTCTATATTAACAGTAACATTTAAACTACCAGTTAACATTATAACAAGCAAAATAGCTGAACTTAGAATAAGTTCATAACTTATTAATTGTGCTGTACTTCTCAATGAACCAAGGAAAGCATATTTACTATTAGCACTTCAACCTGCTAATAATATACCATATGTAGATAATGAAGATACTGCTAACATGTATAATATACCTAGATTAAAATCACTTAAAGCCAAACCAGGACCATAAGGTATAACTAAATAACCTAATAATGAAAATATTAAAGTTATAATAGGACCAAGAAAAAATAATACTAAATTGGCTTGTGTAGGTGAAACATATTCTTTTAATAAAAGTTTTAAAGCATCGGCAAATGCTTGTAAAAGACCATAATACCCTACTATATTAGGACCTAATCTTCTTTGCATACTAGCCATTGTTTTTCTTTCTGCCACAGTAACATAAGCTACTGTTAATAAAACAGGAACAGACACTAATAATACTTCTAATATTGAAATTAAAGTTGGTAAATAAAGCATAATTATTTTATTATATATATAGTTAATATATACAAAATATAATTACTATATCCAATTTATATTTATACAATTAAACTATTGGTTTAAAAATAACTTCATTTTTCCTAAAGTTATGTATTATTAAATCTAAAAGACAAAGAAAAATAGTTACAAATAAGAACTCTTATCCAAGATTCGAACTTGGGTCTAGATATTAGAAGTATCCCGCTCTACCATTGAGCTAATAAGAATTATATAATATAATTTGATTATATTATACTTTTAATTAAATAATTAAACACCAAATAATAATAAGAATGCCATCATAAGAGCAAATAAACCTGTAGCTTCTGCAAAAGCAAAACCTAATATAGCATATGAGAATAATTGACCTCTTAATGAAGGGTTTCTAGCTACACCTAATATTAAAGCACCAAATACTACACCAATACCCACACCAGCACCTATTAAACCTGTAGTTGCTAATCCTGTACCGATTAATTTTGCAGCTTGTATCATTTTATTTAAATTTATTAATTGTATACACTTAAATTAAGTATAAATAAAAACCATTTATAGAATAAAGTACTAAATAAGTTACTACTTTATTATACTATAGATTATATAGTATAACACATAGAATATTAATATTATATATAATATCAATAGTCCTAAAGGATATGGAGGAATTGAACCCCATATTTAAGATCTGCAATCAAAATGTAGAGCCATCTACTACATATCCTTTAATATATATATAATATATATATATTAATTTATAGTACATAATTAATATGTACTATAAATTTAGTTTAAATTGAGTTCTTATTACTATAATAAGACTAATTATCATTTTTATAAACAATTGTTTGTAAAAGATAAAGTAAAACTAACTTTGCAGAGGTAAACTTACAAATGCGTGAGGTTTAGGAGGACTACTTAATCCTCATTCTAAAGAAGGGTAAGATCTATTTTGAAGTGTTTGTAAAGTATCACTATAAAATTGTGGAGTTAATCATGGATAACGACTTGTAGCCTTACCATAAACTAATTGTAAATAAACTATATGTAAAAATAAGAATATAGCTACCACACTTATTATACTTCCAAATGAACTTACTAAATTTCAACCTGCGAAAGCATCAGGATAATCACTTATTCTACGAGGCATTCCTTGAAGACCTAAGAAGTGTTGAGGAAAGAATGTAATATTAACTCCTGCAAAGAATATTCAGAAATGTACTTTACCTAACATTTTATTATAATCTAATCCTAACATTTTTGGTATTCAAAAATATCAAGCACTAAATAATGCAAATACTGCACCCATACTTAAAACATAATGGAAATGTGCTACAACATAGTAAGTCTATAAAATAATTTATTTTTATTAACGAATGTATTGATAAGAATTTTTAAACTTATTAAATTCACCTTTTCTAATAACTAATTCTGCAATAGAATCACCACTATCTGGTTTTAACTTGTTTTGAATATTAAACCCTCTTTCAAATAAATCTGTTATAGTAATATTATGAGACTCAATTAAACTATCTATAATAGTTATTCTCTTGCTAATATTATCAGCTTCTTTGCTTGACATAGAATTGGGTACATCTATAGACATATTACCACACGAATCCGAAATTACATTAATATTCTTTTGAATTATTAATGTATTAAATTGATCTATAAATCCAGCAAATTGCGGTATTAATGCATCAATTTGATCAAGTATATCTATAAATTCTGACATCATAATGAAATTTTTAGTGGTTTTTTAAATGAAAGATTTATCTTTATTCATTGTTATCTAATTAAAGATAATAGTTATTTGGGTATAGTTATAGTAATTTTAATATAAAAAATTACTATATTTTTCCTTTAATTTTTTTAAAGATTATTAAAAAAATTAAAGGATTTTTATGGGTAAATTAGTTTGATTTAATTAACTTGCTGATTAAATCAAACGATAGATAAATAACCAAAGGGACAAATAACCAAAGGGACAAATAACCAAAGGGACAAATAACAACGAAAGATACCGAAAAAAAAGCAATAACAACGAAATTTATCATTATTATTAATAGTGAATCGCATTCCACTACTAATAAGTAATTTTTTATTATAAGCATTATAAAAAAATATATAATCTTTCGTTTTATATTATTATATGGACTAGATTTTATCTAATAACTTAACTATAAAGTCTTCGATTGCCACGTATAGTCTCTACAGATCCTACTAACATATAAGACTTTATATTTAATATATGCTTTGGTTTCCACGGTATACTTTTATAAATAATTGTGTATATGCTTTTATATACTTTATAAAACTCTACCGTTAGCAATAATTTTAAAATATTACCGGAAAAAATGGTAAAAGAAAGACAAAAACAAAACGTTAATTCCATAGTAGCAAGACAACATGACACTATAAATTATTTGTAAAATATTTTAATGAATTGATTCAATAATTTAGATTTTTCACCTTGTAAAGGATATGATATGCAATGATTTATTATACTGTTTAAATTATTTTTGTTAAAAGTTTTTAGTGTATATGACATATTATTAATATTTTTAATTTTAACATTTATGTTATATAATTTATATATTTTATATAAAATATAATAATCACTATTATGTTCTATATAAAATGAATAAGAATAAGTATTATCTCTTTTTATATTAATTAAGAAATAACCCTTTATTTCCATAAATCCACTTAATCAAGCATGAAAATAATTAGAATTAATAAGTTTATTATTAAATTTATTAATAATAGTAAATTTAGAGGTAGATTCTAATTTTTTATTTCTTGAAACAAAATATAAGCTATCTTTCATAGGGACTTTAAAATTATTTGTTAAACAAGCCTTAAAGAACTCAAATTGACTATACAACCTTATAGTCAAAGGTGGATACTTTTCAAGGATTCCTATTATATAAGGAACATACTTTCTATCATCCAATAGCCATATTACATCTTTATTATTAATTTTAACGTTTCCAACCTATAGTTTTAGCTATAGTAATTAGCATATTGTAATTTGATTTTAAAGAATTCAATTTAATAATAAATCTATACTCTAATTTCTTCTTATTTATATTAATTTGTATATTACCATTACCATCCATTAAACCTACTCAAAATTTTTCAATATAATCATTATTATATATTTTATAACAAATCTTTTCTCTATTAATTAAAGTAATATTTGATACTACAGTAATAATAAAGAATAAAAATAAATGTTTATCATGAAAAGCTATATCAAGAGATGCATTTGCTAAAACTACTCCACTTAATCCACCTATTGTAAACATAAATACAAATCCTAAAGCAAATAACATTGAAGGAGTTAATTGTAAAGATCCACCATAACATGTAGCTAATCAACTGAATATTTTAATACCAGTAGGTACAGCAATAATTAATGTAGCAGCTGTAAAATAAGCTCTTGTATCTACATCTAAACCAACTGTATACATATGATGACTTCACACTACAAAACCTAAAACTCCTATAGACATCATAGCATATACCATTCCTAAATATCCAAACACGCTCTTGTTAGAGCTAGCTGATATTGTAGTACTAATTATACCAAATCCTGGTATAATTAATATATAAACTTCAGGGTGACCGAAGAATCAGAAAAGATGTTGATATAATATAGGATCACCACCTCCTGCAGCTTCAAAAAAAGATGTATTAAAATTTCTATCTGTTAAAACCATTGTAATTGCACCAGCTAACACTGGTAATGATAATAACAATAGTACAGCAGTAACCACTACTGCTCAACCAAATAAAGCAAGTTTATGTAATTTTACACCAGGACTTCTCATATTAAGTATAGTTGTTATAAAGTTTATTGCACCTAATAAACTACTTATACCAGATAAGTGTAAAGCAAATATAGCTAAATCTACACTAGGTCCACTATGACTTTGTATACCACTTAAAGGAGGATAAAGAGTTCATCCTGTACCCGCACCATTTTCTATAACACTAGCAAATAAAAATAAGAATAGACTTGGTAATAATAATCAAAAACTTATATTATTTAATCGAGGAAATGCCATATCAGGACCTCCTACTAATAATGGTAATAAAAAATTACCAAAACCTCCTATTAAAGCAGGCATAACCATGAAAAATATCATTAAAATAGCATGAGCAGTAATTATACTATTGTATAATTGATTATCTGCTATATATTGAACTCCAGGCCCACTTAATTCTAATCTTATTAATACAGAAAAAGCTGTACCTAATAGTCCTGAAAATAAAGCAAATATAAGGTATAATGTTCCTATATCCTTAGCATTTGATGATAAAAATCATCTTTCTGTTCATAAAGATATATTTGCTTTTATAACTGATAAACTAGACCAACTTCCCTCTTCAGATTCTCTATCTGATACAGAAAATTCTTTAAAGTACATGGTATCTGAGATTGACAAAAAAAATTTTATATCAATACTATCCTTTTTTCATATATTACCTATATATTTATATATACAGATAGTATATGCTTAACTGGTTTGTTCATATTATAATTATAGTATAGTTATAATTCTGGTAAAATTTAGACATAAAGTATAAATTGTGATACAAATGTAAATATAAGAAATTACTTTAATACTTTTAAATACCTTTTTAATAAATAACTAAAGGAAGAAAAGGAATTGAACCTTTGACAATTTAATGTTTAAAATTAAGCATATAAATTTTCTTTACCAACAAAGAAACCTTCCTTTATACATATTTTGTTTTTTATGTATAATATAGAAATAAATAATATTAATTCTTTTTAAATATCCACTCTTATTATTTAGTAAAAATTTCATCTTTAAATATAGTATTAAAATTACGTTTACCTAAATATGCGTAATAATAAAACATTTCTATAATTGAAGTATGATTATAATTAACTGATTTTATTTCATATTTATATGTGTATTTGAATTATTTAATTCACCAAAACTATTTTCTAATAAGCTTATACCAGGAACTAGTACTAAAAAATAACCAAAATAAATAACAGTAGTTATTTGTCCCAATTCTATATAAGGAGACTCAACGTGTTTAGCTCCTAATACCATTAATATTAAGAAAACAGCAATGAATACATAGAAAGATACTTTAGCTAAAGGTCTAAATGCCATACCTCTAGATTTACCTAAATCACTAAATGGCATAGCTAATAAGATTAAAATAGCAGCAAGCATAGCAATAACACCTAATAATTTATTAGGTATAGATCTTAAAATAGCATAGAAAGGCAGTAAATACCATTCAGGAACAATAGAAGAAGGAGTTTGCATAGGATTACCCATAATATAATTATCAGTATCTCCTAAAGCATTAGGCATTAAAAATGCAAATGTACTTAATACTAAAATAAAAATAAATATAGTTATTAAATCTTTAAATAAGTAATAAGGAGCAAAAGATATTCTATCATAATTAGCTGATATACCTAAAGGATTATTTGCTCCTGCAGTGTCATGAAGAGCTATTAAATGCATTAAAACTAAAGCAGCTAATACAAAAGGTAATAAAAAATGTAAAGCAAAGAATCTATTTAAAGTAGCATTATTAACAGAAAAACCTCCTCAAATAAATTCGACTAAGTCTTGTCCTATTCATGGTATAGCACTCATTAAGTTAGTAATAACTGTAGCACCTCATAAAGATGTTTGGCTATATGGAAGAACATATCCCAAGAATCCTGTAACAATCATTAACAAGAAAATAATTGTACCTATAGTTCATGTTAATGCTCTAGGTTTTCTGAATGATCCATAGTATAGACCTCTACCCATATGTAAATACACTAAAAAAAAGAAAGCTGAAGCCGTATTACTGTGCAAGTAACGTACTAATCAACCATTATTAACATCACGCATAATATGTTCTACTGAATTAAAGGCTTCTAGTACACTAGGATTATAGTGCATAGCTAAAGTCACACCAGTAACTATTTGTATAATTAAACAAAGGGCCAATAAAGAACCGAAATTTCATAAGTAATTTATATTAGATGGCACAGGAGCATCTATTATATAAGAATTAACTAGTTTTAAAAAAGGATAACTTTTAAATATTCTCATTTTTTTTATATTAATTTTATTTTATTTTTGGTCATTACATAAATGTAAGTATTCAAAAGACTATTGCATAAGATGCAATATATACCTACCTGCAGTCGAAATTGACTATCAAATCGGATTATTAATCCAGCCGCACAACGCATGTATCTACGAACATAGCCAAAGACATCAAAGATATATCCGCCCTACCCTTTTAAGGAATATTTTTCTAATAGTCACTTTGTTTTTATTTTATTATCAAAGTGAAAAACTTTTATGATTATAAGTTTTACAATGTATTTAAAGTTAAGATTATTAAAAGTAAATAACTACTATTTACCACACTTAAAGAAGGTGTTAACATATATATAATAAATCCTATTAATATGTATAAAGCATAAGTCGTAACCACGCCAGTATTTAAACTACTTATATTATAGCTTAAATTAACAAAATTTTTTTCCAGACCGTAAGGTCCTAGTTCCTCAATAATTCCTTTATCTAAAAACTTAGTTGTTTGACCTCCATATTCAAAAACTTTACCTGTAATAAATTTATTATATAAAAGTTCAACAAAAAATCTTTGATTAAAGAACCCAAATATATTATAACCAAATCTAGTAAATTTAAAATTAATAAGTAATTTAGGTACAAATTCAGACAGAATAATAGCTATAACACTAAGAGATATAGTAAATATTAAAGGTAATAATTTATATAAAACTGGAACAGCAAATTCAGTATCTATCATTATTTCATGCATAGGGTGAATAAATAGGCTATTGTCCGCAAAAAAATCTGAACCTAATCCTATAAAAATGTCTTTAGTAATATATCCAAAAAATATAGAAAAAATTGCTAATATAATTAACGGTAAACTCATATATATATTACCTTCATGAGCATGTTTATAATTAATTACAGGTCCATTAGGATTTGTTAAAAAAGTTAAGAATAAAACTTTAACAGAATATAAAGTAGTGAACATGGCACCAATAGTAGCAATAAAATAAACTACTATACTACTGAAGTAAAATTCACCATAAGCAGATTCTAAAATAAAATCTTTACTATAAAATCCTGTCATAAATGGGAAAGCTACTAAACTAAGACTTGCTATTAACATTACAGAGTAACTTAAAGGTAAAAATGGTCTTAAACCACCATATTTTCTAAAATCTTGATTATCAGCCACAGCATGAATTACAGCTCCTGCTCCCAAGAATAACAATCCTTTATAAAAAGCATGATTCACTAAATGAAATAAAGCAACATTATATGAAGATAAACCAACTGCTATTACCATCATACCTAATTGACTCATTGTAGAATAAGCAATAACTTTTTTAATATCTTGTTGAAATAAACCTATAAGACTACTAAATACAGTAGTAATAGCTCCTAATCATAAACACAAGATCAATACAGTTGAACTGTATTCAATTAAAGGACTAGTACGCATTAATAAATATACACCAGCCGTTACCATAGTGGCTGCATGTATTAAAGCACTAACAGGTGTAGGACCTTCCATAGCCATAGGTAATCAAACATGTAATCCAACTTGAGAACTTTTAGCCATAGCACCAATTAAAAGACATATACCTATAATAGTAACAATATTTTCATTAACAAAAGGAGCTAATGAAAAAACAGTAGCATAATCAACATTACCAAAAGATCATAAAATAGCAAACATACCTATAGTTAAAAAGGTATCTCCTACTCTGTTAGTTAATAGAGCAGACATAGAACTTTGATTTGCTGCTATTCTAGTAAATCAGAAACTAACTAATAAATAAGAACAAATACCTACACCTTCTCATCCTACAAACATTAATAAAAAATTATTAGATGTTACAAGTATAATCATCATAAAAGTAAATAAACTTAAATAACTAAAAAATCTTTGATTATGGGGATCATGACTCATATACCCTATTGAATATAAATGTACTAAAGAACTAACTATTAAAACAGGTATTAACATAGATACTGTTAAACTATCAAAATTAAAACTTCACAATACATTAAGTGATTCACTATCAATTCATCTAAAAAGATTTATAGATGTTGGGATATTATTCATACCAACTTCAAAAAATGTTATCATAGCTAATATTGTTGTTATTATTACGCATGTACATGATATTAATTGTGCACCACTAACTCCAATTTTTCTACCAAAAAAGCCTGAAACTATTGATCCTAATAATGGTAAAGTAATAATAGCTAGATACATTATTTATATTCTATTGAAATACTTCCTCTTAATCTATAAAATGC
>Ga0137415_10004860_pt1 | contig 13287 bp, 13 predicted proteins | sample CZODoug3_1_1_16f_FD_183082 | JGI IMG/M metagenome (GOLD analysis project Ga0137415, IMG submission 183082) | Vadose zone soil fungal communities from Angelo Coast Range Reserve, California, USA - CZODoug3_1_1_16fungal (Hybrid Assembly) | ecosystem: Environmental > Terrestrial > Soil > Vadose... | reverse complement strand
CATTGACCAGTATAATCGCACATTCAAGAAGGACCATTCGCTTTCGCTGTTTGACAATCTCGAAGAGAGCGAGCACAAGCCGCTGCCCTACCTGGTGATCGTCATCGACGAGTTGGCGGACCTGATGATGGTGGACACCAACAACGTGGAAGAGTCCATCACGCGGCTGGCGCAAATGGCGCGCGCGGTGGGCATCCACTTGATTCTTGCAACGCAGCGGCCTTCCGTGGATGTAATCACGGGCTTGATCAAAGCGAACTTCCCCGCCCGCATTTCGTTCCGCGTGGCGAGCAAGGTGGACTCGCGCACTATTCTGGATTCGAACGGGTCGGAATCGCTGCTTGGAAAGGGCGACATGCTGTATTTGCCGGCGGGCTCGGCGCGGCTGCATCGCATACATGGACCGCTGGTCACCGAAGATGAAATCACTTCGGTATGCGATTTCTGGCGCGAGCAAGCGCAGGCAAAATATCAAGAAGAGCTTCTCGCCGCGCCGAAGGATGAGGACGACAAGACGCAAGGCGCCGGCGATGGCGATGCGGAAGGCGCTGAGGATGTTGATGACGACCTCTACCAGGATGCGATTCGCGTGGTGTGCGATGCTGGGCGCGCGTCCACTTCCACGCTGCAACGCCGCTTGCGCATTGGCTACGGGCGGGCCGCTCGCTTGATCGACCTGATGGAAAAGGACGGCATTGTCGGGCCGCCCGACGGCACAAAGCCACGCGAAGTCCTCAAGAATCGCAACTGGATGAAAGAGTTCGACGATTCCGCGCACTGATTTGCAGAGTGTTTTTCGCCGAATTGACACAACTTCGCATCACCCCTACAATTTCTAAACCACCTGTGCCGGGGTAGCTCATTGGTAGAGCGCCGCCCTGAAAAGGCGGGCGTAGCCAGTTCGATTCTGGCCCCCGGCACCATTCCCAAAACCTGATTCTGAGTGTGGTGTTAACAGGGAGCGCCGTCATGGCCGCAGCCAACGGTCCCGCCCCTCGCGGACAAAATCATCGTCATTCAAATGAGGATAAGCCTTAAGCACCCGGCTGATCTCTTCGTGCTGGCCGGGGCTGAGCATCTCCCGGGGATCCAAGCACCAGATTCCTTCCAGCAGACCTTGCCGCCGCAAGACTTCATGCAGGCCAGCGATGCATCCGGCGAAGTGGTGCGCGGCGTCAAAAAATGCGGCGTTGCTGTCTGTTATTTCGGCGCTCCTTTGGAGTAGGTCTTTCGAAAGGGCTCCGGTCTCATGCGCAACGGCGTGGCACTGATCCAAGAGGTCGACAGCGCGCCGAGTCCAGACTGCCCAGTGGCCCAAGAGGCCTCCCACTATGCGGCGCTCTCGCACGCATCCGTTGACCTGGAAGACAAAAGGGGTAAGAAGGTCCAAGGCGATGTTGTCATCGTTCCCGGTATAGAGCGCGATATCGCGCCCCGATTCCGCCACGGCTCGAACGACATCGAGGGTTTGGTAGCGGTTGAACGGAGCGATCTTGATGGCCACAACGTTTTCAAGTTCTGCGAGCTCGCGCCAAAATGCGTACGAGAGTACGCGGCCACCCACGGCAGGTTGCAAGTAAAAACCAATCATCGGCAGGACTTCCGACACTGTTCGGCAGTGAGCCAGAAGAACCGTATCATTCGAGTCTTTCATCGCGGCCAAGCTCAAGAGGCCTGCGCTATATCCCAGATCGTTGAGCAGTGTGGCCTCGCGAACTGCCTGCGAGGTCTCTCCGCAGATGCCTCCGACACGGATTAGCGGCTCAGCGCGATCGCGGTCGGCGCGGTCCATTTCTTCCGCAGCCAGTTTTAAGACGGGTGCGAAGAGCCCTATGCGTGGCTCTCTGATCGCAAATTGTGTGGTGTGAACTCCGACAGCCAAACCGCCAGCGCCGGCGGCGACGTAATAACGAGTGAGAGCTCTCTGGCGTCTCTCGTCGAGCCGCCGCTCGGCGGTGAGTGCTAAAGGGTGCGCGGGGATCACCGCACCTCGCGCCAGAACCTGCCGAATCCTTGGATTCAGTTGCGGTGCCATCGCTAGCGCTATTACCTCCCTAACGCGCGCGCTTCCTAAAAGCGACCGGCGCGTTCCTCAAAATGCGTGGGTTTTGCCAATGTCTCCCCACCGCGACTAACCCAGTCCGCAATCCAGGAGATCATTTGGTCGGCACCGACGCGAGGATAGCCGAATAGCTCATACGATTTTTTCGCGTTGCTCAAAAGAGCGTCGGCAGATTCCTGGCCTTCAAAGCGAACGGGCTTATGCAAGAGCTCACCAAATTGCCCGGCAACGCGGCGCACACTCAGCAACTCTGGTCCGGCAATGTTGATCACCAGCGGTGGAGCAGACGCGCCGCCAAGTGCTTGCAGGCTCATGGCGCAGGCATCTCCTTGCCATATGGCGTTCAAGTAGCCCATGGACAGAGGCACTGATTGCCTAGAGTAAATCCTGTGAGCGATGTCCACGAGCACGCCGTAGCGAAGTTCGGTGGCGTAGTTCAGCCGGAGTATCGACATCCTGGTTTGGTTCGTGCGGCTGAAGTGCTCGAAGATCCGCTCCCTTCCAAGACAGCTCATTGCGTATTCGCCTACGGGATTCGGCAAGTCCTGTTCCCTGGAGCCCCCGAGAGAAACGGGCGAGAGCCCGTAGACATTGCCTGTGGAGAACGCAGCGATTCTGCTGCCACGATATCTCTCGCTCACGAGCCCAGGCAAAAAGCTATTCATGGCCCAGGTCATCGATTCCTGCCCCGTCGTTCCGAACTTCATTCCAGCCATGAAGACTATGTTGGGGGCGTCGGGAAGAGCGGAGAGCGATTTCGGGTCCAGCAAGTCACAGCCTACTGTTTCCACACCCCACGTGTGCAGCCGCGACTCCAACTTGGAGGATGAGAACCGGGACACGCCGATCACACGGCGCGAAACTTTCGCGATTTCCGACGCCCTCTTCGCCATACGTGCGAGAGTCGGTCCCATCTTCCCGCCTACGCCCAAGATGATAATGTCGCCATCGAAGGCGCCGAGGGTCTGAACCACCGCCTCTGTCGGCTCGCTCAGAAGTTCATCCAGATCCGCGAAATCCCGGAAGGAGCTCTTCTGGAGTAATTTTGCCGTTTGGTGTTCTCGATTCATTCGAATCATCGTCTAGGCAATACCTGTAAAAAGTTCTGAAAACTTCCGAGCGCGATTGTACCCGAATCGCGGACGCATGGTCTTCCGCGTTTAGACCCTCTGATTCAGGCGTCGTCTTCTGCTCTCGAGATCCCTCGGGCAAGAATTCGAATGGGTTTATAATCTCACGCGTGGATTCGGCAGCCATAGGATTGCGTACGATGACGAAAGCGGACATCCCGGCGGGAGTCCGGCTGAAGGAGATTGCGGGCTGGAATCAGACCGCAGCTGACTGGAAAAGGTTTCTCGAAGCCAGCCCGCAAGGGTGCTTTGTCGCGGAGCACGACGGAAGGTTGTGCGGCACAGCAACCACCATCTCGTTCGAGAATCGACTTGCATGGATCGGGATGGTATTGGTTGACCCGGAATATCGCGGACAAGGTATCGGAACCAAGCTTCTCGCAAGAGCGATCGAATACCTGAATGATCTGAAGATCGCCGCCATCAAGCTCGACGCGACGCCGCAAGGAAAGCCACTCTACGAAAAATTACAATTCGTGGCCGAATACGAGATTGAGCGATGGACGCTGCGGCGATCTGCCTCCGAGACGGCGAAACGGTCCGGTCTCGACTCGCGGGAGCCATTATCGCAGGAATTCCTGGAATCCATCTTTGAAGCCGATAAAGAAAGTTTTGGCGCAGACCGTAGTTCCCTGCTGAAGTCACTCCACAGGGATGCGCCTGAGTTCACGGCGGGGATTTGGAATGCGGGTGCGATCGAGGGCTATGCGTTGGGCAGGCGAGGCTCGTTTGCGGACCACCTCGGTCCCTGGATGGCCAGAAATGCCGCTACGGCTCGCTACCTGCTCGAAACATTTCTCGCACGATCCACTCGCGAAGTCGTGGTGGTGGATAGTTTGAAATCAAATGCTGTCGCAGGCGAACTGCTAAAGTCATTTGGTTTCAGCTTTTCACGTCCGCTCACTCGAATGTACCGGGGACGGAATGACCATCCGGGGCGGCCAGAACTCCTCTGCGCGATTCTAGGCCCGGAGTTTGGGTGATAATACTGAGTCCCTAGACGTAGAATTCACAGTCTCTTTCCAGAACGTAAATTTCAGCTTCATAGGAAAACCGTCTTCCATGGCGAACCATCGATCAACGCGCATATTCTACGGCTGGTGGATTGTTGTTGCCGCGTTTCTGAATCTCTTTTTTGCCGTCGGAATCATTTTTTATGGATTCCCAGTCTTCTATCCCGCGTTTGTGGAGTCCCTTGGGTTCACTCGCGCCCAAGTTACGCAGGGCTTTTTCCTTGGATTTCTTGTGGCGGGTCTGCCGTTTGGTTTCCTGGCCGGAGCGGTGATCGACCGAATAGGCGCGCGATTGGTCATTCTGTCGGGAGTGGGCCTGGTCGGAATCTCCTTGCTGCTTATGGGATCCATGACCAAGCTCTGGCATTACGAGTTACTTTGCGTCATGGAAGTTCTGGGCTATGTGTTCGCGGGCCCCATCGCCAATCAAGTCCTAGTCGCGCGCTGGTTCCGAGTCCGGCGCGGCCGTGCGATGGGCTATGCGTATCTTGGCTTGGGTCTGGGCGGGGTGATTTCCCCGCTGTTGGTTAATTCTTTGATGCGAAACTTCGGTTGGCGCCATGCCCTGGAGATTGTGGGCCTGCTCATTCTGGGTGTGCTCTTTCCAGTAGGGGTGTGGATTACGCGCTCAGGTCCCTCCGAAATGGGACTTCTGCCGGACGGAGCGGAAAGTAATGGTCTGCACGAAGTAAAAAGCGGCGCCACCAATACCGTCGCAATCGGAATCGGAGTTGCAGTGCGCTCCGCGAATTTCTGGCTCATCCTGGGAGGATCTACGCTGGTTGTCGGAGCCATCGGCGCCGTAATTCAACACTTCATCCTCTTCCTGAAAGATCAGGGCTACTCGGCAGCAGCCGCCTCTCGATTTTCGACAGGTTTGCTGGCGGCGAGCCTCGGCGGCCGCGTACTGGTGGGCTATTTGGCGGACCGCTATCGGAAGAAGAACACTATGGCGCTGTTCTACGCATTGCTCAGCGCTTCGATGTTCTTGCTCGGTATGGCCAAGCAGCCCGTGGCCGTCTGGACTTTCGCCTTGATCTTCGGCTTCTCCATGGGCGCGGACTACATGCTGATCCCACTTGTTACAGCGGAATGCTTCGGGACGGATTCGCTGGGCAAGCTGCTGGCGCTGATCATCATGGGATATTCCCTTGGCCAGTGGGGAATGCCCTGGATCGCGGGAAGAATTTTCGACGCCCAGCACAGCTACGAGCTTTCATGGAGAATCATGGCGATAGCAGGGTTGCTCGGAGCCGTGGCGATATATGCAATCTCAGACCCTGCACAGAAGGCGCGGGCGTAGGCAAGCGACCCAGGCAAGATTCGCAACTCACCCACAGGGAGCCGCAATGATTTGGCCCGCGATTCCCGTAAATCGGGACGGTTATCGCGCGGTATGAAGACTGTCGAGATCCAGATTCAGCTCCAAAACGTTTACGCGTGATTCGCCAAGGAATCCCAGGTCGCGGCCCTTCGTATGTCTCTCGACAAGCGCGCGCAGGTCTTCTTCTTTCATGCCGCGCGAATGAGCAACACGGTGAATTTGGAATTCAGCAGCGGCAGGCGAGATATCTGGGTCTAGACCAGACCCCGAGGCTGTGACCAAGTCAACCGGGATCGGAGCGTTTGGATTCTCTGCCTGAAGGTTGCGTACGTCGCTCCTTACGCGCTCGAGCAGATTCTTGTTGGTGGGAGCCAAGTTTGAGCCACCACTGGATGTTGGATCGTATCCGGCTCCGGCCGCTGACGGGCGCGAGTGAAAATAGCCAGGGCCGGTGAATGCCTGCCCAATGATCCTAGATCCTATGAGCTTTCCGTCTTTCGCGATGAGTTGTCCATTCGCACGATCGCGAAAGAATAGCTGTGCCAGCCCCGTGATTCCGAGCGGGTAGATCAGGCCGAACATGACGGTTGTCACCAGGGTGAACCACACGGCAATGAGGAGATTCTTTTTCATCAAGGCCTCTCAGACAAATCGCAGATACGTCAGCAGCACATCGATCAGCTTGATTCCGATGAATGGGGCGATGACTCCCCCGAGGCCATAGAGCAACAGATTGCGGCGGAGTAGCACTGCTGCTCCCACAGGCCGGTACCGCACGCCCCGGAGAGCTAATGGAATCAGCGCAATGATAATCAGCGCGTTGAAAATGACCGCAGATAAGATCGCTGACTCTGGAGTACGGAGCCGCATAATGTTCAGAACTTCGAGTTGAGGAAACGCCGCGGCAAACATTGCAGGAATAATGGCGAAGTACTTGGCTATGTCGTTCGCGACCGAAAACGTGGTCAGAGCGCCGCGAGTAATCAGGAGCTGCTTGCCGATTTCAACGATTTCGATCAGTTTCGTCGGATTGGAATCGAGGTCGACCATGTTTCCAGCTTCTTTCGCGGCTTGCGTGCCCGTATTCATGGCCACTCCTACGTCGGCCTGCGCAAGTGCCGGGGCGTCGTTGGTGCCGTCGCCGGTCATGGCCACCAGCTTCCCCTTTGCCTGCTCCCGCTTGATGAGCGCCATCTTGTCTTCGGGCTTGGCTTCAGCAAGGAAGTCGTCGACTCCCGCTTGGCGAGCGATAGCAGCGGCGGTCAGGGGATTGTCACCCGTGATCATCATGGTGCGAATGCCCATGGCGCGAAGATGGTCGAAACGCTCCTTCATGCCGCCCTTGACGATATCTGTAAGCGCGATCGCGCCCAGCACGCGGCCATTCTCCGCAACCAGTAGCGGCGTTCCGCCTGCATTCGAAATCTCACGAACACGCACCTGCAGCTCGACAGGAATGGCGTGACCGCGGCTTCCGCACAAGCGGGTAATGGCCTCTAGTGCTCCCTTGCGCACTTCGCGGCCGTCAAGGTCGACGCCTGACATCCTGGTTTGGGCGGAGAATGGGACGAAGGTTGCAGGGTGTGTGGAAAGGTCACGACCGCGAAGGTTGTAACGTTCTTTCGCGAGCACGACAATGGATCGGCCTTCCGGAGTTTCGTCCGCCAGCGAGGAAAGCTGCGCGGCATCAGCAAGGTCATGCTCTTCGACGCCGGGCGCCGGAAAGAATTGCGTGGCGGCGCGGTTTCCCAGAGTTATCGTCCCTGTCTTGTCCAGCAACAACACATCCACATCGCCCGAGGCTTCGACGGCCCGCCCAGACATCGCGATGACGTTTCGCTGAATCATGCGGTCCATGCCGGCAATGCCGATAGCGGACAGAAGGCCTCCAATGGTCGTGGGAATCAGGCAAACGAGAAGTGAGACCAAGACGAAGATGCTCTGCGGAGCGCCAGAATAGATGGCAAATGGCTGGAGCGTCACGACCGCCAGCAAAAAGATAATCGTCAGCCCGGCCAACAGAATATTGAGGGCAATTTCGTTTGGAGTTTTTTGACGGGAGGCTCCTTCAACAAGCTTGATCATCCGGTCCAGGAAGGTCTCGCCGGGATTCGAGGTGATGCGGACTTTGATCTCGTCCGAGAGAACGCGCGTTCCCCCGGTAACTGCCGAGCGGTCCCCACCCGACTCCCGGATGACTGGGGCAGACTCGCCGGTGATTGCCGATTCATCCACGGAAGCCACACCTTCGATCACTTCGCCATCACCGGGAATGAATTCTCCGGCCGCCACAACCACGATGTCCCCCGAGCGCAATTTCGAACTGGGTACGCTCTCGATCTTGTTATCGCACGTCAGCAGGCGAGCTTGAGTCTCAGCCCGTGCTTTACGCAGAGTGTCTGCTTGTGCCTTGCCCCGTCCTTCGGCCATGGCTTCCGCGAAGTTCGCGAAAAGGACCGTGAACCACAGCCAAAGGGTGATCTGCAGGCCGAAGCTAATCTGGCCCGCGTGATGAAAGGCGTTCGATACAAGCTGCACCGTCGTCAATACCGCCCCCACTTCGACCACAAACATCACCGGGTTCTTGACCATCGTGCGGGGGGCCAGCTTGCGAAACGAGTCGGTTACTGCACGAGTGAGAATCTTCGTGTCAACGAGGGACTGTTTTCTAACTTGGGCGACTGAATCCATGGGAACCTCAGAAGGCCTTCCCTGCAGACATCAGCAGGTGTTCGAGAATCGGCCCGAGACTCAGAGCCGGGAAGAACGTGAGAGCACCCACGATTAAAATCGTAGACACTAGCAAACCAGCGAACAGCCCGCCTGTGACTGGGAACGTGCCAGCCGACTCGGGAACTGTTTTCTTTTTCGCCAGACTCCCGGCAATGGCGAGCACCGGGATGATCATGAAGAAGCGGCCGAGCAGTTGGGCGACGGCTGTGCTCGTGTTGTACCACATGGTGTTCACATTCAAGCCGCCGAAGGCCGAACCGTTGTTGCCGGTCGACGAGACGTAGGCATAAAGCACTTGGGACAATCCATGCGGCCCTGGGTTCGAGATGCTCGAAGCGCCGAATGGCTTCACGATGGCAACGGCCGAAAAGCCAAGAATGGTGAACGTTAGAATGAGAATCGCCAGCATAGCCATCTTGACGTCATACGATTCGATCTTCTTGCCCAAATACTCTGGAGTCCGGCCAACCATCAGACCGGCAATAAACACCGCGAGAATTACGAACACGATGATGCCGTAGAGGCCGGCGCCCACACCGCCGAAGACAACTTCACCTAGCATGATGTTGATCAACGGCACCATGCCCCCCAGTGGAGTAAACGAGTCGTGCTGGCTATTTATTGCGCCGCAACTAGCATCCGTAGTGACAGTTGCGAAGAGAGCGGAGTTCGCAATGCCGAACCGCACTTCCTTCCCTTCCATGTTGCCGCCGGGATGCAGGGCGCTTGGATTCTGATTCACGCCGACGAGCAATGGGTTCCCGCGCGCTTCGGCCCAGTACGCCGTTGCAACTCCGACGAAAAAGAGAAACGTCATAGCCGCCCATACCGCCCAGCCATGACGCTGTGAGCTGGTCATGCGGCCGAGCGTGTACGTAAGGCCCGAGGGAATCGCGAAAATCAATACCAACTGGAAAAAGTTGGAAAAGGGAGTGGGATTCTCGAAAGGATGGGCGCTATTGGCGCCAAAAAAGCCACCACCATTGGTGCCGAATTCTTTGATGACTTCCTGCGATGCCACGGGGCCTTGTGCGATGACCTGCTGTGTCACAGTCTGCGTGGTGACCTTGCCATCTGCTCCGGTTATCTGCACGGTCTGGGGCTCGATCAACTGCACCGTGGTGTATGGTTTCAGGTTCTGCACGACACCCTGAGACACAAACACCAGCGAACCTACGACGCAAATCGGGAGCAAAACCCACAGCAAGCATCGCGTCGTGTCCACCCAGAAGTTTCCTAGCTTGTCCGTTTCCTTTCGCGCGATGCCGCGAATCACCACGATCGCGAGGACGATACCGACCGCGGCGGAGGCGAAGTTGTGGTATGCCAGCCCCGCCATCTGCGTGAGGTAGCTCATCGTGGATTCGCCGCTATAGGCCTGCCAGTTCGTATTCGTTGTGAATGACGCCGCCGTGCCAAAAGCTAGACCAGGCTCCACGTTGGGAAATTTCTGCGGGTTGAATGGCAGCCACTTCTGCGTGCGCTCGATCAGGTAGAGGAGTGCCATCGAGACGCCGCTGAACAGGAGCATGGCGATGGCGTATTCCGTCCAACGCATCTCATGCTTCTCGTCGACTCCGGTCAGCCGGTATACGACCCTTTCAATCGGCCGCAGAACCGGATCGAGAAATGTCTTTTCCCGGTTGAACACACGAGTCATAAATATTCCAACTGGTTTGGTCAGTAAGAAGATCACCAGAAGATAGAAACCGATTTGAAACCAGCCATTTGCGGTCATGTTTAGAATTTCTCCGCCTTCAGCAGGGCGTAAAGCAAATAACCACATAGCAGGACACAAATGAACAGCAATAGTGCATTTCCTAAACTCATGGTTTGCTCCTATCTAAGCCGTTCGCACCCGCGCACGTAGAGGATGGCTACTCCCACAAACAGTGCCGTCGCCGCCAAGAAGACGATGTCTAGCATGAGCACATTCCTCCGGTCCGAAATCTAGAACTTAACGAGTATCGCCATGTTCAAACGGTTCTCGGTTTTGCGGAGATCCGGGAACCAGGTATTCGTTGGCGAGCCGTTACAGGTTGTGAATCCGCTGAGGCAGACGATTGAGCCGGGCGCTCCATTGTTGCCGCCCGGCGGCGTCACGCCGCCCGAGCCAGAGAAATAGGGCACATTCGCCGCGCGATGGTTGTACTCCCAGCGGAATGTAATGTATTGGCTCGGCATCCAGTCGAATGTCCCAGACACATCCCAGGCCTTGTACGGATCGCCGGGATTCTCAGTGAAATAGGGCGTCCCCGAAGTGGCCGTCGCGCCGTTGATCGGCGGCAGCAAAACCAAATACCGACCGGGATTGTTGATCTGTCCGCCGCCAATCGTCAGACCGTATTTGTCCCGATCGAACCAAAGACGGTTGTAGATCATGTAGCCAAGGAAGCTCTGCTTGGGCCCCTTCGCAGAATTACCAGCGCAGCTGACGCCCCCGCCGTGCTCGCATCCCATGTCGCCGGTGAGCGAGAACGCGGCTTTGTCCAAGAACCTTTCGGAATTGTCGTAGTACTTGATCTGAATGCTGTCGTCCGTGTGATAGCGGATGCGCCCCGGCGTGTTCAGTGCGTCCGCACCGAGCATGTATTGATTCCCGAGGACCGATAGCCATCCGTTCGGACGCCAGAGGAACTGCACACCGAATCCAGGCCGGTTATTGAACCTGCCGTAGGACTGCCAGCCGTTGACGAACCACGGCTCGATTTTCAGGTGTTCGGTGGGAAAAATTTGAACGCGCACACCGTTGAAGAACCACGGTGTGTTCGATGAAACATACGACGGCTGGTACGCCCAGTTGTCGAATTGGTAGTAGCTGAAGAGACCGATATAGGACATAAAGATTCCGGCGTCGACATTGATCCCATGCAGGGCGTTGAAGTGGTAGCCACCGTACGCTTCCGAGATGTACCGGTAAGCATTATCCAGATTCCATTGGCCGCGCGAGGGGCTGGCGTCGTTGCGCGGCGTGGTTTGAGAATACAAACCAAACTGGGTCATCAAACGCGCGCGAACATTGTCGTAGTGAAAGTCCCCGCCGACTCCGAGCTGCGTGACGTGCACTTCATTCGACCGGAACACTTCACTCGAACCGCCGATGGTGTCGTCCTTCGGATGATTGAAATCGTAAACGTAGTCCACGTCGGCGCGAATCTCCGGCGTGAAAAACTTCGTGTCCATCGGCGATTCCTTGGTGCGCGCATTGCCGGTCAGCCAGGTGAAGTCCGCGAAGGCAAAGGGTTCTGCCTTCTGTCGTTTGGCTGTGGGCGTTTTCTCTTGCACTGCGGCAGCGGCGACTGCCCTCTCTGCCGGGATGACACTTGTACCGGGCGCTGCAGCCGCGACTGTGGCACTCCTAGACGGATCGATGGCCGCAGTGGGGGCGGGTTGTGTAGCAGATGCCAACGCTGCCCGAGCTGCGGGCAAATTGCCCTTGACTTCCAGTTCCGCAACGCGCTTTTCCAACTGCTCAACGCGATCCAGCAGCCACCGCTCGCGCTCCGTCAATGGAGCAGGCGCTTCGATCTTCGGTGCTGCCGCCGGCTTGGCCGGAGGTTCCCCTTTGCCGTCGTCGGCAAACGCAATAACGGGAACCGCGCTTCCAAAAGACACTGCGACCAACATGAGCGACACAAGTCTTTTCATCTTGAAAATGTGCATGCTTCTCTCCTATCTTTTCTTGCCCAGTCTCAATGATTCCGCGATCCTCTCGTACGCACACTCCTTGCACACTGGTTCACGGCCGCGCGACTCTTCTTTGATGCTCGGAACCTGAAGGGACGACTGTAGTGCGATCATGCTGTTCGGCAGCCCTCCGGGAACCTACGATGTATGGTTGCTTCTTCTGACCTGCCTTGCCCGCTTCGTCGCCAATTGCGGACCGACTTGCAGGTCTGCGCTTGGTTTCCCGTGTCCATTGAAACAGCACGTAGAGCAGGAAGTCACAAGCGACCAAGCAAATCGTCACTAATACGATGACAGTCATGGAGCCGAAGACGTAGAGCGTGAGCTCAGTTGCTCTTCCCCATCCCGAGGATTCAATGAACCGAACCTTTTCCCGCAGCCAAAAAGACAACATAGCGACACTCTGCTCAGGAAGTCCTGAGAAGTTCATAAGGAATCCATAAGCGCATCTGGGCAAGGTCCAAGAAAAGAAATCACTTAGAGTGATCCCAACTTTGCCGCCCTCCGCTGGCAATACAGGCCGGCGATAGCTGATATTCAAATTTTGCGTTTGCCATGATGTCGATAGAGGCCTCAGGATTCTTGCCAGATCGAGGGTGTTCCATGGTGTCTTGGTTCCCAAGGTAGTTCTCCACACCTTCTTGCCAAGGGAGGAATGCAACATGAAAAAGCCAGTCTTGATTTCGATGATCGCCTTCCTAGCGTTGGTGCCGACCAGGGCTCAAGGCGGGCAGAACGCAGACTCGGCGCAAAACCACAACTCTCATGCGCAGATAAAGTCCAAGAAGCCAGGCAGCATTTCTGGCAAGGTTGGCAGCGACGGGAAGACCTTCACCGCAGATAAGGACAGCAGGATTTGGAAGGTCAACAACCCGGAGGCTTTAAGCGGGATCGAAGGGCGCCACGTAAAGGTACGGGCGCACCTGGACGCGGCCCAAAGCCAAATTCTAATCGTGTCGGTTCACGCGATTGCGGAGGGACGGGCTGGAATAAAGCTCGATGACGCCGCCTTCAGAAGGTGATCGACTCCATAACTCCACAACGAGTTGCCCTCAGTCGCCTGCACCTTACTCAGTACGCCGCGTGAGCTGACCCTCTGTGAGGCGGCGCATCAAGGCGATGTCAGGCAATCCGCTGATGTCTAACCGTCAAAACCACAACACGTGTCGCGCTGACACCGGGAGCAAGGTGCTAACCGCACCCCCGGCGCCAATGCTTTCACGCCACTCGTGGAAACATTAAACCTCTTAGAGGTGTTCTCAGTTGTTGGGTGGAGCGACGGGTTGGGAGGAGACGATCAGTTCGTCGTACCAGGTGTAGGCTGTGGGTCCGGCGCTG
>Ga0137415_10004859_pt1 | contig 13290 bp, 8 predicted proteins | sample CZODoug3_1_1_16f_FD_183082 | JGI IMG/M metagenome (GOLD analysis project Ga0137415, IMG submission 183082) | Vadose zone soil fungal communities from Angelo Coast Range Reserve, California, USA - CZODoug3_1_1_16fungal (Hybrid Assembly) | ecosystem: Environmental > Terrestrial > Soil > Vadose... | reverse complement strand
GCTGGCGCTCGCTGTGGCGTACCTCATGGCCGACCGCCTGCGGCCTGCCGGGCGTGAGGCAGTGGTCGAGCGCGCGGCGAGCGTGCGAGGTCCGGCATCGGCAGGGCCGCCGTCGGTGCCTGGCGCAATTGCCGAATCAACGAAATCGACAGCGCTGCTGCCGGTCGTGGACGTGAGCCCGCAGGTTGCGGTGGAGCGCCCGGTTGTCACGATTCTCGAGGGACAGGCGCTGTTCATTCGCGGTGTGGCTCGCTTCTTTGCCGCCGAGGGCGTGAGGCTCGAAAGCGGCGACATCGTGGCAACCGGAGCGGACGCGTTCATGCAACTGGAGTACGAAGGCGGCACGCGGGTCGAGCTCGGCCCCCAGACCCAGCTGATGCTGTCGGCGCGCGATATGGGGACAGCGCCGCGTCGTGGCGCCTATCTGCTGGCTGGGTGGATCAAAGTCACGTCGGACCCGAAGTCGACGCGGGGCATCGAAGCCCTGCGCAGCGCCTGGTTTGAGCTGGCCACCGCGGATAACGTGACGGTGACCAGAGTCGCCGCCGACGAGGCCGACGTGTTCGCCGAATCCGGCAATGCCCGGCTGATCGAACGCGCGCACGGCAGATCGCCCACTGAGGTGGTGCTGACGGCGGGCCAGTTCTACGCGCGCAAGTCGCAGCGAGCGGGCGCGGTGTCTGGCCAAGCTTCGCTGGCGTTCCGGGCGCAGACCCCTGCGAGCTTCCGCGACACCCTGCCGTCCCGCATCGATCGATTCCGCAGGCGTACGGTCACGGCTCAGCCGGCGCCGGACTTCACCTATGCCGATGTCGAGGCCTGGCTGAAATCCGACGGCCCGATCCGGCGGCAGTTGGCCGAGCGCTGGAAGGACAAGGCGCGCGATGCGGCCTTCAGAAGATCGCTTGAGGCGAATCTGGCCGACTTACCCGATTGGTATGCGATCCTGCACCCGCCGAAGGACGAGCCCGAGGGACCCGCGTCGGCGCCAACCGATCACTCGACCGTGACATCACCGCCGTCTTGAAAGCGGGGGAGGCATGAGGCTGTTGCTGAAGTTCAATCTGGCGTTCGCGGCGGTGTTTCTGGCCGGTCTGGGCGCGACCGCCTATGTGTCGTGGAACGTGCTCCAGCGCAATGCCCGCGGAGAAATCGCGCAGGATGCGCGCCTGCTGATGGAGTCCGCGATCGCGCAGCGAAACTACACGGTCTCCCAGGTCAAGCCCCTGCTCAACACGCAAATAAAATATGGCTTCCTGCCTCAAACCGTACCGGCGTACGCGGCGACCGAGGTGTTCGCCGATCTGCGCAAGAGGTTTCCCGAGTTTTCGTACAAGGAGGCGACGCTGAATCCGACCAATCCGCGCGATCGTGCGGTTGACTGGGAGGCCGACATCATCCAGTTGTTCCGCAACGACGACACGAAAACCGAGGTCGAAGGCGAGCGCGAAACAGCGACGGGCCGTTCCTTTTTCGTCGCCCGGCCGCTGCGGATCATCGAGCCAGCCTGTCTCGTCTGTCACAGTTCCCCGGGCGCCGCGCCCGCGACCCTGGTCGAGCGCTACGGTCCCGACAATGGGTTCGGCTGGAGATTGAACGACATTATTGGTGCGCAGGTCATTTCGGTACCGACCGCCGTTCCGATTGAGCGGGCGAAGGCCGCTTTTCGCAGCTTCATGCTTTCCGTCACCGGCGTATTCGTCGCGATCGGCGGCGTACTTAATCTGATGCTATGGCAGATCGTCATTCGCCCGGTATCCAAGCTGTCTGCGCTGGCGAACCGCGTGAGCACCGGCGATCTGGAGGCCCCAAAGTTCGTTATCGAATCGCGCGATGAGATCGGCGATCTGGCCGGCTCTTTTGCCAGGATGCGCAAGAGCGTCGAGCAGGCGATCACGCTGCTGGGCGCGTGAGATCCACGATCGCAGGACAGCGTATGAGCCAGCCGTTCATCCCCGAGCGCTTCGGAAAGTACCCGGTTTCCGGGATCCTCGGCAGGGGTGCCATGGGCGCCGTCTACAAGGCGTTCGATCCCGACATCAAGCGCGCGGTCGCGATCAAGACGATCCGGCTGGATCTGCTGCAGGACGGAAGCCCGGCCGGATCGCTCGCCGCCCGCTTCCGCAATGAGGCACAAGCCGCGGGACGACTGGCGCATCCGGGCATCGTCGCCGTGTACGAGTTCGGGCAAAGCGATGACTGCGCCTTCATTGCAATGGAATACGTCGAGGGTTGCAACTTGCGCGAATACTTCGCGCGCAAGACAGCCTTCGAGGAAGCCGACATCGTCAGCATCATGGTCCAGCTGCTCGAGGCGCTCGGGCACGCGCACGAACGCAAGGTCTGGCACCGCGATATCAAGCCCTCGAACCTGATCATCATGAGCGACGGAAGGCTGAAGATCGCGGATTTCGGAATCGCCCGGATCGAGGCAACGGAAATGACTCAGGTGTTCACGGTCATGGGAACCCCCGGATACATCCCGCCAGAGGTGTACCGCGGCGAGGCGGTGGATCATCGCGCGGACATTTTCGCGGCCGGCGCCGTCATGTACGAGCTGCTGACCGGCGAACCCCCGTTCGCAGGCGCCGCGGAAACGGCTAAGTTCAAGGTGTGCAACGAAGACCCGGCTCCGGTGCCGGCCGACGATCGGGCCTGCGGTCTGGCCCATTTCGATCCGGCGGTCATGAAGGCTCTGGCCAAGACGCCGGATCAGCGCTTTCAGACCGCTGCGTCGTTTCGCGAGGCGCTCCTGGCCGCGCACGCGCGACCGGTCAATGCGACCGTGTCGGAAGCGACCGTCATCGTGCCGGGAGAGCGCCGCTCTCGGGACCCGCGCGGACCGTCGTCTGCGAACGCGGCCTCGACGTCCGGCCGAACCCCGTGGCCGGCGGGATGGGATCCGGCCACGCTGGGCTGCGTCGAAGTCCAGCTGGCGCAGCTGGTGGGTCCGATGGCGCGGGTGCTGGTGCAGCGGGCCGCACGGAGGTGCGCCGACGTGGATACGCTGCTAAATATTCTCGCCGGTGGCCTGGACAGCGTCGACGAGCAGCGGGACTTCCTTTCGAAGGTCTCCGTCGTGGCGGCCAAGACGGCGCAGGGCCGTGCGCCCATCCGCTTGGCGGCGGAAGCGATCGTCACAGATTCCCGCGCGCCAACCGGGCAACCAGGTCTCGGAGCCGAGCAAATCGAACGTGCAACCCGCGTGCTGGCGATGCACATCGGCCCGCTCGCGCGGGTGGTCGTCAAGCGTGCATCCGATCGGGCACGCGATCTGGAGCAGTTCTATTCGCTGATCGCCGAAGGCATCCCGGGCGAGCTCGACCGCGAGGCCTTCCTGCGAGACGTCCGGGCTGGACGCTGACCTCGGACCGCTGCTGCGACCTCAATTCGAGGGCACCGGCAGATTCGCGCACTGTTTGTGGTACTCGATGTTCGCGCCGACATACGTCGACCATTCGAATGGCGCGAGATTGCCGGTCAACTTCCCGCACAGGTTGCCTCGCCACGACTCGGGGTTTGCGTCCCACAGCAGGGCGGATTCGTTCTTGCCGACCGTGGCGAGCAACTTGCCATCGTGGCTCAGTGCCACGCCGTCGAACTCCGCGTCAGATCGGGCCACCAACGCACCCAGCAACTGCCGCGTCGCCGTGTCCCACAGCATGATCGTATGCCCGTTGCCGACTGAAGCGAACGATTCGCCATCGGGATAGAACAACAACCCCAGGACGCGGCCTCCGCTTCGCACCGGGGCACTGGGTTTCCAGCTCGGTACGTCCCATGCGGCCAGCTCGCCTTCGAGACCACCGCCGCCTGAGATCAAGGTCTGTTCGTCAGGGCTGAATGCGATAGCCGTCACGCCACCGTCGCTCGGGGACTGCAGTGGGTTTCGGATTTTCCGACCCAGGGGAACTTCCCAGGGTGTCAATGTGCCATCCTGGCCCGCTCCGACCAGGATCGTTCCGTTCCTGCCGAATGCCAGGCTCGATACCGACGCCGAGTGCGGAAGTGGCTCGCCCCGCGGCTGTTGCGTTGCCACGTTCCACAGGATCACCGATCGGTCGTCGCTGGCCGAAGCCAGCGTCGTGCCGTCGGGACTGAAGGCGAGGCTCGTGATCTCCTTCGTGTGTTCGCGTAGCGGTTCGCCGATCGCGCGGTGTGCGGCGGCATCCCACAGGATCACGACTCCGCCCACGCTGCCGGACGCGAGCATCTTTCCGTTCGGACTGAACGCGACGCTCGAGACGCGCTCGGTGTGACCGAGCAGCCGCTCGCCGACTCGCAGCGTGGTCACGTTCCACAGCGCCACCGTGTTGTCCTTGCCGGGGAATGCCAGGATCGCATCGTTCGGACTGAACGCCGCGCCGGTCAGACGGCCCGCGGCAAACCCGAGCGGGCGTTCGGCCATCTGGGTCGGACGGGTGATATCCCACAGGGCCACCGTGTGGTCCCAGCCCGCGGAAGCCAGGGCCTTGCCATCGGGGCTGATCACAACAGAGATCACCGCGCCCCCGTGTCCGGACAACGATCTCGACGTTCCGGTCGCCAGGTTCCACAGCGTGATCACGCCCTCCCTGCTGGACGACACCAGGGTATTGCCATCGGGACTCAGGTCGATGCTGATCAGGTGATGTTCCGGGTCTCCCCGTAAGGGCTTTCCCACTGTCCGTCGCGACGCAGGATCCCAAAGGGTCACGGTGTTGTCGAAGGTACCGGATGCAAGCGCTCTGCCGTTGGTGCTGAACGCCACTGCCATCACGCGTGCCTGATCGTGACTCGATCTGGCGTTCTGAGCGCCATCGGGACCGTCAACCGGTTCCCTGCGCAGCGGGCCGCCGAGCATGTGGGCCGATGTCACATCCCACAGAATCACGCTACCGTCGAAACTCCCCGAGACCAGCGTTTTCCCATCAGGGCTGAATGCGACGCTTTTCACTGTCTCCTTGTGCCCGTCCAGCTCCGCGATCTTTTCGCGGGTCACAACGTTCCACAGGATCACGGTACCGTCGGAACCTCCTGAGGCAAGCCTTGTCCCATCCGGGCTGAATTTGACGCTCAATATACGGTCCTTGTGACCGCGCAGAGGTTCGCCGAGCTGCCGGCCGTCAGCCAGATTCCACAGCCTGACCGTTTTGTCCCAGCCTGCGGAAGCCAATGTCGCCCCGTCCGGACTGAAGGCAACCGACATCACGCGATCCTCGTGGCCGCGCAGCGGCCCGCCCAGTGGCTTGCGGGCGAGGGCATCCCACACGGTCACCGATTTGTCCCAACCCGCGGAAGCCAGCTTGGTGCCGTCCGGACTGAACGCCACGCAGGTGACCGCGGTCTCGTGTGGCAAGATGCCGCGCAGGTCCCGGAGCCTGCGGTGCGCGGTCAAGAGTCCGCGCCGCGCTTCGACGTTCGTCGGATCGAGCTTGTCTGCGGCGAGCGCCAGCAAGGCATCGCGTCCGGCCGGCACGCCGAAGGTCGGATCGATGAAAAGGACGCTCTCGGAGGCTGTCTTCGCCGACGCGGCAGCAAGGAGAGCATCTTTAGCCTTGCCCTCCGCGTAGTACGCCCAGAGCGCCGTCAAGACGGCCGCCAGCATCAGTACCAGGCTGAAGATCGAGAACCTCACCGCTATTGTCTTGAGCCGGCGCTGCAAGCGGTTTTCCGCCTCCTGTCGCTCGTGTTCCTCGCGGTAGCGACGGCGTTCCTTCTCCAACTCCTCGGCGCGCAGGCGTTCTGCCTTCTCCAGCTCCTCGAGACGTTTACGTTCTGCGTCCTCGGCCTCGCGCTGCGCTCGATTCTCTCGTACGGAGTGAGTCAGCAGATCGTGCGTCAGTTCGACCCGGCGCGTTCCGTATCTGTCGTCCAGCCGCAGAATCCTGCGGTTCACCAGCAACCTGATCTGGTCCTCGGTCACCAGTCCGGTCTCGATCGCATCGTGAACCGGGAAATTGTTGCGAAAGCCCTGCTGCGTGATGAGTTCCTGTTCGATGAAGCGGCCCACTGTCTCGGGCAGGTCGGCGATGCTCTTGCGGTAGTAGTTCGAAATGATCGTGTCCTTGCTCGCGTCGAAGATCTCGCGGTCGATCACGGCCTTGCCGGCCTCCTTGCGCGCTTCGTTGAGCTCGCGGCAAAGCAGGCTCAGCAGGGCGGGTTCGACTTCGCTGCCGGCGCGCGCAAACGTCGTGGTCGTGCCCAGCGCCGTCGTCTCCCCTCTCAGCGCCATGCGCGCCGCCTGGGGCTGTGGCGCCACCGACACGAAAACCACGATCTCCCGCGCGAGCTTCTCTGTAACCAGATTCGGCGCGGTCTTGTACACCGCCTCGAACGCCTGCTGGGGATTCATCGGGCGCAGCGGCATCCGGTTCTGCTTCTGCAGCAGCGAAGGCATCGCGTCCGACCAAACCGAGCCCTCCAGCTCTGCCACGAAATCCTCGCGCAGCGACACGATGATCCGGTAGCGTTGCGCGTGCAGATCCAGCGGTCGCAGGGGTTCCTCCTGCTCTCGTTGCTCAGCCAGCTTGTGTGGAATGCAGTTTTCCATCAAGTCGCCCAGGTCTTGCCGAAGCTGGTCGACTCTCTTCGGGTTGCTGGCGCCCAGCGTGAAGAGTTCCTCGAACTGGTCAAGCACGATGACTGGCGTCAGACGATGGTTGTGCGCGCTCCACAGCTCAAGGTCAGAGCGGTGCAGATACGCCCAGAGGCTCTCTTCCTTATCCAGCGCGGGGTAATCCGCGCCCGCCGCCCGCAGCTCGGTGAACAATCCGTCCTGGATCTGGCGAATCAGGCTCAGACCGGTCGCGGCCACATCGAACCGCACATAGACCGGAAGATAGTTCTTGGCCCGCAGCCGCGGGAACAGACCCGCCCGCAGCAGCGACGTCTTGCCGAGGCCCGATTTGCCGAACAGCACGGTAACTGGCGATGTGGCGACACGGCGCAAGAGCTGAAGGATTTCAGCGTCCCTTCCGTGAAATAGCTCGGAGGCGCGCTCGTCGAAGTAGTCCAGGCCTGGCCAGGGATCGTCTCGGCCGAGCGTAACGGCTTCCACCAGAAGTTCGCCGTTCATCGGTTTCTAGCGCCGCATCCGGCGAATCTCCTCCTTGAGCACGCTGCTGAGGGATTCGTCCGGCGAGCCTTCCGGCGCGCGGCTGACATGAAGGCCGTGGAACTCCTTAGGGATGTTCTTGTAGTTTCCGACCTCCCCTTGAAAATCCGGATCGACGACTACGGGAACGATGAAGCGACGCTCACGGAAACTTCTGCGTTTCTGCGCCTCGATCGCGCACCGCCATTCCTCGAACACCACGCCCTTCCAGCGCAGCTCAGTGTTGCGCGAAATCAACGGCATAAAAATTTGAGCTCGTTCGATACTGGACAGAATCTCTTCCTCCCACGGGTCTCCCGGTCTCAGGGAGCTCTTGTCGAACCAGCAGATGTCGTCGTCGCCGCCGATGTTCGCTACCGCCGCTCGAAGCGCTTCCGCGGCGGGTTGGTCCTCACGCACATAACTGATGAAGATGGCGCCGCGCGCGGATGGCTGCACGAGCGTCGTGCCTGTCGCTTCCGCAACGACATTGCGGACGACCGCCGGGTGAAGCCGGTTCCAGCGTGCGACAAGTTCGTCGACAAACTGGGGGCCGCTCAGGTCGAGTACCTGGGTCGCGGAACTGAAGCGCGTCAGAAACATCACGCCGCCGCGATCCCGGCTCGATTCCCGGGAAACGATGTATTCCGTACGATCACGGTCAATTCGCAGCCGATCTTTGTTGGCAAGGCGGATCACGAAGCGATTCAGCCAGTCGGCGAATTCGCAGCCGATGAACAGCCGGTGACGCATTTTCAGCTCCTCCAGCAGTCGATCAGGCTTGACCGGACCGGTTTCGATCCGATGCACGAATTCGAGGTAATCCTCCTCGTGTATCGCGTAATCCGAAAACCCCGACACCTTGCCGAACAGGTGGAATACGATTGAATCGCCCTTTACCTGCGCGGGCAGGTCGAGCGATTCAGACTTGTTTGGCGCGTAGGCGATCTGCTTAGTCACAGGGCTCCCAGCGAATCGCACCTGGTTCAGGGCGTCGACCAGCAGGCTGTCGAAAGTCGCGCTGACGAACAGGTCGAAACTCGGGATGCTTGCGAGCTTGAGCAGCGGCTCCGGGGGTGCCAGCTGGAGGCTCTTCAAGATCAACGGGATCTGCTTATACAGCGCCTCGACAGCACGTGGCTTCTCATCGAGGTACGAGCAGACGACGTCGTTGAGTTCAGCACCCTCGCGCCACTGAGGCTTCAGGTCGTATTTGGCAGCGAGGCGTTCCGCGATCAGTTTATACAGCGGTACTTGGCGATCGCCATCGGCAACAATCAGAAGCTCCGGCCCGACAACCGGCACGACCTCGCCGTCTTCGATGGACGAAATCAGGGTTGCCCAAAGATCGTCGGCAACGTCCACCTCGGATCCCCCTGTCGGAATCGAATCTGCTGCCCGATGACAATTACCCTCGGATAGTCTATAACGATCCGGCCGAGCGCGTCGACGCGCTCTTCGACCCGATCACTCAACCCGATCAGTCGCCACCGCCAGGTGGTGTGTCGGGGGAGGCTGTGCTGAGCGAGACCGGCTGCCTGGTGCTCGGTCACCGCACCGCAGGCGGCGTTTGTCTCCCAAGCTTTGCTACCCAGCTGCTGTTCTCATCTGAAAGAATCGTTTCGCATTCGTTCACGAAGGCCGACCACGCGGGCGATGGTGCGACGAGAGCCTCGGGCGCGTTCGCCAGCGCGTCGCGCAAGCGGCGTGCCGCTGCACGATAAGAGGCGACGATGAAGTCGTATCGGGATGCTTCGATGTGCGAGACGATCGTGCCGGACACGGTCGTGAGAACTGCGGTCAGCGCCACAAAGTCGAAGTTCCAGCCGGCGATCAGATGCTTGCCCGAGACGCCGACCAGTGCCGTGAGGCAGGCAGTCACCAGTGCGAGCCCGAATTCGATCCGGCGCAGGTTCCTTGCGAGTTTCTGGTAGACGGCAGCTTTCGGTTCGAAGAACTTCTCGATCTGCTGCCTGACGCGCTTTTCCAGGTACACGGCTGGCGGTAAATTTTCAACCGGAGTACTGCCTGCAGGCGCCTGCACCTGTTCGCCGATCAGATCGTCCACACCGGACTCGATCTGCTGTACGGCCTTGCGAAGCAAGGCGCCGCGCGTCGCGTCATCCTCATACGGCGCGGCCTGCGCTGCATAGGTATAGGCCTCGCGCTTGAGCGCTTCGGCGGCGGCGCGAGCCCTGACCCACGCCATCGACGGATCCGCACCGAGTCGCCTTGCCGACACGAAGCTCACGATCGCGAACAGCACTGCGCTCGCGCCTGCGAGCTCTTGCCGCAACGGGTTATCGACCTGGCTGGCGATCGCCGCAAGCAGGGCGCCTGCGATTGAAAATCCAAAGGTCGCCCAGCGGGTGCTCTGAACGGCGGATTTCAACCGATCGGCCGTCTGAGACCATTTGCCCTGGCTGTCGGCCAGGGCCTGCAGTTGCGCATCCATGCGTTCCCCCTATGAATGAGCCAAGCGCATTGCTGCGTATCGCCCCGCCTTGCGTGCGGACGCGCCAGCCAACGGTCGAGCGCACTGTGCCGAGCGCTAAAGCGTCCGCGCATCAAGCCACGTTACGCGCCCAGTCCTTGCTTTGACCTCGTTATACATGTGCGCCGTGCCTCCCGGCCCGTCGCCTCCGCCGCCGTTCCACAGACAAATGAAGCGCGCCTTGCTGACGCCAAAGGCCAGCGCCGTGTACAGCAACCACAGGTTGCACCGTTCGAACGGATCGATGCCGTGTGGCAGCGGACCGAGTTCGTCGGTCATGACGCGCGGCGGGCTCGTCAGCTTTGCTTTGACCGCGTAGAAGCGATCGGTCCAGGATCTTGCACCGGCGGCAGACGGTTCGATCGAACGCCGGATGAACTCAGGCTCGTCGAATGGCAGCTGCACCTGGCAGCGCACGCCGCGCGCCTGGCAGGCCTCGAGGAACAGCAAGTCGCCGCCTGCGGCAGCCTGACACAGCGCCAGATCCTGGCTGCCGGCGTCGAGTTGATCCAGCGCGGCTGCGATCCGTTGCGCCGCAACTGTTTCCTTGCTGAGGGGGAATCGCGGCTCGGCGCGATCCGGCGCGTCGACCATGTGGCCGGTGAACAGCAGCACCTGACGCGGCTGCCATTGGGCCTCGGGGGGACTGAGCCGGCTGATCGCGCGGTCGAACACGGCCAGGCCGGCGTCAACGTTGTCCGGGGAAAAGCCCAGATCCTTGAGAATCGATAGCTGTGCACGAGATGAATTGAGATTGAACCAGGCCATGTCGCCACAGGCGATCGCCTCACGGTAGGCGTCCTGGACCGTCTTGGGTGTGCCGACCAGTACTTCGAGATCGCCCAGCGTGACGCTGGACCAGTAGTCGTGTGTCGTTTCGAACGAGCACTGAGCGGCAAAGCGAACCGCTCCCGCCATCGTGGGTTCCCGCGTGTCGTAACGGCCATCGCCGTTCAGGTGCCTGTACAGGTGCATCAGGGTCAGCGCGTTGATGCCGGAATAGTAGTGGCTCGGATCGTCGCGGTAGCCCTTGGTGTACCCCTCGATTGCCGCGCGCAGCAAGGCTTCTTCGTAGCGGGCATCCTCGAGCATTTGCTCGGGTGTGTGCGTCGGCCGACCCTGGTCGTCGGTCGGCCGCCACGCGGCCACCCAGGCATCCTTTTCCACGCGCGCCAGCAGGGCCTGGGTCTCGACATCCTTTGGAAAGGCTTCGAGCACCGTGCGGTAGTGCGCACGGGCGCGATCTAGCGAATGCGCGGGTTCGGCGGCAATGGCCAGGCGCTGAAGGCAGATCCCCTTTTCGCGCAGGCCCACCAGATTGCGAGGCGCGATGTCGAGGCCCTTGTCCAGATGCTCGAGCGCAAAGCGGAACCGCTCGGCGTCGCGCAATGCTTTGCCGGCGCGGATCCACGCCTCCGCGCGAAATGCAGCCACAGGAGCCTCCCCGGCGAGCACCAGCACGTCGCCCATCCGGTTGGCACGGCGCGCCAAGTCCACCCGTTGTGCCCAGTTGTCGTACTGGTCCCAGAATTCCCGCACGTCACCGATACGAAGGACCTTCCACTCCGGTTCCTGCAGATTCGGCATCAGCTGGTACACCGGACTTAACTTGCGCCCGTGCCACGATTCCATGGTCGCACGCACCATGTCGGCGAGCGCCGTGCGGTCGGCCTGCAGCGTGGACGGGTCTGGTGCGCCGTCCTTCAGGCCGTAGCGCAGCTTGCGATCGGTGTACAGGTCGAAGGCCGTCGTGGCTCGGCCGCCGCAGATCAGAACAACGCCGCGCGCGCGCAACGCGTGCCGCACACCGAGCTCGTACCAGACATTCGGGTTGTCGATCGTCAGGTCGGCCACGACCAGGTCGGCCACCAGTAGTTCCTGGAACATGTCGGTGCGGATGTCGCCGGCACGTCGCTCCTGGTCGGCGCGGAACACTTCCAGGCCCGTGGCCTCAAGCGCCGGGACGATCAGTTCCCGGTAGACCCGGTTGAAGTCCAACTGCATGTCGTCCGGTCCCGGCTTGGTACCGAACGGCATCGCTACGAACGCGTGGGGTTTCATCAGCGGTGGCGTGGGACCGCCCTAGAGGACTCGCCGAGGATCGCGGTGATTGGGCGAAACGAGTACGCGAGAAAGACTCGCATGGATTGTCAACCCCGACAGACAGCACCAAGCCCTTCGAAGTATAGGATGGGCTGGTCAACACCATGCTGGCAAGAGCCGCCGGCATGGTGCGCGACTTGGGCGTTGATTGGCGCGGTGCACCATCTGGCGCAACCCTCGGAGAGCGATGCTGCGACAATCGTCGAAAAGGGTAGTTTGCAATCGTTGTGTCCCGGAAACCGTCGTTGGACTCCGCTGCTTTTCCTCATTCCACCTACAGGCGATTCGATGAATAGCACTGTCTTGAAATCTGGTGACACGGGCGATGACGTGATTGAACTTCAACGCGCTCTCGCCGCTCACAATTTCAACCCGGGTGACGTTGATGGGCAGTTTGGGCCGGCGACCCTCGCGGCCGTCATTTCGTTCCAGAAGAGCAATGGCTTGCTCGCCGATGGCATTGCCGGCCCTCGAACCTTATTTGCTTTGGGACTGGCACCCGATGACACATTGGCAGACGCGACCGGTTCGGTCTCGGTCCACGTTGTCAGCCAGATGTTTCCGGCAACGCCGGTGCAAAACATCAGAGCGAATCTGCCGCCTGTTCTCGAAGCACTGGTGCGCCGCACTTTGCAGGATAAGACCATGGTGCTGGTTGCCTTGGGAACCATTCGCGCCGAGACCGAGGGTTTCGTTCCGATCAGTGAGGGCGTTTCCAAGTTCAACACCTCACCGGACCAGCACCCGTTCGACCTGTACGACTACCGGGCGGACCTGGGGAACAGGGGCCCTCCGGACGGCCAGACTTTCAACGGCAGGGGATTCATCCAGCTTACCGGCCGGGCGCACTATCAGGAGTATGGCCCGAGGCTGAACACGCCTGTCGATCTGGTTGCGGATCCGGAACTCGCGAATCGTCCCGACATTGCTGCGGATCTGCTCGCCCTGTTCATCGGCGATAGGCAACTTCCAATCAAGGATGCGCTGATGCATGGAAACTTCCAGGCCGCCCGACGCCTCGTCAATGGAGGCACCAACGGCCTTGATCGCTTCGTCGACGCCTACCAGATTGGAGACCGTCTCATTGGGTGAAATCCGATCGGATCGTTTGCATACGATGGACTGGGTCGGCTTGAAAAGCTCGGGATTGTCCGTGCGAAGACCGCCCACCCGCCGCCGTTACCCCGTTCGTGGATGTGCTGCTGGATCAGCGCTGCGTAAGCGACTGTGATCGTCTCATGGTAACGATCTGCCTTGCCCAGGGAAGCGGCGTAGTTGCGGATCGCGCGTCGAATCCGCTCCAGGCTCGAGGCAAAGTCGCCCGACTGCAGATACAGGTACGCCGCCCGCACGTGAGCGGCGTGCCCGAAATCGCGTTCCGGGATCTTGCACTGCTCGAGCGCGGAGAGAAATTCGTCGTCGTTCAAGGCTTCTCCTTCAGACGATGACTCGCGCGCGCATCGAGGTCCAGTCCGTAGATGCCTTTGAGCTCGGCAATCTTGCGCAGCGTCCCGGCGCTGAACGGCGCCTTTCCGTCAAACGCATGCAGGACGATGCCCTCGAGCAGATCGCCGAGCGTCATGTTCTTGTACTCGGCCACCGCCTTCAGCACCTTCAG
>Ga0137415_10004857_pt1 | contig 13293 bp, 11 predicted proteins | sample CZODoug3_1_1_16f_FD_183082 | JGI IMG/M metagenome (GOLD analysis project Ga0137415, IMG submission 183082) | Vadose zone soil fungal communities from Angelo Coast Range Reserve, California, USA - CZODoug3_1_1_16fungal (Hybrid Assembly) | ecosystem: Environmental > Terrestrial > Soil > Vadose... | reverse complement strand
GACATGAAAACCGAAAAGGGGCGCGAGATCGTTCATGCGCTGGCAAAATCCGCCGACGTCGCCATCGAAAGTTTCGGGACCGGCGTCGCCGAACGCTTGGGCATCGACGCCGCCACGCTTCGCACCCTGAACGATCGCCTGATCCATTGCAGCATCTCCGGCTTCGGTCGCGCCGGGCCGCTGAAAAACTCGCCGGGCTATGACGTGATCCTGCAGGCGTTTTGCGGGGTGATGTCGATGACCGGCGACGAGGATGGCGGCTATATCCGCAGTCCGATCTCGCCGATCGACCAGATGACCGGCGTGCATGCCTTCAGCGGCATTCTGGCGCTGCTCTATGCGCGGGAAAAAACCGCGAAGGGAGGCGAAATACAGGTCTCACTGTTCGAAACCGCGCTCGGCCTGCTGGGCTACAATCTCCAGACCTTCTGGGAGCGCGGCGTGCAGCCGCCGAAATGCGGTTCGAGCCATGAATCGCTTTGTCCCTATCAGGCTTTCGAGGCGGCCGACGGTCCGATCATGATCGGGGTCGCCAACGACAATCTGTGGCGCAAATTCTGTGCGGTCGCGGGACTCAACGCGATCGTCGACGACCTCCGATTCAGGACCAATGCGGACCGCGTTGCGCACCGCAAGGAGACGCTCGGCCACGTCCAGGCCGCGTTGAGGCAGCATTCCGTCGCGCACTGGAACGAGGTGCTGACCGGCGTCGGCGTGCCCTGCGCGCCGATCAATTCGATCGCGCAATTGCTCGACCACCCGCACACCAAGGCGAGCGGCGTAATTGTCGACTACGAACACCAGACTGCTGGCCGGCTGAAGGGCGTCGGTCACCCGGTCCTGATCAACGGAGCGGAACGTCGCGCCGGTTTGCCGCCGCCGGTGCTGGGACAGCACACCGACGATGTGCTGGGTGAAATCGGTTTGTCATTGGAAACCATCAGCGAGTTACGGCGAGAACGTGTGATCGGTTGAGGTTTGCGCAGCTTAACGGGGAGTTGGATTAAATGGGGCGATCAACCAATACGGCCCTTGCCGCGCTGAAAATCGGAGGACGCGTCGCTTACGAGCGTCTGGCGCGGCCAAAGGCGCGCCGATTCGACGACGTGCCGTGCACGCCTTACGCCGTCACGCCCGAATGGCTGACGGCGGTCCTCTGCGGCAAGGTTCCGGGGGCCGTCGTTACGCAGGTCGAAGTCAAGGCGGCGAGCGCGGGAACGCATGAGCGGCATCAGTTGAAGGTGTCCTACAACGAGGAAGGACGCCGCGCCGGATTGCCGGTCTCGATCTTCACCAAGTCGCTGCCGAGCATCGTCACCCGCATGATCGGCGGCTTCAACGGCACGGCGCGCGTGGAGGGGAGCTTCTTTACGCAGATCCGTCCTCAGCTCGAGATCGAGGCCCCGCTGTGCTATCATTCCGCCTATGATCGGCGGACGTTTGCGGCGATTCATCTGCTTGAAGATCTGGTCGCCACCAAGTCAGCGACATTCTGCAATCACAAGACGTACGTTACGCGCGCCATGGCGGACGACATGATCGATCTGCTGGCGTCGCTGCACGGCCGCTTCTACGGGGATCCGACGCTGGCCGAACGCTACCGCTGGCTCGCCAGCTATCCCCGATGGTTCACCATTGGTGCCGCAAAAATGGGTACGGAGTACTACACCAGGAAAGCGTTTGACGCCGCCGCCCACGTCATTCCTGCCGAGGTTATGGCGCGCCGCGACGATGTCTGGCCGGCCACGATGCGCGCACTGGCGCTGCATGACAGCGAGCCGCAGGGTCTCATTCACTCCGACGTGCATATCGGTAACTGGTATCGGACGGGCGCGGGCCAGATGGGGCTATGCGACTGGCAATGTCTTTCGCGCGGGCATTGGTCACGCGATTTCGCTTACGCTGTGACGGCGTCACTGACGCCGGATAATCGCCGGAGCTGGGAGCGCGAGCTACTGGCCCGCTATATCGAGCGGTTCGCGGAGAATACCGGCGTCAAGCCGGACTTCGACCTCAGCTTTCTGCGCTACCGGCAGCAGATCGTGCACGCGCTGGCGATGTGGACGATCACGCTATGCCACTCGCCGCTATTGCCGAACATGCAGCCGGAGGACACGACGCTCACCATGATCGAGCGCATGACGACGGCGATGGCCGATCTGGATGCGCTCGATAGCTGATATTTGGAACGATTGATCGGTAAACGACCACCGTGCCTGCGCGGTGGGATTGCGGCCGGCTTGCTCCGTCACTGCCGTTGCCGATTATCAGCCGGAGCCGCAACTGCCGTCGTTTCACGCGCGATCGCGACGAAACGATCGACGACGCAATTACTGGGATCGTTTCGCCATACCAACGAAAACGGGACGGTTAGAGCGGGCTTGGCAAATGGCCGAACGACGACACCGTTCGGTACGAGACCCGCGAGCGACAAGGGGATAAAGCCGGTGCCAGCCTCAGACGCGACAAGTGTCAAGATCGCCGACGCGCGGGAGATTCGGGCAACGACTTTGGGCCTGACATCGGCGCGAGCGAAAGCCGCCATGATCCGATCGCCGAAGCGGCTCCCCTCTTCGGGTAGGATGATGGGTTCATCGCGGAATTGCTCGATCTGTACCGAAGGGTTGCGGAGCAGGTGGGAAGATTCGGGCATGCAGGCCAGGACCAGATCGTCCCCGATACCCAGACTGGAGATTTTCGGATGCGCCTGCAGTTCGGGTACGAACAGGCAGTCGAAGTTTCCCTGCAGCAGCGCCTTCTCGGAGCCGTTCGATGATTGCTCGAGCAGGATGGTGTCCGTGTCGGGATAGCGGTGGCGGAAATTCTGGATGATCCTGGGCATCGGCGAACTCAGGGCCATTTCGGAATAGCCGATCCGCAATCGCTCCCGGAAGATGCCGCCGGCGTTTCGGGTCTTCTCAGCCAGCGTTTCGACCTGTTCAAGCAGCGCGCGCGTCTGCTGCTGCAATACCTCTCCCGCCGGCGTCAGGCGAACGTTTCTCCGGTTGCGATCGACGAGACACACGCCCAGCACGTCTTCGAGCCGTTGCAGTTGCTCGGTCATCGACGATTGCGAGATATTGGCTTTCTTCGCGGCCCGGCTGAAGCTGAGTTCTTCCGCAAGGCGCACGAAGTAACGAAGTTGGCGCAGTTCAATGGGCGGCATCGCATCCCCCGAACGTCTTATCGGAATGACCGATAACCGTATCACCGGAAATTCGAACAGGTCAACGTTGGCAGCTGTGCTAACTCGAAGACAATAAAAGATACAAACCAGGCCGCACGGACTTCATGTCGCCTGCGGGAGGAACAATGACCACTTGCTTTCCTGTGTCGTTGGGCGCGGTCGATTCCGCTTGGCTCACAAAAGTATTGAGGGCCGCTCGACTTCTGTCCGGCGTCCAGATGGTCGATGGCTTTGAAACTCAGCCGATCGGACTGGGATTCGGCCAGACCGGCGAGTCCGCGCGCTTGACATTGCGCTACGCACAATCCCAGACGTCGGGAGCGGCGCCGGCCAGCGTATTCGTAAAATTCGCCACCAGTGACCCGGTGCGCCGGAAAGCATCCATGGCGATCGGTCTCTATCAGCGAGAGATCAACTTCTACAATGTGCTGGCCAAGGCCGCAAATGTGAGAGCGCCCGCTTGCTATTTCGCGGAGACAACGGACGAAGGTGAATTCTTCGCGCTCGTCCTCGAGGACTTTCCCCATCACCGGCCGGGCGATGAGACGTTGGGCCTCAAGGTCGAGGAGGCGCGGCTTGCGATCGATCTGATGACGCAGTTGCACGGTCCGTATTGGGGCAAGATGTCCAAGGTGGACCTGGCGCCGCTGACAATGCCGGCGCGCGACAGGTACGTCATTGCGTGGAACGAGATGGAGGCGCGGTTTGGTGAACACGTGCCGGATCGGTTCCGCAAGGCGCGCGAGGCATATCTCGATGCAATCGTGCCGCTCCAACAATGGCTGGTGTCACAGCCCTCGACGCTGGGGCATGGCGATCTGCGACTCGATAACCTGCTGTTCGGCCGGGGTGCCGAGGATCCAATCGTTGCGGTCGACTGGCAAGCCGTGCGTCCGTCAAAAGGGCTGAGGGATTTCGCTTATCTGATCAGTCACAGCATGAACGTCGAAGACCGCCGCGCCAACGAGGTCGATTTGCTGCGACGTTATGTGGAACGGATCGGAGCGTTCGGAATCAAATATTCGTTTGAGGATGCGCGCGAGGACTATCGCAAGGCGATGCTATTCGATTTCTGCACGGTGTTGTACATCGTCGGCATCAACATCAACACGCACGAACGGGCGCTCAGGCGCAAGCACGCGCTGATGAAGCGGGCTGTAACGGCCATGCTCGATTGGGACGTGCTCGATCTCTTGCCTGCGTTCGCCTGAAGCTGGATGGGCGCGTGCAAATGGTCCCGGCACCAGCCGGAGCCCAAGCCACACCAGCCACGAATACACCGACGACTGCCCGCGAGGGGCAGCATATGGGGAGCATGGGTATGACAACGATGAGTGAGGTGACTGCTGTCGCGGAGTCAGACCGGCTGTACACCAAGATTGCATGGCGCATCATTCCCATTCTCATTCTGATCTTCTTCTTCGCGAATCTCGACCGCGCCAATGTGGGATTTGCCGCCTTGCAGATGAGGCAGGAACTCGGATTCAGCAACGCGGCCTACGGTCTTGGCGCCGGAATCTTCTTTCTCGGCTATTTCCTGTTCGAGATCCCCAGCAATATCGTGCTGGAGAAAGTTGGCGCCAAAATCTGGTTTGCCCGGATCGTTCTGACCTGGGGCATCGCCACGGTGGGCCTGGCATTCGTGACCGACACGACCTGGTTCTATATCCTGCGCTTTGTCATCGGCGCAGCAGAGGCCGGAACCGCGCCCGGTGTGATGTTGTATCTGTCGCAGTGGGTTCCGGATAGTCAGCGCGGCCGCTTCAATTCCCTCTATTGGGTCTCGGTGCCGATCGCCTTTGTCGCGTCAGGCCCGCTGTCTGGTCTCATCATGACGCAGCTCAACGGGCTGGCGGGATATTCCGGCTGGCAGTGGCTGTTCGCGGTCGAGGGTGTTCTGACAATTCTGGTGGCGCCGCTGATCCTGTTTGGCCTGGCGAACGACATCAAGGACGCCAAATGGCTGACCGAGGATGAAAAGCGGATGGCGCAGGATGGCGTTGCGAAGCTCGCGAAGTCCGCCAACGCGCATACTTACAAGGACGCGCTTAGGAAACCGGAGACAGTTCTTGCCTGCCTCGCCTATTTTTTTCTGCTGATCGGCTATTACGGCATCGCATTCTGGCTGCCGCAACTGATCAAAGGGGCCGGGATTTCCGACACGATGACGATCGGCTGGTTGTCGGCGCTGCCATGGCTGGCGGCCGGTCTCACCGTGGTGTTCGTTGGCCCGTTTTCGGATTCTTCGGGACGGAGGAGGGCGGTGCGGACCATCGCCATCCTGATGACCGCGGTGGGATTCTGGATGAGTGCATATTTCAGTACCAGCATCATCCTCTCGCTGTTCGGCTTGACGATGGCGGCGGTCGGTATCCTGTCCGCCTCGACGGTGTTCTGGGCCAACCTTGCACGCATCTATGTCGGCGGCGCCGCGGCGGTCGGTTTCGCCACCATCAATTCGATCGGTAACCTAGGTGGCTTTGTAAGTCCGTACATGCTCGGCCTCATCACGGATTCGACGGGATCACCGGTACTCGGCATGTACGCCATCACGGCAAGCGTTGGCATCTCCGGACTATTGATGCTGATCTGCTTCAGGAATTCAGAAGCGTGAACCGCGTGGATTCAGATCAACAAAGTGAAGGAAGAATGCAATGATCACCGCTCTGGACCTCGAATATCACCATACCGAAAAGGACGATTACACCTGGGGTGAAACATATTATTTGCCGGTATCAATTCCCGAGGAGCGCATCTTTGGACACATCTACGTCTGCGTTCGGCCCGTGCTGGGGTGCATGCAGAACGACGTCCGGTTCATCGGCGCCGTCAGCGAGACTGAGTTCGAGGCGTTGTATGTCGATACCCGCTTTCACCTGCCGGCGCCCGAGCGATTCTCGCATATCCAAGGTCCGAATGGGCTGAGCGTGAAGGCCGTCAGGCCGCCGCGCGACTATCGTATCGACTATAATGGGCGCGATGGCACCGAGCTGCACATGGAGATCATGGGGATCATGGACCCATTCGACATCCACGATCCCGATCAGAATCCGCTCGCCGGCAAGACAGAGGCGGAGCGCCTGGCTCGGACGTCGATGGGCAGCGGCTACAAGGGCCATTACGACATGCATGGGCGCTTCAGGGGAACGCTGAAGCTGCGCGGAGAAGAGTACAAGATCGACATCGTCGACAGGATGAACCATAGCTGGGGACCGCGGCCGGAACTGGAAATTCCGCCGATGAACTCGCTATGGGCCCAATTCGGCGAAGCTCTGGGTTTTCGCTTCCACATGCACCTCGATCCCGACAGGCCTTCCGGCCAGGATCAGCGCTTTGCCCATGGTTATCTGCTCGAGAATGGCGAGGTGATGGCGATCATGGATGTCGAGATGACGACGACAAGGTTGGGCATCACGCCGATCATCATCGATGCCCTGGTCACCGATCAGCGCGGCCACAAGCATCAACTGCGCGGTGTGCCGCTCGCCGGCGCGCCGTGGCGGGCATATGGCAATGCCATCTGCTGGATCGGATTGTTCAGGTGGGAGCTCAGGGGTCAGATCGGTCATGGCTCGGCGCAGGAAAACCATTCCCTCGCCGTTGATGCCCGCCTGCGCGGCCGCCGCTGGACCGATCGTATTCCCGCGATCACCGGTTGAAGAACGGACAGCGGCCAATCTTGCCGCCGGTGCACCGACGTCAGGACGGGCGGCGTTGAATCAACGTTTCATTGACGCTGTCGATGCGTAGCGCGTCGATCGACTCGCCCGCAACCCGCGTGACCGAGCAATGCCCGATCGTGAATTTCGCGGCGGTCGTGAGACCCAGAATATGCATCAGTAGCGTCTTGATTGGCATTCCATGCGTGAAAACGGCGATCGTTGTCGCCTTCGGATCGGCGATGATGTTCGCAAATGCCGTCAAGACCCCGATGCGGAATTCGCCGTCGTCCCTTCCAAAGAATCGCGCAGGAGACTGCTGAAACTCCTCCCAGCGTTCGGGATTTTCTTTCCGGATTGTTTCGGGCGAGCGGTAGCGATCCGTGTAACGGTCGACCTCTGCGAGGCCTTCCATCGTCTCGATGGCAAGACCAAGCCTTCCGGCGAGGGGCGCTGCGGTATTCTGCGCGCGCGTTTGCGAACTGCTGACGATGTGGCCGATGCCCTCGCTGGCCAACCGCTCTGCGATCTGCGCCGCCTGACTGTCACCTGTCTTGGTCAATGGCGGATCTTGCGGTTGCAGCGGATGCCCTTCGTCGGGGGCCCCATGCCGGACCAGAATAAGCTTCGTCATCGTCACTCCGCCATGCCAAGACCGAGAACTCGCCGGGGTCGCTCGGACCGTATACGGGAGCGGCGGGCGGTGAAATCTGCCCTGTGCGTGGTGCACCGAACCGCTGCATCGTTGCGCATGTGTACTAATTCCGTCAAACGCGCCTGCGACAGTGACAAGCCCAGGCATGGGCGAGACAAACAATCGCAGGGCTCGGCAATCGCGGCGTTTTGCGTTTGCGATGGATAGGAGTATATGATAAACACGTGTACTAAAATACGGGCGCAGACCCGGCTCCGCCCGGCGCGGCGGGAAAAATAGTTCGGCGTCGCGTCCGCGATCGGATCGTTGATGCACGCTCAACGTGACGGGGAGGGTCGTTTGCAGGAGCGGGTGCGCAGACTGACGGCGTATCGGACGAACGCGCTTCGTGCGAGCACGCATGGCGAGAGGACGCCGGCGTGATCGCGCTGTTGATCGCCAATTCGCTGGCGCTTGCCTCGCTGCTGATCATGCTCGCCAGCGGCCTCGCGCTGATCTACGGGCTGCGCGACGTCATCAATTTCGGTCACGGCGCGATTTACATGCTCGGCGCCTATCTCGGCTATACGGTCTCGCTGGTCGGTGGCTTCTGGCTGGCGTTGGTCGTGGTGCCGATCCTGCTTGCGCTGCTCGGCATCGCCTTCGAATATCTGGCGCTGCGTCCCCTGCAGGGCAGGTCGCATATTGAAGTCGCGCTGGTCACGCTTGGCCTCGGCATCATCGTCGGGCAGATCATCATCTTCTTCTATGGCGGCGTGGCGCGCAGCGTCGATGCGCCGCAGATCCTGTCGGGTTCGGTGACGGTGCTGAACCTGTCCTATCCGGTCTACCGCATTTTCCTGATCGTGATGGGTCTGGGCTCATGCGTACTGCTGGCCTTGTGGCTCCGATTCACGTCCTCGGGGCTCTATGTCCGCGCGGTGAGCCAGGATCCGTCCGTTGCGCGGATGATGGGTATCAACGCCGACCGGCTCAGCCTGCTGGTAACCAGTCTCAGCACCGCATTTGCCGGCGTCGCCGGCGTGCTGGCAGGCCCCTATATGTCGATTGACCCGGGAATGGACGTCACGATGATCGTCAACTGCCTCATCATCGTGGTGATCGGCGGCACCGGAAGCATTGGCGGCGCCATCGTCGCGGCGCTGCTGTTTGGCATGATGCAGGTCGCGGGATCGGTTTTCCTGCCGAACATCGCAGCACTGGTTCCCTACATCTTGCTGATGGTCGTGCTGCTGATCGCTCCGCGCGGTATCGGGCGCGGCAGGGTGCTCAATTGAATAACCGGACAACGACCGCGGCAAGTGAGCGCGTCGCCCCAATCGGCGCGATGGGCGGACCGTCGTTGCGCTTGCCGCTGACCCTCATTGCGGCTGCGATCGTGTTTGTGGCTGGCGCGGTGGCGCCAAGCCATTTCGCCGGCGATTTCGTGCTTCGGGTTGCCAATGAAGGCTTACTGCTCGGCATGCTCGCCCTCAGCGTCGCGTTCCTGATGAACCAGGCCGGACTGGTGGCGCTTGGCGCGGCGAGCATTTATGGCGGCGCCGGTTTGCTGTTCGCCATCGCCATGAGCGAATGGAACTTGACGCCGTTGGCGGCGCTGTGCGCCGCCTTTCTCATCATTGTCGTCTACGCCACGGTTCTGGGTGCGCTCATCGTGCGCACCAACCCGCTCGCTTTCATGATGCTGACGCTTGCCGCCGGCGAGATGATCAGCCACGCGGTCATGCTGGAAGCATTGCGCGACTATACCGGGGGTGCCGACGGCCTCGCCGTCAGCTTCAAGGGTTCGATATTCGGCATGGAGGCCGCGGATTTTGCCAACCCGGCGCGGTTCTGGCTGGTGATGTGGGTCGCGGCATCGCTTGCCGGATTGGCGCTTTGGTCCGTCGGCCGCTCCCGCCTCGGCGCGATCCTGCGCGCGGTGCGCGAGAACGAGGAACGCATGCGGTTCTCCGGATTCGACACCTATCTGCCGCGGCTGATCGCCTATGTCCTCGTCAACATCGTCGCCGCCGTCGCAGGGCTGCTGCACGTGCTCAATGCCGGCTTCGTTTCGCCGGAGAGTCTTGGAATTTCGGTCAGTACCAACGCACTGGTAGCAGCGCTGATGGGCGGAATCGCCGGATCCGTAGGGCCGATCCTGGGCGGGTTGATCTTCTCCTTTGCGCAAGACGAATTCGGGGCGCGCGGGCTGACGCAGCTTTTAACCGGCATCGCCATCGTCGTGTTCATCGTCGTTTTCCCGCGCGGCGTCGTCGGCGGACTGTCGGGCATGGCATGGCTGCGGACGCTCAGTGGACGGCGGGAGAGATCCTGACATGCTCAAGGTCGAGAATCTTTCCGTGAGTTATGGATCGGTCCGCGCCTTGTCGGACGTCGATCTGGAAGTCCTTGGCGACGGCATCCTTCACGGTGTGATCGGACCGAACGGTGCCGGCAAATCCACGCTGCTCGACGCGGTGTGTGGCCGCCGCCGTCCGATCGCGGGAACCGTTCGCTATCGCAACGAGGATATCACGCGGCGCTCGGTGGCCTGGCGGCGCCGGCAGGGCATGGCGCGCTCGTTCCAGCGCACCAGCATATTCCAGGATCTCACCGTCCATGAGCAGCTTCATCTGGTTGCGCAGCATCTCGGCGACGACAGGCTCGACGACGTGATCGAGGTGATGGATCTTACCGGCTATCTCCATCAGAAAGCCGGTCGCATCGCCTATGGCGTGCAGCGCCGGGTGGACGTCGCGCTGGCCTTGATCGGCCGCCCGCATCTGTTGTTGCTGGACGAGCCGGGCGCCGGCCTTTCGGCGGCGGAGACGCTGCATCTGTTCGAACATCTGCGCGATCTCGTACGCGAGCGGAAGATCGCGGCTGTCGTGGTGGAGCACGATGTCGACGCGGTATTCGCCTGTTGCGGCAAGGTCACCGTGCTCGACCTTGGGCGCCATCTCGCCACCGGCAGCCCCCACGAAATTCGCGCCGACCATCGCGTCGTTGCCGCCTATCTCGGAACCGCGGCATGAGCGCCCTGCGCATCGAGAAGCTTGTTGCCGGCTATGGCGCCTCGACGGTGCTGCACGGGATCGACCTCACGGTCAGTGAAGGGGAGTCAGTCGCCGTGGTGGGGCGCAACGGGGCGGGAAAGTCCACGCTGCTGCTCTCGGTGTTTCGCGAGACCAACATTATCTCCGGTGCAATCTGGGTGCACGATAGCCGGATCGATGCGATGCCCGGCTATATGGCCGCGAAGCTCGGCATCTCGATCACCCCGCAGGGGCGCCGCATCCTGCCCAACCTGACCGTCAGGGAGAACCTGCTGCTCAGCAAGGCGACGGGCAGGGCCGGATATTGGGATCTCAAAGCCGTCTACGATTTGTTTCCGGTGCTTGAGGAGCGCGCCAACCGGCCCGGCACCATGTTGAGCGGTGGGCAGCAGCAGATGCTGGCGATCGGCCGCGCGCTGATGGCCAATCCGAGCCTGGTCTTTCTCGATGAGCCGTCGGAAGGGCTTTCGCCGGTGCTGATCGACGGGCTGGTCGGTGCCCTCAATACGATCCGTCAGGCCGGCACCGGCGTTCTGGTGGTCGAGCAGCATTTGAATCTGGTCAAGCGTGCGACCGATCGATTCATCATTCTGGCCAAGGGAGAAGTCGTTGGCTCAGGACCGACATCGGCGATCGGTGCGCCCGAGAACCAGGCGCTGATGGCGTTGTGATCAAGAAAATTCAAACGTGGAGAGGAAATATGAGGAAAGCATTTTTTAGTTGGGGCTTCGGCACGCTGCTTTCGGCGGCCCTCGCCATCGCGATGGCAACGACGGCGCCGACCGCAGTTTTTGCCGACGATACCGTCAAGATCGGCGTCCTGCTCATCGACAGCGGGCCATTGGCCGGCCTGAAGGAAACCCAGACCAAGGCCGTCAACCTTGCGATCGAAAAGATCAACGCGGCCGGCGGCGGCGCCGGCAAGAAACTTGAAGCCGTCTTCATCACCTACCCCGGCACGCCGGACACCGCCGTGGACGGCGCCACCCGCGCCGTGCAGAAGGATGGCGCGATGTTCCTTACCGGAATGGACACCTCGTCAGTCTCGCCCGCGCTACAGGCGAAACTTCCCGCATTGAAAGTCCTGATGCTCGAAGTGATGGCCAATGCAGACGGTTTGACCGGCAAGGGGTGCTCGCCGAATTATTTCCGGGTCAATGCGAACGACTCGATGATCATGGGCTCGTACAGGGAATTCCTGAAGGACCAGAGCATCAAGAAATGGGACATCATTGCGGTCGATTATGCGGCGGGGCGCGACTCCGCCGACAAGTTCAAGGGCTTGATTACCTCGCAGGGTGGCACGATCGGAAAGACGCTGTTCGCCCCGTTCGGCACGCCGGACTTCGGCGCCAAGATTTCCGAGCTCGGCGCAGAGCCGGCCGACGGCCTGTTCGTGACGATCTTCGGCAGCGACGCCATCAACCTTGCCAAGCAGCAACAGCAGTTCGGCCTGTTCAAGAAGTACAAGATGGTGCTCGGCAATTCCTTCGTGATCCCGCAAACGCTGCCCGCGCAGGGCGATACCGTGCTCGGCGTCTATCAGAATACCGGCTTCACCCCCGGATTCCCTGGCGCGCAGGCCGAAGCCTTCGTGAAGGCCTACAGCGAAAAATACAACGGCGAGCTGCCGCCTTATACGGGTGCGGACCAGTACGCCGCCATTCAACTGATCGCTGCCGCACTCAACAAGGCGAATTCGACTGATATCAACGCGGTGCGGGCGGCGCTGTCAGGCCTCAAGGCCGATACCGTGCTTGGCGACGTGGAGATGCGCGCAGGCGATCATCAGGCCGTGCGGCGGATGGCCATCAGTCAGATCCTGCCGGGGGCTGACGGCAAGCCTTCCTACCATATCAAGAAGATCGAGCCGGGCCCGGACATCATTCCGCCGGTCGATCCCGCCTGCAAGAAGTGAGCGATCCGGCGCCGATGTCGATCGAGTTCCGACATCGGCGCCGGACTGTCTTCTCCAGGCCATGCCCGTTCGCGGCATGGCGCTCACGTTACCAGCGACACCTTGCCGAACTGCGCCCCGGACGACAGGCGGTCGAATGCCCGGCGGATGTCCGTCATCGCAAATGTTTCATCGATGACCGGTTTCGCCAGACCGCGATTGAACACGTCGAGCAACTGACGGAATTCATTGAGGCTGCCGCCGGTCGATCCGTAGATTTCCAGCTGGCGGATGAATACGCGTTGCAGGTCGGCCGGAGGGTTGGAGCCCGTCGTCACGCCGCAGGTGACAAGCCGCCCGCCGCGTCGCAGCGACCGCAGCGATTCGCCCCAACTCGCTTCGCCGACACTGTCGATCACCATATCGACGCCGCCATTGCTCATTTGCAGGATCGCGTTCGACACCCGGTCTCGTTGATAGTTGACGCCGCCGCTGGCACCCAGCGCGATCGCTCGCTCGATCTTTGCGTCGCTCGACGAGGTGACGAAGACCCGCGCCCCTGCCAGCTTGGCCAGTTGCTGGCAGGCGACGGCCACACCCCCGCCGATGCCGACGATCAAGACAGTCTCGCCTGGTTGCAGCGTTTTCTTGCCGAACAGCATTCGCCAGGCCGTGAGATGGCCCGTCATCAGAGCACCCGCAGCGACCAGATCGGCGTCGTCAGGCAGCGGCATGAAACAGCGGCTCGGCATCGCGATATATTCGGCAAAGCCGCCATGGCGATGCTCGCCCATGATCTTTACGTTTTCGCACAGCGGTTGATCGCCTGCGAGGCAATAGCTGCATCTGCCGCAAAA
>Ga0137415_10004855_pt1 | contig 13293 bp, 11 predicted proteins | sample CZODoug3_1_1_16f_FD_183082 | JGI IMG/M metagenome (GOLD analysis project Ga0137415, IMG submission 183082) | Vadose zone soil fungal communities from Angelo Coast Range Reserve, California, USA - CZODoug3_1_1_16fungal (Hybrid Assembly) | ecosystem: Environmental > Terrestrial > Soil > Vadose... | reverse complement strand
GGAGCAACATCAAATAGGCGGACGACGACGTGGCTCGCCGAGTCCGCGGGTAGATGGCTCGAGCCCCGGGGCAACCCGGGGCCTAGAGGAATGACTGTCCAAGACAGAACCCGGCTTATCGGCCAGCTTCACTTCTTTTTTCGTCAGCGCGCCGCGCGCTGAACCCACTCCGTGATCGCCGCGACGATCTCCGGCGCTTCGCCGAGCGCGGGAGTGACGCGGAACTCGGTCTTCGCGTGGCGTTTCCGGATCTTCGCCACCATCGCCGGCAGCTCGCGTTTCAGATGCGCGCCTTGCGCGAGGAACAGCGGCACGATCACCACCGACTCGATTCCTTTGTCGGCGAGACGCGCGGCTGCCTCGTCAAGCGAGGGTGACATGAACTCGAGGAAAGCGAGCTCGACCGGCGTCCCGGCCGCGCGCAGCTGGTCGCGGACGCCCTCGAGCGGCTGCGCCCATTCGGGCTCGCGCGCGCCGTGGGCGAAGAGAATGACAGCGCTTGAAGACATGGAAAGCCGAGCTTAACGGCGGGCGGTACCGCGGTCAAAGAGGTTTGTTCGCCGGCGCTTGCATATTGCGGCGCACTTTTGGCTTAATGGTTGCCCGATAAAAGCTCCTCCAGGGAGGTTTCCATGACGCTGTTCAATCGCGCGGGCGCGGTTTCCGCCGGTTTCGCGCTCGTCCTTTGCGCCTGGGTCGTCGGCGCGCAGCCGCTGCCGGTGGCGAAGCCTGAGCAGGTGGGGATGTCCGCGCAGCGCCTGGCGAAGATCGGCGAGGCGCTGAAGAAGGAATCCGCGGACGGGAGCTTCCGCGGCGCGGTGGTCATGGTGGCGAGGAAGGGCAAGCTCGTTTACCAGGACGCGGTCGGCATGCAGACGGCCTCCGCGAAGATGACGCCGGAGGCGATCTTCCGCATCTATTCGATGACCAAGCCCCTGGTGTCGGTGGCGGCGATGATGCTGGTCGAGGACGGCGTCGTCCAGCTAACCGATCCAGTGAGCAAGTACCTGCCGGGCTTCGACAAGCTGCAGGTGAGCGTGCCGAGCAAGGACGCGGCGGGCAACACGACCTACGCGCTCGTGCCGCAGGAGCGCCAGATGACGGTGCAGGACCTGCTGCGCCACACCTCGGGGCTCGCGTACGGCGAGATCACGCAGAACGCGCCGGTCAAGGACGGCCTCGAGCGTATCGGCGTGTACCGCAAGGACATGGACTACGAAGCGCGCAACCTCGCGCCTGCCGAGCAGATCGAGAAGATGGCGACGGTGCCGCTCGCGTTCCAGCCCAGCACGACTTGGCACTACAGCCTGTCCGTGGACATGCTGGGCCGCGTGGTGGAGCGCGCCTCGGGGAAGCGCCTTGCGGATTTCCTCGAAGAGCGCCTCTTCAAGCCGCTCAGGATGAAGGACTCGGGCTTCTGGGTGCCGGCGGCCAAGATGCCGCGACTCGCCGAGTCGCTGGAGAAGGACCGCTTTGCCGGCCGCGGCTTCCTGCTGATCGACGTGTCCGCGCCACCGAAGAACGACTCCGGCGGTGCGGGCGGCGTGTCCACCGCGGCGGACTACCTGCGCTTCTGCCAGATGCTGATGAACGGCGGCACGCTGGACGGCGCGCGGGTGCTGAGCCGCACCACCGTGAAGCTTATGACCTCGGATCATCTGGGGAACTTCATCCAGCAGCCGGTGCAGCCGGGTGAACTGCTGCTCGGCACCAAGGGCTACAGCTTCGGCCTCGGCTTCGCGGTGCGCACGAGCGACGGCGTCGCGGGCGTGCCCGGCGCGGCCGGCGAGTTCATGTGGGCGGGCTACGCCGGCACTTACTTCTGGGTGGACCCGAAGGAGCAGGTGACCGCAGTGCTGATGACGCAGGCGGCGAGCCCGCAGCGCGCGTATTTTCGCAAGCTCGTGAAGCAACTCGTCTACCAGGCGATCACGGACTAGGCGTTCCACGCGGTCGACGACCTCGCGAACGACCTCCAGGAGTACGATGCGCTCGGCAGGTTTTCTTACGCAGCCGCTGACAACGAGTTGCGACCTGCGCAGAGGCGGCGCAGTTCCGGAACGCAGGACCCGCAATTGGTTCCGCATTTGAGCGAGCGCTGCAGCGCCGACAAGTCTGCGCCGCGCCCGACCGCTGCGCGGATGTCGGTTTCGGAGACCTCGAAACAGTTGCACACGATCCTGCCGCGCGGCGCGGCGGCCGCGGACCCGACCGGTCGCGGGGCGAGAGCGAGTGCCGGCGGGATGAGGACGCCGTTCTGCATCGACTCTTTCAGCCAGGGGGCCGCGGCTGTCTCGCCGGCAAGCCGCGCGCCGACGATTCGGCCCCTCGCGTCGATCCAGATCCTCTTGGCGGTGGCGCGCGCCGGATCCTCATAGCTGATCGCACGCAACGAGTCCTCGCCGATGGCACGGTCGAGCTCGGCGAGCAGCGCGGGTTCGCAGGACCTGTCGCTGCGGCCGCGCAGCATCACGCAGGCGAACTCTCCCCCGAAGAGCGACAGCGCCGCCAGGGGAAAGCGGGAGAGCATCGACTGCAGGCGCTCGAGCCCGGCTCCATCGCCGAGCCGGCGCAACACGACAAGCTCATGAGGCAACTCGACGCGGGCGACTTCCACCGCGGCGTGCTTCAGCTCCGGCTGCTTGGAGTCCGGGTCGAATGCGCTCACCGTGAGCGCGTTGACGCCTGCGCCGTTCATGAACCGGCTTCCCCAGTGCATGGGGATGAATACGTCGCCGCGGCGTTGCTCGGGCGAGCTTTCGGCACGCAGCAGCAAGTCGCCGCGCCTGCTCGAGACGCGCACGCAGTCCCCGTCTCCGATGCCGCGCGCAGTCATGTCCTCCGGATGCATAGCGAGCACCGGCTCCGGCGCGTGAGCGAACAGCCGCGGCACTGTTCCCGTGCGGCTCATTGCGTGCCACTGGTCGCGCAGCCGTCCGGTGTTGAGGCTCAAGGGGTAGGCGCCGTCGGGGGCCTCCCGCACGGGCTCGTGCCGGGTCACCACGAAATGGGCGCGACCGTCCGCGGCGGGAAACACTCCGTCCGCGTAGAGCCGCGCGCGCCCGGCGACCGCACCCTGCGGAAACGGCCATTGCTGCGGCCCGCTGGAATCGAGCAGCGCGTAGGAGAGTCCCGTGATGTCGAGGTCGCGGCCCCGCGTTGTTTTCCTATGCTCGTCGAATATTTGCTCGGCCCGCAAGTACGGAAACAGCCGCCGTGCGGACCGATTTCCGAGCCTGGCACCGAGCCGCGCCGCAAAATCGACCGCGATCTCCCAGTCGTGCCTCGCATCGCCGGGAGGCGGCACGGCGGCGCGCACGCGCGAGATGCGGCGCTCGGAATTCGTGACCGTGCCTTCCTTCTCGCCCCAGCTCGAAGCAGGCAGCAGCAGGTCGGCAAACTCGGCGGTGTCGGTATTGCGAAAGGACTCCTGGACGACCACGAACTCAGCGCGCGCTAGCCCCTCGCGAACCGAGGCGACATCCGGCATCGACTGCGCCGGGTTGGTGCAGGCGATCCACACGGCGCGCACTTCGCCGCTCCGCAAAGCGCGAAACAGTTCGACCGCGGTCTTTCCGGGCTTGGCCGGCACATCGGCAACGCCCCACAGCCGCGCGATCTCGTCACGGTGCTTCGGATCGGCGAGATCGCGATGCGCCGAAAGCAGATTGGCCATGCCGCCGACCTCGCGCCCGCCCATCGCGTTCGGCTGGCCTGTGAGCGAGAAGGGTCCTGAGCCCCGCTTGCCGATCTGGCCCGTGGCGAGATGCAAATTGATGAGCGCCGCGTTGTTGTGCGTGCCGTGGGTGGACTGGTTCAGTCCCTGGCACCAGAGCGACAGGCTCGCGCGCGACTTTCCGAACCAGCGCGCTGCCATGACGATGTCTTGCGCGGTCACCCCGCATTGTGACGCTGCGTGTTCGGGCGAGTATTCCCGCACGACCCACGAAAGCAGCCCGAAGCCTTCGGTGTGGCGGCGGATGTAATCGTCGTCGACGAGATTCTCCGCCAGCATGACGTGCAGCATCGCGTTGAACAAAGCGATGTCGGTGCCCGGGGCGATTGCGAGGTGCAGATCCGCATCGGCCGCGGTGTCGGTGCGGCGCGGATCGACCACGATGATTTTCAAAGACGGATTTGCGGCCCGCGCGGCCTCGATGCGGCGGTACAGAACCGGGTGCGCCACCGCCATGTTCGAGCCGGCGATCAGAATGCATTGCGCGAAATCAATGTCCTCGTAGCAGGCGGGCGGGGCGTCCGCGCCGAGCGTCGCCTTGTAACCCGCCGCCGCCGAGGACATGCACAGCCGCGAATTGGTGTCGATGTTATTGGTGCCGATGAGGCCCTTGGCGAGCTTGTTGAAGACGTAGTAATCCTCGGTGAGAAATTGGCCGGACACGTAGAACGCGACGCTGTCCGGGCCGTGCTCGCGAATGACCGCGGCGAAACGATCGGCTGCATGATCGAGCGCCTCGTTCCAGGACACGCGCCTACGCGGCTCGCTTCCATTGCGGCGCAATTCGGGATGGCGGGCGCGCGCATCGGGCTGTGCGCAGAGGTGCAGCGTGGTCCCTTTGGTGCATAGGCGCCCGAAATTGGCAGGGTGATCGGAATCGCCGCGCACCCCGATGATGCGTTCTCCCTCGCTCTGGATCACCACGCCGCAACCGACGCCGCAGTAGCAACAGGTTGATTTTGTTTCCTTCATCGTCGACTCCCCTCCTTCTCTATGAAATTTGTTGTTGCAATGCCCATGCCATGTGCACTCCGTGGCACGGCAATTGCACTGGATAGACCTGATGCTTCGCATGCGCGTGCTGATCGTCGACGAATCGCCCGAGCGCTCCGCGGTACTGCGCGAAGGGCTGGAGCGCGCCGGCTACGAGGTTGCCGCGGCGCTCGCCGCCCCGATCGAGTTGCTGCGCGCGGTGGAGCAGGTCCGTCCCGACGTCATCATCATCGATACCGATTCGCCCAGCCGCGACGTGCTGGAGCACGTGGTGATCATCAGCCGCGACGAGCCGCGCCCGATCGTGATGTTCTCGAGCGACGACGCGCCCGACACCATTCGAGACGCCGTGCGCGCGGGCGTTTCCGCCTATGTGGTCGACGGGCTGGATGCGGCGCGCGTCAAATCGATCGTTGAAGTGGCGGTGGCGCGCTTTGGCGAATACCAGCGCCTGCGCGAGGAACTCGTCGATGCGAACCAGAAGCTCGAGGAACGCAAGCTCGTCGAGCGCGCCAAGGGAATCCTGATGAAAGCCCGCGGCATGGACGAGGACGAAGCTTTTCAGGCGCTGCGGCGCATGGCCATGGACCGCGGCAAGCGGCTCGGCGAGATCGCGCAGCAGCTCATCGACATGGCGGATTTTCTGACTTAGCGCAACCCAAGTTAGTGCAAAAACGAGGTTTGCTGCACCGCAACCGTGCGTTGTGGGCGGCGTCCTTGCGTCTGGGTTCCGGAGAAGAGCTGATTCAAGTTGCTGTTTCGATTTCGGAAGCACGCACGCGCAGCGGCGTTGGCACATCGATTGCGTAGGAGCCGAGCAAGCTGCGGCCAACGGCGGTCGCGGCAGGAACGAGGGCGTTCATTTGCGGGAATCCCGCGATTGAACGCCTTTTTGTTTTTTGCGCGGAGAGCGAAATGAATGAACACAGGGTTGCACGAAGGAAATCCGCAAAGCGCCGCGACTTCCTCAAGCGCGCGGGCGCGGCCGGCATCATGAGCCTTGTTCCCGCCGCGGTGAGGAGCGCCGCGTGGGCCGCGGGCTCCGATGCGCCGGAGAAAAAGGAAGTGAAGATCGGCTTCATCCCACTCACCGACTGCTCCTCAGTGGTGATGGCCTCGGTGATGGAATTCGACAAGAAGTACGGCATCAAGATCGTCCCGAGCAAGGAAGCTTCGTGGGCCGCGGTGCGCGACAAGCTGGTGAACGGCGAGCTCGACGCCTCGCACGTGCTCTACGGCCTGATCTACGGCGTGCAGATGGGTCTGGGCGGGCCGAAGAAGGACATGGCCATCCTCATGAACCTGAACCACAACGGCCAGGCCTTCACCCTGTCGCGCAAGCTGTACGACAAGGGCGTGAAGGACGGGAACACCCTGGCGGCGCTGATCGCAAAGGAAAAGGGCGAGTACACCTTCGCTCAGACCTTTCCGACCGGCACGCACGCCATGTGGATCTACTACTGGCTCGCCGCGCACGGCATCCATCCCTTCAACGACGTCAAGACCATCACCGTGCCGCCGCCGCAGATGGTCGCGAACATGCGCGTAGGAAACATGGACGGCTATTGCGTCGGCGAGCCCTGGCCGTACCGCGCCATCGTCGACAAGATCGGCTTCACCGCGAACACCACGCAGGACCTGTGGAAGGATCACCCGGAGAAAGTGCTCGGCACGACCGCGGAGTTCGTTGAGAAATATCCGAACACGACGCGAGCGATGACCGCGGCCGTCATCGATGCTGGCCGCTGGATCGACGCGTCGCTTTCGAACCGTCAGAAGACGGCCGAGGTCGTCGCCGACAAGTCCTACGTCAACACCGACAAGGAAGTGATCGTCGCGCGCATGCTCGGGCGCTACGACAACGGCATCGGCAAGACCTGGGACGACCCTAACTACATGAAGTTCTACAACGACGGCTACGTCACTTTCCCGTTCCTCTCCGACGGCATGTGGTTCATGACCCAGCACCGCCGCTGGGGCCTGCTCAAGGTGGACGTGGACTATCTCGCGGTGGCGAAGAAGGTCAACCGCATCGACCTCTACAAGGACGCCGCCGCGGCCACGAAGACGAGCCTGCCGCAGTCGCCGGTGCGCGTTGCCCGCTTGATGGACGGCGTGGTCTGGGACGGCAAGGACCCGAAGAAGTACGCGGGCTCGTTCAAGATCAAGGTCGCCTGAGGAGCCGTTCATGAGCGCCCTTCCCGCCACCGTGCATACGCTGAAGCCGCCGCGCGTCGAGATCGGCCCCGCCGACGAATCGACGCAGCTGCACCCGGCGATGAATCAGGCGAGTTCCGCGCCCGAAAAACCGCTGTACGTCCGCACCCGGGCGCCGGATTGGCTGCCTCGGGTGCTCGCGCCCTTCATCGGCCTCGCGCTTTTCGTCGCGCTATGGGCGATCATCGCGAGAGCCGGCGGCCGGCTGCCCGATCCCGTTTCGACCTGGCATTCGGCGGTCGATGTCTTCAGCAATCCGTTCTACAAGAAGGGACCCAACGACCAGGGTATCGGCTGGAACGTGCTCACGTCGCTGGGCCGGGTCGGCATCGGCTTCGGCCTCGCCGCGCTCGTCGGCATCCCGCTCGGCTTCATGCTGGGGCGCTTTCGTTTTCTGTCCGACATGGCGGCGCCGATCATCAGCATTCTGAAGCCGGTGTCGCCGCTCGCCTGGCTGCCGATCGGTTTGATGGTTTTCAAGGCTGCTAACCCGGCCGCGATCTACGTCATCTTCGTCTGCAGCCTGTGGCCCATGATCGTGAACACCGCGGTCGGCGTGCGCCACATCCCGCAGGACTATCTCAACGTGGCGCGGGTGCTCAATCTTTCCGAGTGGACGATATTCAGGAAGATTCTGTTCCCGGCGGTGCTCCCGTACATGATCACCGGCGTGCGCCTGTCGATCGGCGTCGCGTGGCTGGTGATCGTCGCGGCGGAGATGCTCACCGGCGGCGTCGGCATCGGCTTCTGGGTGTGGGACGAATGGAACAACTTGAACGTCCAGCACATCATCATCGCGATATTCACGGTCGGCATCGTCGGCCTCGCGCTCGAGCAGGGCATGATCCTGCTAGCCCGCCGCTTCAGCTACGAGTGAGGACGAGATGACGGACCGGTATCTGCAGATCGATGAAGTGCACATGGTGTTCGAGACCAGGAAGGGACCGTTTTGTGCCCTAGAGGAAATCAGCCTCGACATCCATGCCGGCGAGTTCGTTTCGCTGATCGGGCACTCGGGCTGCGGCAAGTCGACGCTGCTCAACATCGTCGCCGGACTGCTCAAGCCGACCCGCGGCCACATCGTGCTCGCCGAGCGCGAAGTGACCGGGCCCGGTCCTGACCGCGGCGTGGTATTCCAGAACCATTCCCTGCTGCCCTGGCTCACCTGTTTCGAGAACGTCCATCTTGCCGTGGAGCGCGTATTCGGCGCGACCGCGAAGAAAGCCGTGCTGAGGGAGCGCGTGCACCGGGCCCTGGAACTGGTGCAACTCGGACACGCCGAGCACAAATACCCGCACGAGATCTCAGGAGGCATGAAACAGCGCGTCGGCATCGCCCGCGCCCTGTCGATCGAGCCCAAAGTCCTGTTGCTCGACGAGCCGTTCGGGGCGCTCGACGCCTTGACCCGGGCGCGGCTCCAGGACGAGCTGATGCGGATCGTCGCCGCGACGGGCAGCACCGTGCTCATGGTGACCCACGACGTCGACGAGGCGGTGTTCCTCTCCGACCGCGTCGTGATGATGACCAACGGGCCGGCGGCGACGATCGGAGGGATCCTGACCATCGATCTTCCGCGACCGCGCGAGCGCATCGCGCTCGCCGGCCACAGGCGCTACATGGCGCTGCGCGCGGAGCTGCTCGAGTTCCTCTATCGCAAGCAGATGCGGGAAGCGGCGTGAGCAACGCGGCGGCGTAAGCCATCATGAACAAGATGAAGCTCGTCATGGTGGGCAACGGCATGGCCGGCGCCCGCACCCTTGAGGAGCTGCTCAAGATCGCCCCCGACGTCTATGACATCACGGTGTTCGGCGCCGAGCCCCACGCCAACTACAACCGCATCCTGCTCTCGCCGGTGCTCGCCGGGGAAATGACGATCAAGGACATCATGCTGAACGATGTCGATTGGTACGAGAAGAACGGCGTCACCCTGCATCTGAACAAGAAGGTCGCGAAGATCGACCGCCGCACGAGGAAAGTCGTCGCCGCGGACGGCACGCAGGCCGGGTATGACCGGCTGCTGCTCGCCACGGGCTCCAATCCCTTCGTCCTGCCGATCCCCGGTGCGAAGCTCGAGGGCGTGCTCACGTACCGCGACATCGGCGACACCAACGTCATGGTCGAGGCCGCCACGAAGTACGAGCATGCGGTCGTGATCGGCGGCGGACTGCTCGGCCTGGAAGCGGCCAACGGCCTGAAGACGCGCGGCATGAACGTGACCGTGGTGCACCTGATGGAATGGCTGATGGAACGCCAGCTCGACCGCACCGCCGCCGGCATGCTGCAGAAATCGCTGGAGGCGAAGGGACTGCGGTTCCTGCTCAACACCCAGACGTCGGAGATCGTCGGCGGTGACGACGGACGCGTGAAGGGCGTGAAATTCAAGGACGGCCGCGAGCTCGGCGCCGACCTGGTGGTGATGGCGGTGGGCATCCGCCCCAACACCGAGCTCGCGGAATCGGCCGGCCTTCACTGCAACCGCGGCATCGTGGTGAACGACACGATGCAGACCTACGATCCCAGGATCTACGCGGTGGGTGAATGCGTGGCGCACCGCGGCGTGGCCTACGGGCTGGTCGCGCCGCTGTTCGAGATGGGCAAGGTCTGCGCCAACCACCTGGCACACTTCGGTATCGGCCGCTACGCGGGCTCGGTGATTTCCACCAAGCTCAAGGTGACCGGAATCGATCTTTTCTCGGCGGGCGATTTCACGGGCGCAGACGGCACCGAGGAAATCGTGCTGCACGACCCCGAGGGTGGGGTCTACAAGAGGCTGGTGCTGAAGGACAACCGCATCGTGGGCGGCGTTCTCTATGGCGACACGGTCGACAGCTCATGGTATCTGCAGCTGCTGCGCGACAAGCAGGACATCCATGAGATCCGCGATCACCTGATGTTCGGCCAGAACCATCTGGGCAACACCGGGCACCAAGGCCGGAACAAGGCCGCCGAGATGACCGACCCAATGGAGGTGTGCGGCTGCAACGGCGTGCCCAAGGGCGCGATCGTCCGTGCGATCAAGGAAAAGGGCTTGTTCACGCTCGAGGACGTCCGCAAGCACACCAAGGCCTCCAGCTCCTGCGGGTCCTGCACCGGGTTGGTCGAGCAACTCCTCGCTTCCACCGTCGGCGGCGCCTACCAGCCGCAGCAAGCGAAGTCGAAGCCACTGTGCGCCTGCACCGATCACACACACGAGGAAGTGCGCAAGGCGATCCGCGAGCACAGGTTGCTGTCGATCTCCGCGGCGATGCGCTTCCTCGAGTGGCGCACCCCGGACGGCTGCGCGAGCTGCCGCCCCGCGATCAATTACTATCTTCTCTGCGCTTGGCCGCACGAGGCGAAGGACGATCCGCAATCGCGCTTCATCAACGAGCGCGCACACGCGAACATCCAGAAGGACGGCAGCTTCTCGGTCGTGCCGCGCATGTTCGGCGGCGTGACCTCGCCCGATCAGCTGCGCCGCATCGCCGACGTCGCGGACAAGTACAAGATCCCGACCGTCAAGGTCACGGGCGGACAGCGAATCGACCTGCTCGGGGTGAGGAAAGAGGACCTGCCGGGCGTCTGGCGCGACCTCGACATGCCCTCCGGCCACGCCTATGCCAAGGCGCTGCGCACGGTGAAGACCTGCGTCGGCTCGGAGTGGTGCCGCTTCGGCGTGCAGGACTCGACCAACATGGGCATCGAGCTCGAGAAAGCGCTCTGGAGGATGTATGCGCCGCACAAGGTGAAGATGGCCGTGTCCGGCTGCCCGCGCAACTGCGCCGAGTCCGGCATCAAGGACGTGGGCGTGATCGGCGTCGACTCCGGCTGGGAGATCTACGTCGCCGGCAACGGCGGCATCAAGACCGAGGTCGCGCAGTTCCTGGTGAAGGTGAAAACGCGCGAGGAAGTGCTGGAATACGCCGGCGCTTTCCTGCAGCTCTACCGCGAGGAAGCGCGCTATCTCGACCGCACCGTGCACTACGTGCGGCGGGTCGGGTTGGACACCATCAAGAAGAAGATCGTCGAGGACGCGGACAACCGCAAGGCGCTGTGGGCGCGGTTGCAATACGCGCTCGAAGGCGAGCCCGATCCCTGGAAAGAGCGCGCCGCGGGCAAGGACCGCGAAGAGTACCAGGCGCTCGCGGAGCCCGCCTGATGGCGGAAGCGCTGACGAAATCGCGCGAACCGGCATGCGTGGCGCGCTGGATCAAGGTCTGTCGCCCGGAGGACATACCCGAGCTCGGCGCACGAATGATCCGCCGCCCGGGCGGCGACATCGCGGTGTTCCGCAACGCCGAAGGCGAGTGCTTCGCCCTGCTCGATCGCTGCCCGCACAAGGGCGGCCCCTTGTCGCAGGGAATCGTGTTCGGACGCAGCGTCGTCTGCCCGCTGCACGGCTGGATCGTCGGTCTCGAGGACGGTTGCGCCGAAGCCCCGGATACCGGGTGCACCCGCTCGTTTCCCGTCAAAGTCGAAAACGGCGGCCTGCTTCTGCAGTTACCGGATTAGGGAGCGTCTCGCCACAGGCCGGGCGAAAGACATCCGAAGGGGCTACTCCCCGGCCACGCGCGGCTCGGGAACATCGGGGATAATGCCGCCATGGATGCCCCGCAGCAGCCCGTTTCCCCCCGTCAACGCCTGCAAGAACTGCTCGCGATACCGGAGGGGCAGCGAACCGAAGCGCAATGGGATGAGCTCAATGAGCTTGAAATCAAGCTCGCTTCGAGCAATCGACAGCAGGCACCGGAGCAGGGCGCCCGGGGGAACGCCCCCGCGTCAGGGGGGCGGCCCGGCGGCAACCCGCATGGCAAGAAGCGCGGTGGGTTCGGCGATAAATCCCGACGCCGGCGCTGAGCCTTCCTCCCAGCCGGCTCCCGTTGGACAGGGAGCCGTTTTCGAACCGAACTGCGATCCATCGGCTGTTTCCATGCAGACCGTCATCTCCGTCACGAACCTCTCCAAAACCTACGCCTCCGGCCTCCGGGCTCTCAAGAACATCAGCCTGGACATCCGCCGCGGAGAGATCTTCGCGCTGCTCGGCCCCAACGGCGCGGGGAAGACGACGCTGATCGGCATCATCTGCGGGATCGTCAATCCGAGCGAAGGCCGCATACGGGTGGACGGTCACGACATCCTCGCCGACTACCGCGCCGCGCGGTCCATGATCGGCCTCGTGCCGCAGGAACTGACGACCGATGCTTTCGAAACGGTGTGGAACACCGTGTCCTTCAGCCGCGGACTCTTCGGCAAGAGCGCCAACCCCGCGCACATCGAAAAGGTGCTCAGGGATCTGTCCTTGTGGGCGAGGAAAGACAGCAAGGTCATGACGCTTTCGGGCGGCATGAAGCGCCGCCTGCTCATCGCCAAGGCGCTGTCGCACGAGCCGCGGATCCTCTTTCTCGACGAGCCGACCGCGGGCGTCGACGTCGAGCTGAGGCAGGACATGTGGAAGCTGGTGCGCTCGCTCCAGGCCTCCGGCGTGACCATCATTCTGACCACCCACTACATCGACGAGGCCGAAGAGATGGCCGAACGGATCGGGGTGATCAACAAAGGCGAGATCATCCTGGTGGAAGACAAGGCCGAGTTGATGCGCAAGCTCGGCACGAAACAGTTGACGCTGCAGCTCGAGACAACGCTGGAGCGCATCCCGCCCGGGCTCTCCGCCTACAAGCTGGCGCTGGCGGGCAATGGAAGCGAATTGATCTATACCTACGATGCGCGAGCCGATCGAGCCGGCATCGCGGCGCTGCTGAAGGACCTGACCGAGACGGGCATCCGGTTCAAGGATCTGCATACGACGCAAAGCTCGCTCGAGGACATCTTCGTCACCCTGGTGAGCGACAGAAAATGAGCGCCATGAACGTTTACGCGATACGCGCGATCTACAAATTCGAGATGTCGCGCACCAGACGCACGCTGATGCAAAGCATCATCGCGCCGGTGATTTCGACGGCCTTGTACTTCGTCGTCTTCGGCGCGGCGATCGGCGGGCGCATATCCGAAGTCGAGGGCGTCACCTACGGCGCCTTCATCGTCCCGGGGCTCGTCATGCTGTCGCTTCTGACGCAGAGCATCTCCAATGCGTCCTTCGGCATCTACTTTCCGAAGTTCACGGGGACCATCTACGAGCTCCTCTCGGCGCCGGTGTCCTATCTCGAGATCGTCGTGAGCTACGTGGGGGCGGCAGCGACCAAGTCGGTCGTCCTCGGCCTCATCATCCTCGCGACGGCTGCGCTGCTGGTGCCGCTGCGGGTCGAGCATCCCGTTTGGATGATGCTGTTCTTGGTGCTGACCTCGGTGACCTTCAGCCTCGTCGGCTTCATCATCGGCATCTGGGCGGACGGTTTCGAGAAGCTCCAGGC
>Ga0137415_10004854_pt1 | contig 13294 bp, 11 predicted proteins | sample CZODoug3_1_1_16f_FD_183082 | JGI IMG/M metagenome (GOLD analysis project Ga0137415, IMG submission 183082) | Vadose zone soil fungal communities from Angelo Coast Range Reserve, California, USA - CZODoug3_1_1_16fungal (Hybrid Assembly) | ecosystem: Environmental > Terrestrial > Soil > Vadose... | reverse complement strand
TCGGGGTGAAGAACAGGTCGCTCACGTTCTGGCGTCCGCCGATGGCCAGCACCGGGGAGGCGTCGGCGTAGTCGGGGATCAGCGCGCTGAGCGTGACGTCGGACGCGAACGCCGAGCCGGCCGGCATGTGCGCACCGGCCCACCGCGCGGCGGCGAGGCTCGACGCGTCGATCGAGCGCTGCTCGGCGCCGACCAGGTAAGGGCCCGGGACGCGTTCCCAATCCGGTCCGGACCCCAGGATCACCCCGCCGAGCATGAGCACCACCGTCACGCCAACGGTCGCGACGCGGTTCACCCGATCCAGGTGCGGCACTGCCCAGACGGCGACGACCAGTACGAGCGCGAAGAACACGAACGTCGACGCCCGGTCGGCAACGTTTGTGGCGACCGGCGAGACCCGCGCGAGCAGCAGCAGCGGATACAGGGCAGCCACCCCTACCGGCAACAGCAGGATCCGCGACCGGCCGAGGGTGCGCCCGCGTAGCGCCGACCAGCCGGCGAGCAGCACCAGCGCCACCCAGATCAGCATCGACCCGACCATGGCGACGCGCTCCCACGTCGGAGTCTGCGCGCCACTGGTGTCGACGAACATCTTCTTCGAGCTGGTCGAGCCGCTGAGCACCCCCCCGAGCTGGTGCTGCGCGTCGGAGAACAGCGGCAGCAGGTAGGTCGAGATGCGGCTGCCCACGACGGCCGTCCAGCCGCCGACCGCGACGGTGCTCGCGACGGCCGCCACCGACACGATGCGCGTGGCCCGGTGGTGCGTGCCCAGACGATGCCCGTCCAGACGATGCAGCAGGGCCCACGCCCACAGCACGGCGACGGTCAGCCAGCTGGTGAGGTGGTGGCTCAGGGTGACGCCGATGATCATCGCCAGCGAGCCGGCGAGCGGCCCGCGGGGCCACCGCGTCGACGAGTCGATGGCCCGCTGGACGAAGTAGATCAGCCCGAGCGTGAAGGTGATCGCGATCGTCTGGTACGCGAATTGCGCGTTGAAGAAGTAGAACTGCGAGCTGGCGCAGTAGAGCAGCACGGCCACCCCGGCGGCGCGCGCCGACCTGGTGAAGCGCTCGACCAGCAGGAACAGGGCGAGGACGAGCGCGGCGCGAGCGACCACGACGACGACGGCCTCGCAGGCGGTCACCGGCAAGCCGGTGAGCCAGCGCACGGTGGCGGTGATCAGTTCGAGCGCGGGGTAGTACGGGCTCACCGGCAGCATGCTGTTCGCCGCGAACACGCCGTCGCCGCCGAGCATCGAGCGCAGCGTCGCGACGTGCAGCGTCTCGTCGAACCGGGTGGCGAGCAGCGGGCTGGTGAGGAAGTAGGACAGGTACAGCAACAGGGCCAGGCTCAGCCCGACGCCGAGGCGCTGCGTGCGGCTGGCCGTTCGACCGATCAGTACCCAGGCGCAGGGCGCGACGATCAGTACGAGACCTGCGTAGAAATAGGCGATGGCATAAGGCCGTCCGGTCCATCCGATGGCGTAGCCGATCGTCTGAACGAGCAGCCCGGCGCCGGACACCGCCACCGCGAGCAGGGCGCGCGGATCGCCCGCCCGAGGCGCTGACCCCCGCGGCGCTGGCGGCGCTGACTTCTCGACTGTCGCGGTTGCCGTCATCGGCGCCCCGCCAACGCGTCCCGGTAGGCGCCGTCGAGCTCAGCGACGCACGATTGCCAGGTCGGTAAGACGTCGCGGTCCGCGACGATCGGATCGGCCAGCTGGGCGACGAGCGCCTCGGCGACGACCTCGTCCGACGCATCGGACGCAACGCCGCGGGCCCAGCCGGCGCGCGCGAGCTCGGTGAGCCCGGACGTCTCCAGGACAACCACCGGCCGGGCGAGCGCGAGCGCCTCCATCACCGCCACCGGGTGCGCCTCGTAGTCGCTGAGCAGCGCCATCACGCCGGCGCGGGCGAGTTCGCCCGACATGCCGGCGCGGTCACCCGGCGCGACAACGGCGATCTCGACCCGGTCGGCCAAACCCAGCTCGGCCGCGAGCGCACGCAGCTGCGGTTCGTAGGGTCCGGCGCCGAGGATGCGCAGCCGGGCGTCCGGGCGACTCTTGACGACGAAGGGCAATGCGGCGATGGCGCGGTGATGACCCTTGTACCGCTCCAGGCGTCCGACGCTGACGATCAGGTCGGGGTCGACGGTCACGGGCGCGGCCGGCTCCGGCAGCGTGCCGCCGTTACGGATCACCCGGATCGTGCCCGGCCCCCGGCCGAGGATGCGTTCGAAGCGATCGGCCTCGTAGTGCGACACCGCGACCAGGACGGCCGCCCGGCGCAACAGCGGGGCGAGTAGCCAGAACTGCGTCGCGCGCGCCCGGTTGCGCAACGGGCTGGACGACCCGCCGGTGTGGAACGTGAGCACGAACGGCTTGCGTCGCAGGATCGCGGCGGCCATCGCGAGCGGGGGCACGAGCGTGTGGATGCCCTGCACGTGCAGCAGTTCGTAGTCGTCACGCAGCAGGCCGGCGAACAGGCCCGGGCTGGCGTAGTAGTCGCGCCGGCGCGGGAAGGCCCGGTACCGGCGTACGGCGACGCCGTCGTTGTCGTCGTGGCGGGGCAGCCGCCCGGTGCGGTCAGTGGCGACAATCCGCACGTCGTAGCCGGCCCGGGCCACGCGCGGCGCCACCTCCTGGACGTGCGACTCGATGCCGCCCAGATCCGGGAAACACCTCGTGGTCGCCATGACGACCCGGCTACGCGTCGGCATGACGGGCCTCCTTGCGAACGGACTTGCGCACCGACTCATAGATGCCCGTCAGCCGGTCGGCGACACTCCCCAGCCGGAACGCCTGCACCTGTTCGGTGCCGCCCTCGACGAGCCGGCGCCGCAGCGCAGGCTCGGCGATGAGCCGGGCGAGGGCGGCGGCCAGCTGCGCCGGTTCAGCGGGCGCGACGACCAGCGCGGACTCGTCGGGCACGACCATGTCCGCGATGCCGCCCTGATGGGTCGTGACGAGTGGTGCGCGCAGTGCCATCGCCTCGAGGACCGTCGTCGGGCACGGGTCGGGCCACTCGCTGGGCAATACTGCAGCCAGGCTGTATTGAAAGCCTGAGACCACCCGGTCGTGGTCCCACGCGAGCTCGACCTGCACGCCGGCGGGCAGGCGCTCGGGCAGGTCGGGGGTGGGCCGTCCGACGAGGACGAGGGGCGGGCGCGCTCCCGCGTCCAGCCGCGTGTAGGCGTCGAGCAGGGTGAGCAGTCCCTTCTGCGCGCTCAGGTCGCCGGCGAAGAACAGGTAGGGCTCGGCCGGCAGCGCCGGGTCGCGCACACCGAGCGGGGTCGACGCCAGGGCGTCCGGCACGAAGTTCGGAACGACCTCGAAGTCGACGCCGGCCTCGGCCAGCCGGCTGGCCGACGCCACGGCGCGGCTCACCGGGGTGAACACGTCGACGAGCCGCTCGCGGGCCGGGATCCCGGCTCGCACCGCCGCCCAGATCACCCCGCCCCGCGCCGTCCCGTAATGCCCGCGCACACAGCCCAGGCAGCGGCGGGGTGTCGGCCCCGGGCACGGCTCGTCGTGGAGCATCGACCGTTTCGTCGCGCACACGTGGCTGTAGTCGTGCAGCGACAGCACGAGCGGGCGACGGTGGCGCCACTGCACGGGCAGGTAGGAGTTCACGATCCAGTTGTGGGCGTGGACGACGTCGGGGCGCACGTCGTCCACCAACCGGTGCAGCGCACGCGTCAGCACCGGGTCGGGCATCGGCATCGCCAACGGCCGGTCGGCGCTCGCGTAGAGGCCGGTCAGCCGCCGCCCGGCGCTGTCGAGCGAATGCACGGTGACACCGGCGTCGGGCTGCGGAGAGGGCGGTGAGGCGGAGTCCAGGCGCAGCGTGCCGACATGCGCGTCGTGACCGCGCCGGGCGAACTCGACGCTCAGGTTGCGGACGTGCCGCTCCTCGCCGCCGATCACCGGCGGGTAGAACTGGGCGAGCATCAAGATCCTCATGCGGCCACCCCCGGGGCGTTGGGCAGCTCGGTGCGCAGCGCAGGGGCGCGACGCGCCGCGAGGCGCCCCCGGACGAAGCCGGCGCCCGCTGCGGCGACACCGGTCAACACTGCCCCCGAGCGCGCCGCCCGGTGCAGCCCGCCGGGACGGAACGCGCCGCGCACGCCGTCCAAGGCCGCGGCGGGCACGACCCGACGCAGGTACTCGCGCTCGCTGTGCAACGCCGTACTGGCCGGCAGCAGCGCCTCGAGCTCGGCCTTGCCGCGGCCCTCGGCGTAGGAGCGGCGGAGGAAGAACCCGAACGTCGTGCGCTCGGCCGGCACGTGATGCGCGACGACGGCACCCGGCTCGTAGATCCAGACGCCGGATCGGGCCATGCGGATGCACAGATCGGTGTCCTCGGGCCGCGAGTGCTGGCCGAGCTTGCCGAATCCGACCCGGAAGCCGCCGCAGCCCACGAACCCGTCCCGCCGCACCGCCATGCTCTCGGCCCACACGTTGCGCACCACGCTCGGCTGCTCCGGCATGCCTCGGTAGCTGGCACCGACCACCCAATCGAACTCGGGCGGGAACCACGCCGGGCGTCGCACGTCCCAGTCCGGTTCAACGGCGCCGCCGGTGCCGACCACCCGGGGGTTGGCGAACGGCGTGACGAGCCGAGCCAGCCAATCCGGTCGGGCCTGGGCGTCGTCGTCGAGGAACGCGACCAGCGCAGTGGATGCGTGCAGTGCCCCGGTGTTGCGCGCTCCGGAGGCCCCGCGCGTGCTCGCGTTGGCGAGCACCGTGACCTCTGGCCGGGCGCGGGCGATGCGGGCCTGCAGCGCGTCGTTGTGGTCGACGACCACGACGACCTCGGCCGGCCGCAAGCTCTGCCCCAGGGCCGAGTCGACCGCCCGGACCAGCCGGCCCCATCGTCGTTCGGTGTAGCAGGCAATGACGACCGTGGCCCTCACGCGCGCTCCTCGATCACGTCGTAGCGGCGCGAAACCGTGAGATCGTGGGCCTCCTTGTCAGTCACCCGGCCCGCGGCTGACAACCGGCGCGCGCGGCGCCGCTCGGCCCGGATCGTGTGCAGGACGCGCAGCCCGTCGCGCACCGCGTGCAGGTTGCTCACGCCGTGGATGCGCGCCCGCTCCACGCTCGGCACCTCGGCGATGCGCAGGCGCGCGGCAGCGACCCGGCAGTTGATCACCGTCTCGATCTCGAACCCGTCGCCCCAGAGCATCGAGCCGCCGCGGGGCGGCCGTGTGCTCACGTCCGGCAGCTCGAGCACCGGGCGAATGTCGGCCCAGAAGGCGTTGTAGCCGTAGCAGAGATCGGAGAACCGCTGCCGGAAGAGCTGGTTCGTCGTCCAGCTCAGGAACCAGTTGCCGGCGCGCCGGATCGGCGTGATGTCGGCGCTGCCGCCGCCGGTGCAGAAGCGGCTGCCCTTGGCGAAGTCGGCGCCCACGCGCAGCGCTTCGAGGTAGGCCGGGATCTCGGCCGGGTCGGCCGAACCGTCGGCGTCGAACATGACGACGATGTCGCCGGTCGCGGCCGCGAACCCGCAGGCGAGGGCGTTGCCCTTGCCGGTACGCGTCTGCGAGACGATGCGGATCGTCGGCAGCATCCGCCGGGCGACGTCCACGGTGCCGTCCACCGATTCGCCGTCCACGAGGATCACCTCGTGTACCGACGGCAGCTCCGGAAGGATCACCTCCAGGTTGCGGGCCTCGTTGCGAGCTGGAATGACGATGCTGAGCCGTGGATCGGCTGGGCGATGGTGTCTGGCCCGAGCTAGCGAATGCGCATAGGACGATACGTACACTGGTGCTCCCCGTGGCCGGGTGCCGGCGCACCTAGCCTGTGTTGACTCCCCGTTTGCCAACAGCCCGCACTCGCGAGTGCGGACGGAGCTAGTGAAGGCGGCGCGCGTTACGTGCAGGTGTCCGAATCGTGTATTGCGTCCGATCTGCCGCGTCGCCCGACGAATAGGGCAATCGCGTCTCGACCGGACGTCGAAGTCGATCTACCATGACCGGAAATTCGGCCTCGGATGCGCTGTGCGTCTGCGGACACGCACGCACTGCGCATGATCATTACCGCAGCGGGACCGAGTGTTCGCTCTGTCCACCGGGCGACTGCAGTCGGTATCGCTCGGTGCGCTGGTGGCGAAGGCGCAACCGTCGGCGGTGACGCTTGTCACGACGGGGCGCGGGTCACGTCAGGACGGCTCCCACCTCATCGGCCACCCGCAGTGCGAGCGCGATCAAGGTGAACGTCGGATTCGCGTAGCCACCGGTAGCGAATACCGAACTGCCGGCCACGTACAGGTTGCCGACGGAGTGGACGCGGCAGTTGCGGTCGACGACGCCTGAGGCCGGGTCGGCCGACATTCGGGTCGTGCCCATGTGGTGCGGCCCGCCGGTGATGAACTCGTGCCAACCCGGTTCGGGCATGATCACCCGTCCGATGCCGTTGCGGCGAACCGCCGAATCGAGGCGCGCGAGCCAGGCCTCGATGTTGGTCCTCTCGGCCGACTCGACCCGCCAGTCCAGACGCGCCTCGGGGACGCCGAGGGCATCGACACGGTCGCCGAGCGTCACCCGGCTGGACGGATTCGGCGGCTGCTCGCTGCGGAAGTACAGCGCCCGCAGGCCAGCGGGATACGGGCCCGCTGCTTGCGCGCGGGCCGAACGGGCGGCGCGTCGGGGCACCGTCCCTCGAGTGAAGTACCACGCGTGGCGCGCGACGCCCTTCATCCCCTCGCCGAAGGCAACCGCTCCGCCATTGGCCTGGCGCAACCGGCGATAGGCGCGTTCGGGCCACACGGTCAGCTGCGGCGGCGCGGTCAGAAACGGCTGGCCGTAGGGAAACGTCGGCGGCTCGACGGCGATCGAGCACCCGAGCAGGCCCTCGCGTCGCTGCGCCTCGGCGGTCGGAGTGATGACCCCCCGCACCCGCGCGGCGCCGTAGCTCGCCTCGCGGTAGAAATCGCGGGTCGTGGCCGGGCTCGCCGGCACGAGGTGGCCGGCCAGGACGTGCAGATGCTCCATGAAATTGCGCCCGACCTGGTCGCGCTCGTTACCGAGACCGCTGGGGCGGTCGTGCCGGGAAGCGAGCAGCAATCGGGCGTTCTCGATCGCCCCGGCCGCCAGCACGACGGCCCGGCCTCGTACGGACAGTTCGTTGCCGCGCAGCGTCCGTGCCCGCAGCGACCCGACGCGATCAGTGCCCGGGTCGAGGCGCAGTTCGGTGACGTTGGCGTGCAAAACGACCGTCACGTCGGCGGCCTCGCGCAGCCGGTCGCGGTAGGCGCCGCCGAAGTCGCGTTGGGGGCTGATCTGGAAGATCGCGTTCTCGAAGTCGCCGCCCTCGATCGGCAGTCCCTGGGGCAGCCGCTCGCGCCACGATGCGAAACCGAAGTCATCGGTCGTAAGTCCGAGCAGCTCGGCGGCGTCCTTGTTGTACCGATCGAGGTCAGCGGCGCTGACCGGCCAACCGCTCCACGGCAGTTGCGGGTGGTGCTCGAAGTCGATCGGCTCGAGCGGGCGACACCAGCCGCCCCAGCGGTTTCCGCTTCCCCCGAAGACGCGGAACCGGCTGGTGTGCAACGGGTAGTGGGGATGCCCGGTGATCTCGCCGCGGTAGAGCCGCTGAGCCCGTACGGTCTGTTCGAGGCCGCCGCCTTCGAGCAGGCAGATCCGCAGGCCCGACCCGCGCAGCCGTTCGACGATGCCCAGTCCGGCCGGGCCGGCGCCGATCACCGCGAGGTCGCACTGCAGCTGCGCCCCGTCGGGCAAGCTGCGCGCGTCGATCAGCATGTGGATCCCCGTTTCGCGGCCGCGGCGACACGGCGCGAGGCTCACCCTAGATGCGCGGGCCGGTGCGCCCGGCCGTCCTGTGACATGCAGCACGCACCCGGCCAAGATCCATGCCCGGTCGTCAGCGGCGGTACACGTCGCGACGATGTCCGACGCGAACGACGTGCACCACCAGACGATCGTCGAAAACCTCGTAAACGATTCGGTAGTCGCCGACGCGAACGCGGTAGACGTTCTTCTCGCCGGCCATAGCGACGCAGCCGGATGGACGCGGATTGCTGGCGAGCAGTTCGACCGCGGCCCGGACTCGTTGTTGCTCGCGCCGAGGCATCGCCCTGAGCGTCTTGACGGCGCGCCGAGCGACCTCGACGCGGTAAGCCGCCGTCACGTCAGACCGAGCTCGGCCTTGACCTCGTCCCACGGCACGTAGTCGTCGTCCTCCCGGGCGGCGTGCAGATCGGCGCGGTCGAGCGCCTCCTCAGCGTCCTCGACGATGCGGTCGAAGGCATCCGCGTCGACGATGACCGCAACTCTCCGTCCGCGTCGCGTGACGTACACGGGCTCACCCGACCGGCGCGCGCTATCGATCAGCTCGGCGAGGTGCTCGCGCGCCTCGCTTGCCGCGACCTCGGTCATGTACGAATCGTACATGCCGTCGAGCAGGGTGGGGTGGGCGGCTACTCCGGGTCGGGGAGGCGCAGCGCGAGCAGGCCGACCACGACGGCGATCGCCGCCTGGATGCCGATCACGACGGTGAACGCGTGCCGCATCCCACCGCTGCCGTCGGCCAGGCTGACGAACAGCGTCCCCAGCGATGCGACGCCCAGGGCCAGTGAGCCCTGCTGCATCGTGACGAGTACGCCACTGCCGATCCCGGCCAGGCGTCCCGGCACATCGGCCAGGATGATCCGGAAGAAGCCGACCAGCGCGAACGCCTGACCGATGCCGGCGACGGCCAGTGGCGCCGCCATGGCCAGGGTGCTCACGTGCGGCCATTCGCCGTGCATCACGTCGATCAGCCAGACGAGTCCGATCGCCTGCAGGCCGAGTCCGGCCACCACGACCAGGCGGCCGTGCCGGGCGATCAGCCGCGGTGCGACCAGCGTGCCGGCGAAGAACGCCACCGCCATCGGCGAGATCGCGATGCCGGATTCCAGCGCGCTCTCGTGCAATCCGTTCTGGACGGTCAGCGCGAACACGAACATGAACGCGCCGAATCCCATGAAGAACGGGATCGCGATGGTGAGGCCCCGTCGCATCGAGCGCAGGCTCACCAGCGACGGCGGCACGAGCGGCGTGCGCCCAGAACGCTCGGTACGTCGCTCGACGATCACCATGGCCGTCGCGGCCGCGGCCGCGACCGCGAGGAGCGCCCAGATCCACACCGGCCAGTGCAGCACCCGGCCCTCGGTCAGCGGCACGAGCAGGCCCACGATCGCGATGGCGAGCAGCGCCGTACCGGGCAGGTCGACCGACGCGGGGCTGGGCGAACGCGTGGCCGGCACGAACCGGCGGGTGAGCAGCAGCACCGCCACACCGATCGGCACGTTGACCAGGAAGATCGGCCGCCAGGACAGTCCGGCGATGTCGGCGTGCACCAGCGCGCCGCCCAGCAGCTGGCCGAGCGAGGCGGCGATGCCACCCATGGACGCGTAGAGGCCGATCGCGCGGGCGCGCTTGGGGCCGTCGAGGGTCGACTGGAAGGTCGCGAGCACCTGCGGCTGGCTCATCGCGGCGGACAGGCCCTGGGCGATGCGGGCCACGATCAGGACCTGGACGTTCGGGGCGATGCCGCACAGCAGCGAGGAGATGGTGAAGCCGGTGATGCCGACGACGAACATCCGGTCGCGCCCGAACGCGTCGCCGAGGCGGCCGCCGACCACGAGCATCACCGCGTAGGCGGTGCCGTATCCGGCGACGACGAGTTCGAGCATCGGCGCGGACGCGTGCAGCGTGGTGTTCATCGTCGGCAGGGCCACGTTGACGATGAAGAAGTCGAGCACCGGCAGGAACCCGCCGCACAGCAGGATCAGCAATCCGATCGGACTGAGCCCGGAGGTGGGCTTGGCATCGGTCGGCGAGGCGAGCACGGTGATGTCGTCGACAAGCACTTCGGCTTCGTGAGCCCGGTCCAGTTGCGCGGTCATGGACGTAACCATGCCCCGACATCTAACCTGGTACCAGAAGTCTGGTTATCCAGGTATAAATGCTAACTGGCCACCACGCTGTCGGAAGGGCCACGCTAAGGAGGTGACGCTCATGGCTATACCGCAGAAGATCACGACCGATCCGGACGAGCTGCGCCGCCGGGAGCTCTCGGCGTTCCTGCGCAGCCGCCGCGAGCGGCTCACCCCGCTGCAGGCGGGACTGCCGGCGGTGGGGCGGCGGCGCACGCCCGGACTGCGGCGCGAGGAGGTCGCGCAGCTCGCCGGGGTCGGCGTCACCTGGTACACGTGGCTCGAGCAGGGCCGCGACATCAAGGTCAGCACCCAGGTGCTCGAGGCGATCGCGCGAACGTTGATGCTCGACCGCGACGAACGCACCCACCTGTACACATTGGCCGGGTCGAGCGAGCAGGGGTCCGGAAGCGACTGCGCCGAGCTCACGCCGGCGGTGCGCACCATGCTCGAGAAGGTGATGCCGTTCCCGGCGTGCGTCCAGGACGGCAAGTACGACCTGCTGGCCTGGAACGGTGCCTACTCCCGGATGATCAGCAACATCGACGCGCTGGCCCCCGAGGACCGCAACTGCATGTGGCTGCTCTTCAGCGACCCGGCCTGGCGCCGGTGCATCGTCGACTGGGACGAGGGCGCTCGCCGGATGGTGGCGCAGTTCCGCGCGCAGATGGCCGACCACATGGGCGAGCCCGCGTGGAAAGCGCACCTGCGACGCCTGCGGGCCGCGTCCCCGGAATTCGTCGAGCTGTGGGAGCGCCACGAGGTGAGCGCGGTCGTCACCAAGGGCAAGAAGATCCGCAATCCGTATGTGGGCCAGCTCCGCTTCGACGCGGTCAGCACCTGGCTCAATCCGCGACCGGGCGTCCGCCTGCTCGTCTACACGCCGTCTGACGCCGAGACGGTCCGGCGCATGGAGAAGCTCGTCGAGATGTTCGAGGTAGAGGTGGCGTGAGCACGCTGACGAAGTTCACCCACTCGTGTGTGCGCCTGGACGACGGTGACCGGTCGCTGATCATCGACCCCGGCGCTTTCTCCGAGACGGATGTCACCCGAATCGGCGCCGAACATGGCGTCGAGTACACGCACGCCGACACACAGTCAACCTTCGCCGTCTGACGTATCAGCGGCGCCACGGGCGCCCTCTTAGCCGGCATGACGGGGACTATTTCTGTGCCGGTGGGGGTGGCTCGCATGCTGACGGTGACCGCCATGACGACGACGTCGCGGACCGACGTCACGATGATGTATCTGATCCACGACGCGATCCGTCGAGATCTCGACCGGCTCGAGGACGGCCTGCACCAGCTCGCGTCCATGCACGCCGGCCCACGGCGCCGCGCGCTCGTCGCCGCGCTGGAGCGGACCTGGGCCGACCTGGACCACTACCTGCATCACCACCACGTGACCGAGGACGAGCACCTGTGGCCGTTGCTGCGCCGCGCGTGCCCGCTCACCAGCGAGCTGCTCGACGACCTGCAGGGCGAGCACGCAGCTGTCGAGACCCTGGTGCGCGACTGCCGTTCGGCGATGGCTCGTGCCCTCACGTCCTATCCGACGTTCGAGGACGCGACGCGGGCCGCCGATGTGATGGGCGCGCTGCGCGACGAGCTACGCGCGCACCTGTCGCACGAAGAGCAAGCCGCGTTGCCCTACGTCGTCGACCACCTGAGTGCGCAATGGCCGGCGTTCGAGGCACAGCAGCGCAAGGACTCCGGACTCTCCGGCTTGACGCGGTTGCTGCCCTGGCTGCTGGACGACGCCGATGTGGTGCGGGCCGACTGGATGCGCGATCAGCTCTCGGCTGCGGTGTTCGCCGTGGTGAGCGTCGTCTTCCTGCGGCGTCGGCAGCGCACACTCGGCCCCCTGCGCGAGGTGTGATACTGCCCGGGTGAGGGACGCCCGCTCGCTGCTTGCCGCCCATCCGGTCGTGGACGGCCACAACGATCTGCCGTTCGCGCTGCGCGAGCTGGTTAGCTACGACCTTTCGCGCTACGACGTCGGGATGCGCCAGACGCGCACCCACACCGATCTGGTGCGGCTGGTCGAGGGTGGTGTCGGTGGGCAGTTCTGGTCGGTCTACGTCCCCGGTACGTGGACGGGTGAACGTGCGGTCGTCGGCACCCTCGAACAGATCGACTTCGTGCATCGTCTGGTGGCGGCCTACCCGCAGAAGCTGGCTCTCGCGCTGACCGCCGCGGACGTCGAAAGGGCTTATGCGGGCGGCCGGATCGCATCGCTGCTGGGCGCCGAGGGCGGCCACTCGATCGCGTCGTCGCTAGGCGTGCTGCGCATGCTGCACCAGCTTGGTGTGCGGTACCTGACGCTCACCCACAACAACAACGTGCCGTGGGCCGACGCCGCCACCGACGTTCCGCGCTTGGGTGGACTGTCGCCGTTCGGGCGCGACGTCGTCCGCGAGATGAACCGCATCGGCATGCTCGTCGACCTGTCGCATACCGCGCCGGGCACCATGCACGATGCCCTGGAGACGACCTCCGCACCGGTCATCTTCAGCCACTCCGGCGCGCGGGGGCTGGTCGATCACGTGCGCAACGTCCCGGACGAGGTACTCACGGCACTCGCGACCAACGGCGGCGTGTGCATGGTGGCGTTCGTGCCGCCGTTCGTGTCCTCGGCGTACCGCGAGTGGGATCGCGCCGTGCTCGACGACATGGCCAACCGGGGCGAGGACGCGCGCGACTGGTCCGCGCACATGGCCGCGGCGGCCCGCTGGTCGGTCCACCACCCGTCCCCGAGCGTCACCGTCTCCGACGTGGCCGATCACGTCGAGCACGTCCGTGAGGTGGCCGGCGTGGAGCACGTCGGGCTCGGCGGCGACTTCGACGGTTACGCAACGATGCCGTCCGGGCTGGAGGACGTCTCGTGCTACCCCGCGCTGATCACCGAACTGATGGACCGGGGCTGGTCGGAGGGCGAACTCGCCGCGTTGACCCGAGGCAACATCCTCCGGGTGCTGCGCGATGCCGGCCTGTCCTAGTCCCTCCTCACGCGAGCGCGAGCGGTGCGCCGGTCTCCAGCATCGTCTTGAGGCTGGCGATGATCGACGGCCAGCCTTCGGAGATCCCGGGTAGCACGATGCTTCCGGGCTCGAAGTCGTCGTGGGTCACGGTGAGCTTGACGAGCTCGTCGAGCGGCTCGATGTCGAACGTGATCGTCGAGCGGCGTTCGGCCGACGCCTTGGCCAGGTACTCGGCGTCGCCGCCGTAGGCCGCGGAGAACTCGGGCGTGATGGTGTGCCAGGTGTAGCGCAGCCGCCGCGGTGGATCGGACACGAGCACGACCTGTGCGTCGTCAGCGATCGTGACCTTCTCCAGTTCCCACGTGATGGTGGA
>Ga0137415_10004853_pt1 | contig 13295 bp, 12 predicted proteins | sample CZODoug3_1_1_16f_FD_183082 | JGI IMG/M metagenome (GOLD analysis project Ga0137415, IMG submission 183082) | Vadose zone soil fungal communities from Angelo Coast Range Reserve, California, USA - CZODoug3_1_1_16fungal (Hybrid Assembly) | ecosystem: Environmental > Terrestrial > Soil > Vadose... | reverse complement strand
GAAATCAGATGATGAATTTTCCGTTGTAGCCGACAGCTTCTCGTCCCATCTGGCGGAATACGCCGTACAGGATGTGCATCGTCGCCGCTCCGTGAAGCGGAAACGATGTTATCCGAGCCGGACGGGGGCTCGTCAGCGGCGGACACTACACCGGAGAAACTCATGATTGTCGAAATGCGCACCTATACCCTGCAGCCCGGGACGGTTGCCCAGTTCGAGGAGCGGTTCGGCGCGGCATTGGCGGTGCGCGCCAAGCTGTCTCCACTCGCCGCCTTCTGGCACACCGAGGTCGGCCCGCTGAACCGGGTCATCCATGTCTGGCCCTACAAGGATTTCGAGGAGCGCACTCGCGTCCGCGCCGAGTCGCAAAAGCTGCAAGGCTGGCCGCCCAACACCCGCGAATTCGTCGTCGAGCAGCAGAGCGAAGTCTTTCTGCCGGCGCCGTTTTCGCCGAAGCTCGAACCGCGCCAGCTCGGCGGTCTCTACGAGATCCGCCTCTATACCCTGAGGCCGGGCGGTATCCCCGGCGTCATCGATCGCTGGAGCACAGCGATCGCCGACCGCGTGAAGCTCTCGCCGTTGGCCTTCGCTGGGCACTCGGAATTCGGCGGCCTCAACCGTTGGTGCCACATCTGGGCGTACAAGGACGCGGCCGAGCGCTTCGCGGTCCGAGAAAAGGCCCGCAAGGAAGGCATCTGGCCGCCGAAGGGTGGGCAGCCGGGCCAAACCCTCGTGCAGGAGAACATGCTGGTGGTTCCCGCCGCCTTCTCGCCGCTGCACTAAAGCGGTAGCCCCTGCTGCGGGGCTCATCCCAGCAGTTTTATGCGACAGCGCCGCTCGGCAATTTCCGGGCGGCGCTGCGCTGCTGGGGACAGCAGGGGGTCTTGTGGGACAGCCCGAACGCGGGACCCGTCATGGCCTCGGGCGCTGGTGCGCTGCAGCTGCGGCTCGGGGGCGGAGCGTTCTACCACGGACACTGGCGTGTACGGCCCGAGCTGGGGGAGGGAACAGAGCCGCAAGCCACCGACATCGCGCGTGCGTTGCGACTCGTGCAGCGCGCGCTCCTGATCTGGGTGGGTGTCGCGGCACTGGCAGCGCTGCTGGACTGGCGCCTGGGAGCCGCCGGATGAGCGCGCAGACGCTGATGGTTCAGGGGACCACGTCCGATGCGGGCAAGAGCACGCTGGTCGCGGGACTGTGCCGCGTGATGCACCGTCGGGGTGTGCGCGTGGCACCGTTCAAGCCGCAGAACATGTCCCTGAACAGTGCGGTCGGCGCCGACGGCGGGGAGATGGGTCGCGCCCAGGCGCTGCAGGCGCAAGCCGCCGGTATCGAACCCACGAGCGACATGAACCCGGTGCTGCTGAAGCCCAACAGCGACACCGGCGCGCAGGTCATCGTTCATGGGCGCGCCGTGGGCGAGCTTGGCGCCGCCGCGTATCACGACTACAAGCGTATCGCCCGGGAAGCGGTGCTCGCCTCCTACGAGCGCCTGGCCGCTGCCTACGAGCTCATGCTCGTCGAGGGCGCAGGCTCGCCCGCGGAGATCAACCTGCGCGCCGGTGATATTGCCAACATGGGGTTCGCGGAGGCGATCGACTGCCCGGTGGTGCTGATCGCGGACATCGACCGCGGCGGCGTGTTCGCGCATCTGGTTGGCACCCTGGCGTTGCTGAGCGAGTCCGAGCGCGCACGCGTGACGGGCTTCGTGATCAACCGCTTCCGCGGCGACATGGCGCTGCTGCGACCGGGCCTCGAGTGGCTCGAGGCGCACACCGGCAAGCCGGTGTTCGGTGTGCTCCCCTTTCTGCCGGGCCTGCATCTGGATGCCGAGGACGCCATCAGTGCGCTGCCCAGGGCGACGCCGGCCGCATCGGCCCTGCGGGTGCTCGTGCCGGTGCTGCCGCGCATCGCCAACCACACCGACTTCGATCCGCTGCGCCTGCACCCGCAGATCGACTTTCATTACGCGCAGGATGCCCGGGAGCTCGGCGGTGCCGACGTCGTGATTCTCCCGGGCTCCAAGTCGGTGTGTGCCGATCTTGCCTGGCTGCGTGAACGCGGCTGGCCGAAGTACCTCGAGCACCATTTGCGCTATGGCGGCAAGGTGATCGGTATCTGCGGCGGCTTTCAGATGCTCGGCGAGCGGATCGCCGACCCCGAAGGATTCGAGGGCCCGCCGGGTGAGAGCGCGGGTCTGGGCTGGCTGAAGCTCCACACCGTACTGCATGAGGACAAGCAACTGCGCAACGTGAGTGGACGCCTCACGCTCGATGGGGCACGCCTGCGCGGCTACGAGATCCACATGGGTCACAGCACGGGAGTGGCGCTCGAGCGCCCGGCGCTGCTGCTGGATGAGGGTCGCGCCGATGGCGCGCTGTCCGCCGACGGGCAGATTCTCGGCACCTATGTGCATGGGCTGTTCGAGGAGCCCTCGGCCTGCGCGGCACTGCTGCGATGGGCGGGCCTCGCCCTGCCGTCGGCGGTGGATCATGCGCGGCGGCGCGAAGAGATGCTCGATCGCCTCGCCGATGCGGTGGAGAGCTCACTGGATCTCTCGCAGCTGTTGCCGACCGTGCGGCCCACGGCCCATCACGCTGGGGTGAGTCGCGCGCGAGGGCGTTCATGAAGGAGCTGATCCTGGGAGGGGTGCGCTCGGGCAAGAGCCGGCTCGCCGAGCAACGGGCGCGCGACAGCGGCCTGCAGGTGGTCTACATCGCCACGGCGATCGCAGCGCTCGACACGGAGCTCGATGAACGCATCCGGCGGCATCGCGCGCGCCGTCCCGCCACCTGGACCGTCGTGGAGGAACCGCTGGCACTGGGCGGTGCGCTGCGCGCCCACGCTTCGGTGCGGCGTTGCCTGGTCGTGGAATGCCTGACGCTGTGGCTCACGAATCTGCTTTGCACCGCGGCCGAGCGCTTCGAGCGCGAACGCCTGAGCTTGCTGGACACGCTGCCGGCACTTGCGGGCGAGATCATTCTGGTCAGCAACGAGACCGGCCTCGGCGTCATACCGCTGGGAGCCCTGTCCCGCCGCTTTGTCGATGCGAGCGGTGAGTTACATCAAAGCCTGGCGGCGATATGCGATCGCGTGACGCTCGCCGTGGCCGGACTCCCATTCCCGGTGAAGGGCACGCACACATGAGCTCAAACCCGAACTGGTTGGACGAGGAACCCAAGCGACTCGACGAGGAGGCGACCGCCGCAGCGCGCGCCCGCCAGGCCCAGCTCACCAAGCCCCCCGGGGCACTCGGAGAGCTCGAGACGCTCGCCATCACGCTGGCTGGCTGGCAGGGACGCGTGCCCAGCATCGAGCGGGTGCACATCAGTGTGTTCGCGGCCGACCACGGCGTCGCCGACGAGGGCGTCTCCGCGTTTCCAGCGGCGGTCACGGCGCAGATGATCAAGAACTTCGTGCGCGGCGGGGCGGCCATCAACGTGCTCGCGCGCGTGCTCGACGCGACTCTCGAGGTGATCAACCTCGGCACGATCGGTCAGGCCGTGACCGCCGGTGCCCACGACGTGGCCCTCGGGCCGGGCAGCGCGAACTTCGTGAACGGTCCGGCGATGACCGACGCGCAGCTCGCGGGCGCCCTCGAGGCCGGGCGTCAGAGTGTGGAGCGCGCGCTCGGCTGCGGGGCGCAACTCTACATCGGCGGTGACATGGGTATCGGCAACACCACCGCCGCGGCCGCGCTGGGCTGTGCGCTGCTGTCGGTGAAGCCCGAGGCGCTCGCAGGTCCCGGGACCGGCCTTGACGAGCGCGGCGTCGCGCACAAGGCCGCCGTGATGCGCCGCGCGCTGGAAAAACACTCCGGGCACTTGAGGACGGCGCGCGATGCGCTGCGACGCGTCGGGGGTTTTGAAATCGCGGCGCTGGTGGGGGCGTATGTGCGCTGCGCGCAGCTGGGCCTGCCGGCCCTCATCGACGGCTTCATCTGCGGCGCCGCGGCGCTGGCCGCGAGCCGGCTGTGCCCCGGCGCGCAGGCCTGGTGGCTGTTCGCGCATCGCTCCAAGGAGCCGGGGCACGCCGCGATCCTCACCGCACTGGAGGCCCGGCCACTGCTCGATCTCGGCATGCGCCTCGGAGAGGGGAGCGGCGCTGCGGTGGCCGTACCGTTGCTGCGACTGGCCTGCGAGCTGCACGCCGGCATGGCCACCTTCACCGAAGCCGGTGTCTCGGGGAAGCTTTAGAAAATGCGAGTGCACCTGTTGCGTCACGGTGAGACCGAGGGCGGTGCGCGCTACTGGGGCGGGACTGATGTTGCGCTCAGCTGGACGGGTTGGCGTCAGATGCGCGCTGCGGTCGCCGGACACTCCTGGGATCTCATCGTCAGCTCCCCGCTGCGACGCTGCGCGGCCTTTGCAGAAGATCTGGCGCGGGAACTCGGGGTGCGCTGCGACTACGACGCGGACCTGCGCGAAATGAGCTTCGGCGAGTGGGAGGGGCATTCAGCGGCCGAACTCATGCAAACGGATGCAGAGCGCCTGGGCCTCTTCTGGGCCGACCCCAGCGCGCACACGCCGCCGGGCGGTGAGTCGCTCGCGCAGCTGCACGCGCGTGTCATGGCCGCGTGGCAACGCATCGTGACCGCTGAGGGAGGCGAGCGCGTGCTGATCGTGACGCATAGCGGTCCGATCCGGCTGTTACGGGCAGCGCAATCAGGCACGGCACTGTCGGCGCTTTTGAGCATTGATGTGCCTCACGGCGCCCTGATCGGCATCGAATGCCTGGCGGAGAACGGCTGACGTGCTGCTGCGCCCGATGCTCATCGCGGTGCAATTCCTGACCTGCTTCCCCATTCGCCTGGCGGCGCCCCCGGTCGGGCGTGAGGTCGGCCTCTCGCTCCTCTGGTATCCGGCGGTTGGCCTCCTGCTCGGGCTGCTTTTGTGGGTGGCAGCCATGCTTCTCAGTCCGCTGGCCACGCCGCTGGCAGCGGCCCTGGTGTTGGCCGCCTGGGTGTCGTGTACCGGAGCCTTACACCTGGACGGTCTCGCCGACACCGCGGATGGCTGGGTTGGCGGCCACGGCAATCGTGAGCGGACGCTTGCGATCATGGAGGATCCTTGCTCGGGCCCGGTTGCGGTCGCCGCGGTCGTGTGCCTGCTGCTGGTGAAGTTCGCTGCACTGTCAGCGCTGCGCGAGGCGCGGGGCGCTGCTTCCTGGAGCGATGTGCACTTTGCCTGCGGCTGCATCCTGCCGCCGCTACTGGCGCGTGCCGCTGTGCCGCTCCTGTTCGCGCACACTCCTTATGTACGCGCCGAGGGAATTGCAGTCGATCTTGCGCAGTATCAGTCACGCGTCGGCGGGCGGCTGGCCGCTGCACTCACGGCACTGGCTGTCATGGTTGTCTGCGGCCGTTACGGCCTTATTGCTAGTGCTGCTGCTGCGGTCGTTTATCTCATCATGCGTCGAGCCTTTGTTCGCCGTCTGGGCGGGGTGACCGGTGATTGCGCGGGGGCCATGATCGAAGTCAGCGAGGCGTTGAGTCTGGTCACGCTGGCTTCGAGTTGATGCCGCTGCAGTCACCGCCTCTAAAGCGATGCTCGCTCGCCTTTTGATATGCGGGGCTCGTATACCAGGCTCGCGCGGCGGCGGGCGTCGGGAACTCGAGGAGGGCGACCCCCTCTGCCCCCGGACCCTCAACGACTTCGAACGGACGGCCGAAGGGGGCGAGCCACTTGATCTCGTGAGCAGTTCTCACCTGTCAATCCCAATGGCCTTTTACTTGCGCGGGTCCACGCGAGGATCACCTTGAGACGGAAGCATCGCAATTACTTCGCCGGAGTCCTCCCCGCCGCAGCGAGAATCAGATCCGAGACCTCCTTCGGGTGAGAAACCAAGGAAAGGTGGCCTGCATCCAACTCCACCTGGGTCGCGTTCATACGCTTGGCGAGAAAGCGCTCGAGGTCGGGAGAGATGGTCTCGTCCTGCTTGGAGACTGCGTACCAGGTCGGCTTGGTATGCCATGCGGCGGCGCTGGTGCGACCGCTGAAGATTGTCGCCGCAGTAGGCTCCTGCACGGCATACAGGACTTGGGCCTGGTCATGCGCGACACCGTTCGCAAAGTAATTCAGGAAGGCGTCCTCCTTGATCGTCGTAAATCCATCGTGCGTTTCGATGCCGGCCCGCACCGGCATTGTCGGGAACTTTGACGAGAGCGCCACGAAATCCTCTCCCGCATCGGGAGCGCGCGCTGCCACGTAGACCAACGCCGAGACTCTTGGATCATCGCCTACGTCGCTGATGACCGTACCGCCCCACGAGTGCGCGACCAGTACGGTAGGTCCGTTCTGCTGGGCGAGAATGCGGCGGGTCTCCGCGACGGAGTCGGCGAGCGAGGTCAGCGGGTTCTGCACCGCGGTCACGTGCAAGCCCGTTGCCTGGAGTCGCGCTATCACCGCGGCCCAGCTCGAGCCGTCGGCCCACGCTCCGTGTACGAGGACGACATTGCGCGCGATGACTGGGCTATGCGCGGCAGCTGCATCTGCGGGCTGGGGTGCCGACTGTGCCTGGCACAGTGTCGCTACGAGCAGGCTGGCGGCGCCAACGAATCTTGCTGAGGCTGTCATTGATCTGACTCCCTTGAGTTCGGTTGTCTGTGTATCCGTCGCGAGATATTCGCGCCACTGACCCGATAGAGCGTGCGCCCGGGTTGCTGATTGACTATTTCGAGCGCAGAGCGTCACATTTCACTTGCAATCGAGTGTCCCGGCGTTGAGCCGCACCCGGCCAGTGAGTGGGCGCCTCGACAGCGCATCGACGTGACGCTTTACACCGAAGCCGAAACCAAGTTCATCCAATTGTTCTCGGGCAGATCTCTGGTTAATGCGCGGGCGGCATTCGCTACGTCAGATCCGAAGCACCATCAGAGATCCCAAGAGCAGACGTATTTCACTGGCGGCTTCGGGTCAACACAGGCCCAATGCGTCAATGACGCTGGGAGCGGGTGATCACGGTGCCGGCTCATGCGAGCCCAACCGATGCCAAGCGGTCCCACCCCAGCGCGCCATTGGCATGGGTAACGTTCTGGGTAACTCAAAAAATCCCACCACGCCATTTCCGCCCGGCACTATAGTGTATTAGTGCGTCTGATTCGCCACTGATCACGCGCCCGCCTTCTTAGCGACTTCGATGCCGACTGGCAGTGTCTCCTTATCGATCTGGTTCGCATTCGTGCGCTTAGATGTCTTAGATGACCGCGAACATGGACTTCACCAACTTCGATCAACGCCAATACCCAACGGTTACGCCAAAGGTTGGCTATGCCGAGTGGGCGAACACCTATGAAGCCTCCGTGCCCGGTTTGCTGGACATAGGAATCCTCGAGCGAATCCACTCGATACGGTGGCCAGAGACGCGGCAGTGTCTCGATCTCGCGTGCGGTACCGGAAGAACTGGAAGTTGGCTCGCTGCGAAAGGTGTGTCGCAGATCGATGGGGTGGATTTCACACCGGAAATGCTTACGCAGGCTGGGATGAGGAAGGTCTATCGGCGCTTGCAAGAAGCCTCGGTCGAAAATACGGGACTTCCGGGTGCCGCGTACGATCTCCTCATCATGAGTCTGGCAAACGAACATCTCGCGCGGCTAGAACCCACCTATCTTGAAGCGTCGAGACTAAGTTCCGACAACGCGAAATTCGTTGTTGTCGGCATGCATCCGTTCATGTTCTAAACGGGGATGCCGACTCACTTCAACGATCAGCAGGGGCGTCCCAAAGCTATCGAGACGCATATTCGCTTGTTCAGTGATCATTTTGCTGCAGCAACTACGGGTGGCTGGCGTCTTCGTGAGGCGGTAGAAGGACTAATCGACGATCGATGGCTTGAGGTTAAACCCAAGTGGAAGCCCCTTCGCGGAACTCCTGTCAACTATGGATACGTCTGGGCGCGTGAGCTTTGAAGCTCCTGGCGGGTTTCTCCCTTTTTCGTTACGGCCATCGATCATCGAGTCCGGATGAGCAATGTTTGGGGCACGGGATGAGTCTCGTGTGCTACTTACTGAGTGGGCTCCGTAGTTCCCGCCAAAAGCTTCGGCGATTTGGCGAGTGCCGTTTTTGAGAAGTCGGCCAAGATCTTGGGATCGACGTTTGTGGCCTCCAGGTATTGCTGGATTGACTTTAGGGCGTCAGCGTTAAGGCCGAGCTTGGCTTCGACTTCGGCTCGTTCGAGGTAGATGGAAGGGTCCTTTCTGCCCTGGCGTGCGGCATCCAGCTTTGTCTGCAAGGCGTGCAGGCGCTGTGCCGCGCCGGCGAGGGTTGCGGCGGATTCCTCCGAAGGCACGTTGGCGGCGCTGGTAATCCGTTGAGCGGTACCCGGGGTAAGTCCCGCCAGCTGCAGACCTTGCCCGATTTGCTGCCAGGCGAGTTCCGGCTTGTCTGCGGCGAAATAGACGCGCGCGGCTTCATACCGTTCGACAGGATTGTCGCTCTTTTCCAGGCGGACGAGTGTTGTGGGTTGAGTTCTGAGTTCCTGCGCGAGCGTTGGCCTCTCGTTCAGTACCTGTGCGATGACTTCCCGCTTACGCACGAACCTCGGAGCAGCAATTGCCGCGATCGCGAGAACGAGCACCGAAGCAACCGCGAATTTGGTGGTCCACGAAGATCCTAGCGCGTGCTTTCGGTTCGGCTGCGCTCGCACGGCCGCCTTAGCGAAGTCCTCTGCCTGAACGTCGGACGGATGAACGGTCTCTAACAAACGTTGGCAATAGCCGCACCCGTCCACGTGCGACTGGAATTGGGCCTGAGCCTTCGGGCTGTCGTAGTACTCAGCGGCGAGCCCATAAGGGATGTGCTCGGTCCAATCCCCAGTTTCTTGTGCGAAATGGTCCATTTCCCGCACCAAATCTCCGGGCCTCACTCCCAGCTCTTTCTCCAGATCTGCCAAGGCCTTACGAGGGTCCTTAGCGATTTGCCTTAATGTGGCCATGCGCTTCTTGTTACAAAGAGGGGTCCACTAACGAGTAATACCGCTGCAGGGGGGAAATCTTTACACGCTCCCGAAAGATTCCCGCAAGGCCTTGCGAATTCGGTGGAGACGTACGCCTACGGCAGTGTAGGAGCTGCCGATTTTGCGCGCAATCTCTGCGACACTTAAGCCCTCCCGCACCCAGCGCATGAGCTCGCGGTCTTGCGGTTCGAGGCTCTGCAGCATCTTTTCCAGATCAAGTCCCGGCTCAACGGGCTGCTCGGGAGCTTCGATCGCTTCGATATCGGCGAGTTCGTCCAAAGGGATTTCGTGTGCGCGGGCGTTGTGGTCGATCGCGAGGTTCCTGCAGGTCTTGATGAGAAATGACACCGCGTGCCGATCGCCGGTGACGCGCTCGATGCCCCGATAGTCCAAAAAGCGCGCAAGGGCCTCCTGTGCCAGATCCCGAGCGGCTTCTACGTCTCCGTGACTGAGCCGAAATGCTGCGTAATAGAGCTTGGGATAGATCACCTTGTACCATTCAGCCCAACGACTCTGGCTCGTAGGATTCTCGCGGAGTTTTTGAGTGCGATCCGTCATCGCCACTCCGGTCGGTGCGCCGCGAGCTGCTCAATGGCCCAGTTCACCAAAATGAAGGGCGGTAAGTCGCGCCTCACACCGTAGGTCGCCAAGAGCAGCAAGAGGTCGTTCTCCGCCTGCTCGTGCAATTCGATGGGTCGGACCCTATCGCGAATTCGACGGCGGATAATCTTTCCGTATCGCTTGCGCATCTCATACAAGGCCGCCGCGCGATCCTCCTCAGAGCCGGCAGGATCGATCGCGGCGGCAGACAGGGATCTGAACGTGCGCGCAAATCCCTTGTGAAGATCAGTGACCAGGACCTGGTAGCGGATATCGCCTGTGTGCGGGGGGAGCTTTACGCTCTGGTGCGTTTGATCCAGTTGATGGGCCGGTGGATTCGTATAGGGGGCGAGCGCGAAATCCCTATCTGGCTTATCAACCGCTCGGTCTCGGGTTGCGGCAATGATGCGAATCGGGATCTTGCGATGGCGGGCACTTTCCGCATCCGGTTCATAAATGTGTGGGCGCACGGCCGCCATCAGATCTTCGACGAACGTGCCGCGCGAAAGGGCGAGCAGATGTTTGTACAGAGAGCTAATTCGCCGCAGGGGTCGTGCAATGAGAGTATTGGCGAGTCCCGCGAGCCAGGAACCGGTAAGCGGCGGGGCGAAGAGACTGATCCAGGTTACTGCTCGGCAGGGTGCTGACTGCGCGAGCCCGCGAGTCATACGATCGACGAGGGCTTTGAGGATGATGAGGCCGCCCATGCTGTGGCCGACCAGGACGATGTCACTGCCCGGCTCGATCATGGTCTCGAGCGCCGTGGCGAGGTGCCCTCCTTCGAGGTGCAGCTCGTGGTTACGCGCGAACAAGCCGGTGCGGTAGCCCCAGAGCAGGATGTCGAGCTCGGGCAGATCCTCGTCCTCGGACAGAAGCTTGGGGAACTTGCCCCACGCGGTGATGTAGTTGCCGAGGATCCCGTGCACGAAGACGACCGTGTCGACGTGCTTCGGCGGCCAGGCGTACCACTTCATGCGCCTGCCGGGTTGCTGGGGCGCACCAAGGTTGGAGCGATCGCGTTTGGTCCATCCAAACATCAACACTAGTGTAGGGCAGCGTGCAAATCGGGCGTAGCCTTCAAATTTGCTTTACGCCTTGGTGCTTGCGATCGGAGCCGATGACTTTTGCCAGGCGTACCTGGGAACCCGGCTCACGTGCGCTGCAGTGTTACAGGCTTAACTTAAGGTCGATTGCTTCAATGAACTTGTGACTCACTCCAACTCCGCTCCGACGTGCTGAAACCGCTATTTTTCCGAGGTTATTGCAACTGCTCTGCAATATCCAACGCGGTCTTGAGGAGGCGACACATCGACACTTGCGGAAGCCGCGCGTACAACACACATGCAAACTCCTGTTGCCATCGGCGGGTCAACCAATGCGCCTGCACGACTCGGCGCGCCTCCTCTGCCACAAATCACGTGGGTCTTTTTGCGCGCGCGGCGCTTGCAAATCGGAACCAGTCCCCGAAGGAGCGCCGCGGCTTGCGTCCCTCCGAGGCTAGGAGTTTCGTTCTATTTGGGAACCAACGAGGGTACGCCGAGGCGCGGCCGGGCGGCGAAGTCGAAACATCCCCACATGTTGTCCGACTTGTCGCCAGGCAATGCATCGAAGCCCCCCAAATACGAATGAAACGTCGAGTCGATGCCGACTTTGGCGTACGGACTCACCACCAGACAGGGTACGCGCGAGCCGTAGCGGAACTACGAGCCCTGATAGCCCGCCGGACCGCCGCCCTTCCATTGCGTCACATTGGGCGGCGCGATATGGTCATACCAACCGCCCCAATTGCACGTCCTCTGTTTCTCGTCGCATTTCTCACGCCGCCCGTCGCTGGCGCCGGAGCCGACGGCTCCGCAGGAGAAACCGCATGATTCGACCACGCGCCTACATGGGATGCATGGCTGCGGGCACGCTCGTCCTGTGCACGGCCGCACAGTCCGCAGAAAACGCTCCCCTGGTTCAGCGCAGCGTGCGAGTGGAAGCGGAGGTTCAGCACGATACGTCGATTCCACTACGGCAGATGCCGCCTGCACCCCGCGCTCAGGGGCAGCGAGTGCACCCCGTGCTTCCGTTGCCGCGGCATGGAGGCGGAGGCGTCACCGCGGCCGATCCAGTCTTGCAGTCGTTGATAGCCCAGCCGCTGGCGCCCGCACTCACATTGAATTTTGATGGCGTCGGCAATGGTTTTTCGGGTCCTGCGGGTACCTTCACGGTAGCAGGAGCGCCCCCCGACACCAATGGCAGCGTCGGGCCGAACCACTACGTCCAGATCGTCAACACCGACTTCGCGGTGTTCAACAAGAGTGGCGCGGCCCTTTTTGGTCCCGTCCCCATTAATACGTTGTGGAGCGGCTTCGGCGGTGGTTGCGAGACGAATAACGACGGTGACCCGGTCGTGGAATACGATAACATTGCTGACCGCTGGGTGATCGCGCAGCCGTCCTTCTCGACGCTCCCGTATCTCGAGTGCGTGGCTGTGTCGACGTCGGGCGATCCAACCGGTTCCTACAATCGCTACTCGTTCAGCTACACAGACTTTCCGGATTACCCCAAAATAGGTGTGTGGCCGGACGCCTATTACGCGACGTTCAACTTCTTCGGCGCCGGGGGTGTCAATTTTTCCGGCGGCGAGGTCTGTGCTTACGACCGAGCGAGCATGTTGGTAGGGCAAGCGGCCACGAAACAGTGCTTCAATGTGGGCACGAGCTTCGGCGGTCTGCTGCCCGCCGACCTCGACGGCGCGAGACAGCCACCGGCCGGATCGCCGAACTACGTGGTTTCTCTCGGCGCGGTCGACGGGCAGCTCGCCTTCTGGAAGTTCCATGTCGACTGGACCACCCCACCGAACACGACCTTGACCGGTCCGACCACGCTCACGACCGCCGCGTTCACTCTGCCTTGCAACGATACGGGCGGCACGTGTGTCGCTCAGAGTGGGACCACGCAGCAACTGGATACGCTCGGTGACCGCCTCATGTACCGCCTGGCGTACCGCAACTTCAGCGATCACGAAGCTCTGGTCGTCAACCACAGCATTACAGCCGGGTCCAGTGTCGGGGTGCGGTGGTATGAACTCCGACCAGATGCATCACACAATCTCAGCATTTTCCAGCAGGGAACCTATGCGCCCGATTCCGACTACCGTTGGATGGGCAGCATCGCGATGGACCAGGCCGGCAACATGGCGCTCGGCTTCAGTCGGTCCGGCACCGCTATCAATCCGGAGATTCACTTCACGGGGCGGCTTGCGGGCGACACACTGGGGCAGATGACCCAGGGAGAGGGGACGATTATCGACGGCACGGGATCGCAGACCGGCAGCAAGCAGTCACGCTGGGGCGATTACAGTGCGATGGCCATCGACCCAAGCGACGATTGCACGTTCTGGTACACGAACGAATACATTCCCAGTAATGGCGCATTCAACTGGAAGACTCGTATCGCCTCGTTCAAGCTTCCAGGCTGCCCTGCGTCCGCCGGCAACGACTTTTCGATCTCCGCCAGCCCGACCAGTTTGAGTCTGGTACAGGGCACAAGCGGCTCGATCAGCATCTCGACGGCGGTAACGAGCGGAACCGCGGGGACGGTCAGCCTTGCTGTCTCAGGTGTACCGAGTGGCGCAAGCGCTTCACTCAATCCGGGGTCTGTCACTGCCGGCAACAGCGCGACGCTGAACGTGAACGCCGGCAGCGCAGCGGCTGGCACTTACACGCTGACTGTAACGGGTACCGAGGGGTCAGTGA
>Ga0137415_10004851_pt1 | contig 13295 bp, 9 predicted proteins | sample CZODoug3_1_1_16f_FD_183082 | JGI IMG/M metagenome (GOLD analysis project Ga0137415, IMG submission 183082) | Vadose zone soil fungal communities from Angelo Coast Range Reserve, California, USA - CZODoug3_1_1_16fungal (Hybrid Assembly) | ecosystem: Environmental > Terrestrial > Soil > Vadose... | reverse complement strand
AATACGTTCACCGGGATGTGCACGACGTGCAATCCCGCCACAGATCCAAATTGTTCACCGTCGAGGCAAGGAAACGGCTTCCTTATCCCGACGCCGTCGCCGCTTCCACCCTGTGCGTCGGCGATCTGCGGCGTGGCGCCTTTGCCAGGACCCAAACCTATTCCGTGATAAATGTCGGTGGGCACACGCCCACCTGAACCTCTCTCCGTGCTCTGGCTCGTCCGTCTCGCAAACGCCCGGATGCGAGCGGACGAGCCGGAGCGGGAGATGGCCGATGCTAGTCGGCTGTGGTTGCGTCCCTTTTGATCATCTTGGTTTGAGTAATTTTCTTTGAGGTGTGAATATGAATAGACTGTTTCTGATGCTGGCGGTCGCGGCTGCGGCCGGCAGCTTGCTCCTCTCAAATCCAATCTCGGCTCAGTTCGTTCCTGCTGCCCAGAAAGCCGCGCACGTCCGCATTCTCAAGGGACCAGAGCTCGAATCGGCTACAGAAAGTTTGACCATTATCCGGTGGACCTCCGACAACCCTGGCGGCTCGCCCGAACACTTTGGGGTTGTACACTACGGCACGGATCGCAAGAACCTGAGCCAGACCGCGAAATCGCACATCCGCCTAAATCAAACCCATCGCCACACTATTTTCCGCGTGCGCGTTGAGGGCCTCCAGCCCCGCACGACGTACTACTATAAGGTGGACTCTATGGACGCCCGTGGTACGAGCGACGGCGTGAATAGCCCCTTAAGAACCTTCACGACACAATAGTGGAGGCGGTGCCAGACGGCCAGAGGCGGGAACTCAGTCCAGGTAGCCGCTCAGCTTCCTAAGACCGATCATTCGGAACGATTCCCATCCACTAAGTCCCGCGTACTTCTGCATTCCGCTATCTGTGGACAGCCCGTAGGATGGTAACCCATGTTACAAGAACCTGCTTTCCCCCTAAGAAGGCTCAACTCTCGAGTGGAGACACCGGATGGCGTCTGGGTCCTTTGGAGCTGTGATGGACGTAACGAAATCTCCCAAGTTCGGGATTTGAGCTTGGGGGGACTGTTTGTCGAGACGGCAAGTCCAAAGGCCGTAGGTGCGATGACCGCGCTCGATTTCCTTGTCCAAGAGGGACGGATCAGCGCCGACGCCGTAGTGCGGCACCTAAATCCCGGTCATGGCGTGGGCCTCCGGTTCATGGCCATGAGGGATGGAGATCGTTCACATCTGGCCGCCTTGTTGAACCGGTTGAGCCGTTTGTCCTCCCCAGAAACTCCGGCGTTTTAGGCTGCGGGAACTTCGAGAAGGCGGGTGGCACACCTAAGTGCTTGGCACTCAACGGAGCGGCCTACTCTTTGCGATCTTGTTTTTCGCAAAGGGTGCGAAATCCTTCGCTTGTCCTCTTCCTCCGAAACCGTTCAACCAGCCCGAGCTACCGTTCAACCCCCAATTTCGGCCATTCGATGTAAAACACTTAACAACTTGATTAGGACGTGCTACCTTTCCGTGTGATTATTTACGCTGAGTCTCGAAGCGCCGAGTTCCGCCCTTGCCGCCGTCTCAATTCTTTCTCCCGCCCAACTCCTGCGCCCAGCCCCTGGTGTGTCCTGCCTCCCCCGAACTTGTCGGGGAGATTCCGAGCTAATTGGAAAAAAAACCCGAACTCCCTCGCCTCCCATTCTCCGTACGCTCCTCCAAGTTCCGTATCCCGCAAATCCTTTGTTTGTCACTCTTACGAAAACTACCGGGTGTGTTCCAACAATTCCCATTCTGGAACCCATCCCGCAACCTTCAAATCGAAGCTCCACTCCGCGGAGCCGAGATGCCGCCCCGCCCCGACCATATCGGGGATCCCGTCGGGACGCTCCAACCTTCAAATGCGCCCCTTGCATCCCGAATGGGGCTACGGGACGTTCCAGCGTTCAAACGATTTCTCGACGTATCCCCTTTCTTTTCACATTCTTCCGCACTCTTTTGCACTTTTTTGCGGCCAGCGAAAACTCAACTTCCTTCTTTTCAAACAGTTCTACACTCTTTACCCAAAAACACCCGGGGGTGGGGTAGGAATACTTTGAACTCTTCAGCCAAAACAAGGCAGAGACAATGGGAAGCCAGTCGCTTCTCCACCGCGGCCAAACGCGCTCCTTCCCCGCTTCCCTCTACGTCCTGTGCTAGGCTAACTGTGGCCACACCCATGAACCGCGGATCAGGCTTACGCATCGGCAAAATTCTTGGAATACCCATCTATCTCCACTCCACTTGGGTCTTCATTTTTGCGGCCATCACCTGGATCATTGCCTCCCAGTACAAGCGAGACCATCCGGGTTGGACGGATACGCAGCATTATGCCGTGGGCGTGTTAACCAGCCTCATCTTCTTCGCCTCGGTGCTCTTCCATGAACTCTCCCATAGCGTCGTGGCCCAGCATTATAAAATTCGTGTCGTTTCCATCACTCTCTTCCTCTTTGGAGGCCTGGCGCGCATCGAGCGCGAGCCTTCCAAGGCTATTCAGGAATTCAACATCGCCATTGCCGGTCCTCTCGCCAGCGGCTTCCTCTCTGCAGGATTTTTCGGATTAACACATCTTTTCCCCTACAGCCAGACGATTGGAGCTCTTGCCACTTGGCTCGGTTGGACCAATCTCTCGCTCGCCGTTTTCAATCTCCTGCCGGGATTTCCACTCGACGGAGGCAGAATTTTCCGAGCGATGGTCTGGGGAGCCACCGGGAATTTCGAGAAAGCCACGCGTGTCGCAGGCGCCAGCGGAAAGTTGATCGCTTATGCGATGATTCTTTGGGGTGTGTGGCAAGTGGTTCACGGCAATACACAGATGCTCTGGACCATCTTGATCGGCTGGTTCATTCTGAACGCCGCGCAGGAAAGCGTCGCCCAAGTGGCTATCCGGCAAGCCCTTGTTGGCCTCAGCGCCGCCGACGTCATGAGCAAGGAAGTGCCCACCGCTCCGGGGCACATCACACTTGAAGAATACAGCGCCGAAGTGCTTCGCACCGGCCGCCGCTGTCATCTGGTGGTAAACGGCGACCGACTCCTCGGCATGATGAACGTCCACACCCTAAACTCTGTCCCGCGCAACGAGTGGGCCCACAATTCCGTGCAGGCCGCGATGATTCCGCGCGAGAAAATCCTCTGGACCTCGCCCGAGGAACCTCTTCTGCGCTTGCTTGAGCGAATTCTGACCGCCGACGTCAATCAGATGCCCGTGGTGAGCGGCGCCGGCGATGGTGCGCCCCAAATCGTCGGCATCGTCACACGCGACTCCATCCTCCGCGTGATGCAGACGCGTTCCGAACTCGGCCCCCTTGCCACAAGCAGATAGCTGGCTCTGTTTTGTTGAAATGCTTTTTGCAACTTCTGAAGGAGGAAAAAACTCAATCCGCGACGGCCGATTGTTCGCCAGTAAGAAAGTTTGCCGCTTGTTTTTGCTGCCGCGCTTCCAATACGACTCTCACTCCGTGCCGCGGCCGCAGCGTGATCGAAGCCAGCGGCACCACTGGATGTTTCGCCACCAGCCGCAATCGAAACTTTTGCGCGATAGTCGCAAGAATCAGCGTTGCTTCCATTAGCGCAAACGCATTCCCGATGCATTGGCGCGGCCCGCCACCGAACGGGAAATAAGCGAACCGCGGCAATCGTTTCAATAAATCATTTTCCCAGCGCTCCGGCCGGAATTCTTCCGGCGCGTCATACCATCGCGGGTCTCGATGCACCACCCACTGCGCCATCGTCACGCCCATTCCCTTTGTCACGGGATAGCCCGCAATTTCATGGTCCTCGACCGCCAGCCGCGCCAATCCCCATGCTGCCGGATACAGCCGCAGCGATTCCGTGATGACGTGTCCGGTGTAAACAAGTTTTGGCAGATCATCGAGAGTCGGAGGACGATCTCCGAGGACAGCGTCCAATTCCGCATGCAGTTTTGCTTCTGCTGCAGGATTCTGCGCCAGCAGCCACCACGTCCAGGAAAGTGTGCTCGCCGTGGTCTCATGGCCCGCCAAAAACAAAGTGATCGTTTCATCGCGAAGCTGCTTGTCCGTCATGCGCGAGCCGTCTTCGTCTTGCGCCGCGAGCAACATCGAGAGAAGATCGCCTGCATCGCGGCCCGAAGCGCGGCGCTCACCGATGATTCGATAAATAATCTTTTCGATCCGCGCCACTTCCCGCTTCACCCGCAAATTCGCCGGCGTCGGCAACCAGTGCGGCACAAAAATGGTGCGCCGGAAATTCGCGCCGATTTCCAACAGGAGTTCCAGCGATTTCCCGACTTCTTGGGCGTCGCGCTCGACGTCGGCGTCGAACAGCGTTTTTCCCACGATTTGCAGCGTCAGGCGCAGCATCTCCCCGTGCGCGTCGCGCTCTTCTCCGCTTCGCCAGCCGTCCATCATTCGCTGCGCGTACTCCACCATCGTCGCGGCGTACGAAGCAATTCGCGCGCGGTGAAACGCCGGTTGCGTCAGCCGCCGCTGCCGCAGCCAGAAATCTCCTTCGCTGGTGAGCAGGCCCTCGCCAAAGACGTGCCTGTTCGCTCGCAGCACCCTGCCTTTCGAATACAAGCGCGCATTAGTGACCAGAACTTCTTCGATCAAGTCGGGATGATTGATAAAAATCGTTTTGAAATTCAGAATGCGCAGTCCCGCGATATCGCCATACTCGCGGGCGATGGTGGTGAAATATTCCAACGGATTGTTATTGAGCGGACCGAATGACCATCGTTTGAGCACTTCGGAGGGCCCGGCGGGAAATTTTTTGCGCGTCGCGTGCCACATCTTATGATGCTATGCCCGCATTTTCGCTGGGTCAACGCGACATCCGTGTGAAACGCTCAAGCCTCCCGCGCGCGGAGTGCCCGTATTCGAAAGCCTCCGCGCCGGATATCGACAGTTACCTTTGAGAATCCCGCAGTCGTCAATCTTGCAAACGCCGACGCCGGCACGACGGGCACAAACGTGCTCCGGATGTGCGCCACACGGTGCAGCCATCCGTCCTGAATCTCAAACGCGAGGAACACCCCGCCTGGCTGCAGCGTGCGGCAAATTTCCGCAAAAGCTCGATCCTGCTGCTCACTGCATCGCAAGTGATGCAGCATGAGAACCGCAACCGCCGAAGAAAAACTCCCATCCGCGAACGGCAACATCGCCGCATCGCCTTGAATCACAGCCGCATTCGAGCCATTTACTCGGACACCAAGCTTCTTCGCAAACGCGTGATCATATTCAAGACTCGTCACACGACCAGCGAGGCGCCCCAACTCTTCCGTCGCCGCTCCTGGCCCCGCACCCAACTCAAGCACGTGTCCGCCTAACTCGGAACCTTGCAGAATCCACGGCAGAAGCTGCCGCCGCGTCACCCATCGCCACACCCGCGTTCCGCAAAACCACGTCTCATATCGATTCATTGGGAGCTCGATAGAATTCGAAGGCAGGCAATTCTACCGTGAACGAAGTAGATTACTGAAGTAAAGTGCGAATGCGTCGCAGTGCAGAAGCGAATTGATCAGCGTTGTACGACGAAGGATTTTCAAGCTGCTGAAACAGGGCGTTAATCGCCGCGCGAACCTCCGCGGCGTTCGCAGGCTTTGCGTCCTTACTGTAAGCGATGTACAGCGAATCCATCGCCATAACCGCCTGCTCGGCTGCGCGTTCATCCGCAAGCGCGATATTTTCTGCATCATCGGGAATGCGCTGAAGCATTCGCAGCGTAACGGCTTGATCGTATTGCATGGCTGCCAATCGCGCGGCAATCCGCTGTGCCAACGGAGCCGCCGCCGATGCTGCCGCCGCCACCGCGTTGCGATCAGGATTGAGTTTGCTCATCTCGTTGGAAACAGCAAGCAGTTGACGATCCAGCTCTTGCGCATTCGCCGAGTCAATCTGTTTGGCCAGCAATCGGAACACCGCATAACGCGAGCTGTTCCATGCCGGATCGCCGGGACGACGCCCGATGTATCCATGCTCCTGCCGCCAACTGTCTTTCGCCGGCCCCAGCGCATGGTGGCATGCAAAGCAGGAAAGCTCGGAATATTCCGGCCAAACGTCTTTTTTGTCGAAGCGCTCGTTCTTCGCGCGCCAAGTTAATCGCTCCATCGCGGCACGCAACTGCACCGCCTGGCCCGCGCTCCACTCGCGCATCCCAACCCACGCGGCATCCTCGACCGGCTTGCCCGGTTCCGATTCGCGCGGCGACTTCCAGTGCCGCGGCATCACCGCCGAAAACGAATCCAGCTCGAAATAGAGATCGGGATGCCCCGCCGCGATCATTTCGTGATCCACGAACTTATTTTTCGTTCCCAGATGGCATTCCAGGCATTTCTCGGTGCGATGAATCACGTCTCGCGTGTCGTACATTCCCAGCGCGACCGATTTTTCATGCCCCCACGTTCGCGTTGTGTGCGGCCCCAGCCAGCCCGATGCCGGCCCGTGGCAGTTCTCACAGGATACGCCCTCCGAGATTTCAAACCCTCGTCCGTGCTGCTCAGGAGGGGGACTCAGCGCGTGGCATGCCAGGCACTTTGGCGCTTCTTGCGCCTTCGCGCCCAATTTCAGGATCCGCGCCATGCGTTCGCTCACATCACCGGTCAACGCCTGGTACGCCCGGCTATGTTTGTCCTGGATGATCCAAGTCGAATATTCATTCTGCAGAATCCGGCTACCCGCAATGGGCTTAACGCTGCCATGACAACTCGTCGCCGCGCATGAACCTGGCCCGATGTATTTGCTAGGTTCCGTTTGCGCCGAGAGCAAAACAGGAAGCGCCATAAACGAAACGCAGAAAGCCATAGGGAGCACGCAAGAGTTGGAAGTGTCGCGCATTCGGTTCGTTGTGAGTCTGCTTGCTTATATCGTTTGCGCTGCAATGAAGTCAACGGGCCACGTTGTCTTTTTCGCGCCGCGCCGCGAAAAGCCAAACGCATCCTATTTACACCTGCCTTCCCTGCCAGTAGTATGCAAAGGATTCAGCACGCCACTTCGCGCCGCGCGTCTTTTGATTAGGCTGCCCGGCGCTTTTCGCGCGAGACGGGGCGCCGTGATCTTCGACGACCTTCGGGCCATCCAGCTTCGCCACGGCTTCTTGCCCAAAGCGGAACTCGAAGGTCTTTCCCAACGCACCCAGACGCCGCTCTACCAAATCCACAGCGTCGCAAGTTTCTATCCTCATTTTCATCTCGCGCCGCCACCCAAAGCAGAGATTCGCGTCTGTGCGGACATGAGCTGCCACCTCAACGGCGCATGCGAGTTGCGTGCCGATCTCGAGCGCTGTTTCGCCAATTCACGGCCCGAAGACGTGCAGATTCGCGACGTTTCCTGCTTGGGCCGTTGCGATCACGCTCCCGCAATTTCCATCAACGATCACATTTTCACGGATGTCACCGCTGCGCATGCCGAGGAAATCGCACGCAGCGCCATTCGCGGCGAAGAGGTTCAGGAGCCGCATCCCGAGCAGGCGCGGATCGCTTGCAAAGCCGATCCCTACATCGATGGCGAAAAATACGTCGTTGCGCGCAAACTCATTCAATCCAAAGCCTGGGACGATGTCCTCGCGCAACTCAAAGCCGCCGAGCTGAAAGGCATGGGCGGCGCCGGATTTCCCACCAATGTGAAATGGGACCTCGTTCGCAAGCAGCCTGATCCCGTCCGATATATTGTCTGCAATGCCGATGAAAGTGAGCCCGGCACCATCAAGGACCGCTTCATCATGACCAATCTGCCTCATCTCCTCATCGAAGGCATGATCATCGCCGGCCTGGTCACCGGCGCGAAGCGCGGCATTCTCTATATCCGCCACGAATACCATCTTCAGGAAGAAATTCTCGGCGAAGAGATTCGGCGCTGCTATCGCGCCGGGCTTCTTGGCAAAAAAATTCTCGGCAGCGATCTCGACTACGATCTCGAAGTCTTTGTCAGCCCCGGCGGCTACATCTGCGGCGAAGAGAGCGCGCTCATCGAAGCCATCGAAGGCCATCGCGCTGAGCCGCGCAACAAACCGCCGTTCCCCGGCCAGATCGGCCTGTGGCAAAAACCTACCGTCATCAACAACGTGGAGACCTTTATCAATGTTCCACAAATCCTCGCCCGCGGAATTGACTGGTTCGTCGCACAAGGCGCGGGAGGTACACGCGGATTGAAATTTGTCGGCGTCAGCGGCCACGTCACTCGCCCCGGCATTTTCGAAGTCCCCATGGGCGTACCCATGCGCGAAGTCATTTTCGATCACGCCGGCGGTATTCGCGGCGGCCGTCAACTCAAAGCCTTCGCGCCCTCAGGGCCCTCTTCCGGCTATCTTCCCGCTCCCATGATCGATGTTCGCCTCGATTTCAAAGCGCTCGCTGAAGCCGGCTCGATGCTCGGCTCAGGCGCCGTCGTCGTCTGCGACGATACTACCTGCATGCTGGACATGGCTTTGAACGCCGTGCGTTTTTATCGCAACGAGTCCTGCGGCAAGTGTGTTCCGTGCCGCGTCGGCTCGCAGAAAATGGCGGACATGCTCGCGCGGTGGACGCAAGGCGGCGTAGCCGAATCGCAGTATCGCGCCGATCTCGCGCTACTCGACGAACTGTCGCAAGCGATGAGCCTGACTTCGATTTGTGGCCTCGGCCAGATTGCGCCGGCACCGATTCAATCCGTCCTAAAACATTTTCGCGCCGAAGTGGATGCGCACGTTCTAAAAAGCCAGTGCCCCAGCGGCATCTGCTTCACCGCCGCTTCGCGTGCCGGTGAAGCTCAGCGGGTTGGCATTCGCCCATAATATGACGACCGCCACCACACCTCCCGGCCTCATTGATATCACCCTCGACGGCCAATCTGCGCGCGTCCCCGCCGGCACGAGCGTTTTCGATGCCGCGCGCATGAACGGCATCACTATCCCCACGCTTTGCCATCTGCAAAACCAAACTCCTGTCGGTGTCTGCCGCCTTTGCGTTGTGGATACGGGCGCGCGCGTTCTCGCGGCTTCCTGCGTGCGCCCGGTCGAGCCGGGCATGAAAGTCGTCACCAATTCCGAGAAAGTTTTGAACGCGCGCAAGACCATCCTGGAACTTCTGATGTCTGATCATCCTTCTCCGTGCGCGCGCCAGCAGAATTCCGGCGACTGCGAATTGGAAACGCTTGCGAAAGCCGCGGGCGCTTCTCAGGCACGCTTCGCAAAACGCACCGTCGCCCGCGGCAAAGATGATTCCTCCCTCGCGATCGCCGTCGACCACGACGCCTGCATTCTTTGCGACCGCTGCATCCGCGGCTGCGATGAAATCAAGAATAATTTCGTCCTCGGCCGCATGGGCAAAGGTTACTCCGCCGGCATCGCCTTCGATCTCAATTCACCTATGGGCGATTCCACATGCATTTCCTGCGGCGAGTGCATGGTGTCCTGCCCCACGGGTGCGCTCACCAACAAAAGTGTGGTGGGCACCGCGATCGCTGTTGGTCCGGACGCGCAGGGATTCGAAGCCGAGGATCTCCTGCGGATTCCGGTTTTCAAAGGCGTCTCCGGCACGTTCCTCGAACTCAATCGCGGCGCCATCGTCAAACGCCGCTTCCGCAGAGGCGAAATCATTTGCCGCGAGGGTGAATTCGGCTCCACTGCCTTCTACATTCTGGAGGGCCAAGCCAAAGTCTCCATTTCCACTCCCATCGCGCACGTCAAAACTCAGGGTGGCGCCAAAGGATTTTTCAAGCGGCTGACCAGCACCCTCGTCGCACGCGAAGAAGACAAGCGCGAAGAGGAAGTGCGCGACCGCACCATTCCCATCGACGCTTCCGTCGATCTGGCTTACGGCAATCCCGTAGCTGAACTTGTACCCGGCGATCTCTTCGGCGAAATGACTTGCATGAATTTCTATCCCCGGTCCGCCACGGTGGCTGCGGAGTCCGATGTCGTGGCGTTCGAAATGCTGCGCAACGTTCTCGACATCATGCTCAAGAACAAAACGTTTCGCGCGCAGCTTGACCAGACCTATCGCCGTCGCGCTCTCGAGAATCATTTGCGCGGCGTCCCCATGTTTGCGGACCTTTCGCCGGAGTTCATTGCGCATCTCAAAGAAAGCGTCGAGCTACAGCGCTTCGCTCCCGGCCAGATCATCGTTCAACAGGGCGCTCCTGCGGACAGCTTCTACCTCGTGCGAATCGGTTTCGTGAAAGTTTCGGAAAACTATCCCGGCGGCGAGCTTGTCCTCGCCTATCTCTCGCGCGGCGACTACTTCGGTGAAATCGGCCTGCTCGGCGGCAGCGTTCGAACCGCCACTTGCACCGCGCTCGATCACGTCGAGCTCGTGCGAATTTCCGGCGACGATTTCCGTGACATGGTCGCGCGTTTCCCCAGCGTTCGAACCGGCCTCGAAGCCGTTTCCGCCGAACGCCGCGCCGCCAATCAGCAGCGCATGCAGATGGTTCACAATGTCCCCATCGATCAATTCCTCTCGCAAGGATTGATGGAAGCGCAAAGCCTGCTGATTCTGGATTTGCAGAATTGCACGCGCTGCGATGCTTGCGTGAATGCCTGCGCCGACGCTCACGACGGAATCACCCGACTCGTTCGTGATGGTCTGCGCTTCGATCAATACCTCGTGGCCACGAGTTGCCGCCAGTGCCGCGACCCGCTTTGCATGGTCGGCTGCCCCGTAGGGGCCATTCGCAGGCGCAATTCGCTCGAAGTCATCATCGAGGATTGGTGCATCGGGTGCGGTCTTTGTGCGCAGAATTGCCCGTACGGCAACATCAATTTGCATCCATTCGAAGTGATGGTTGACGATCTCGAACGCGAGGGCCGAAAAAAAGCGGTCATCAAACAAAAAGCAACTTCGTGCGATCTTTGCACGCACTTGAAAGAACCAAGCTGCGTCTACGCCTGCCCGCACGACGCCGCGCATCGCGTCGACCCGCGAACCTTTTTTGCCGACATGCTCGGCCAGGGCTCGGCAAAATGAGAATGGACAAGAGCCAACGCGGGTGGGCTTTCGGATCACTGGCAATCCTGGCGATTTCCGCCGTTGTGTACGTCCTCTGCGCTCTCAAATCACCCCAAGGCCCTCGGGGCGGGAGCACGGTCGGCCTCGCTTTCGGTGTGGTGGGTTTCGCCTTCATGATTTTTGCCGCCCTTCTTGGTGCGCGCAAACGCGTCCCTACGTGGCGAATCGGACGCGCGCAGGCCTGGATGCGCGGCCACCTCTGGCTCGGGTTTCTCGCGCTGCCGATGATGCTTTTTCACGGCGGATTTCATTTTGGCGGCACGCTCACGCGCGTGCTGATGTGGCTGCTCATCATCACGGTGTTCAGCGGTGCGTTCGGTGCAGCCCTGCAACACTACATTCCGAGGGTGATGACGTCCGACGTCCCGCTTGAAACGATTTACGATGAAATCGGCCGCGTTCGTATGCTGCTTCGCGAAGAGGCCGACCGCTCCATCGAATTTCTGTGCGGCAACTTGGGACTCACGAATCGTTTAGACGAGGAAGGCCAACGCGCGGGTGGGTTTACGGCGTTGCGCACGATCGCGGCGTCCGCCGTTCCACTGCGCACTTCTGCGGCGGTGAGCGCCGGCGCGAGCGCCGCTGTCGCTGCGGCGCCTGAAATCATTTTGTTGAGTGAAGAAGAAAGCGCGCCGCTCCGCCGATTTTACATGAGTGAAATGCGTCCGTTTTTGGAGCGGCCGAAACAACGGGGCCAGCGCCTCGGCGATGCCGCGAAAGCGAGCAGTGCGTTCGCCGGACTGCGCACTCTGTTGCCGGCCGCGGCGCACGTAACGCTTGCGGACCTTGCAGACATTTGCGACGAAGCGCGGCAGTTGACACGCCAGGAGCGCTTGCACCACTGGCTGCATGGCTGGCTGCTGCTGCACATCCCGCTTTCGCTCGCACTGATTTTGCTCGGCGCCGTTCACGCAGTCATGGCGCTGCGCTATTAAAGAAGTGGCGAGTAACGAGTGGCGAGAACAAGAACAACAAAAAAGCTCGCGCAGCGCATCGACCTCAACTATTTCAAAAGGCCGACGCCGCTGAAGCGCGCGAAATTCTGGCTTAGCTTCCTGCTGCCTTTGCTCGCATTGATTTGGATTTCCTGGCGCGGCTTTTCTGGCGATCATCGCGTCTATTCCAGCGGCCGCATGAGCAAAGCGCATGCGGTGCTGGAAAAAGAATGCGCTGCTTGCCACCTGCAAACTGCAGGCGCATTTTCCGCGAAAGCGGCGGACGCCGCTTGCCTCGACTGCCACGACGGCCCCGTCCATCACGCTGCGCAAACGCCAACTCCATCGTGCGCGACGTGCCATACCGAACACCGCGGGCGCATGAACATCGCCGCTGCTAGCAATCAAGCTTGCGCGGAATGTCACGTCAATCTCGAAGCGGCTAGCGGCAAATCGCTCTACGCAAGCCACATTCGTCGCTTTGAAGACGGCCATCCCAACTTCGACGCCGCGGATAAAACTAACCGTGACCCGGGCACCATTAAGCTGAATCATTCACTGCATACGAAGCCGATTCGCCGTGCGCCCAGTGAGCCAAATGTTCAACTGGATTGCAGCGACTGCCATCGAACAGCTGCGGGGGCCGCAAAATCCACGTGGGCCTATGCCGATGCAAAATATTCCGCTGCGTCCGTTTCCTACACTGACGCGGACAGTTTCCGTCCTACCGGAACCTCTGGTGCTGCACCGCGCAATCCATCCACGGGTCGTGAGTTGATGGCGCCGGTGAAATTCGCGAACGCTTGCGCTGCGTGCCACTTGCTGACGTTTGACAAACGCTTCGACTTTGGTGTTCCACACGACAAGCCCGAAGTCATACGCACATTTCTGGTCAGAACATTCCGCGAATACATTGCCGCACATGCAGGCGCAGTGCGCGTGCAGCGCGACCCGGGGCGCGACCTCACGGGTAAGCCGCTGCCTCCGGCGATTCGCATTCTCACTCCGGCGCAATGGGTGGCTGAGCGCACGGCCGAAGCAGAAGATTTGCTCTGGCGAAAAACCTGCAAGCAGTGCCACACACTTACATCTTCTGCAAAAAGCTCGCGCGGAAGAATCGAACTATCGGTTGGACAAGGGAACGACACCGACAAACTCACCAGCGTCTCGGCGGAATTGCCAAACGTCGCGCCGGCAGACACAACGCTGCGATGGATGCCGCATGCAAAGTTCGATCACGCCGCCCACACTGGCTTCACGTGCGTGAGTTGCCACGCGAAGGCACTGACGAGCACGGAATCGAGCGACATCTTGATTCCCGGCATCGCGACCTGCAAGAAGTGCCATGCGCCGGGGCCGGAGCATGCCGAATCGCGCTGCTTTGAGTGTCACACTTATCACG
>Ga0137415_10004849_pt1 | contig 13296 bp, 10 predicted proteins | sample CZODoug3_1_1_16f_FD_183082 | JGI IMG/M metagenome (GOLD analysis project Ga0137415, IMG submission 183082) | Vadose zone soil fungal communities from Angelo Coast Range Reserve, California, USA - CZODoug3_1_1_16fungal (Hybrid Assembly) | ecosystem: Environmental > Terrestrial > Soil > Vadose... | reverse complement strand
AGTGTCCACAAACTGTTCACACTGAGCGCACTCTATCGAATTAATTTCGTGGACCTCCTTCTTTTCTTTGGAATCGATCTGGATCAGATCAATACAGCTCGCCTCGCTGTCAAACTGCCCAGGACTCATCTCGTTCCCTCCGAGATCCATGACATGGAACGCCGTGTGAGTTTTCCAGTGAGGTTCGATCCGGGAGCGAGGATTGAAGAGTCCAATCTCCTCTCCCGCATGGTGCAGACTTGGGGCGAAATACCTATCGCATTCGTTCAGAATCTGGGCCTTCGGAAATATCTCTACGGATTCATTGGGATGGATGACTACACGCTTTACCCGATGATTCGTCCCGGCGCCTTTGTCCAGATAGATGACCAGGAGACCAAGATTGACCCAGATCCGGGGGAGAATGAGTTTGAGCGGCCGATTTATTTCTTCCAGCTCAGAGACAGCTATGCCTATGGCTGGTGTGAGCTCGAAGGCAAGGTTCTGAGCATTATTCCTCATCGGATGTCGGGAAGAAAGACACGCCAATTCAACCATCCGGACGAAATAGATGTTGTGGGCCGGGTAGTTGCCGTGGCGACGACGCTACGGAGGAAACCGGGCCGGTCATCTTTGTCTGCCCCTGACACCAAGAGAATTCAATAGACCACCGGCGATGTCCACCTGCGTGATTCTTTAGGCCAAAAACGCTCCGTGAGCGTGGAAAATACCCTTAATGCTTGCTGCACCAAACTTGTACCGATGCAACCCTCACTCTGGCTCTTCCCGATCCCGCAAACCTCGCCGCATTCCCTTTGTCTCTCATGACATGAGGTCAGCATGCTCAAATGCCGCTTTGTCCGAAATGCGATTGATCTTCGCATCGAGAAAAAGTTAGGGGACATTCGGGAGGCGGAGCGCTTGCTTAACCAAGCACGACAAAAATTGATAGTGTCTGATAACGAGCAAGGGTAATATTCGGTCTTGAAGACTAGGGTTATTCAAGAGGGCGACGCTACCTAAGCCATGGCGGACTATTCTTTTAATCGGGTTGCGACAGAGCTTCCCACGACCGCGGAGCGGCCTGCTGCCGGCTTGGCCCCGACGGTTTCCAACCCTTCGCATCCTCCGGCCGCAAGGCCGCATCTGCGCGGGCGTAAGCGCCTGCTTCTGATCGGTGGGGGCTTGGCGCTGGCCCTCGTTATCGCCGGGGGGCTGACGGTTCGGCGTTCCTCCAATAAGGTTGCCGTCGTAGCCTCCAGCGGCGCGGACGCTGACGGCCAAGCCGCAGTCCGCACAGCCAGCGTGCGCCGGGGAGATTTCCTGCGCACCGTACGCGTCCACGGCATCACTGAAGCCATTCAAGCCCGGCCGATTGCCGCGCCGCGCCTTCAGGTACAGGGCCTGAATACCCTGGTGATTACGCACTTGGTTCCCTCCGGTACGCGCGTAAAAAAGGGTGAGCTCTTGGTTGAATTCGACCGCCAAGCGCAGATCAAGGCGGCACTCGACCAACAGGCCACCTATCGTGACCTCCTCGAGCAGATCAACAAGAAAAAAGCCGATCAGGCTGCTGCGCTGGCGAAGGACAAGAGCGATTTGAAGCAAGCCGAGGATGCCGAGGCCTCCGCCGCCCTCGAAGTCCAGCGCAACGAAATCCTCTCTAAGATCCAGGCGGAAGAAAACGTGGAAGCGCTCGACGAAGCGAAAGCGCGCCTGAAGCAGTTGCGCGAAACGTTTGACCTGAAACGCAAAGCCGAGCAGGCCGACTTGCGCGTCCTGGAAATCCAGCGCGACCGCGCACTCAACGCCATGAGCCACGCACAAAGCAACGCGGAAAGGCTGGCCATCCGTTCGCCGATGGACGGAATGACCGTGCTCAACACCATCTGGAAGGGCAACGGCACGCAGGGCGAAGTAATGGAAGGCGATGAGATCCGCGCCGGCTTGCCCTTCATGCAGGTGATTGATCCCGCGCAGATGCAAATTCGCGCGCGTGCGAATCAGGCTGATTTACCCAATCTGCGTGCCGCGGAGGAAGTTCAGGTGCATCTGGACGCGTACGCCGATTTGGTCTTCCCCGGCAAGGTTGAGCAGATCGCGTCCATCGGAGCTGCGGGAAGTTTCTCGAACAAAGTGCGCACGTTTGTCGTGACCTTTTCCGTGACTGGGAACGATCCAAGGTTCATGCCCGACCTTTCTGCGGCCGTGGACGTCGTGGTTGAGCGGCAACCGGGAGCACTCATCGTGCCGCGCGACGCCGTGTTTGAGGAAGGCGGGAATAGCTATGTCCGCGTCGCGCAAGGCGGCGGATTTGAGAAGAGAGCCGTGAAAGTCTCCTCTATGAGCGATACCGAAGCGGTGATTGAATCCGGACTCGACGCCGGCGCCAGTGTGCAGCGAGCTGCGGGGTCTATATCACCGGATACCGCAGAGCCTGGAGTAAGGCCCTCTTAGATATTTGTGGACAAGGGAATCGCCGAGCGATGACTCCGAGACTGCAATCCGCATGGAAAAGGCACCTGCCCTTCTGGGTCGGCGCGGGGCTCCTGCTCGCGGCAGGGGCAGGCTGGGGCGCGGTGCGCTACGTTCGTGCCGCGAAGCACGATTTGCCCACGGCAGAAGTGAAGCGCGAGGAATTTGTGGATTACGTGGAGATCCGCGGCGAGGTCAAAGCTCTGCGGTCAGCCGTGGTCACGGCGCCTTCCAGTGCAGGCGACATCCTGATCGTGAAGCTGCTAAAAAGCGGCACGATGGTGAAGAAAGGCGATGAAGTCGCCGTCCTCGATACCAGCAACCTGCGAAACACGCTGGACCAGCGCCGCTCCGACCTCAAGCAGGCCGATGCGCAAATCGAAAACTCCCGCGCGCAAGCCCACCTGACCGAAGAACAGGACCAGACGGCGCTCGTGAAGGCCCAGTACGACGTTGAGCGCGCGCGCCTCGAAGCCGGCAAGCAGGAAATCCTTTCCAAGATCGACGGTGAGAAGAACAAACTCCTGGTCGCGGACGCGGAGCAACTCCTCAAAGTTGCGGAGCAGAAACTCGCTTCGGATAGAGCGTCCGCCGCCGCCGATCTCAACAGTTTCAAGTTGAAGAGGGAAAAAGCGCTCTACGATGTGCGCCTGGCGGAAACCAACATGGAAAAGATGACGCTGCGCGCCCCGGTGGACGGCATGGTCAACTTGCTGATGAATTTCCGCGCGGGCGGGCCGAATCAGATGCCGCCACCGTTCAAAGAAGGCGACCGCGCGTGGCCCGGCGCCGCGATTGCCGAGATTCCGGATATGAGCACGCTGCGCGTCCGCGCACGCGTGGATGAATCTGACCGTGGGCGGCTCCGCGTGGCGCAGACCGGGACCGTCCGCATGGACGCCGTGCCGGACAAGGAGTTTGCCGGAAGCGTGGAAGACATCAGTCCGCTTGCCAAGCCCGATTTCAACCAGTGGCCGCCGCCCAAGAACTTCGACATGGTGTTTCGGCTTCAACAACCAGACCCGCGAATGCGTCCTGGAATGAGCGCGACGCTGGGCGTGGCCGTAGAACGCGTCCCCGACGCGATTCTCGTGCCGGGGGAAGCTGTCTTTGCGCGAACTGGCGGAACAGTCGTGTACGTGCTTCACGGCGCAGGGTTTGAGGAACGCCGAGTCACAGTGGCGCGGCGCAGTTCTCGTGGCAGCCAGGTAGCTATCGCCAGTGGCTTGCGTTTCGGTGAGCATGTGGCGCTGAAGGATCCGAAACTGGAGTCCGCACAGTGACCACTCACAGGCGCATTCTCAGCTATTTACCCCGCGGCGTGGTGCAGGTCGTCGTCACACTGGCCTTGTTAATCGCCGCCGGTGCTGGTGTGGCGGTGGCGCTCCACGGCTGGCATAAGCCCGCGGAAGAAATCCCCACAGTGAAGGTGAAGCGCGGCACTCTCGACCTCAAGGTCTACACCACCGGCGAGCTCAAGCCCGCACGCAGCGGCACGCTCGTCGCGCCTCCCGTCGACGGCACGCTGCAGATCGTTCACCTGCTTCCCGCGGGCGCGATGGTCCACAAGGACGACGTCGTGGCGCAATTCGATCCCAGCGAGCAGCAGTACAACCTGGAGCAAAGCCGCTACGACGTGATGCAGGCCGAGCAGCAGATTGTCAAAATGAAAGCCGACACTTCCGTGCAAGCCGCACAGGATCAGGTGGGCCTGCTGACCGCGAAATACGATGTGCGCAAAGCCGAACTCGAGGCGAGCAAGAATGAACTTCTCAGCGCCATTGACGCGAAGAAGAATGTGCTGAATCTTGAGGAGGCCAAGCGTCACCTCGCACAGCTCGAGCAGGACATTCAGTCTCGCAAGGCCTCCAATCAGGCACAGCTTGCCGTTCTCGAAGAGCAGCGCAACCACTCCAAGCTGGCCATGGATCAATCCCAAAAGCGCATTGACAGCATGACGATGAAAGCCCCCATGGATGGTTTGCTGGTCATCAAAGGCAACTACGATTTCCTGGGCATGGGCTGGGTGCCGCCCGGGATGGCGCTCCCCGAATACCGCGAGGGGGACACCGTTTCTCCTGGGCGTATCGTCGCCGAAGTGTTCGAAGTCTCGCAGATGGAGATTCTCTCCAAGGTTTCCGAGACCGAGCGCGCGAACATGAATCCTGGGCAGGCAGCCGAAATCCGAGTCGATGCGCGGCCCGATGAGATCCTCCATGCCAAAGTAAAAACCGTGGCGGGTATGGCTTCCCGCGGTTGGGGACCGGACCCGATGCCGCGGTTCGATGCAACTTTCGCGCTAGATCAGCCCGTGAAGGAACTGCGCCCTGGCGTCACCGCGCAAGTGATCGTTGCGGGCGAAGAGGTCCACGACGCGCTCTACCTACCGCGCCAGGCTCTATATGACAAAGACAGCAAGACCATCGCGTACGTGAAGGTCAGCAGCCACTTCGAGCCGCGCGAAGTAAAGATCAAGTACCGCAGCGAGAGCCGCACGGCGATCGAGGGATTAAAGGAAGGCGACGAAGTTGCTCTCGTGAGCCCCGAGGAAGACTCAAAAAAGGCCAAATCTCCTTCCGGCGCGAGTCCGATGAGCGGAGGGGGCAAGTGAGCTCCTCCGCCGCAGGTTGGATTGTTCCAAAGCGCTCGTGGGAACAGTACCTCCCGGATTTCCACCTCGGCCTGCAGAACCTCCTTCAGCACAAACTGCGCTCGTTGCTCACCATGCTGGGGATGATCTTCGGCGTTGCCGCCGTGGTTTCCATGCTCTCGATCGGCGCGGGTGCGCAGCAGCAAGTAATGGCCTTCATCGAGCAAATGGGCCTTCACAACATCATCATTGAGGCGCAAGAAGCGAACAATTTCCAGGAGCTGCAAAAAGTACGCAAGCTCTCTCCCGGCTTGACCTTTCAAGACCTGCGCGTCATTCGCGCCAACGTACTCGGAGTAGCGCGGTCCTCCGCACGCAAGAAATTCACACCCACCAAGCTGCTCCCGAAGCCGCAGCGAGAAATGCCCGTCGTCTATGGCGTTTCTCCCAACTACCAACAGGTCGCCAATCTCCGCGTGACTTCCGGCCGCTTCTTCGACGCCGATGAAGACGATCGCGCGGCGCCCGTATGTGTTCTCGGCCAGGCGGCAAAGTCGAACCTCTTTGGACCACAAGAAGCTGTAGGGCAATACGTCAAGGTGAACGAGCAGTGGCTGCACGTGGTCGGAGTGGCGGCGCCGCAACTCACCGCGCAGACGCAGGTCGCCGGCATGCCCACCACGGATCTAAACAACCTGATCTACGTTCCACTGACCGGCGCGTTGTCGCGCCTCGAAGACAATATGAGCTGGGTGAAGGACGAGATCGACGGAATCTACATGCAACTCGAACCCACGAACGACAGCTTGAACACCTCGGAAATCGTGCGTGGCCTATTGAACGTTTCGCACAAGAATGCCGGCGACTTTCGCGTCGTCGTCCCCGCCGAGTTGCTCGCCGAACAGAAGCGCACGCAGCGTATCTTTGACATCGTGATGGTGGCCATCGCTTCGATTTCGTTGCTCGTGGGCGGTATTGGCATCATGAACATCATGCTGGCCAGCGTCCTCGAACGCACACGGGAGATCGGTGTGTGCCGGGCCATCGGTGCCCGCCAGAGCGATATCATTCGCCAGTTCCTCATTGAGGCCGTGCTGATCTCTTTCGTTGGCGGGGTCATGGGCATCGCTTTCGGGTTCGGGATGTCGCGCATGATCGCCTTACTGGCGAGCTGGTCCACGATCGTGACCGTTTCATCGATTCTCTTGGCATTTTTGGTGTCGGTCTCAGTTGGACTCATTTTTGGCATTTATCCGGCGGTGAAGGCGGCCCGTCTAGATCCAGTGGAAGCCATTCGTTACGAGTAGTCCGCCGGTCAAACACTCTATGATTTGCTGTTGGCTGATTGCTCGGGGCTCTCAGAAGTCGCGAAACTTTTTTGGTGCGGGAGGTTGACGGTGAAGAGACTCGCGGGGTTTTTCTTGGTGGCCACCTTCATGTGTGGGGTTGCGCAAAGCGCGAAGGCCCAGACCTTTCCAGCTCGGGACTGGTTTCACGAGCGGCTTTCGCATGCGTCATTGCTTCAGCGCCTCCCCGAACCGGAAGGCTTGCGCGACTTCGTCGTGAATGGGAAGCTCCGCCTCGCGTTGCTCGATGCCATTAAGCTCGCGCTTGCCAATAACACCAATGTGCGCATGAACCAGCTCCAGTATGAGAGCTCGCGCTTCGCTATCCTCTCGGCGCTTTCCCCCTTCGATCCGCTTTTCACTTCGAGCTTCAACGCCAACCGTTTCACTTCCCCCACGAGCAGCACGCTGGCCGGCGCACTCACACTAAGCAACTTGAACCAGACAACGCAGATGGGCTATGCGCAAACGTTCCAAACGGGCACCAATGTTGGCATCAACTTCAATGCGAGCAAAAATTCTTCGAACAACAGCTTCAACACATTCAACCCGGTGCTCACTGAGGGTCTGAATTTCCAATTGAGCCAGCCGCTGCTGCGCAACCGCGGGCTCTTCGTCAATCGCGCGCCGATTGTGATTGCGCGGCGCAATCTGGCGCAGTCGCGCGCGAATTTCGAGGGGCAGGTGAACGACTCCATCTCGTCGGTGATCAACGCGTACTGGGATGTCGTGCAAGCGCGCGAGAACCTGGACGTACTTCGCAAATCTCTCGAGGCGGCACAGGCCAGTTACGATCATGACAAGCGTTCTCTCGAACTAGGCGCGCTCTCCCCCTTCGACATTTATCGCTCGGAATCCCAGGTCGCCACGCGGCGAGTCGCCGTGATTCAGGCCGAGTATTCGCTCAGACAATCCGAGGACGCGTTCCGGCTTTCCGTCGGGGCAGACCTTGATCCTTACGTGCGTGCGCTCGACCTCGAGCTGATCGAGTCGACCGAGACGTCCGGCGAACTGCTCACCATGGATGCGGAACAGGCCTACGAAAAGGCCCTTCAGAAGCGCTCGGAGTTTGAAGCCCTGCGCCAGCAGCTTGCCAACGATGACACCAGTATCCGCCTGGCCCATAACGCCCTCCAACCGGACCTCAATCTTTCCGGCATTTACACCTCGAACGGCTTGAGTGGCAATCAGATCAACACGTCCGCAACGCCCCCCACGGTCATTTCTTTTGGGGGTCTCGGCGACGGCCTCAGCCAGGTCTTTGGCTTCAATTTTCCTGGATACGGATTCGCGTTGCAGTTGCGCCTGCCCATCCGCAGTCGCGCCGCAGAAGCCACGTATGCCGCGAACCAGATCAATAAGCAGCAAGACCTGTATTCCTTGCGCTCGCGCCAGCAAGCGGTTCAGCTGGATGCTCGGAACGCTGTGAACCTGCTCGAGCAGGCCAAACTTTCTATCGCTGCGGGTAAAATCGCGCGCGATTTGGCGCGGAAAAATCTTGAAGCGGAGCAGCGCAAGTACGAACTCGGCAGCGAGACGATCTTCTTTGTCTTGGACGCACAGACACAACTCCAGCAAGCTGAATCGATCTATGTACAGAGCCTCATCAGCTATCAGCGCGCTGTTACTGCCGTCCAGCGTGCCACGGGCGAATTGCTCGACCGCTTCCGTGTCCAGATCAAAGAGCCGTACTGAACCAGCATTTGAAATTGTATCCGGTTGCGACCCTGCGTCCGCTGAGCAAATCGTCGATGATTTCGAGTTTCTTCGGGCGAATCAAAAGCCACTCGAGCCCGGACGCTCTACAAGCAGACCGATCCCGCGGGATTGGCGGTCCTCATCTTCGAGGCAATGCTCTTAGGCTCCACCGAGAGTACATCCCAAAATAAGGATGACGACTCACTGACCATCGCTGCCGCTCTCCACAAAATCCACGCTCGATCTTAGTTGATTCGGTTAAGCCGAAGGAGTCTAAAATCTAAGTTGCCGCCTGTACCCACAATAGGTACAATTGTACCTGAAATGGGTACGGATCGTTAGAATGCTCTCCAAAGTCCTTTTCGGGCAAAGCCGAAGGTCGATCCTTGCCCTTCTCTATGGCCACGCTGACGAACAATTCTACCTTCGCGAAATCGCCCGCCGCGCAGGAACGGGAATAGGAGCTACGCAGCGCGAACTTGAACAACTAACTAGCGGGGGCCTGCTTTGTAGAGTTCAGCGTGGCCGTCAAGTCTACTATCAGGCTAATCGCAAGAGCCCGATCTTCGCCGAGCTGAAGAGTATCATTGCGAAGACGTCCGGAATACGGGACGTACTGCATGAAGGCCTCGCCACGCTCGCAGATCGAATCAAGCTTGCGTTTGTGTACGGTTCCATCGCGCGAGGAGAGGAAACTGCATCGAGCGACGTGGATCTGATGGTCGTCGGCGAGGTAAGTTTTGCAGATGTGGTGTCCGCCCTTGGCCAGATCGAATCGAAGTTCGGCCGGGAGGTCAATCCCACCGTGTACGGGCCACGAGAGTTTCGAGAAAAGCTCGCGGCCAAGAATCATTTTCTTTCAACGGTAGCGAAGGAAAAGAAACTCTTCCTGATAGGAGACGAACGTGAGTTTCGCCGATTGGGTCAATAACGGCTGGCTCGTCGCGCACAAGAGCAGCAGGCAGGAGATCGGCAACCTGCTTGGAATTGTGGCGCGCGACCTGAAAGATAGCCAGGCGAAAGACGTGTCGGACGATTGGCGGTTCGCGATCGCCTACAACGCGGCGTTGCAAGGCGCGACGGCGGCGCTTGCGGCCGCCGGATATCGTGCGTCCCGGGAGAGCCATCACTATCGCGTCATTCAGTCGCTCGAATTGACGGTGGGAAAGGATGGGAAGTTCATTCGCGCGTTCGATGCGTTTCGGAAGAAGAGAAATGTAAGTAGCTACGATACCGGCGGCGGCATATCCAACCGCGAAGTCGAGGAAATGATCGCGATTGCGAAAGCGCTGCGGGAGGACGTTCAGGAATGGATACGCGCTAATCACGGGGAGCTTCTCTAGGACGAGTGGTCGAAAGAATCACGCGTGGGTCCCCGATCCTCTGGAAACCAAACCGTTTTGAATTGAGTTCAGAAGGTTAGATGTCCGCCGACGCTTTTCTCTGCCCAACCATGAATCCAAGTGGCGCGAATCACCGGATAACGGCTCGATTTGTCGGAAGCATGCCCCCCTGATGGCAGAGAGGGGAAAACTAGGACTTACGCCACAATCAAAGCGGTTGCGGTCTGGTTGCCGCTTGTAGTTCCATATAAAACTATGCATAACCTTAAGGTGCAAATCGTTCGATTTGTCGATAGTGATTTTCCCGGATGGGTGGAGTGCGAACTAGTCGACGCGGAGGGCCGCCGCCACATCTTAAAGGACAAGGTCCCGATATTCACAGTCGAAGTTTTAGACGCTGACAGTAAATATCCGACGCCGGGAACCGTTGTCTGTGAAGTCTTGGAGCGATACCAAGACGAACAAGGGCAAGAATTAGCGCGTGTCAGCACGGAGAAACCCTTCTACATCGAATCGACCGAAGGGTTGTCCGAGTTCACAGTTCCTACAAGTCTTATAACTTCGATGGACGAATAACGTATGCATTTAGGAGTCGATTTCCAGTGTCCGGTAATCCCAGGAGCTTGTCGCACGGCAAATGGGGTTCGACGGGTGGCCGGCGCTCAAATCAGGAGCAGATGCCATGACCGATGAACCCAGACAGACGACGCCACGTCCCATTCTCAGATCAATCTCAGCACAACTCTTCGTTGCGAACATCAAGAGTTCCTGTGATTTCTATACGAACAAGCTCGGCTGCGCGGTCGAATTCATCTATGGCGATCCGCCATACTACGGGCAGGTCATCCGCGACAATGCGCGACTCGCGTTGAGGCTGGTCCTCGAACCTGTGTTCGTTGGCGATGTTCGCAAGCGCGAACATCTGCTCTCCGCTTCAATCACGGTTGACACCGCGAACGAAATCAAACAACTGTTTCTGAGTTATCAGGCTGCAGGAGTCTCCTTCCATCAGGCACTTAAGAAGGAGCCATGGGGTGCCAGAACCTTTATAGTCTCGGATCCAGATGAGAATCTCATCCTCTTTGCTGGCCCGGCAGCGGACTGAAGTACTCCGAATTAGAAATGCGGAACTACGGACGCAAACGATTACTACCCATAGTCGGCTTGTAGGAACCGATCTCTGCGCTTGGTATCGATCCTGGACGGCTTATGGGCAAAACGGAACTGTCACTGCAGAGGCCCACGGGATCGAGGCCCGTCTGCTTGGGAGGCAGGCCGGTCTGCGTACAACGGTTTAGCAGACCGCCTTTGAATGTACTAGTAGTTTATCTACACTATGTAGGAATCAGTTTAGGACAATTAGTCTGTAAGTTTTTACGCCGATTGAACTTAGGTTATGGCGGAGAGGGGGGGATTCGAACCCCCGGTAGAGGTTTTAGCCCCTACAACGGTTTAGCAAACCGCCGCATTCAGCCGCTCTGCCACCTCTCCGCGGTTTGGTTTCAACAGCTTACCACAGAATCTGCGATATTCTGGTGGCCAAGTGGTGCCCTAACGGGTGAGAGGGGCGGAAAACTGACGCCAGTTGGACTTTCGCCAACGATGGCGTCGCCAAATTTCAATTCTAACTGCTGTCGATCTCCTTTCGCTTGTCTCAATTCTTCGATCCGCGCCTGTACCTTCCCTACTGCTTCAAGCACGGTATGATCGAAGACCTTAATATAGCGTTCCCTGGTGACGTGCGGTTTCGAGTGGCGCAAGATGCGTTGTACAACTTTGTCCGGGGCTCCGATTTCATACAGGTTTGAGGCAAGTCCCCGCCGGAGTGCGTGCCAACCGTACCACGGCAAACGGATGGCCTCTAGTGCTCGCCGAATCACCCGCCGCCCGACTCTGTCCACGCAGATAGGAAGCCCATCACCGGAGTGAAAAACCACACCTACTTTTGGGCTACCCATGGAACTGCGATACTCGTCCAAGATTTCCGCCAAAGCAGGAATTACCGGCACGGAATCGCGGCTGGCACGTGTCTTTGGAAGGTTGACTACCGACATCCAAATCGAACGTTTGATCACCAATTCGGTGCCCGTGTAGTCGGTCCACTCTAATCCACCCAGCTCACCTTGGCGCAGCCCCGCGAGAGCGGCGGTAGCGACCAGACTTTTCTCGAGAAGCGGAAGGCGGTCGAGGATTTGCAGGACCTGGCCGAGATCATAAGCGTGTGTCTCTCCCGGTTCTTTGGCATGCCTGGGGATCAAAACTCCATCGACTGGGTTGGCTCCATCGAAGGCCCCTTCGTTCTTCGCATAAGTAAAGATAGTGCTCAAAACCGACTTGATATGTTGCAATGTCGTTTTTGTGAGATCGTTTTCCTTGGCGATCGTGCGCAGCATTCGACTGGCATCCACGGTGCGAAATTCTCTCAGGTGAAGCTCTCCGACGTGATCGCGAATGTGATTGATCCAGATTTCATGGTGGCCCTTACTGGTGCTGGCTCGACGCTCCTCCTTGGTCCAAGGCAAGTACGCTCCTTCGACGAACGCCGTCAGCGTTATTCTCGAATTTGCGCTCAACCGATCGCGATTGACCGTTTGCATGAATGATGCTCGGCGCAGCTCGACATCAGAAATATCGCGAAAGTCTTTGGAGCGGCCCAAATGCTTGGAAAGATGGTTGAGATTGCAGGAGCCATCCTCTTTCGAAATTCGCTGGCGATATCGGACATACCATGCGCCATGGTGTTCGTACAGAAAGCCATTTTGATAACGGAGATCTGTCTTCATGACTACTCCATCCGCGGGCTACGTCCGCGCGCCATTCGGCGCAGTAAGTTCCCCGCAATTTAGAATGACAAACGTAACCGAGAAACCCGTGTTCTGAGCAATTCGTCAGGCGATGAACTTACCATTCGGTTTGAAGGCGAATGCTCGGCCAAATTCGCAGTAGGCTAGAGGTGAGCGCCTGAAAGGGACCAAACGCTTGGTGGCAGAGGTCGCGCCCGATAAATGCGCCATCGGCATACAGGCCAAGTCTAAGCCGGCTCAATGGAACTTGGAGCGCCTCCGCAGCCGTTCGGTTTCCACCAAGCGTTCACTGGCACTCCGCGAGTTCGCTCTCGGAGTTGAGGCGCTGGAGCGATTTGTCCGGCAAGAACCACTGCGCCGCGTCCACGAATGCGTCTTCGGTGTCCTCGCCTTAGAAAGCGAGCCCGTTGATCCGCGTCTGTAGTCCTCTACTTTTCCGCCAGCTCGTCTCGTTCGTTGAGCGTCACATGCGGTACTGGCCGGAGGGGAACACTGAGACGATAGCGCGCGTGGCGCCGTTCTCCCTCGCGAAGCAACGCGCCTTTGTCAACCAGATCCGCCAAGTCCCGTGTGGTCGTCGCCGGTGACGCCCCGGTGATCGTGCTGTATTTTCCGGCAGTGAGCCCCCCTCGGAACCCTTCCGGGCCTTCCCGGAACATCCGCAGGAGTGCTTTTTCCTGCCGCTCATTGAGCTGCCCCTTAAGCCGATCCAACAACTTTGTTTTGTCGATCAGGAATTCCACCATTGCAATTGTCCGACGCTGCGCTTCGATGGCGACACCGGCAAACCACATCAGCCAGTTGGTGATCTCGTTTTGTTTGTTCGACGCTTCGAGCACTTCATAGTAATTCTTGCGGCGAACAAGAATCGTGGCCGCCAATGCCGTGAGCGTCGGCTGACCGAGGCTCTGAGCTAGAGCTTTCTCAGAGATGGCCCGTCCGATACGTCCATTGCCATCCTCAAAAGGATGGATGCATTCAAAATATAGGTGGGCAATTCCTGCCCTCGTTAAAGCAGGCAACGGTTCTTCGCCGCCAGGTCCCGTGCGACCGAACCAAGT
>Ga0137415_10004847_pt1 | contig 13297 bp, 10 predicted proteins | sample CZODoug3_1_1_16f_FD_183082 | JGI IMG/M metagenome (GOLD analysis project Ga0137415, IMG submission 183082) | Vadose zone soil fungal communities from Angelo Coast Range Reserve, California, USA - CZODoug3_1_1_16fungal (Hybrid Assembly) | ecosystem: Environmental > Terrestrial > Soil > Vadose... | reverse complement strand
CGCTGGGTGGTGCCGGCGCGCAGCGCGAGCTCGAGCTGGCTGCACCGCCGGACGCCGCGCCACCGGCGCAGCTCGCCGGCGAAGCGGTTCGGCAGGTCCACGGTGGTCACGCCGAATTCATAGCCGCTCGGCGCCGGCCGTGCCATTCCCTGCCGGGTATTGAGCGGCGCACCTGCGCACCCGCAGGGTGACGGTCCACGCCCCACGAGGAGATGAGCCCGAGATGCGGAGCTATCACGTCCAGTACGGCGCCGGCCTGGCCGGCTTGACGGTGCGCGACCACTCCATTCCGACACCAGGGACCGGCGAGGTGCTGGTGCGGATCCGGGCCAACTCGCTCAACTTCCGGGAGTTGAGCATTCTGCGCGGGCAGTACCCGCTGCCGGTGAAACCCGATGTCGTCGCGGTGTCGGACGGGGCGGGTGAGGTGGTGGCCACCGGCGCCGGGGTGGACCGGGTGCGGCTGGGTGACCGGGTGGTCGGGGTGGTCTTCCCGCGCTGGGTCGACGGCCCGTTCGGGCTCGAGGTCGCCGACCAGCTCGGCGGCTCGCTGGACGGGATGCTGACCGAGTACGCGGTGTTGGGCCAGGACGCGGTGCTCCGGTTCCCCGACCACCTGACGTACGAGGAGGCGGCCACCCTCCCGTGCGCGGGCGTGACCGCCTGGAACGCGCTGACCGGCGGCCGAGGTCTGCGCGCCGGCGAAACGGTGCTCACCCTGGGCAGCGGTGGGGTGTCGCTGTTCGCCATCCAGTTCGCCGCAATCCTCGGCGCCCGGGTCATTGCCACCACGGGCCGGGCGGCGAACGCCGAGCGGCTCACCGCGCTCGGTGCCGAGCAGGTGATCGACTACCTGACCACCCCGGATTGGTTCGAGCAGGTCCGGAAGCTGACCGACGGCCGCGGCGTCGACCATGTGATCGACGTCGCCGGGACGCTCGAGCAGTCGCTGCGGTCTGTCGCCATGGCCGGCGAGGTCGCCTTCGTCGGGACGCTCGCCGGGGCGCCGCCGGTCGACCCTCGGCTGATCTTCACCGCGGGCGCGGTGCTGCGCCCGATCGCGCTCGGCAGCCGCGCCCATTTCGTGGCGATGAACGAGGTGATCGCGGCGCACCGGGCGCGGCCGGTGATCGACCGGGTCTTTCCCTTCGAGCAGGCCGCCTCGGCCTACCGCTACTACCAGGACGCCCGCCCGTTCGGAAAGGTCGTCATCACTCAGTCCGCGGCCGCGTAGCCGTGCGGCGCCGCCCGTGCCCGCGCCAACCAGCCGGACCAACGCCCGGCCCCGTGCGCCGGCTCGGTCCACGGGGTCGGGCAGTGCACCAGCCGGGTGCCCGGCCGCTCCAGCCAGCGCAGCAGCACGCCGGCCTCCTCGGCGGGCGCGCCGCGCAGCGGGCCGGGCCCGGGCCGGACGGTTTCCGCGCCGGCCCGCAGCGCCGCCACCACCGGCATCGGCGGCACCCCCCGGTGGGCCACGCCGGCCGCCGCCAGCCGGCCGTGCCGCAGCACCGCGAGCTCCCAGCCGCCGGCGCCGTCCGGGCGGGCGGCCACCAGCTCGGGCAGCGCGGTGAGCGCGGCCAACCGCTGCCCCCGGCGCAGCGCGGCCAGCAGCTCGGCCAGCCGGTCCCGGTGGGTGGCGGCCGCCTCGAACCGCCGCGCCGCGCCGAGCCGGTCCACCTCGGCGGCCAGGTCCCGCAGCGCGCCGTCGGAGCGGCCGGCGAGCAGGTCGGTGACGGCGCCCGCGGTCAGCGCGTAGTCGGCCACGCTCTGCCGGCCGGCACACGGCGCGGCGCAGCGGCCCAGCTCGGCCAGCACGCACGGGCTGCCGGTGGGGTTGCGCGCGGGGATGCGCTGGGTGCACCGCCGTACGGGCAGGGCGTCCTGCACCGACTCCATCGCGGCCACCGCGTCCCGCCGGGACCGGAACGGGCCGAACGCCCCGTCCCTGGGCTCGCGGACCACGGACAGCCGGGGGAACGGCTCGTCGGTGAGCACCAGCCACCAGGCCAGGTAGGGGGTACGGGACCGCCGGTTGAACCTCGGGCGGTGCGCGCCGAGCAACCGCAGCTCCCGGACCTGCGCCTCCAGCGTGTGCGCGCACTCCACCGCGTCCACCCGGACGGCCAGCGAGACCATGTCGCGCACCCGGCGGCGGCGCTCGGCGGCGGTGAAGTACGAGCGCACCCGGCGGCGCAGGTCGCCGCTGGTGCCCACGTAGAGGACCTCCTCGCGGGCGCCGCGGAACAGGTAGACCCCGGGGGCGTTGGGCAGGTGCTCGGCCAGCCCCCGCTTGCGCCGCTGGGCGTCCGTCGGGCGGTTGCCGGCCGGTCCGGCGGCCAGCGCGAGCAGCTCCTCCAGGCTCTGCACCCCCAGGTTGCCGACCCGCTCCAGCAGCCCGTGCAGCACCTCCACGGTGGCCCGCGCGTCGTCCAGCGCGCGGTGGGTGGGCCGGGCCGAGGTGCCGAACAGCTCGGCCAGCGCGGACAGCCGCACCGAGGGCACCTCGTCGCCGGGGAGCACCGCCCTGGCCAGCCGGGCCGTACACAGCACCGGCGGACGTGGCCAGGCCAGCTGGTGGCGTTCGCAGGCCGCGCGCAGGAACCCGGTGTCGAACGGGGCGTTGTGCGCCACCAGTACCGCGCCGGCCAGGAACTCCAGCACGCTGGGCAGCACGGTCTGGATCCGGGGCGCGCCGGTGACCATGGCCTGGGTGATCCCGGTCAGCGACACCACCACCGGGGGGATGCCGGTGCCCGGGTCGACCAGGGTGGCCAGCTCGCCGAGCCGTACGCCGCCGCGCACCTTGACCGCGCCCACCTCGGTGACCTCGTCGGTGGCCGCGCTGCCCCCGGTGGTCTCCAGGTCGAGCACCACGAAGGTGACCTCGCGCAGCGGCGTGCCGAGCTCGTCGAATGACAGCTGTGGCATTCGCCGACAGTAGGGCCCGGTACCGACGTTTCCGGCTAAGCCCCAGCTGTGCATCTGGTTTCGACGTGATCAAGCCTGCCGATGGATCCCCTGAATCCGCGAACGGCGGAATAAACTTGCTCAATGGCGGAGCAGGCGTGGACCGGGCTTCCCGAGCCGGTCCGGGCTCGGCTGGCCGAGGTCGCCTCGGTGGCGGTGGGCGAGTTGCCCTCGGTCGAGGTCCCCGCCGCGCTGCGCCGGTTCGTCAAGTTCACTCCGAGTAAGCGCGCTCGGCTGGGCGCCCGGGCCCTGCTGGCCGAGCTGCGGGACTCCGCCGCCTTCCGCGCGGGCGTGCTCGCCTGGTGGGAGGAGCACCGACCTGGGGAGTTGACCGGCCCGGACGCTGATCCGGTCGGTACGGCGGCCGGTGCGCTGCTGCTGGAAACGCCGGACGCCACGGAGCGGATCGCGGCCGTCGCCGAACGGGTTGACGTGGTGACGCTGCGTGCGCAGCGGGACGCCGCACTGGCCCGGGTGGAGAAACTCACCAGCGAGCTGGAGCGGCTGCGCGCGGAACTGGCCGACGCCGGGGCCGGGGCGCGCGACAGCGACCACGCCCGCGACCAGGAACTGGACCGGCTGCGCCGGCGGTACCGGGAACAGGGCAGCCGGCTGCGCGAGGCCCAGGACGGCACCACGGCAGCCGAGCGCGAGCTGTCCGAGCTGCGCCGGACCAGCGCGGCCGAGCTGACCGCGGCGCTGGCCGCCCGGGACCGGGCGCTGGAGCGGGCCGACGCGGAGCGGGGCAGGGCAGCCAGGGCGGCCGACGAGGCCAGCGGCGCCCGGCAGGCAGCCAGGGAGGCTCGGCAGGCCGACGAGGTGCGGCTGGAGCTGCTGGTGGACACCCTGGCGGGCGCGGTGGCCGGGTTACGCAGGGAGCTGGCCCTTGGCGGTGGCGGTCCCCGGCCGGCCGACCTGGTCGGCGGGGTCCGCGCGGCGGGCCGGGGCGGGGCCAGGGCTACCGACGCGGGCGCGCTGGACCGGCTGCTGGCGCTGCCGTCGGTGCACCTGATCGTCGACGGCTACAACGTGAGCAAGACCGGCTACCCGGAGCTGACCCTGTTCGACCAGCGCAACCGGCTGGTCGGTGCGCTGGGGGCGCTGGCCGCGCGCACCGGCGCCGAGGTGACCGTGGTGTTCGACGGCGCCGCCGTGGTGGCCGGCCCGCTGCGCCACCCCCGCGGGGTCCGGGTGCTGTTCAGCGAGGCCGGGGTGCTGGCCGACGACGTGATCCGGGAACTGGTCGCCGCCGAGCCGGCCGGGCGGCCGGTGCTGGTGGCCACCTCGGACCGGGCGGTGGCCGACTCGGTACGCCGGCGCGGAGCACACCCGCTGCCCTCCGCCGTCCTGCTCGAACTGCTCAGCCGGAGCTGACCGGCGCTGCCCGGCGCTGAGCTGGCCAGTGCTGAGCTGGCCAGTGCTGAGCTGGCCGGCGCTGAGCTGGCCGGTGCTGAGCTGGCCGGCGTTGAGCTGACCGGAGCTGCCCGGCGCTGAGCTGGCCGGCGTTGAGCTGGCCGGTGCCGCATGCCGCCTGTTACCGAACTGCACACCAGGCCGGTTCGACCATGATCAAAGCTGCCTGGTGTGTAGTTCGGTAACACCAGGCGCCACCCCCCGGTCGCCACCCCGCTCGGTCACCACCCCGCCGGGTCACCACCCCGCCCGTCACGGTCCGACAGCGCCGGGGCGGGGCGGCTGATCGCCCGATCGGGGCACGGGTGGCCGAAAACTGTCAGAGCGTCGCCCTACGGTGCGCGTGTCGATGTTGGTCGGACTGACGGGAGACAGGGAATGATCATTGATTGTGATCGTTGCGAGGTCCGGGGAGATGCCTGCCGGGACTGTGTGGTGGGCGTGTTTCTGGGGCTGCCGGGGAGCGCGAGCGATGGAAAGGATCAGTCAGACCTGCCGTCTGGCGCTCGATCCGTACAGCTCGACGCACCGGAGTTCCGGGCGCTGAGTGTGCTGGCGGACCAAGGTTTGGTACCTCGGTTGCGGCTGGTGGCTACCGAGCCTCGGCGAGTGTCACCCGCGTCGCCCATTGAGGACGGATTCAGTGACGTTGGGTGACATATCGACGGGTTTTGACGATGACCGGTGACCTCGAGTGACGATTGAGGCTTGATCGATAGCGCGCCACGCCGCGCGAGGGGCCTCCTGGACGTCGCTGTCCCCCCTTCGTAATCTCGCCGAGACCTTGCGGGGCGTCAGCCATTCGCTCCCCGATTGGCGCCGCGGGGTCGCCGCCGCAACGGACGTTGCGCGAGTCGAGTCGGGTCCCCCGAAGGCCTGACTCACGCCCCCGACTTCGCGCACCCTGCCCGGTGGTTGACGGGAAGGGAGGCCGTCGTCGTGGTGTCGAGCGGGTATTTGCGCGCGCTCTGGGGCGCGTTCTCCGCCACCGCGATGGCAGTGACCGCCTGCGTCGTGCTGAGCACGCCTGCCTACGGGGATCCGCCGGCGCCGACCCCACCGCCGAGCAACGCTTCCGATGCGTCCAAACAACTGGAGGTGGCCCAGCACGACGCCGAGTCGCTCACCGAGCAGTGGCACGCCGCGCAGGACAACCTGCAAGCCAAGCAGCAGGACGCCGACCGGGCTCAGGCCACGGTGGCGCCCGCCCGCAAGGCGGCCGCCCAGGCGAGGGACGCCGAGGAGAGATTCCGCGTCCAGGTGGACCAGGTGGTCGCCCAGGCGATGCGGACCGGGAACCTGGACGAGCTCAACGCCCTGGTGCTGAGCGACTCGCCCAGTGACTTCCTGGACCAGATGACCACACTGGAGACCTTCACCGCCGACCAGAAGGCGGTGCTGGACAAGGCGGTGGCCCTGGTGGCGGCCACGCGGCAGGCGCAGCTGGACGCCACGAACGCGGTCGCCTCGGCCCAACGCGCTACCGACCAGGCACGCGCCGCCTTCCAGGAGATTGACGTCCGGAAGAAAGCCGCCGACGTCCGGATCGACCAGGCGGAGAGGTTGCTGGGTCGGCTGAACCCGGCCGAGCGTGCCGCCCGGATCGCCCGCGACGGCGTGCCGATGGGGGTCACCCTGGGCGCCGGCAAGGGCGCTCAGGCGCTGAAGATTGCCATGACCCGGATGGACATGCCGTACGTCTGGGGCGCCACCGGGCCGCAGACGTTCGACTGCTCCGGGCTTGTCTTCTGGGCCTTCAAGAAGGTCGGCATCACCATGCCGCGGTCCAGCTCGGAGCAGGCACAGGTGGGCAGACCGGTGGCCCGGTCCAATCTGCAGCCTGGTGACCTGATCTTCTTCTACCACCCGGTGAGCCACGTCGGCTTCTATGCCGGCGACGGCAAGGTGCTCAACGCGGTGCAGACCGGCGACGTGGTGCGCTACACCGACCTGTCCCGGATGAAGAGCTACGCCAGCGCACGGCGGCTGTAAGGAGCGCCCGACGGCCCGAAGACCTATCCGCTCCCCACGATGGGCGGCGGCCGGTGGAAGCCGGCCGCCGCCACATTTCGCGAGCGGACAGCTCCATCTGATCGCCGCGCTCGGCGTCGCGTTGCTGCTGCTCGCCGGCCTGCTGGTGGTTGTGCTGGATGGCGCGCGCGGCGACTCGGGCGCGGCGGCGGCCCGGCTGGCCGACCCGCCCGCGCTGGCCGGCCGGGTTCCGTCGGCGGCAGCCGCCGACCAGGTGCGCGCGCTGCTCGCCCGCCGCGCCCAGGCCATCCGGGACCGCGACCGGGACGCCTTTGCCGCGACCCTGGATCCTCGGGCGGACCCGGGTTTCCGGACCACCCAGCTGGCCATGTTCGCCAACCTGGCCGGTGTGCCGCTGGCACATTGGGAGTACGCGATCAACCCGGCGGACGCCGCGCCGGTGCCCGTCGGAGCCGTCGATCCGAGCGCCGACGAGCTGTGGGCACCGGCCACCGAACTGCGGTACGCGCTGGCCGGCGCGGACACCTACCCGACCAGCCGCCCCGCCGGCTACCTGTACGCCCGCCGCGGCGCGCGCTGGTATCTGGCCTCGGACACCGCGCTGGACACTGTCGGCCGGCCCACCTGGCGCGGCCCGTGGGACTTCGGCCCGTGCCTGGTGGCTCGGGTCAGCCGGGGCGTGGTGATCGGCCACCCCGGCTCGGAGAAGCTGGTCCGCCAGCTGGCCGCCGAGCTGGACCCGGCGGTGGGTGCGGTCAGCTCCGTGTGGGGAACCGGTTGGGCGCAGCGGATCGGGGTGGTTGTACCGAGTACCGCGGCGGAGCAGGACGCGCTGGTCGGGCCTCGGTACACCACCGATTCGATCGCCGCGGTGAGCATCGCCGACCAGGTGGACCGAGCCGCGAACCGGGCCTACGGGCAGCGGGTGGTGTTGAACTCGGGCAGCCACGCCCAGCTCGGGCCGACCGCGCTGCGGGTGGTGCTGCGCCACGAGCTGACCCATGTGGCGGCGCGCACCGCCACCGACGAGCACACCCCGCTGTGGCTGCAGGAGGGGATGGCCGAGTACGTCGGCTACCGGGGCAGCGGACTGCCGGCGGCGGAGATCGCCCCGGGGCTCACCGACGGAGTCCGGGCCGGCCGGCTGCCCTCCCGGCCACCCGCCGACGCCGCGTTCGGCGGTCCCGGGCTGGTGCTGGCCTACCAGCAGTCCTGGAGCCTGATGAGCTACCTCGCGGGCCGGCTGGGGCCGGACGGCCTTGTCGCGCTGTATCGGCGGCTGGCCAGCCACCCGGACGCCGCCACGCAGCCCCAGCTGGACGCCACCCTGCGCGCCGTGCTGGGCACCGACCTGGCCGGGGTGGTCGCCGGGTGGCACGAGGAACTCGAGCGTCCCTGAGTCCGGGAGCCTCGTCCCTGAGTCGGGGAGCTGCGTCCCCTGAGTCCGGGCTCGTCCCTGAGTCCGGGAGCTCCGTCCCTGAGCCCGGGAGACCCCACCGGGCTGCCCCCGGCGCGCCCCGGCGGTTAGCCTGCCGAGCGATGCCCACGCTGCTGGTGACCAACGATTTCCCACCCCGGGCCGGCGGGATCCAGGGTTACCTGGCCGAGCTCGCCGGTCGGCTGCCGGCCGGCGAGCTCGTGGTGTACGCACCCGACTGGCCGGGGGCCGCCGAGTTCGACGCCGCCGTGCCGTACCCGGTGCACCGCCATCCGGGGTCGCTGATGCTGCCCGAGCCGTCGGTGGCGCGCCGGGCGGCCGAGCTGGCCCGCCAGCACGGCTGCGACACCGTGTGGTTCGGCGCGGCCGCCCCGCTGGCGCTGCTCGGCCCGGGGTTGCGCCGCTCTACCGCGGTGCACCGGGTGGTGGCCAGCACGCACGGGCACGAGGTGGGCTGGTCGATGCTGCCAGGTGCCCGGCAGGCGCTGCGCCGCATCGGTGGGCAGAGCGACGTGGTCACCGTGGTGTCCCGCTACACCCGTTTTCGCTTCGCCGCCGCGTTCGGCCCGATGGCCGCGCTGGAGTGGCTGCCGCCGGGCATCGACACCGACCGCTACCGTCCCGACCCGGCCGCCCGGGAGACGCTGCGTGCCCGGTACCGGCTCGGTGGGCGGCCGGTGGTCAGCTGTGTGTCCCGGCTGGTCGCCCGCAAGGGCCAGGACGTGCTGATCGGCGCGCTGCCGGAGATCCGCCGCCGGATACCTGGGGCGAGGTTGTTCCTGGTCGGCGACGGCCCGTACGCCGACCGGCTGCGCTGGCTGGCCGCCCGGCACGGGGTGGCCGAGCACGTGGTGTTCACCGGCCCGGTGCGCTGGGACGAGCTGCCCGCGCACCACGCGGTGGGCGACGTGTTCGCGCTGCCCTGCCGGACCCGGGGGCGCGGGCTGGACGTGGAGGGGCTGGGCATCGTGCTGCTGGAGGCGTCCGCCACCGGGCTGCCCGTGTTGGCCGGCGACTCCGGCGGGGCCCCGGAGACGGTGCGCCGGGGTGAGACCGGGCGGGTGGTATCCGGTCGTGACCCTTCGGCGGTGGCCGCCGCGCTGGTCGAGCTGCTCGCCGACCCGGACCGGGCCGCGGTGATGGGGGCGGCCGGCCGGGACTGGATGCGGCGGGACTGGCGGTGGTCGACGTCGGCCGCCCGGTTGGCCGGGTTCCTCGGCGCCGGGCCCGGGCCGGCGTATACGCCAGCGCCGTCCCTGCTGTGAGCGAGCCGGTTTATCGGCAGGCGCCGTGTTGGTGTGAGCGAGCCGGTTTATCGGCGGGCGCCGTTGTTGCTCTGGAGCGAGCCGGTTTACCGGTGGGCGCCGTCCTTGCTGTAGAGCGTGGCGATGTCGGCGGCGTAGGTCTTGGCCACCACGTTGCGCTTCAGCTTGAGCGTCGGCGTGAGCTCCCCACCGGCCTCGGTGAAGTCCACGGTGAGCACGCGGAACTTCTTGATCGCCTCGGCGTGCGAGACGGCCTTGTTGGCCTCCTGCACCGCCTTGTCGACGTCGGCCAGCAGGTCCGGGTCCCCGACCAGGTCGGATGGGTCGGACGGGTCTTCCGGCGCCGGCTTGCCGTGTGCCTCCCGCCAGCCGGGCAGCGCCTCCGGGTCCAGGGTGATCAGCGCGGCGATGAACGGCTGGCCGTCCCCGACCACCATGCACTGGCTGATCAGCGGGTCGGCGCGCAGCCGGTCCTCCAGCACGGCGGGGGCCACGTTCTTGCCGGCGGCGGTGACGATCAGCTCCTTCTTCCGGCCGGTGATCCGCAGGTAGCCGGCGTCGTCCAGCTCGCCGAGGTCCCCTGTGTGGAACCAGCCGTCCACGACGGACTCCCGGGTGGCGTCCGGGTTGTGCCAGTAGCCGCGGAACACCACGTCGCCGCGCAGCAGGATCTCCCCGTCGTCGCCGATCCGCACACCGTTGCCGGCCATCGGGCGGCCCACGGTGCCCACCCGCTGCGCGTCGGGAGTGTTCACGGTGACCCCGCCGCTGGTCTCGGTCAGTCCGTAGCCCTCGTACACGGGCACGCCGACGCCGCGGAAGAAGTGCCCGAGCCGCTCGCCCAGGGGTGCGCCGCCGGACACCGCCGCGATGCACCGCCCGCCCAGCGCGGCCCGCAGCTTGCCGTACACCAGCCGGTCGAACAGGGCGTGCCGAGCGCGCAGGACCAGGCCGGGGGAGGGCTGGGCTCGGCTCCACTCCTCGGCGGTGGCCGCCGCCGCGTCGAACACCTTGCCCTTGCCGGAGGCGTGCGCCCGCTGCTGCGCGGCGGTGAACACCTTCTCGAACACCCGGGGCACGGACAGTACGAAGCTGGGCTGGAACGCGGCCAGGTCATCGAGCAGGGTGGAGGTGTCGGTGAGGTGCCCGATGGTCGTCCGGGTATGCACCCCGCCGCACTGGATGACCTTGGCCAGCACGTGCGCCAGCGGCAGGAACAACAGCAGCGAGTTCTCCTCGCTCATCATCATGGAGAACACCTGGCCGGCGGTCGTCAACTCGGCCAGCAGGTTGCGGTGGGTCAGCTCACAACCCTTGGGACGCCCGGTGGTGCCCGAGGTGTAGATCAGCGTGGCCAGGTCGTCGGCGCGGACCTGCTCGCGGCGGTCGGACACCTCCTCGGCGGGCACCGAGGCGCCGTCGGCGGTGAGCCGCTCCACGGCCGGAGTGACCGAGGGGTCGGTCGGCTCGATCTGCCACACCTGGCGCAGCTCCGGCAGCTGCCCCCGCAGGGCGTCCACCGCGGCCCGGTGTGCGTCCAACTCGACGACCACGGCCACCGCGCCGGAGTCGGACAGGATCCAGTTGACCTGCTCGTCCGACGACGTCTGGTAGATCGGCACCGTGGTCCCGCCGATCGCCGCGATCGCGTAGTCGATCACCGTCCACTCGAACCGGGTGCGGGACAGGATGGCCACCCGGTCACCCCGGGCCACCCCGGCCGCGATGAGTCCCCTGGCCACGTCGGTGACCTGGCCGGCGAACTCCTTGGCGGTCACGTCCACCCAGCCGGTGCCGGTCTTGCGGCGGAAGCTGACCGCGGCGGGAAACCGCTCGGCGTTGTCGAACACCGCGTCGGAGAGGCTCCCGCCGTCGGCCACCCTGTCGACCGCCGGCACGACGTACTCCCGCATCCGAACCTCCCCGACCTCGCACGACCTCGTTGCCGCCCCGTTGCCCAGGCCAACCTATAACGGTTACCCGTCCGTAGGGGAGAGATGTGATCGCCGCGTCCGGGTGCCACTACTCCCGGGTAGCCACTCGGCCCGGCGATCTTCGCGCGTTCCGCCCAGCCGGCTCGATCACGGCTGGCGGGCGCGGCTACGGTCGGGGCGTGAGCACCGAAGGCGACAGCGAGCGAGCATCGCGGCGAGCTCCAGCGAGCGAGGAGCGGAACGAGCGCGGAGCCGAGCGATGAGCGCCGAAGGCGACAGCGAGCGAGCATCGCGGCGAGCTCCAGCGAGCGAGGAGCGGAACGAGCGCGGAGCCGAGCGATGAGCGCCGAAGGCGACAGCGAGCGAGCATCGCGGCGAGCTCCAGCGAGCGAGGAGCGGAACGAGCGCGGAGCCGAGCGATGAGCACCGTGGACGTGGTGGACGAGACCTTCCTCGCCGTCCCTCCGGCCCGGGTGGCGGCCGAGTTCGCCGACCCGGCCGGTTGGCCGCGGTTCTGGCCGGACCTGCGGCTCAGTGTGATGACCGACCGCGGCGAGCGTGGCTTCCGGTGGACCGTGCGCGGCGCGCTGGTGGGCAGCATGGAGGTCTGGCTGGAGCCGGTGCTGGACGGCACCGTGCTGCACTACTACCTGCGTGCCGACCCCGTCGGCCCGGACGGCAAAGCCGTCGCGGCGCCGCCGCGCAGGGCACTCGCGGAGATTTCCCGCCGGCAGCGGGCGGCCAAGGCGATCGCGCTGGGCCTGAAGGATCTGCTGGAGGCCGGCCGCCCACCGGGCGAGCCCCCGCCGCCGCTGCCCTCCCCGGGCGCGGCGTCCAGCACGGAGTCCGCGAAGAGCCCGTAAGTTTGGGAGTTGATGCGAGTTCACGTGGTCGTCGATGTGCACGGCAACAGCGACGCGCTGGCGCAAGCCGGCGAGGGGGCGGACGCCCTGATCGTGCTCGGCGACCTGATCGACTTCGTGAACTACGACGATCACAGTGCGGGCATCCTCGGCCAGGTCTTCGGTCCCGAGGTGGTGGGGCAGTTCGCCAAACTGCGGGTGAGCGGGCGGCCGGGGGAGCTGGGGGAGTTCGCCGAGTCGCTATGGGCGGGGCTCGCCGATCCACAGGCCACGCTGGAGGACGCCGTCCGGTACCAGTACGACCGGTTGTTCGCCGCGATGACGGCGACCTCGGTGCCCTGTTACCTGACCCCGGGCAACGTCGACCTACCCCACCTCTGGCCGGAATTCCTCGCTCCGGGGCTGCGGATGCTGGACGGGGAGGTGGTGGAGCTGGGTGGGCTGCGCTTCGGGTTCGTCGGCGGCTTGCCGCTGCCACCGCACCTCAACCCCGCCCGGGACGGTGTGTGGCGGCCCTACGTGCGCCCCGCCGCCGAGTACGCCGTCGCCTGCGCCGCGCTGAGCCGCGTGGACGTGCTGTGCAGCCACGTACCGCCCCGGGTGGCCGAGCTCGCCTACGACGTGGTCACCCGGCGCGCCGAGGTGGCCAGCGCGGCGCTGCTCGGGGTCATCGAGCGGGACTCACCGAGGGCGGCGCTGTTCGGGCACGTCCACCAGCCGATGGCGGCGCGGGCCCGGGTGGGGCGGCGCACCGAGTGCGTCAACGTCGGGCATTTCCGCCTCACCGAGCGCCCCTACGTGCTCACCTGGTGACCCCGCCCGCCCGGTAACCTCTGCGGCCATGGCCGATTCCACGACGCAGTCCATCACCATCGACGGCGCCCCCGAGGCAATCATGGCGGTGATCGCGGACTTCCCCGCGTACCCGGAGTGGGCCAACGCGGTGAAGAGCGCCGAGGTGATGGCCGATGGGCCGGGGGACCGCGCCGGGCAGGTGTCCTTCACGCTGGACGCAGGCATGTTCAAGGACGCCTATACCCTGGAGTACGAGTGGGCCCAGGATGGGCTGTCGGTAAGCTGGCACCTGGTCAAGGGGCAGATCCAGAAGGCGCAGCAGGGCTCGTACGTGCTGGCGCCGGTGGGCCCGGCGACCACCGTCACCTATACGCTCAGCGTCGAGTTGAACATCCCGATGATCGGCATGTTGCGGCGCAAGGCCGAGAAGATCATCATCGACACCGCGCTGAAAGAGTTGAAGCGCCGAGTCGAGGGCTGAGCGCTTCGGGGTATCCTCGCCGGGCCGATCGTCGGGCATCGTGGGTAGCCCGTACTGGGGTGGCACTTCGTCGAAGCGGGGTAGGGCGCGTTGCGGATCCTGCTGTTCACCGGAAAAGGTGGCGTGGGCAAGACCACGCTGGCCGCGGC
>Ga0137415_10004846_pt1 | contig 13298 bp, 14 predicted proteins | sample CZODoug3_1_1_16f_FD_183082 | JGI IMG/M metagenome (GOLD analysis project Ga0137415, IMG submission 183082) | Vadose zone soil fungal communities from Angelo Coast Range Reserve, California, USA - CZODoug3_1_1_16fungal (Hybrid Assembly) | ecosystem: Environmental > Terrestrial > Soil > Vadose... | reverse complement strand
GTCGTCGGCGGACCGCACGCGGTGTGCGGTGATCGCCTCCTCAGACGTCGCGATAACGTCTTCCACCAGCCGCCCGATCATCCACCGGATCGCTTCGCGGACGCGCACGCCCTCACGCGTGCGCGATCCCGGGGGGAGGAAGCGCAGCGGCACTTCTCCGTGCCTTTCCTCCAGCGTCAGTTCCACTTGGGTCTCGGTCGCGTCGCGGCGGGCGACCAGCCCCTCGGCCCATTGGGACGCCTCGACCCACAACTCAATCCCTTTCGCCTTCAGGTCGTCGGCATCCGCCAGCCCGATGCGCAGCGCGTCGTCGAGGTCATGCGTGCTATAGGCGACCATGTCGGCGAGATCCACTACTTGCCCCTCCAGGGAGGCCTGCGCGAGGTCAGCAAACTCCGCGGGCACCTGGGGTGCATCGTAGAGCGTGGTGTGGGTCGCAATCCCCTGGCGCACGTGCCAGGAGAGGTTCAGCCCCGGGAACATCGCGTAGCGGCTCTCCAATTCATCGACGACGCGCAGCGATTGCACGTTGTGTTCAAACCCGCCATGAGTTTCCATCAGAAGGTGCAACTCGGCTTCCCCCGCGTGGCCAAAGGGAGGATGGCCGAGATCGTGCGCCAGGGCAATCGCTTCCGCCAAGTCGACGTTGAGGCCCAGCGCGGCCGCGATGCTGCGGGCGATCTGGCTCACCTCCAACGTGTGGGTCAGGCGCGTGCGGTAGAAGTCGCCTTGCGTGACGACGAACACCTGGGTCTTGTGCTGCAAGCGCCGGAACGCGGCGGAGTGCAGCACGCGGTCACGGTCCCGCTGAAACTCGGTGCGGTAGCGATCGCGCAGTTCGTGGTAGCGGCGGTGGGTGGTGGCGCTGCGCAGTGCATACGGAGCCAATGCAGACGCTTCCAGCGACTCGCGCGCGGCGCGTTCGAACGGCATGATCACCCTCGGAGATCTCGGGGGAATTTCCGTCCGCTGCGCACCTTTTCCTGTGCACCCCTGGTGCGTTCACAGCGGGAGCGCGCTATACTAAAAGCGCCCCCCGTCCAGTGCGTGGGGAATTCATGGGACGGAATCAGGTCTACACCGAGATCACCATCCGCTTGTTTGACCAGCCCAGCGAGTTTGCGCTGCGCGGGCGCTCCACCAAGGCGGTTGTCGCCGCGCTGGTGCGGGGCGCGACCGCGCACGGTTCGTGGCTCCGTCAGGTCGCGCGCTGGGTGGAGGAACTCTCCCAGGACGGCTGGCGCTACCGCGGCTACACCGGGGACACGCTCTTGTTCCGCTCCGTCAAGCCTCTCGATGAGAGCGCAGCGACCGCCTATGTGCGCCGCCGACTGGGGCAAGAGGCGCTCGAACGCGTGTCGGTGCGCGAAGCCGCCGAACCCGCCTCGCGCAATGGGCGCCAGCCGAAACTCCCCAAGGCGGACGACGAGCTCACACGCGAACTCCGGCGGCTGATCGGCCCCGAGCAACACAAAGACGAGCTGTACCTGGGCCACCCGCCCGAGGAGCTCGCGGAACTCTTGTTGGACATGAGCTTCCTCTCCCAGGAAGCGCTAGAAGACTCCGAGATTTCCGGCTTGATTGACCAGTTGCGCGAAGAACACGAGCACGACGCGCAGCACCGTGATCTCCACTCGCGATATCTGACGCTGATGGAACGCGCGGGGCCTGGGGATCCGGCCGCGGAGGAAGCGTACTGGGATCTGTTCTCCTACATGTCGCGGAAGTTATCGAAGTTGGTTCCTGCGTTGCGGCAGTTCCTGGACCGGCGAGGGTTCTCGGATTTGTGCGAACACGAGGCGACAGCGTTCCTCACGGCCGCCCTGGCCGCGGCCCTCGCCTACATCGAAGAGCGCGGCGACGAGTAAGGGCTAGTCCGCGGGTCGAAATCGCCGCACAATCTCGCCCACGATTACCTGCAACGCTGCCGCGACCGGAATCGCGAGAAGTGCGCCCGCAATCCCCACGAGCGTCCCCCCGATAAACAACGCCAGAATCGTCAGCAAGGGTGAGAGGCCCACGGCCGAGCGCATCACGCGCGGGACGATAAAGTTCCCCTCTGCCTGCTGGATGATGAGGTACCAGACGATGGTGAAGATGAGCTTCCAGGACGGCTGAAACAGCGCCAGGAAGATCGCGGGAATCGAGCCCAACGTCGGGCCCAGCATCGGCACCAGCTCCAACACACCCGCGATGATGCCCAGGAGGTACGGATACGGCATCTGAATGGCCGCCATTCCCACCCCCGCGGCGATCCCGATAATCAAGCCCAGCAACAACTGCCCTCGGACCCACCCGCCGAACTTCGCGCCGATCTGGTCGATGATATCGGCTGCTCTCGCCCGGTCCCGCCGCGGGAACAGCGCCAGGAATCCCTCCCGGAGGGTCGGTCCCTGCACCAGCATGTAGAACGCCATGAACAAGATCGTGATGAGGGTCGCGATTCCGCCCAGGAACCTAAACGCCACGCCGGCGGCCGGGGCGAAGTACTGGGACACGTTGGTCAGGTCCTGGGGCAGACGCTGCATCAGCCCGGAGATATCTCCGGAGATATCCGGGATCCACGCGTACCGCACGTGTAGGTCCCGGACGCCCGTTTGTAGTTGGCTGATCCGATCGGGGAGGTTGGCGATGAATTGCTGACTTTCGCGGACCAACGGGGCGATGACCACAGCACCAACAACTAGCACACCCACGATGATCGCGAGGAACGTCAGGGCAATCGCCCACGTGCGCGGGAGGCGTCGGCCCGCCGGCCTCCATTGGACCGTCTCCAGCCAGGACACAAGGGGGGCCACCCCCGCGGCCAAGATAGCCGCGATCAGCGTGATGAAAAGGATCTCTTTGATCTGAACCAGGAACCAGGCGAGACCGGAGACGACGAGGACGGTAACGACAACCAGTACCGTACGGAGGACGAGATCAGTCCCTGACATTAGGGTGTAATCATTCCGGACACTGCGGGCCTGGTCCTGCGGAATATCCATCGCGCGTGTGGAGCGGACACGGGCCGTCGACACCAAGGACATACGTCCTCCTCGGTCATTTGGTGGAAGGCGGCGTCCCGCACAAGACGCACGGCAAAATCCCCCATCGGACTGCTGCCCAGAGCGCCAGGTGAGATCAGAATTTGGTGTGGTGAGTGATGTGAACCAAACCTAGCTCACCACAGAAAGGGGGTGATTCCAATGCTGACTAGGTTAGTTGCTCTAGCGGCTGCGTCCGTGCTGCTCGCGTCGTCAATCGCCGTCGCCGCACCGCGTGTGCAACTCACGAGTGACGACCAGGTGGATACTCAGGGGCAAGCACCGGTGTACGTTCCGAGCCCTGAGGACTACCATCGCTTCGATCATCAGAACTAGTCCGGGTCGTGCACTCACACCGCACGGACTAGCGGAGGCGGAACGGGCCCTCCCGAACTGCTCCCGCTAGTCCGTCGTTTTCCTCTGCATTGGCCCGGGACCGTCGGATTCTCCGCCCCTCTGCTGGGGTGAGGCGAGCAGAGCAGCTTGAGGAGATCAGCCTGCACGCAAGCGGTTCGCGACCTTCTCGCTCGTGAGTTCTCTTAGCGCGTCTGCAGCGATCCAGCGGGCGGGAGGCGAGTCAAGTCGGCTGAGGGCCCGAGCGACGGCGACCGCCCGTCGATTCAACACGCGACTGCGTTTGCCGATACTCCGCAGCGCCCAATTGACTGCTTTGCGGACGAAATCCCGGTCGTCTGTTGCAGCACGCCTATTCAATCGAAAAGAACGCCTCGATGTCGCGATTGTGCAGGGCTTTGTCGTGCACGGCGAGGCCTGCGATCATGGCAAAAGCGGCCCGCTTGACAAACTCTCGGTTATCGCCGGCCCATGCCGTAATCTTCGTGCGCGCCAGCGCGTCTGTTCAAAGAGCGCACACACTTGATCGCAGACATCCCAGGAGTCAAACCCGGCGACCCAGCGATCCATCTGGGCGGGAGTCACCAAGCGCGGGTCGTCGATGAAGCTCGCCAGAATCCGGGCTTCGTGAAGTCGCGAGGCCCACAGTTTCCGAGCCAACGCGTGATCGGTGCCGAGCTCTCGCGTCAGCTTCCGTAGGTGCACAACGGAAATCCCCAATGTCCCTGAGGGATTGATCCCAAAACGCGCCATCCCGATCACATTTTGGGGATATCCCAACCGACGCAACCGCATGAGAATCTGCGAAGACGTGGCGTGAGGGCGGCGGGTGGGAGCTCGGGAACGTCGTATGCACTACACCTTCGGAGGTTTGGCTCTCGCTACCCGCCGTCCCGCGCAATCCCACCTGCGGGGTTATGATAGGAGTACATTCCCGGGAGGTGGATCGCATGGCCGACAAGGTACGCAGGGTCGAATATTACTACGCCACGATACCGGACAGAACCGGCGAGGGGCTGAAGGTGCTCTCGGCGCTGAAGAACGCCGGCGTCCTCTTGCTCGCCTGCAACGGATTTCCCCTCGGAGGGGGGCGTTCCCAACTCACCCTGGTCCCCGATGACGCGCGCAAGTTCAAACAGGCGGCCGATGCGGCGGGCCTCACGCTCACGGGTCCGAAACGGGCGTTCGTCATCACTGGCGACGACCGCGTCGGGGCCGCCGCGGAGCACGCGAAAAAGCTTGCCGACGCGAAAGTGAACGTGACCGCGGTAACAGCCCTGACGGGCGGATCGGGACGCTACGGGATGCTACTGTGGGTCGCCTCGGCCGATTTCGACAAAGCCGCTGCCGCGCTCGGGGCCTAAGGGTTTTGCAGTGCGTATCGACAACTAGCTCGCGGCGCGCAACCCCAGGAACTCCCCGTATCGCTGGATGGCGCGCTGCAGGGCATGCGCTTCCGCCTTATTCAATCTCTTGAAGGGATGGAGGCTGAGGTCGACCGTCTCCTTGCGAATCAGCCGCTTCCACGTTCCTTGAATCCGGCCATCGATCACGATCGTGGGATTGAATAACAGATTCAGCCCGCTGTAGACCCGGCGGGCGTGGCGCGGATCCAAGATAGGATCGCGCTCTGTGTACCCGAGGATGTATTCATCGAACCCGGGTAAGAGCGCTACGACGGGCGAGTGGGGCGGAAGGGCCGACATGCGCCGACCCATCCAGTAGGTCTTACTGTCGACCACTCCTGAGGCTAACTGGGAGACATTCATCTCAATACCTGCCTGGGCGTCTTTTCCGGTCAGTCCCGACCACCAGACGAAGTCCTTGACGGTCGCGGGCCCGTGACTCACAAAATACCGGAGCACCAGTTTCGCCAGCGCCTCCTCGCGCTGTAACGGTTTCGCAGGCGGCACCCACTCATCCAACAACGCGAAGGTCTGCTGTTTTCCTTGGGGCGCGCCCAGACAAATCAATCCCTCCTGGGCGTTTCGCCACAAGAGATGGTATCCACGCTGGCCGGCCGTCGAGATCTTCGCCCGCTCCAGGGCCTGGTACATTTCATTGCGGGTCAGCTGCTCGCCATGGAGGGCCTGACGAAATACCTTTTGGCTCTGCGCGAAGATTTTGTCGTTGAGTCCTAGTGCCTGCCAGCGTCCCTTGCTCGCGGCCAACACACGCGACGCGAGCAGCGCCAGCATCCACCTGACATCGTCGGGCGCGACAAAGTGCAACGTGCCCCTCATGGGCCAGGTGCGGATGATCGTCCGATTCGCTAAAGCCTGCTCCACCGTCGCGTCGGACACACCGGTCGCCCGCAACCCCACCGACCATTTGGCACCCCGAAAATCTTGCGCTTGCATGGCGCCCAGCCACGCGACCACCTCCGCCGGCGTTCGGGCGGTCTGCCGGGCAATGAGCTGATTCGCGAACCGGTACCGCGCGACGTCAGAAAGTGTCATCGCTGTCCGTTCCGTCGGGTGTGTGGGTCCCCGTTCGATTCATGGCGGGTTCCTGCAGTTTGCGCTATTCGCCCAGGGTGAGCTCTGCCGCACGACGCAGATTCTTGTAGAAGATGACAGTCTCGGACGGACCGCTCCCATCTGCATTGAGCGCGTATCCGGGGATGACCCCGACATAGGTCCATCCCATCTTGCGATACAGCTTCTCTGCGACCTCTCCCCGTTTCGCATCCAGAGTCAACAGTGTGAATCCTCTGGATTGGGCCCGGGCTTCCAGGGCGAGCATGAGCGCCCGTCCGATCCCCTGTCGGCGGCCACGGCGATGCACGATAAGTTTTGCCACTTCTGCGCGGTGAGGCTGGTTCGGAGCCCACGCCGGGTGGAACTGGACCGTGCCAACAATCCCTTGATCGTCGCGCGCCACGAGAAACGCAGCGCGGGGATGGCCGTCGGCCAGCGTCTCCTGCCACCATTCTTCTGCGCGCGCGAGGGACAGAGGAGCCAGAAAAACTCACGGATGCTCCCGAATTAACCGCGTCCACTAACAAGCGCGCCAGATCGCGAATGTCAGACTCGCGAACCGGCCGAGTGAGCTCCTCGATCATCGCGTGTCTCGTACCCCGCCAGGCGTCATCGGCGCTATCGGGAATCACAAAATACTCTTCTGTGCCGGACATTTGGAACGCTGCCTCCTTCTATGCTAACGTAGGCGCGAGAGCCGCGGAAGACGGAGGGAAACGGTTCTGTGGCCACCTCAGCAGTTGCGCAACGCGATGCCTTAGACGCGCTGACCTTCCAGGATAGGCCAGATGACAGAAGACTAGGCGAGAGAAGATGAAAAACTGGGTCGCCCCCGAGCCACCGGATTTTCCGGCGGGGCCGTTTGCTGTGGACGGCGTGCATGATACTCGACAACGGCAGGGATGGATTGACGTGCTGGAACGAGCACCGGGGCGGCTCAACCGATTAGCATCCGGTCTGTCGGTCGAGCAACTCGACACCACCTACCGAAACTGGACGATTCGACAGATCGTCCACCACCTCGCAGATAGTCATCTGAACCTGTATGTCCGCTTTAAGCTGGCCCTCACGGAAGAGCAACCGACGATCAAGCCCTATGATGAGAGCCGGTGGTCGCTTCTCGCGGATGCGCGGCAGATGGACATCGCCCCATCAGTGCAAATCTTCTCGGGGGTGCATGCTCGCTGGGCTCATCTGCTCCAGTTCCTTGAGCCCCATGATTTTGAACGCACGTTCTACCATCCCGCGAACCAGGAAGTCACGCCCTTGTGGCGTGCGCTTGCTTATTACGCCTGGCACGCCAATCACCACATGACGCAGATCGCGTGGGTGAGGGAACACAAGTTGCGACTCGGAAAGGAGCAGTGAACCGGGCCAACGTACGCACGTGCCCGATCATCCGTCGACAACGTGGCGTCTTAACCAGCCGCCTGTCCTCAGACGCCTCACCGTATCGAAGACCGGGTTAGCCGACTACATCACTCCAGTACCCCGTGCGACTCACCGACCGCTGTGCTCTTTGACGAGCTCGATCCAGCGCAGAGCACGCTGCGCCGATCCCGTCACGATCACACGAACTGAGCGGGTGGTCGCGCCCAAAACTTCAGGGACGGCGGGGGCCAGAGGTGTCAGCCCCGCCAGGATGACGACAAACACGAGAGCCGGGAGAAAAAGGGCGATCCTCCGCGACGGGCGCGGTCGACCGAATGCCTGGACGCCAGACGAAAGCACGACACCCGCACGCCTGAGATCCTCCCCGCAGGTTTCGCAAAGCAGTGGATCTGATCCAAGACGCGCACCGCACATGGGACACTTGTGACCCGGCGAGGTCCCGGTCGTACTCATCCGTTTCATGGCAATTCCTTCCCGCGAGGAAAATAAACGCATCAGGAGTCGCACGGGCTGTAGGTGCAGAGGGTTAGAGGGCTGAGGAAGCGGGCTTGAGGACGACTCGGATATCCTCATCTTCCGGCAACCCGGCTAACTCCGGTACTGAGAGTCCCGTGGCTTTGCGTCCCCGCCTCGCGACGGGTTTGCCCTTATCGGTGGTGAGAACCATCAGACCATATAGCAACCCTGATGCCGTCTCCCTCCGAGTCGAGGCGGTGGTGAACCTACGTAAGGAGCTGTCGTGTCTAATTGACTAAACGCAAAGTTACAAAATTGGGGGCCTTGCCGGGGCAGAAGGGAGCGGAACGAAGGAGAGAGCAACACAACTTGCATTAGTGCTGGAGGAAATTGGCTCCGCGGGTAGGATTCGAACCTACAACCCTCCGGTTAACAGCCGGACGCTCTACCATTGAGCTACCGCGGAACGGATAGAGAAGTATCGCAGTCCTTATTCTATTGGCCGCCTGCAAGCAGTGTCAATCCAATCCACCGAGGAGAATGGGACCATGCCGGAGGGTACTGGCGACATCGTGCTCGGTCAGCTCGCAGCTGTGGTACGAGAAGCCCTTGAGGGATCTCCAGAGCGCTGGAGCTACTTCACCGACTCCGGCCAAAAAGGGGGATTCTTTGGCACGCTGACGCCTCTCACAGCGGCAGACGCGTCGCTCCCGCTAGCGGGGACGTCCATCGCGGCCCATGTCCACCACGTTGCGTGGGGCATGGACGCGACCGCCGCGTGGATTCGGGGCGACCGAAAGGCTCGGGATTGGAAGGAGAGTTGGAAGATCACATCGGTGAATGAGAAAGCATGGACGCGCCTAGCAGGAGAACTGCGCCGCCAGTATGACCATCTCCGCCAGACAATCCAATCACACGCGCTCGACGGCGAAGAGGCTTTCCGGGGGTGCGCTGGGAGCCCTTGCCCATCTGGCGTACCATTTGGGGGCTGTGCGGCAGAAGATCGCCCTGCTTCACCGCCGCTGAGTGGTGCTACCCTTATCTCCATGAATGCAACCAAAGCACACGTCGTCCGGAGCACACCTTGCGCGAGAGGCTGTCCCGGCCTCATCGCAACTGGGAGTGCTGACCGCACATGAGTGGGTCCTTAACCGAGCAGATCAAAACCTATGCGCATGAGGTCGGGTTTGATCTCGTTGGAGTGACACCAGCGGATCCGCTGCCTGACCAAGGCGTGCGCCTGCAGGAGTGGATTCGCCAGGGCATGCATGGCGAGATGGACTACGTGGCGCGGCACGCCCCTCGTGCAGCGACTCCTACTCTTGTCGCCCCGGGCGCCCGGTCGGTCGTCGTGGTGGGACTCGCCTATCGCTGGGACGCTGCGGACCCTGCTCCTGATGCGGCGCTACGCGGCCGGGTGTCCTCGTACGCGTGGGGGACGGATTATCACGAGGTAATGGAACGCGGCTTGCAACGTCTCGCCTCTTTTCTCACTGCGCATGGGGCGACTGTGGCACGGTATTCTGCGGATACGGGCCCGATTCTCGACCGCGCGGTGGCCCATCGCGCCGGGCTGGGCTGGTTCGGCAAGAACACGATGCTGATCACGAAAACGGGCCACGGGTCGTACGTGTTCTTGGGGGAGATTCTCACCGATCTCATGCTGGATCCGGACACGCCGGCGGAGGGATCCTGCGGCCGCTGCCGGATCTGCCTGGACCAATGCCCGACCCACGCCATCGTCGCGCCGTTTGTCGTCGACGCACGGCGCTGCATCTCTTATCTCACCATCGAACTCCGGGGGTGGATACCTCAGGAGCTCCGGCCCCTAATGCAGACGTGGGTCTTCGGGTGCGACGTGTGTCAGGACGTGTGCCCCCACAACGTATTGGTGAAAGAAGGCCTCCACCAAGAGTTTGCCCCGCGCCGGGATGTCCCATTTCCGGACCTCGTGGAACTGTTGCACATCGATGAGCCGACGTACCAGGAACGGTTTCGCCACAGCGCGATCAAACGGGCGAAGCGGCAGGGCCTGCGGCGTAACGCGGCGGTGGCCCTAGGCAATCTCGGAGACCCTCGGGCGATCCCCGCATTGAGGTCGGCCTTGGACGACGATGATCCAGTCATCCGGGGGCACGCGGCCTGGGCGCTCGGACGCATCGGAGGCCCCGATGCGAGCGCTGCCTTGGCGGCCCGCTTGACAACCGAGGCGGATACCCAGGTCGCTGACGAACTGACACACGCTTATGCGGAATCCCAGGGCCAGAAGGTAGGCTAGGATACAGCGGGGTGCGGGTGGAGTCCCGGGGTCGCGGCGGCATCGGAGGGCGGGGTCAAGAACGGATCGAGCCACCGGTTCACACCATTCAATACGGCCTTACTGATCGCAGCATATTGGTCTCCGTTCATCGCCGCCGCACCCGAGGTGTAGATCTCGCTCTTTCCTTTCCCCACGACCAGCGTGACCACGACTAGGGGCTGCGGGCCGGATCGGACTTCCGCTACGGCGTCCAGAGTCAGTTCAAACCGACCGTTGAGCAACGCCCGAACGGCGATGAGCGTGGCCTCAGCTACGACCTGCCGCCAGATGCTATCCGTGGTGCGTGCGCGGGCCTGGCCGGAGGCGATCTGTTCGCCATGGCTAAGCGCCACGCGCCCGACGGTCATCAACCCGTCGACGCCACAGTGAACTTGTTCAATGCGTACCCGTGTCGACATCTTGCTCTCCGTCCTGCATCCGCCTCAGCGGTATCTCCGAGGCCTCGCGTCCCAGTCCACCATCTCTGCGCTCATCCCCGTCGAGCTAGCGCAGGAACTAAATCGCCCACCTTCGATCCCGAAGATGGGCAGTTTCGTGGTCGGGGAAGAACGGTTCCCCATCTTCGGCAACCCGGCTGACTGCAACCCCATCTGGGGGCAGTCCCGTAGCTTTGCGTCCCCGCCTTGCGACGGGTTTGCCCTCTCGTGTCTGAATCGGTTACCCTTCTCCCAAAGCAATCGGGATGCCGCGACCTGTCATCAAGCTTCTCGAAATCTTCTTACTCCCCACCGGTTAGTGATGTACCCGCCACGATTCTGCTGGGTGCAGAACAGCGAAGTCCTGTGTCGGTGAACCATCCCCCGCGTCACCCCTCGATGTGCCTGGCAGGATCTGGATTGAGCGCTGTTTCTACCGTGGGCGCCGCGAGCGCCTTTCTGCACATTTCCGTTATGTGCTCCACCCCTGACCAGTCTTGACCAAACTTTGAGATAGAGAGTAACGTGGACGGTACATGACTATCATCGACAGCCATCTCCACCTGATCACTGCTTCGATGCTGCGCCGGCAGCGAGAGCGCATGCCGGTGTACCGCCAGAAGGCTGTGGCGTCTGCCCAAATCCGTGGGAAATCGTTTGAGGAACGACTGGCGGAATTAGAAGGTACCTCGTTAGAAGATCACGCCCGCTCCTGGCTCGCGGCGTTCGATCAGGCAGGGGTGGACGCCGGTGCGTTCATCGCTGTGGGCGAGGGCAATGAGGAACTCTCGCGCTTTGTCGCACTCAACCCCCAGCGTCTGCTGGGCTGGGGCTCGCTTACCGATCCCCGCCACCCGGATAGCGCCCGCACCGTCGCCCAGTTCCGAGCGATGGGGCTGTCGGGCCTGAAACTCTACCCGCCGATCCAGCGCTTCTATCCCAACGACCGCGCCTTGTACCCCATCTACGAAGTCGCCGCCGAGCACCGCCTGCCAATCTTGTTTCACTTTGGGATCACAATCGGCACCTTCTACGACCTTTCCTACGCCAGCCCGCTCCCGCTGTCGGCCCCTATAAAAGAATTCCCCGAGGTCACGTTCACGATCGCACACTTCGGGGCGGGGTTTTTCCGGGAAACGCTGTTTCTCGCCTATCACACCGACAACGTGTGCGTGGACACGTCGGGAACCAACAACTGGCGGGAGTACTATCCGGGGGCGCCGTCATTGGAACAGATCTTCCGCGACGCGCTGCGGGCGTTTGGTCCCAAACGGATTCTCTTTGGCACCGACTCCACGATCTGGGGCGGTTACCGGCATCACATCCTTAAAGAGCAACTCGACATCCTCAACCGCCTGGAACTGTCCCCCCAGGATCGGTCGGCGATCCTGACTGAGAACGCCCTGCGCCTCCTCCGGCCGACGTAGCATGAGAAACCCCATCGGCATCCGCGCGCGCCGTGATGGCTCTGCCCCGCACCGCGCCGCGGTCTCTTAATGTCGAGCCATTTCAACTCCATCGGATTCCCCGTGGAGAATATGGACGCGTACTGGGCGCTCGCACGCCGGGTGGCAGCGGAGGGTATCCGCATGCCGGTCCCCGGCGGGGGCGCGTTAGTCCGTTTTGAGCTGCCCCAGGGCCCCCAGGTCTGGGCACAGATCGATCCAGCTGGCGAGATCGCCGGCATCACGCCGTTTTTCGCCACTGGCGCGCCGTACGGGATCGCGATCACAGGAATCGGTGAGGACCCCGAGGAGCCTCTCGACGGGTGGATCGACGGCTGGCTAGAACCGCGCGAGGGCGATGAGCCCTACTCGGGGGCATTCCCGCTGCGGACGAGCCTCGTGGATTTTGCCGTCGTCCGCAACCGCATCACGACGTTTCCCACTCTCGGCCGAGTGGAAATTGCCGCGCTGGCCTCCGAGGCCGAACTCTTCGAAAACGAGGAGGCGTACCGGACCGCTCCCGGAGAGATCTACCGCCCTCCCGCGGAATCCTTCGCCTCAGCGGCGCATGCCAGCATCGACGACACGCCCGCGTTCCAGGAACCGACCGCGCTGATCAGCGGGCGGCTGACCCAGGCGCGAATGCTGATCAATGCGGTCACAGAATCCCCGTACTGGTGGCTCCAGGTCCGCGTCCGTGAAGTCACGGTGCACGCCTTCGCCGATCGTGCCACGTTAGGGGGCGATCCCCGCGAAGGCCAGATCCTGACCGGCACCTTTTGGTTAGTGGGGAAAGTCGTCGACCTCGGCGGTTAAGAGCGCGGTCTTTTCCGTCTATCCAAACATCACCCGCTCATCCGCGCGCGGGTAATCGTGCAACTCGGAGGGAGTAAACCACAGCGGAATCTCGCTGGAGGCTTCCTCAGGTGACCCGGAGGCGTGGATGAGGTTCCGCACCGGGCGCTTCATCGTGTTGGCGACGGTGGGCGAGTCGGCGGAGAAGTCCCCGCGAATCGTCCCCGGGGCCGCTCGATACGGCAAGGTATCCCCGACCAGTTTGCGCACGACGCCCACCGCGTGAATCCCTTGCACGACGAACGCCACAACCGGACCGCCTGAGACGTAGTCGAGCAGCCAGCCGCGGACCTGTCGGCCGATCTCCAGCGGGTCATCCGTGCCCGTCTCCTTCTTCACATCCAGCCCGGCGTCGGCGAACGCTTCCTTCGTTTTCCCCCCGATCGTCTTGAGGAACGTCTCGTCACGCGGGTAGTGGCGCTCCAGCAATTTGCGATCCGGCCACACCATTTTCAGCCCCACCAGTTTGAGCCCCGCGCGCTCGAACCGGCGGAGCACCTCGCCCACGAGACCGCGTTGCACGCCATCCGGCTTTACGAAAACCAAGGTCCGTT
>Ga0137415_10004842_pt1 | contig 13313 bp, 7 predicted proteins | sample CZODoug3_1_1_16f_FD_183082 | JGI IMG/M metagenome (GOLD analysis project Ga0137415, IMG submission 183082) | Vadose zone soil fungal communities from Angelo Coast Range Reserve, California, USA - CZODoug3_1_1_16fungal (Hybrid Assembly) | ecosystem: Environmental > Terrestrial > Soil > Vadose... | reverse complement strand
CGATCTCGTCGCCGACACCTTTTCCTGGGTGCTCTCAGATCTCTAATCCGGAACGAACTTCCGATCGGATGTACTAGTCCCCGGATCAAGGATCCAGCCGCAGCGTGACTCAGAGCTCGCGACTTAGCTCCAAACGTTGCGAGTCACGTTGCCGTGCAGTTGCTATGCACCGGTGGATCAGGGCGGTACGGAGCGGAACGAGGGAGGAGACGGCGGGGCGGATCTTCGCGAACGGCTCCGGTTGGACGCGAGGGAATCTCGCGTCTCGCAAAAGGGTTTCGCGCATCCGGTCTGCGTCTCTTCGATTCCCGCCGTCTCCACCAATTTGATTCTCTCGGAAGCGCGACCTGTCCGACGCCGCCGCGAATGAGCCATCAGCGACGAAGCTGCGCAGCTAATCCTTGCCGTGCGCGGACGGCCAAGGCATCGACGCGGGCATTCTCGACGCTATCCGCATGGCCACGAATCCAGTGCCAGTGGATCTCATGCTTGCGCGAGAGGTCGATGAGCTTGCGCCACAAGTCCGAGTTCATGACGGGCTTTCGCTCCGAGTTCTTTCAGCCGTTACAGGCCCATTTCGTCAGCCAACCCTCAGTGCTTGCATGGTGGACGTACTGAGAGTCGGTGTGGAGATCCACCTCGCAAGAAACCTTCAGCGCTTCGAGGCCCTTGATCGCGGCCGTCAGTTCCATCCGGTTGTTGGTCGTGTCCGCCTCGGCCCCGGTGAACACCTTCTCCTTGCCTTGCTTCGGAGAGATCAGGAGTGCGGCCCAGCCGCCGATGCCCGGATTCGGCGAGCACGCTCCATCACAGTAGATGATGACCTTCGGCTTCACCCGGCGGACCACTGCTCCTAGAGGGAGCGGTTGTCCACCCAGTGCAGGGGCGCTCGCAAGTACGACAGCGTGAGGGCGAGCGGCCTCGCAGGTCTGGGTAACCCGCCACCATCTCGGCGCCACCGGCCTGACCTCTTCCGGCTGACACTGGTAGCATGCACGGCCGAGGGCCGAGAGTGGAAGCGGGGAGCCTCGTTGCGGAGTTGAAGCGCCGGCGCGTCTTCCGGGCGCTCGTGGGCTACGGCATCGCCGCCTTCGCGGTGCTCCAGATCATCGAACCGGTGATGCACGGGCTGCACTGGCCGGACGAGGTGTTGAGCTACGTGGTGGTGGCGCTCGCAGTCGGGTTTCCCGTCGTGGTGTCGCTCGCGTGGATCTTCGACGTGAAGGCAGGCCGGATCGAGCGGACAGGGCCTGCTTCATCCACGACAGGACTGAGAGGGCCAGGGCTGGCGCTATTGCTCGTCGGCATCGGCTTGCTGGCGGCCACTCCGGGCGTACTCTGGTACTTTTTGCTGCGGTCCCGTCCCGCCATTCCTTCGAGTGAACAGGCGCTGCGCGCAAAGCTGGACGCGGTGCCGCCCGCCTCGGACATACGGGCAGCGCCGTCGATTGCCGCCCTGCCGCTCGTCAACCTGAGCCGAGATCCCGACCAGGAATATTTCGCGGACGGCCTCACCGAGGAGCTACTCAACCTGCTCGCGAAGGTCCCTGGCCTGCACGTCGCAGGCCGTACTTCGTCGTTCGCCTTCAAGGGCAAGAACGAGGATCTGCGAACCATCGGCCAGAAGCTCGGCGTGGCGGCTGTGCTCGAAGGGAGCGTGCAGAAGGCCGGTGACCGGGTCCGCATCACTGTTCAACTCATCAACGCGGCGGACGGCTATCACCTCTGGTCGGAGACCTACGACCGTAAGCTGACCGATGTGTTCGCGGTCCAGGACGAGATCGGGCAAGCGGTCGTCGAGGCGTTGCGGATCAAGCTGCTGCCGGGACAGACGCCGACCTCGAAGGGCCGCACTGCGAACTCGGAGGTCTACAACCAGTACTTGCTGGGAAGGCAATTCTTCAACCTCGCGAACATGGATGGATGGCGTCGCGCGGTCGCCGCCTATGAGAAGGCGCTCGCGCTTGACGCAAGCTACGCGCCCGCATGGGCCGGGCTCTCGTCGGCGGCTTACTGGGTGGCAGACTCAGCCGACACGCCCGAGGCTTTCACGAGCGGCATGCAGCGGTCGCGGTTGGCCGCAGACAAGGCTGTCCAACTCGCACCCGCGCTGGCCGACGGGTACGTGGTGCGTGCCTTCTTCCGCCAGGGTTATTCCTGGGACTGGGAAGGCGCGCGCGCGGACATTCAGCGGGCTCTTGCGCTGAGTCCTGAGGACCCCGATGTGCTGTCCGAATACGGCTCGCTGCTCGTCTCGCTCGGCCGCGCGATGGAGGGAGCGGCCGTCTTCCAGAAAGTCGTCCAGTGGGACCCGCTGAACGCGAGGGCCTGGCGCGGGCTGGGTGCTGCTCTACTCTTCAGCGAACACTTCGCCGAAGCGCGAGAGCCGCTCAACCGCTCATTGGAGATCAGCCCGGTGCAGTCGATCGCTCCGATTCTCCTGGGGGCCACTTACCTTTGTGAAAAAAATCCCACGGCGGCACTTGCCATGTTCGAGCGCTCCAGTTCGGACTTACAACGGCGCTTTGGGTTGACTCTTGCGGCCCACGATCTTGGCCGCGCCGAGGAATCGCAGCGGGCACTTGACTCGCTGATCGACCGGGACGCCCACACGGCGGCCTTCCAGATCGCGTCGGCTTATGCTTGGCGGGGAGAGAAGGACCGGGCGTTCCAGTGGTTGGAGCGCGCATATCGGCAACATGACGGTGGCCTTTCTGTCGTCAAGGTGGCCCCGGGCCTGCGCAGTCTGCGTGGCGACCCGCGCTACACGGCGTTGCTCAAGAAGATGAATCTGCCGCTCGACTGAACCTCGGAAGGCCGAGCCCGCCCGAGCTTCGCAGAGCCGCCATGGCGCGCGCGGCGCTAAGAAACACCGTTGGGTCGTCCGACGGCGGCGCGCCGCGCCTGCTTCCGACCGTGTCACATACCGTGTCACTTGGACGCGGTTTTTAGCGGTTTCCAGCCCTCTTGTGCGGTTGCGTCATAGAGTGAAGCGACTGGCCGGAACGGGATGGCATTGCGGAGGTCGCCGGTTCGATCTCGGCGTGCTCCACCACGCAAGGCTTCAGTTCAGCTCCCGCAGCATTTTTCGCGTCCTCTGGCCCGGCCGATTTGGCAGCGCGATGATTTGGGGGGCTCTCCTCCGTGACGGTTGAGGTCGTCGCCAATCCCAATGAGTCACAGCGAGTGCCGGATAAACACCCCTCTCAGCGAACTTGGTGGTGGGACTCTACAGCGGATTCAGGAATTGACCTGGTTTACACTCAATGGTGATAGATCATCCGCAAGCGCGCGATAGTTTTCGGACTACCATCGCGGTTACACTCGTATTTGAGCATCGAGTGTTGCTCTTCAACCTCCGAGACCTCGCCGCGCCCACCGCCCGCTAACACGTCTATCAGATGGGGGTCGCAGTCGCCGTCTACGCCTCCCCCAAAACGATGTGCGGAAGCCACGGCGTTGACCACGCGCGCGAGCAGGTTGGCTGGCCCAGGAAACCCCTCGTTCGATTGCACCACCACTTGGTATCCCCACTCAGACGGGTCTCCGCTGCCGAGACTTGACCGCGGGACGCTAGCGGATATTACGCGCCCGTGGCCCACAGTCTTGTCGGGAACGAGGATGGCGTCCTTCATCGCCACGGCCTTCGTCCGAACCTCTGCGCGGACTCGCGCTGGCGGTTGCGGAGAGAGAATGATCAACCGGTTCCAACGCTCTTCTGGGGCGAACTCGACGTTCAAGCCCGGTGGAGTTGCGGTGAACCCCCACGGACTCCCCTTCGGTCCAGTCTTGATAAAAACGAAGATCATCTGGACGGAGAAGCCGGTACCCATCTTCCATACATCCTCAAGATCAGAATCCAACGTAACGTCGAAAGAGACCTTATCTTTGTCCGCCCTCACACGGAACTGGGTCAGGTCAAAAGAACCGCGCTTGTAGGCTGGGTCGGTGGGGTACGTGTAGCCCCCGGGCCCGTCGTCGTCCCCGACGGGGTCGTTGAACACGATTTCGGATTCCGCGATGGTCGGAGCCGATTCGGTGGGCTCGCGACGTGCAACCTCGTCGGACGCCCGGCGCCCGATGGTCGGAGCCGGTTCGGTGGGCTCGCGACGTGCAACCTCGTCGGGCGCGCGGCGGCTGCTGGTCGGAGACGGTTCAGCGGGCTCGCGACGCACCACCTCGTCGGACGTCCGGCGCTTTCGGTCCTTTTGCGGTCGTGGGTCCGGCGACACCGCGGTCTTCGCCGACACTACCGGCTCCTTCTCAAGAGTCGCCGCAACCACCACCGTTTGGGCCTCGCCGACCATCAGGTCCCGATCTAGCGGCAAGAAACCTTGGGCCTCGACGCGCAGATGGTGTTTTCCCGAGGCGACCTCCGGGGTATTGGTATCGGAAGCCACACCGTCGATTATAATTCGCGCTCCCGGTGGAGTATCCACGAGCCGCAGGAAACTGGGGTTTGCAGCAGGCTGCGCGGCCGGTGAGGGCGGAACGACCGCTTGCGTTCTCTGTACCAGTGCGCGAATCATCGCGACCGCGCCGACAATGGCCAGTCCTGCTGCCACCACCCCGCAGAGAACGGCAGCCCGTGTGCCCAAATTCGGGTGCGGCCTGACGAGGAGTTGCCGACCCGCCCTCAGCGCCTGACCCATCTCGTGGGCGCTCTGGAAGCGCCGGCCGGGGTCCTTCTCCAGCGCCTTCATCACGAGTTGCTCCAGCCACCGCGGCGCGTGGACCCCCTGGTTCTTCATCGGAATCGGCGCATCGGAGGTGTGCGCCCGCACGAAGTCGAGCGGCGCCACGCCGACCACTGGCAGCCGCCCAGTTAGCATTTCGTAAAGCAGCACTCCGAGGCTGTAGAGGTCCGATCGCGCATCAAGGGACAGTCCGCGTGCTTGTTCGGGAGAGAAGTATGCTGGAGTGCCGATCACCGTCCCGCCCCCGGTGAGCGTTTCCGAGTCGGAAATGTCCGTGGAGCGAAGAATCTTGGCGATGCCCACGTCCACCACTTTTGCCCAGTCCTGACTTCCCCTGCGTCCGAGAAGAACGTTTCGGGGCTTGAGGTCCCGATGAATGATGCCGTGCTGGTGCGCCTCTTCGAGCGCGTCGCAAACCTGGCTCGCGATCAGGAGTGCGCGATCCGGCTCGAACCGCCCCTTAACTTTGATCGCATCAGCGAGCGTTGTGTCCCCACCGTATTCCATCGCAAGAAAGGGCTGGCCGTCCTCCAATTCGCCGAAGTTGTACAGTCGGACTAGGTGCTGGTTGTCGAGCTTGGCCAGGACGGCCGCCTCGCGCTCGAAGCGTTTGACGACGACCTCGGACTCGACCAGCTTCTTGTGGAGCACCTTGATCACGGCCTTACGGCGTATGCTTGGCTGCTCCGCGAGGTAGACCGCGCCGAACGCACCTTCGCCGATTTTGCGAAGGATCTCGTATTGCCCGAGCGGCTGCTGTCCTATCAGCGGGTCTTTCGCGTCGGCAGCTGCGCCGTAATTGAGTTGCAGGGTGGACTCGGGAATGGCGTTCGAGATCGGCGTGCGTCGAGTGGCGCTCTCGCCCGTCGCTGAGAAGCGCGCGCGCTCCGCGGTCAGCGTAGGCGGGCTGGGATCGGACACGTCGGGGATCGGCTGTTTCTGGACGCCGCCCGGAGGGGACGATCGCCCCTCAACCCGCGTCGTCCTGCTGACGCACGCCCCGCAGAGGATGCCGGGCCCGGAGAAATTGGATCCACAGCGCGCGCAATGAGTCATGACGCGCTCCTCCGATCCACCACTCTATCGCAGCCCTCGGGACGTGGCGACCCGTTGGGTGGCACGGGAGCGATCCGATGGTCTCGTTGCAAGGAAGCTACTGGTGAACGCAATCTACTCAGCGGCGATCGCTTCGGCGTTGCTCCGGCAGTTATCGCCCCACTGAGCTTGCCTGTTGAGTCCACTGACACGGTCGCTGCTTCGAGAATGCGAGACTCCTGGAGCCAAGGGCCTTTAGATGGGCCGCCGGTTCGATGTAGGCATGCTCCACCGACGGCTCGGGTGCTAGATCCTGCGGGCGCGGCTGGCGCCGCGATCTTCAAGGGCTCCCGACTCTAGTCGGATCCCTCTCGTGATACCGTCCCTGATGGAGGGACGGTGGACCTCCCCCTGCTCGCAGAGTTGCAGCGTCGGCGCGTCTTCCGGGCGCTCGTGGGCTACGGCATCGCCGCGTTCGCGGTGCTCCAGATCATCGAGCCGGTGATGCACGGGCTACACTGGCCCGATGATGTCCTCTCCTACGTCGTGGTTGCGCTCGCAATGGGCTTCCCCGTCGTGGTCAGCCTCGCGTGGATCTTCGACGTCAAGGCGGGTCGCATCGAGCGCACCGCTCCCGCGTCAGCCGCGCCGAAGGGCTTGCGCCTCGGGCTCCTCCTCCTCGGCATCGGGGGACTCGCCGCTGCTCCCGGAGTCGTCTGGTATTTCGTCGTCCGCAGCCCCGCGAGGCCGGTGCCCTCATCCGCTGGCGCACCAGAGGCGGGTCCGTCCATCGCCGTTCTTCCGTTCGCGGACATGAGTCCGGGAAAGGACCAAGAATATTTCTCCGACGGGATTGCGGAGGAGATTCTCAACGCGCTGGCGCAGGTGGAGGGTTTGCGGGTGACCGGGCGCACTTCGTCATTCTCGTTCAAGGGCAAGAACGAAGACCTGCGCATTATCGGCCAGAAGCTCGGCGTCGGCGCGGTGCTCGAAGGCAGCGTGCGCAAGGAGGGCAATCGCGTGCGGGTGACCGCGCAGGTAGTCAAGGTCTCGGACGGGTTCCACCTCTGGTCGCAGACCTACGATAGGGACCTGCCAGGCATCTTCGTCATGCAGGGCGACATCGCGAAGGCCGTCGTCGAGGCGCTCAAAGTGAAGCTCCTTCCTGGCGGGGAACAGCCGGCGAGCCGTGCCCGGACGGCAAACCTCGAAGCCTACGAGCAGTACCTTCTTGGAACCCATCTCGTCGCCAGCTATGGCCCGGACGATGTTCGACGCGCAATCATCGCGTTCGAGAAGGCAGTGTCGCTCGATCCCACCATGCCTGAGGCGTGGGCGCGATTGTCGCTGGCGCTATGGTGGAACAACGATGTGAACACTTCCGATGCTGCCAACGCCCGACGCCGTGCCATCGCCGCTGCGGAGCGGACCGTTGCGCTCGACCCGAGTCTCGCGGATGGCTACGTGGCGCGCTCTCTCATGCGGGACGACTTTCAGTGGGATTTCGCTGGCGCAGACCAAGACGACGCGCGCGCCGTGGCCCTCACCCCGAACTCCCCGTCTGTCCTCGTCCTACATTGCATCAACAGGCGTTCGAGGGGGCGGTTCGCGGAGAGCGCTGACGCTTGCCGAAGGGCCATCGAGATTGACCCGCTCACGGTCGCTGGTCGCAACCAGCTTACTTTCACGTACCTCGTTAGTGAGGAGATCGCCAAGGCACGGGCCGTGAATAGCCGTGCGCTCGAAGTCTCGCTCGCGTCGCAGGCGGCTCAGTTCAACCGCTGCGCGCTCGATATCCTCGAAGGAAGCCGTGTGGAGGCGCGCGATCACTGCGCGAGTCTGGCCGACGAAGAGGATCGGCTCTTCGGAAAGGCGATGATATCGCAGGAGTGGGGTCCTTCTGTTGAGGCCGAGCAGTCTCTCGCTGCATTCGTCGCCCGATTTGGCGAGAAGGATCCCGCAACCGTCGCCGACCTCTTCGCGTGGCGAGGCGATGCGGACCGAGCTTTCCAGTGGCTGGATCGCGCGTACGACCGACACGTCGGCCTGAGCGGCATCAAGGGTGATTGGGCTCTCCAGAAGATCAGATCGGACGCGCGCTACGCCGCGTTGCTCAAAAAGATGAGGTTGCCGCCGAACTGACGGCGGATGCGGTCCGGCGGGAAGGGAAGCCAGAACCCTTGGTGGAGCCCTCCGGCGCGCGCAGGCTTGGGATGACCCTGGTTCCCACACGCCAGCGCGAAGTTGTGGCTGCTTCGCATCTCGGGGCGGGGGCGCCGGCGCGGCAGCCTTCGGACCGAGAGGCGGAAACGGGCGTTCCGAAGGAAGGGTAAGGCGAGATCATTTGTGTTCAAACGACTTGGTGCCGTAGTGGTGCCGTAAAAAGGTGCGGTGACGCCGTAAGCGCGCGAAAACTCGGGGCGGTCACATGCGGTGAAAAATCCACTGAGAATTTGGGGCAGGGCTCACGTATCCGAGGGAGGCTCCTCGTCTTTCGTGCGCTCCGAAGTAAATTTGAAGACCTGGCCAGTCACCAGATCCGGAAGCGCTACCGCGGCCGAATCTAGCAGGAAACCTTCAGGGGTCCAGCAGGAAGAGGACTTTGCGTAACCGTAGCGTAACCGTCCCGCAGGATGTGGCCGCTGCAGGTGCTAATCGGTCGCGTGACGGTGGTTGCTCTCGTCGCGTTGATCGCTGGCGTCTCCCTCGAGCTCGAACTATCCGGCGGTCTGGTGTCCGGCAGCGGTGAGCAGCAGTCGTCGTCCGCTCCGGTCCTGAGGACGCTGGTCGGGGTAGATTTAGCGGACCACTTCCTCTTGGGAGCGTCTCTTCTCGGAGTTGCAGGCCGTGAACAGATGGAGGGTAGCGCCTGCCCCAGCCCCTGCCCTGTAGACACGTCCTTCCGGGCCAGCGCGGCTTTCGCCTCGGCGCGCATGCACGGCAGTGGCGATCTGCAGGGTTTCCTCGAAGGAGGCATCGGCGTCGGGCACCTCATTAGCCTGTCAGGGGGCGATCTGTTCGAGAACCCACCGCTACACGGCCGGGGGGGCTTGGCGTATCTGGTCGGCGCCGGCGCTCGATATTTTCTCTTTCGCCAGGTCGCCGTCGGCGCTTCGGTGGCATGGACCCTGTGGACCAACGCCGAGCAAAGCGCGCACAGTTACGGGGCCACGCGCGTGCCGGCGCGGTCGGACCTGACGGCGGATGGGGCCCTGTTCCTGCTCTCCATCGGGTTCGCACCGTTTCGTTGAGGCTCGTCTGCCGCGTCCCCGTGATAGCAGCTCGGCGGAAATCACATCCCGCGGCGCCGGAGTCCTCGTAAAGCTGGGAGAGGGTGTGCAGGACGTTGCGGATCGTCTGTGCCCGGGGCGTGGGCCGCATCTTCTCGATCAGCGCCCGAACCTCATCCACAGTGATCGTCCAGGTGGCTAGCAAAGCGCGGCCCTAGCGGCCTACACTCCGCCGCGCATCGCGTATTCGGAATTGAATCGCAAACCGCGCATGGGGATGACCAAATGCCCGATCTCGATCGCCGTCGCTTCCTGGGTGCTGCCGCCGCAACCGCTGCCGCGAGCCAGCTGGGTCTTCTCGGCTTTCCCAGAAACTCGGAAGCCATGACTGGAACTCTGACCGATGATGCACGACAGACCGGCAGTGGTCCCGACATTCGTCCGTTTCATGTGAGTTTTCCTGAAGCCGATCTTACCGATCTGCGCAGACGCATCGAGGCGACGAAGTGGCCCGAAAGAGAAACGGTGAGTGATGAATCGCAGGGCGTCCAGTTTGCCACGACGCAGAAACTCGCGCGGTATTGGGCCACGGACTACGACTGGCGCAAGGTCGAGGCAAGAATAAACGCCGTTCCGAATTTCATCACCGAGATCGATGGGCTGAACATTCATTTCATGCACGTTCGGTCGAAGGAAAAGAATGCGTTGCCACTCATCGTCACCCATGGATGGCCGGGCTCGTTCATCGAGCAGATGAAGATCATCGCCCCCCTCACCAATCCTACGGCCTACGGCGGAAAGGCGGAGGACGCTTTTGATGTGGTGATACCATCGCTGCCAGGCTACGGATTTTCAGGCAAGCCAACGGCACCCGGGTGGGACCCTCCCCGCATCGCACGTGCGTGGACAACTCTGATGAGGCGCCTTGGATACAAGAAATTCGTGGCGCAGGGCGGCGATTGGGGAAATGCTGTCTCAGAGCAGATGGGTCTACAGGCACCACCGGAATTGCTCGGCATTTCCACCAACATGGCGGCTACGGTTCCAGCCGAGATTGGCAAGGCGCTCGCGAGCGGCAGCCCGCCACCAGCAAGTCTCTCAGCCGACGAACGGAACGCGTGGGACCAGCTCGACTTCTTCTACAAGAAGGGCCTCGGCTACGCCAACGAGATGGCGCTCCGGCCGCAGACACTATACGGGATTGCGGATTCACCCGTCGGCCTGGCAGCGTGGATACTCGACCACGATGCGCGCAGTTACGCGCTGATCGCGCGCGTCTTCGACGGACAGCGCGAAGGCCTCACGCGAGACGATATCCTCGAGAACATCACGATGTACTGGTTGACGAACACGGCGGTCTCTTCGGCTCGCCTCTATTGGGACAACCGAACGACGGCAAGGAAGGGCTTTTTCGACGTCAAGAACGTCACGATCCCGGTGGTCGTGACCGTCTTTCCCGACGAGATCTATGCAGCGCCGCGGAGCTGGGCAGAGCGCGCGTATCCCAAGCTGATCCATTTCAGCAAGCTCCCCAAAGGCGGGCACTTCGCGGCGTGGGAGCAACCCGAGTTGTTCGTCCGCGAGCAGCGCGAGGGCTTCAGGTCACTGCGCTCGCAGTTGGGGGACGCCAACTAACTGGACGTGATGCTTTCGGTTTTTCCCTGACACGACGGGCTGCTCGAGGAGCCCGTATCGCCTGGTTCAGGGACGCGGGCGAGAGGAGCAGGTATACATCGGCCGCCGCCTTGTGGCACGGTGCCGCGCATTACTGTGGGTCAGACAATCATCTCATCAAGGAGGAACGGTGTGAGACGGTACATTCTGCTTTCTCTCGCGGTCACGGCGATCTCGGGCTTCGCATCGAACGCCTACGCCGCCAATCCCAAGGTCGGGCTTTCCTTCTCCGACTTCGCCACCGAGCGTTGGGCCCGCGAACGCGACGAGATGTCCAAGCTGCTCAAGGATGCCGGTTACGAAGTTCTCGTTCAAGAAGCCAACCATGATGCCAAGCTCCAGAACGACCAGATCAAGAACATGGTCACCCAGGGCGCGAAGGTCATCATCGTGGTGGCAGAGGACGGCGACTCCGCCGCCACCGCGGTGGAAGACGTCGCGAAGAAGGGCGTCAAGGTCATCGCCTACGACCGACTGATCAAGACGGCGAAGATCGCCGCCTACGTCTCCTTCGACAACGTCGACGTCGGCCGCAACCAGGCCAAGGGCGTCCTGGCCGTGAAGAGCTCCGGCAATTTCGTCCTCCTCGGCGGAAGCCCCACCGACAACAACGCCCACCTGTTCCGCCAGGGCCAGATGGAGGTCCTCAACCCCCTCATCAAGTCCGGCAAGATCAAGGTCGTCGCCGATCAGTGGGTGGAGAACTGGGATCCGGCCAACGCCAAGAAGCTCATGGAGAACATCCTCACCGCCACCGGCAAGAAGTTCGACGCGGTGGTCGCCTCCAACGACGGCACCGCCCTGGGCGCCCTCGAGGCCATGAAGACCACCGGCCTGGCCGGCAAGGTCCCCATCTCCGGTCAGGACGCCACCGAGGCCGGCTGCAACTCCATCGCCCGCGGTGAGCTCACCGTCACGATCCTCAAGGACACCCGCAAGCTGACCCCGCTCGCCAGCGAGCTCGCGGTCAAGCTCGCAAAGGGCGAGAAGAACCTTGGCCTCTCCGACTTCAAGCTCGCCGAGCTCACCGGTGACAACAAGAAGAAGGGCCAGGTGCCCTGCAAGTTCCTCAAGGTCTTCCAGGTCACCAAGACGAACCTCAAGGAGCTGGTCGTCGATTCCGGATTCCAGACGTACGAGGGTGTCTACAAGGACATCCCGAATCCTCCGGCCAAGTAGCAACGCGTAGCCGTGAACGTGGCGGGCCCGGCCCCTGGGGCCGGGCCTCTCGGAGGAAGTGGAAGTGCCAGAGGACGCTCTCCTCGAGATCTCCCGAGTGACGAAGCAGTTCCCGGGTGTGACCGCGCTCAGCGACGTGTCCATCCAGGTCAAGCGGGGTGAGATCCACGGGCTGTGCGGGGAGAACGGCGCCGGCAAGTCCACGCTCATGAAGATCCTCTGCGGCGTGTACCCTCACGGAACCTACGAGGGAGACGTCGTCTACGACGGCAAGGTGCTCAGACTGGGCACGCGCTCCATCCGGCAGGCCATCGAGGAAGGAATCGCCATCGTCTACCAGGAGCTGACCCTGGTCCCCAAGATGACCGTCGGCGAGAACATCTACCTGGGCAAGGAGCCGCGCCGAGGTCGCTCGATCGACTGGGACAAGCTGTACTCCGATACCGCCAGCCTGCTGAAGCGATACAAGCTCAAGGTCTCGCCTCTCGACGTCATCGAGGATCTCGGCGTCGGCCAGATGCAGATGACCGAGATCGCCAAGGCGCTCTCCGAGAACGCCAGGGTCCTGATACTCGACGAGCCGACGTCCGCCCTGTCTGCAGCCGAGGTCGACCAGCTCATGGAGATCCTCCGAGAGCTCAAGTCCCAAGGGGTCACCTGCATCTACATCTCCCACAAGCTGGAGGAGTTCTTCCGCATCACCGATACCGTGTCGGTCCTGCGGGATGGGAAGCTCGTGACCACCCGGCCCACCAAGGACCTCACCCTGGAGAAGCTCGTGGGTCTGATGGTGGGTCGCGAGATGAAGGAGCGATTCCCGAAAGGCCACCGGAAGCCGGGCGAGGTCTTCTTCAAGGTGGAGGACCTCCACGCCATGGACCCGGCCAATCCGAAAAGGGAAGTGCTCAAGGGCGTGAGCCTCGACCTGAGAAAGGGAGAAATCCTGGGCATCGCCGGCCTCATGGGCTCGGGGCGCACCGAGCTCGTCTCCACCCTGTTCGGCGAGTACGCTCGCGTGGTCAAGGGCCGGATCGAGCTCGATGGCAAGGAGATCGCGATCGGGAGCGCCCGTGACGCGATGTCGCACGGCATCAGCCTGGTCCCGGAGGACCGCAAGCGCCTGGGGCTGGTGCTGATGCAGACCATCCTGCAGAACATGAGCCTGCCGAACCTGGGCCGCTTCTCCGGGTTCATGTACATCGACCAGAACGCGGAGCTGGCGGCGGTCATGAAGAGCTCGACCAGCCTGTCGATCAAGGCGCCTTCGGTGCAGGTCTCGGTGGAATCGTTGTCCGGTGGCAATCAGCAGAAGGTCGTCATCTCGAAGTGGTTGATGTCGGAGCCCAGGATACTGATTCTCGACGACCCCACGCGCGGGATCGACGTGGGCGCGAAGTACGAGATCTACAAGCTCATGAACCAGCTCGCGGAGAACGGGTTCGCGATCATCATGATCTCGTCCGAACTCGAGGAGGTGCTCGGGATGAGCGATCGCGTG
>Ga0137415_10004841_pt1 | contig 13313 bp, 10 predicted proteins | sample CZODoug3_1_1_16f_FD_183082 | JGI IMG/M metagenome (GOLD analysis project Ga0137415, IMG submission 183082) | Vadose zone soil fungal communities from Angelo Coast Range Reserve, California, USA - CZODoug3_1_1_16fungal (Hybrid Assembly) | ecosystem: Environmental > Terrestrial > Soil > Vadose... | reverse complement strand
ATGTCACGGTGGCCGATTAGGCTTTCGCCACGACATGCATCGCATTTTTGACAAGAACTCCCACCACGCGTCGTCCCGGCGAAAGCCGGGACCCATAACCACAGGCCTTAGTTTTTGCAGGACCATGTCTACCGCATTGCCTTATCGAGGGATCACGCGGTATGGGTCCCGGCTTTCGCCGGGACGACGTAGAGGATTGGATAGCCGATGACCTCCCCTCGCCTCGCCACCTATTCCGTCAACGGATCGACAAGATATGGCGCCGTGCTCGACGGCGGCATCGTCGATCTCTCCGCGCGTTTTGGAACGAAATATCCGACGCTGCGCGAGGTCATCACCGCCGGCGCCTTGATGAAACTTGCCGAGGACGCAGGCCGCCTCGCACCGGATCACGCGCCGGAGGCGGTCACCTGGCTGCCGCCGATTCCATCGCCGGAAAAGATCATCTGCATCGGCGTGAATTATCCCGACCGCAATGCCGAATACAAGGACGGCACGGACGCGCCGAAATATCCCAGCATGTTCATGCGCACGCCGCGCTCCTTTGTCGGCCACGATACGCCGCTGGTGCGCCCGCGCGCATCAGTGCAGCTCGACTACGAGGGCGAGCTGGTCATTGTCATCGGCAAGGCCGGGCGTCACATCCCCGAGAGCGCGGCGCTCGATCACATCGCGGCGATCACGCTGTGCAACGAAGGCACCATCCGCGACTGGGTCCGGCACGCGAAGTTCAACGTGACGCAGGGCAAGAATTTCGACGCGACCGGCAGCCTCGGCCCCTGGCTCGTTCCCTACAGCCAGGAGTCGCAGATCGCCGATATCAGGCTCGCCACGCGCGTGAACGGCGAGACGCGGCAGGATGACCGCACCTCCCGGCTCATCTTCGGCTTCCGCTATCTGATCAACTACATCTCGACATTCACGACGCTGATGCCCGGCGATGTCATCGTGACGGGAACGCCGACCGGCGCCGGCGCGCGGTTCGATCCGCCGCGCTATCTTGTGCCCGGCGATGTCATCGAGGTCGAAGCCGAAGGCGTCGGCATCTTGTGCAACGGCGTGGTCGACGAAACCTCATCAACCTCTTGAACGAGTGGACCGCAACATGACTGCAACTTCCGGCGGCGAAGCAATCGTCAATGGCCTCGTCGCCCACGGCGTCGACACCGTGTTCGGGCTGCCCGGCGCCCAGATCTACGGACTGTTCGACGCGTTTCATCAGGCCCAGTTGAAGGTGATCGGTGCGCGGCATGAGCAGGCCTGCGGCTACATGGCCTATGGCTATGCGCGCTCGACCGGCCGGCCCGGCGTGTTCAGTGTGGTGCCCGGTCCCGGCGTGCTCAATGCCGGCGCGGCGCTGCTCACCGCATTTGGATCGAACGAGCCGGTGCTGTGCCTCACCGGTCAGGTGCCGACGCAATTTTTGGGCAAGGGCCGCGGCCATCTGCACGAGATGCCGGATCAGCTTGCCACGCTGCGCAGCTTCGTGAAATGGGCCGATCGCATCGAATATCCCGATGCCGCACCGGCGATGGTGTCGCGCGCGTTCCAGGAAATGCTGTCGGGCCGTCGCGGGCCGGTCTCGCTGGAAATGCCGTGGGACGTGTTCACCCAGCGCGCGCAGGTCGCCCCGTCAAAACCGTTCGATCTGTTTCCGGCGCCGCAGCCGGATCCCGATCGGATCAAGTCCGCCGCGGCGCTGATCAAAGCCAGCAAGACGCCGATGATCTTCGTCGGCAGCGGCGCGATCGATGCCTGCGAGGAGATCCTCGAACTGGCTGAAATGATCGACGCCCCCGTGGTCGCGTTCCGCAGCGGCCGCGGCATCGTCAGCAATGCCCATGAACTCGGCCTGACGATGGCGGCGGCCTACAGGCTATGGCCACACACCGATCTGATGATCGGGATCGGCAGCCGGCTGGAATTGCCGACGATGTCGCGTTGGCCGTTCCGGCCCGACGGCCTCAAATCTGTTCGTATCGATATCGATCCCGTGGAGATGCGGCGGTTCACGCCGGATGCGGCCGTGATCGCCGATGCCAAGGCCGGCACGAGCGAATTGCTCGCGGCCGTACGTAAGGCCGGCTACAGCAAGACCAGCGGCCGGCGCGCCGCGATCCGCGAGGCCACGACTACCGCGCAGCAGGAGATCCAGCGCATCCAGCCGCAGATGGCCTACCTGAATATCTTGCGTGACGTGCTGCCGGCGAACGCCATCGTCACCGACGAACTGTCACAGGTCGGCTTCGCCTCCTGGTACGGCTTTCCGATCTATGAGCCGCGCACCTTCATCACCTCAGGCTATCAGGGCACGCTCGGCTCGGGCTTCCCCACGGCGTTGGGCGCCAAGGTCGCAAATCCAGACCGGCCGGTGGTCGCGATAACAGGCGACGGCGGCTTCATGTTCGGCGTGCAGGAGCTTGCCACCGCGGTGCAGTTCAAAATCGGCGTGGTAACGCTGGTCTTCAACAACAATGCCTATGGCAATGTGCGGCGCGACCAGCGCGAACGTTTCGACGGCCGCGTGGTAGGGTCCGACCTGGTCAATCCGGATTTCGTCAAGCTCGCGGAATCTTTTGGCGCCGGTGCGGCGCGCGTCACCTCGCTGGATCACTTCCGCCCCGCGCTGGAAAAGGCGCTGGCCGATGGCGGGCCGTGCGTGATCTCGGTGGAGGTGCCGACGGATTCGGAAGTCAGCCCGTGGGCATTCATTCATCCGGCGAAGCCGTAATGATCCAGGCGAGGAGGCGCTAGCGCGCCTTGCGAAAAGTCAGGTTGATGCGCTGGCGGCCCATCAAGGCATGCTCGCCGTCGGTGAGCGGAGCTACGCCGTGAAAGAACAGCCGCGATGGCCCGCCCCATACCACGATATCGCCATGCGCGAGCTGAAACCGCCGTGGCTTGTCGGCGCGCTTCAAGCCACCGAACAGGAAGATCGCGGGCAAGCCGAGCGAAACCGAGACGATCGGCGCGTCGAAATCCCGCTCGTCTTTGTCCTGATGCAGCGACATGCGCGCGCCGGGCTCATAGCGATTGATCAGGCAGGCGTCCGGAGAGAATTTTGGGAAGCCCGCCTCCGCCGCGGCGTTCCCGGCCAGTTCGCAAAACACCTTCGGCATCGCAGGCCACCGCTGGCCCGAAACCGGGTCGACGCCGTCATAGCGATAGCCGCGGCGATCGGTGACCCATCCGGCGCTGCCGCAATTGGTCATCGCCACCGACATCTGATGGCCGCCGGGCGTGAACATGTTTCGGAACGGCGCTTGTTCGGTGATCTCGCGCAAGGCCACGATCGATTCCGCTTCGACCGGCTTTGCAAATCCGCGCAACAGCACGGCTCCATCCGCCATCGCTTCCCGCGACGGACGCACATCGTCAACAGCTTCGAACAAATCCGCGGTCAACGGCACTCACTTCGCATCATGAAAGATCACCCCGACAGTGTGGCGATCGCCGGATCTGATACGGCTGACGCCGTGGCGCAGATTAACGCGGTAGAACCCGCGCGTCCCCTGCACCGGGCGGTGATGCACAGCAAAAGCCACCGCGTCGCCCTGCCTCAGCGGTACCACCTCGGGCCGCGATTGCATGCGCGGCCGCTGTTCCGTCAGCACGAACTCGCCGCCTTCGAAATCACGGCCCGGTTCCGAAAGGAGAATCGCGACCTGCAGCGGAAACACATGCTCGCCATAGAGGTCCTGGTGCAGGCAATTATAATCATCCGCGCCATATTGCAGCAGCAGCGGCGTCGGCCTGATTTGCCCGGCGTCATGGCACCGTTTCAGGAACGCCTCATGCCGGTCGGGATAGCGGATATCGATGCCCATGGTCTGGTTCCAGCGATTGGCGATACCGCACAGCCGCGCATACAGCGCCGGGCGTAGTTCCGCGATCAGATCCGGCAGCGGGTAGGAAAAATACTTGTACTCGCCGCGCCCAAACCCGTGGCGTCCCATCACGACTTTGCTGCGAAACTTCGTATCGTCGGGATAGAGCGTCGCAAGGGACGCGCACTCCTCGGGCGACAACAGTCCCTTCAGAATGGCGCAGCCCTGCGTGTCGAGATCGGCGGTCGCCTGCACCCAGTCGATGGCGTCGACACGGGCGGCGATGTCGGCGGGAGGGGTGGGATGGATATTTTTTGCGGTTGCTTTCATGACCGGCAGTCTCGCAAAGCGAGCCACGTCGCGCCACCCGATTTCCGACAGTAGCCCGTCATTGCGAGCGAAGCGAAGCAATCCATCTCTCGCCGAAGCAAGGCATGGATTGCTTCGTAGCTTGCGCTCCTCGCAAGGACGCGCGCGGACGACAGCTAGCCCAGCACCGGTAGCGAAATCACATCATAGCCGTGGCGGATGGTCCGCTTCAGCACCGGATCCTCCAGCTCGAACTCGAACCGGCTTGCCGGGCGGATGCCGCCCTTGGCCGCAAAAGTGCCGCCGAACATCGCGCAGCCGTCCGGCATGCCTTTTTTGCCGAAGCCGCGCGCGATCAATTCCTTGACCGGCAGCATGGCGTCGAGCGTCCCCTCCTGGTACAGCACGCGGGCGCCGTCGATCCAGGCATAGGAGCGCAGGATCATCTGGTCCCAGTGATCGATGACGTCTTCCAGTTCCCAAAGCTCTGAAGCGATCGGCTTGTCGCACATCTGCTTTGAAACCGTGACGCTGTAGGCTTCCACCTTGCGGTCGGTATGGTCGGAGCCGCAGCCGACAAAAATACGCCCCTGCCAAGCGATCAGCACGAACTCGACCTCGCCGCTGGAATTGTCGCCGCAGACCTCGATCGAGTCCTCCAGCGTCAGCCGCCGCGCCGAAACCCGGTAATAGATCGGCGTCGAAGCCGGTCGCGCGATGCCGATCGCTTCCAGCTCAGTGATGTGCTTGTCGCGCGCCACCGGATCGCGGCCGGTCCAGCCGGCGATCACGGCGTGATCGATCGGAAGCGTCAGCGGTGTCGGCACGCCCTTGTCGTCGATGGTGAAGGTTAGATCAAACACGGATGATGTTCTCCATTGCGGCCGCCAGCTCAAAGATGCGGCGGTCGGATCCGCCGGATGCCGCGAGCATCAACCCGACCGGCACCTCGCCTTCGCGATGCGCCGGCAGCGAGATCGCGCAGCCATCGAGCATATTGATCAGCGAGCAATTGCGCAGCGCGCGCAAATTCTCCGTGGTGAACGCCTTGTCGTCGGCAAGGTCGGCGATCCTGGGCGGCGTATTGGCCGTGGTCGGCAGCACCAGCGCGTCATAGGGAGCGATGCGTTTTTCCGTCCGCGCGATGAACGACCGCCGCGCCTTGAGCAGATCGATGTAATCGGCAGCGAGAAAACCCGCGCCGCGAAGGATGCGCGCGTAAACCCGGGGATCGTAGACGTCGCCCCGGCTGGCGATCAGGAAGCGATGCCAGGCATAGCTTTCCGACGACGCGAAGCCGCCCTTGGCGTTCATCAGTCCGACATCGAGGAATTCCGGCAGTTCGATCCGCTCGACCAGCGCGCCCGCGCGCGACAGCGCCTGCAGCACGCGATCGAATGTGTTTGCCACGGCCTCGTCGAGGTCATCAAGCGCCACCGTGGTCGGCACCGCGAGCCGCATGCCCTTGACCGGGCGCGGCTGCAGCGGCAGGACGGACTCATCCGCCAGCACGGCATCGAGTGTCGCGCAGCAGGCGACCGAGTTGGCCAGCGGCCCAAAGCTGTCGAGCGAGAATGACAGCGGCACGCCGCCGTCGAGCGGGATCCGTCGCTGCGTCGGCTTGTAACCGACGATGCCGTTGAAGGCCGCCGGAATCCGGCAGGAACCGCCGGTGTCGCTGCCGAGCGCACCGAACGCCATGCCGTCGGCGATCGATACCGCAGCGCCCGACGACGAGCCGCCGGGCACATGGCCGACGCTGCGGTTCCAGGCGCTCTTCGGCGTACCGTAATGCGGATTGATGCCGATGCCGGAATAGGCGAACTCGGTCATGTTGGTGCGGCCGATCACGATGAAGCCGGCGCGCCGCAGCCGCGCCACCACGGGCGCATCAGCCTCCGCCGGCGTGGCATCCTCCTCCAGCGCGCGCGAGCCGGCGCGGGTCACCTGCCCCTTGATGTCGAAGAGATCCTTGATCGAAACCGGAATGCCGGCAAACGGCGATGGCGCCGCGCGCGCTTTACGCAGCCGGTCCATCGCGTCGGCGGCGTCCAGCGCGGCTTCCGTGTCGACATGGATGAAGGTGCGCGCGCCCTCGCCCGCGGGATCGGCGATTTTGGCGAGGCATTGCTCGACCAGCTTGCGGGCGCAGGTCGCTCCGCTATCGAGCTCGGCGGCAAGTGAGGCAAGCGTCGGCGTGTTCTTCATCGTCTTGTTCTCTCCGTCATGGCCGGGCTTGTCCCGGCCATCCACGTCTTTGCTGCCAGCACCACATCAAGACGTGGATGCCCGGGACATCTGCGCGAAGACGCGCTTCGCGCTTCAGTCCGGGCATGACGACTATGGATCGAGACCATCTTCGATGTCGAGATCGAGCAACGCCAGGCTCTGACAATTTGCCGCGCGGCGGACTATTGCCCGAGACACGCTGGCATACAAGCGCCCTCCCTTCGCGGGAATGCCGCCATGCGGCTGAAGCGCTGGACCGTTGACGGCTACCCGTCCAATGTCGCATCAAGATTGGAACAAGCGGGCCCGCGGCCCGATTCCTGGGGAGGATTTGCCGACATGGCCGAAGCTGCACGCGCCAAACCGAAACCGACGCCGGAGACCCAGCATTTCTGGGATGGCACGCAGGCCGGCGAGTTGCGCCTGCAGCGCTGCGATGCCTGCGCCAACGTCTATTTTCCGCCGCGCCCGTTCTGCCCCTCCTGCGCCTCGCGCAAGGTCAGCGTGTTCAAGGCGAGCGGCAAGGGCACGCTCTACAGCTACGTCATCAATCATCGGCCCGCCGCGCCGGGCTTCACGCCGCCTTATGCGATTGCGGTGGTCGAACTGGACGAAGGTCCGCGGCTGATGAGCAACATCATCGATTGCCCGCAGACGCCGGAAGCGCTCGAACTCGACATGAAGCTCGAGGTCGCGTTCGAAAAGCTCGACGACAAGATCACCCTTCCCCTGTTCCGTCCAGCGAAGGGCTAAGCACCATGCGCAGGAATCAGGTCGCCGTCGTGGGCGCCGCCGAGACCACCGAACTCGGCGTCATCCCGAACATGTCGCAGATCCAGCTGCACGCGGATGCGGCGCTGAATGCGATTGCGGATGCCGGACTAAAACTGTCCGACATCGACGGTATCGCCACCGCGGTCGAGACGCCGCAGCAGATTGCCCATTATCTCGGCATTACGCCAACCTGGGTCGACGGCACCTCGGTCGGCGGCTGTTCCTTTATGCTCCACGTCCGCCACGCGGCGGCGGCGATCGAGGCGGGTCTCTGCAAGACCGTGCTGATCACCCACGCCGAAAGCGGCAAGTCGATGATCGGCAAGCAGCCGCGCTCAACGCCGCCGGACAGCCTGAACGGCCAGTTCGAGTCGCCGTTCGGCGTCTACGGACCGCCGAGCATGTTCCCGATCCCGGTGCTGCGCTACATGAAGACCCACGGCATCACCCACGAGCAGATCGCCATGGTGGCGGTGGTGCAGCGCGAATGGGCCGCGAAGAATCCGCGCGCCAGCATGAAGGATCCGATCACGGTTGCGGACGTCCTGAACTCGCGGATGATCGCCTATCCGTTCCGCCTGCTGCAATGCTGCCTCGTCACCGACGGCGGCGGCGCGCTGATCCTGACCTCGGCCGACCGCGCCAAAGATTCCCCACGAAAGCCGGTCTACATATCAGGCACCGGCGAGAGCGTGGAAACGCCGATGGTCAGCCAGATGAAGACGTTTGATTCTTCGCGCGCCTTCAAGGTCGCGGGCCCGCTGGCCTTCAAGGAATCCGGCATCGCCCACAAGGACGTCGATCATTTGATGATCTACGACGCCTTTGCGCATCTGCCGCTCTACGGCCTCGGCGATCTCGGCTTCATGCCGCATGAAGAGACCGGAAAGTTCATCGCCGACGGCAACACGCGCCCCGGCGGCAGGCTGCCGCTCAACACCAATGGCGGCGGCTTGAGCTACATGCATTCCGGCATGTACGGCATGTACGCGCTGCAGGAGAGCGTCCGCCAGATGCGCGGCATCGCACCGGCGCAGGTTCAGGGCGCCAAGATCTCGGTCTGTCACGGCGTCGGCGGCATGTTTGCCGCAAGCGGCACGATCATCTTTACGAACGAGAAATGATGAAGCCCTCGCGACGACCGCCGCCCTTCGAGGCTCGCAAGAGCTCGCACCTCCAGCGATGAACGCTGTTGCGCTCACGCGGGGGTGACGGTCGCGACACAACTACAGCCATCATCCTGAGGTGCGAGCCGACTTCGGCGAGCCTCGAAGGATGAGAACAAGGTACCCAACGCCGCTTTAATACGCACTTCCAAAGGACAAACCCAATGGCCAAATCACTGCAGGACAAAGTCATCATCGTCACCGGCGCAGGCCGCGGCATCGGCAAGGAAATCGCGCTGCTCTGCGCGGCCGAAGGCGCCAAGGTCGTCGTGAACGACCCCGGCGTCGCCGCCGACGGCTCGGGCGCCAGCGCCGCCCCCGCCGAAGAGGTGGTCGAGGAAATCAAGAAGCAGGGCGGCACGGCGATCGCCAATTTCGAGACGGTCGCGGAAGCGATCCCGGCCAGCAAGATCGTCAAGATGGCGACCGATCATTTCGGCAAGCTCGACGGCGTCGTCAATAACGCCGGCATTTTGCGCGACATGATCTTCCACCGCATGAGCGTGGAAGCCTTTGAATCCGTCATCAAGGTCCATTTGATGGGCTCATTCTATGTGGCGCACGCAGCGGCGCGGCTGTTCCGCGAACAGGAGAGCGGCTCCTTCGTGCACTTCACCTCGACCTCGGGCCTCGTCGGCAATTTCGGCCAGGCCAATTATGCCGCCGCAAAACTCGGCATCGTGGGCTTATCGAAATCGATCGCGCTCGACATGAGCCGCTTCAACGTGCGTTCGAACTGCGTCTCGCCGTTCGCCTGGAGCCGCCTGATCGGAACCATTCCGACCGAGACCGAGGAAGAAAAAGCCCGCGTGAAAAAGATCCAGCAGATGGGGCCGGAGAAGATCGCGCCGGTCTGCGCCTTCCTGCTCAGCGACGCCGCCAAGGACGTCACCGGGCAGATCTTTGCGGTGCGGATGAACGAGATTTTCCTGATGGGACAGTCGCGCCCGTTGCGTTCGGTGCACCGCGGCGAAGGCTGGACGCCGCAAACCGTTGCCGAGCATGCGATGCCCGCGCTGAAATCGTCGTTCTACAAGCTCGACCGTTCCGCCGATGTCTTTAACTGGGACGCGATCTGAAGTGAGACCCTCATGGTGACGAGGGGCGCAGCGCCGTCTCGAACCATGAGGCCCGCGGCCCATCCCTCGACACGCCGCTTACGCGGCTGCTCGGGATGAGGTCGAGAGGCGCCACCATCTCTGGTTGTTTGCCGGTATCCCGCCCGCTTTATGCCGGATTGCTGGCGCATGATGTCCTCCCAACAAAAAAATGGGAGGAAATCATGACAAATCCAACCGATCTTCCGGAACACCAGGGCGACGCATCGGCCGGTTTCGATCGTCGCACTCTCTTGCGCGGTGCAACCGCGTTTGCTGCAACTGCAATGGCCACAACAGAAGTCCTCGCCCGCGACTATGGCCGCAACGCCGAGCCGCAGCGCTATCCCGACCCTGACATCGTCGTCATCGACGACAAGCGCTTCAAGGCCAAGGTCGGCAACACCACGATCAAGCGGCTCTATACCGGTTGCCTGTGGGCGGAAGGACCGGCCTGGAACGCGCAGGGCCAATATCTGGTCTGGAGCGACATTCCGGCGAACCGGCAGCTCCGCTATCTCGACGACGACGGTCACATTTCCGAACAGTTCCACAAGCCGTCGAACGAGGGCAACGGCAATACGTTCGATTTCGAGGGCCGGCAGATCACCGCCGAGCGGACCCGGCTGGTCCGCTACGAACACAACGGCGCGGTGACGGCACTGGCAGAACAGGCCAACGGCAAACCGCTCAACGGCCCAAATGACATGGTCGTGCATCCCAACGACAAGTCGATCTGGTTCACCGATCCCGGCTACGGCGCGATCTCAATCTACGAGGGACAGCTGGCCAAGACCGGCTCCAACCAGCCCTACCAGAAAGAGGCGGTGTACCGGCTCGACACCCAATCCGGCCAGCTGACGAAAGTCGCCGACGAACCGTTCAAGCCGAACGGCATCGCGTTCAGCCACGATTACAAGAAGGTCTATGTCTGCGACACCGGCGTCACGCACTATCCCAACGCCAAGAACATCGTCTGGCAGTACGACCTCAACGGCGACAAGCTCTCCAACCCGCGTACGCTGATCGACATGACGCTCGACGGCAAGTCGGGCTTTCCGGACGGCCTACGCGTCGACATCGACGGCAACATCTGGGTCGGCGCCGGCTGGGTCGGTGAAGGCTATGACGGCGTGCAGATTTTCGCGCCCGACGGCACGCGGATCGGCCAGATCAAGCTTCCGGAGACCTGCGCCAACCTCACCTTCGGTGGCAAGAAGCGCAACCGCCTGTTCATGACGGCAAGCCAGTCGCTCTATGCGGTCTATGTGGAGACGCAGGGCGCGCATAATTGTTGAAACAGCTGTAGAGGCCGTCATTGCGAGCGCAGCGAAGCAATCCATCTCGCCGTCGAGGAAAGGATGGATTGCTTCGTCGCTTCGCTCCTCGCAATGACGGGGCTACCCGCTATTCCTTAACCCCGCCGATATCCCGTTGATCGTGAGCTGAATCCCGCGCAGCACCTGCTCGTCGGGATTCTGCGCGCGGTGCTCCTTCAACAGCTCCACCTGCACGTGGTTGAGCGGGTCGAGATAGGGAAATCGGTTGCGGATCGAGCGCTCCAGCAGCGGGTTACCCTGCAGCAGCCTCTCGTGGCCCATGATGTCGAGCAGCGTCTCGATCGCCAAATGCCATTCGCGCCGGATGCGGCCAAAGATGTTTTCGCGCAAGGTCACGTCGGGCACCAGCTCGGCATAGCGCGAAGCGATCGCGATCGAGCTCTTGGCCAGCACCATGTCCATGTTCGACAACAGCGTGCGGAAGAACGGCCATTCGCGATAGAGCTCCTGCAGGAACGCCATGCCCTGCTCGGGATGCTCGGATATCCAGGTCTCGACCGCGCTGCCAAAGCCGTACCAGCCCGGCAGCATCAGCCGGCATTGCGCCCAGCTGAACACCCAGGGAATGGCGCGGAGATCCTCGATCTCGCGGGTCTTCTTGCGCGACGCCGGGCGGCTGCCGATGTTGAGCGTCGAGATCTCGGTGATGACGGTCGAACCCCAGAAATAATCGGCAAAGCCCTCGGTCTCATAAACCAGCCCGCGATAGGCCTTGAACGCCAGCGCCGATAGCTGCTCCATCGCCTTCAGATATTCGGCACGCGGCGCGCTTTGCCGCGGCTGCAGCAGGCTGGTCTCCAGCGTCGCCGCGGCGAGAATTTCCAGATTGTTGCGGCCGACTTCAGGGTTGGAATATTTGCTGGAGATGATTTCACCCTGTTCGGTGATCCTGATCTGGCCGTTCACGGCGCCGCCGGGCTGGGCGATGATGGCGTCATAGCTCGGCCCGCCGCCGCGGCCGACCGAACCGCCGCGGCCGTGGAACAGCCGCATCCGCACGCCGTGGCGCTCGAATACTTCGACGAGGTCGATCTCGGCCTTGTAGAGTTCCCAGCCCGACGTGACGAAGCCGCCGTCCTTGTTGCTGTCGGAATAGCCGAGCATGACCTCTTGCACGCTGCCGCGGCTATCCACCAGCTTGCGGTAATCGTGCAGCGCCAGCATGCCGTTCATGATGCCGGATGACGCCTGCAAGTCCTCGATCGTCTCGAACAGCGGCACGATGTTGACCGCGCTGCGGCCGGAGGGATCGACCAGCCCGGCCTCCTTCAACAGCAGTGTGACCTCCAGCATGTCGGACATGCCCTTGCACATCGAAATGATGCATTGGGGGATCACCTCGGCGCCGAACTTTGCATGCGCTTCGGCCGCCGCGTGGAACACGTCGAGTTCGCCAAGCGTCTCTTCGCTGTATTTCACGAAGGATGAGGTCAGCGGCCTTGCGTTGCTCAGTTCGTTCGACAACAGCGCGACGCGTGCCTCCTCGCCCAGCGCGAGATAGGACGTGCCCGGCATCGCGGCATCGAGCAGCTCGGCTACCGTGCGCTCATGCACGGCCGAATTCTGCCGCATGTCGAGGCGGGCGAGATGGAAGCCGAAGCAGTCCACGGCGCGGCGCAACAGCCGCAGGCGCCCGCGCGCGATCACGCCGGAATTGTTTGATATCAGCGAGCGGTCGAGCACGTCGAGATCGCCCTTGAACTCGTCGACGCTGGCGTAAGGCGCCGCCTTGCCGACCGGCGGCCGGGTGGTTTCGACTTCGAGCTTCGCGGCGGTCGCGGTCAGCCGGGCGTAGATGCCCGATACCGCCAGCCGATACGGCTCGCCGCTTCGATGCGGCGAGGGATCCGGCGAGCGCTCGGCAAGCGCGCGCAATTCCTCCGAAACGTCGGCGAGATGCGCGGAGAGCGAGAGCTCGGCGCCAAGCCGGTGCAATTCCTCGAGATAATAATTCATCACCCGGCTCGACTGCAGTCGCAGCGTGCCGCGCATGACCTCGGCGGTGACGAACGGATTGCCGTCGCGGTCACCACCGATCCAGCTTCCCATTTTCAGGAAGGACGCCAGCTCGCCATGACTGCCGCCATCTTCCTTGTCGAGACGATCTTCCAGCGCACAATGCAGCCGTGGCACCTCGTGCAGGAAGGTGTAGTCGTAGAAAGAAAGCCCGTTGGCGACCTCGTCGAGCACGGTGAGCTTGGTCCGGCGCAACAAATTGGTCTGCCACAGGGTCAATACCGCACGGCGAAGCTGCTCGTCGCCGGCCTCGATTTCGTCCGGTGTGAGCTGAACGCGTTCGCGCCGGTCGAGCAGTGCGGCGACCTCCATCTCGCGGTCCATGGTGCTCTTGCGGCGGACCTCGGTCGGATGCGCGGTCAAGACCGGGCTGACCAGCGCGCCCTTGAAGAATTGGCGCAAATCGGCCGGGCTGAAACCGGCCTGGCTGGCGTGCGCGAGCGTCTGGGCGAGCGTGCTCGCGCGCGGCGTCCCGTCGGGGCCGCGGCCCCGCATCTGGCGGATATTGTTCTGGTCCTCGGCGATGTTGGCGAGGTGCGAGAAATAGCTGAAGGC
>Ga0137415_10004840_pt1 | contig 13316 bp, 11 predicted proteins | sample CZODoug3_1_1_16f_FD_183082 | JGI IMG/M metagenome (GOLD analysis project Ga0137415, IMG submission 183082) | Vadose zone soil fungal communities from Angelo Coast Range Reserve, California, USA - CZODoug3_1_1_16fungal (Hybrid Assembly) | ecosystem: Environmental > Terrestrial > Soil > Vadose... | reverse complement strand
AGGTAAAACTTTTCCTTGTCGCGTCTCTAGTTTACGATCCATAGACCAGCTCTCCGTTGATGAAAGTCTGGACAACTCTAACATCCCTCAATTCCTTACCTTTCGCACTGTGAGGATCATGGTCCAATACGACAAAGTCCGCTCTCTTTCCTGGTTCAATTGTGCCCTGGCTGGACTCTGAATGGGATGCGTAAGCTCCTCCGATTGTGTATGCCGAGAGCGTCTGGTCCACTGTCAGCCTTTCCTCGTTTGTGAGTCCAGGTCGTGTCACTGCGGACCATACGCCTTCCATCGGGTTGGGATCCTCCACCGGACCGTCGGAGCCTGCGGCCAAGGGAACACCGTTTTTCAGCATGGATCGAAACGGGTAAAGATATTGCGAGCGTCTTTTGCCAAGCCGATCGATTGCCCAACTGTCGGAGTAGATGAAACGCGGTTGGACAGATGCGATTAGACCTAGATTCCGCATCCTCTTCATGAGGGCAAGTGGAATAATAGAGCAGTGCTCAACTCGATGTCTCAGCTTCCTGCGAGCCGATGCTCGAGATGTGGTTTCGAGAACTTTGAGAATTGTGCCTAAGGCTCTGTCACCGATCGCATGCATACAAAGCTGGAACCCAGCCTCCTCTGCCCTGACTACTAAGTCGTTCAGTTTCTCCTCTGAGAAGGTCAGCATTCCCAAACTATCAGGCTGGTCTGAATAGGGTTCACTCAGGGCGGCGGTACGAGCCCCTAGTGAGCCGTCCATGAATATCTTCACTCCTCCGATCCGGAAGCCTCCATCGTTCGTCTCCGTCGCGAAACCCGCCTTCACCGCTTCATCAAAGGAGTCGAGTGGAATGATCGCGTAGATTGATTGTTTGACTCTGCCTGTATCCCACAAGCGTCTGAGGACACGTAGCTCTTGGGCATTGTTGATTATGCAGTGCAATGACGTCAAGCCGACTCGAAGGAGCCTCTGGGACGCAGTAACCAGAGCCGCCTCCACAACCTTGTCGTCGTAAAGGATCATTTGTTCTACAAGCCCAAGCGCGTTTTCCTTTAGCAGTCCGGTCGGCTCACCATTCAGAGGATCACGGACTATCTCACCGGCCTCAGGGTTTTGGGTTGCGCGGTTAATCCCAGCAATCTTTAACGCAGCCGAGTTTGCGACCGCGATGTGACCGCACAATCTCCTTAGGAAGACCGGATTCGGGCCCGTATCATCCAGATCCGTCTTCTCAAGATATCGACGTTCTCGAAGCTTTTCCTGATCCCATCCTCTTCCAACAATCCAACTCTTTGGATTCTTCCTCGACGCCTTGGCAACCGCCTCTTTGACGTCTTCGATCGATTTTGCATTATAAAGCCTCACACTTTTTAACATCATTCCATAGTTCAGTAGATGAATGTGCGAGTCGGTGAAGCCCGGCAGAACCGTCTTACCCTTTAGATCGATCATCTTGACCGACCGTGCCTTGAGTTTCAGAATCTTTTGGTCTGTCCCAACGTCAGTCACACGTCCATTCCAGATTGCTACTGCTTGTGCACGTGATCGCCGATCTGCTCGCGGATAGATTCGGCCGTGGTAAAGGATTAGATCAGGGTTTGCCAATCTTGGATTTCATACCTAGGCTTGGAGTAGCCAATCGGTTAGGATTATGTGGTGACCGGAGCTGATGCTGATTTCATCAGCGATGTTATAGATTCACGTATTTGAATTGGTTGTTTGAGAGGGGGGCCGCAAACTTTTCCGACGCATACATACGCTACGTCACTGGTGCTGGATTCGTAACCTAACTCTTTGACTCTCTTCGAGTCCTTTTGAGGATCGAGATAGAGGATGCTTCTTCTTGCGTCGTATATGTTCAATGATTCTTGTTTGAACTCCTCGAAATCCTTGCCCTTCAAGGGCCCGACGATGGAAATCCCCACAGGTCCGTTGAGATACATGTCGAGACCGAGCGCGTAGGATGCTGCCATTATTCCGTATCGCTCGAAATCAGCAGTGTACAGTTTCAAAGCTCGTCCCGCCTCCTCTGCCATCTTGTTGTCAGAGGTGACATGCGATAATCGGATTAGAGCTGTTGCAACGAGGGAGTTCTCATCCATTGGCTTGTCCCTCATTCTAAGCTCACCGATATCCGCTCCTCTCTCAGGTATGTCGTAGAAACCTCCGTCCCTTGCGTCTTGCAGAGTCGTTAGCAAATGCGCCGCGAGTTTGCTGGACGTCTCAAGATACTTCCTCGTCCCAGTGTATTCGTAGGCATCGAGTAGGGCCTGAATCACGAGTGAGTGATCAACCAAGAGCCCAATTGGAGCATCCTCTCTGTTGTAATGGGACAACAAGCCGTCTCCCTTCAGATTCGCTTCTAGTAACTTGTCTAGCGCCTGAATCGCGAACTTTGACAGATCCGGTCTCTTCAGGACGAAACCGGCCAATAGATAGGAAGAAATGAAGAGCGCATTGTAATTCGTATAGATAGTTTGATCGATCTTCGGAGCACCATGCTTCTTCCTGGCTTCTCTATCCAGTTTGTAATATTCCTCGTCGGCATCTTGACTCCCATAGAACCCGGGCTTTACCCGATCCGTCAGGACATTATCGACGTATCGGATGATCCCATCCGCCACTTCTTTGTAGAAGGGATTACTCGTCAACTGGTAGGCGTGAAGATACACTGTCAGTAGTTTCGCGTTGTCTTCGGCCATCTTCTCGAAGTGTGGAATACTCCAGTCCCGTGTAGTAGAGTATCGGAAGAAGCCGCCTTCGATCAGGTCGTAGACTCCTCCCTTGCCCATTTTGTCCAACGTCCTTGAAGCAACCGTCATCATCTCCTTCTCACCGTTATAGTGAAAACGCAGGAGAGCCAGTTCCAGCGCCTCCGTGTGTGGAAACTTTGGCTCGAACCCAAACCCGCCATAGTCGATGTCGAAGTTGACTGCCATTGTGGTGGAGATGTCCCCGATGAGTCTCTCAGTCAACTCCTCACCCGTGGGCTTTGGAATATTGACAGGTCCAAGTTTGCTTCTAATTTTTCCCCTTGACTTTTGATAGAGATCAGTCACGGATCGTAATACTTCGCGCATTTGTTGAGGCGGGATGTAAGTGCCTCCAGTGATCACCTTTCCTTCAGAGTCGAGGAATACGGTGCTTGGCCAGCCGCCCATGTTGTAGCGTCGATTCACATCTGGTCGCTTGTCCGTGTCCACTCTGACCGCGACGAAGTTCTTGTTCACAAAGTCGGCCACGGCTGCGTCGGAGTAGGATGTCTTGTCCATGACGTGGCACCAGTGACACCAAGAGCCGAAAATATCGAGCAGTATGGGCTTCTGTTCCAGCTTCGCCTTTTCAAAAGCGTCCTTGCTCCAGTCCTGCCATTTTATCTCTGGCATGTGATCTTACTAATGTCAGAATCCCGTGAGAACGATATAAGGGCCCCTTGCAATTCGTGAGATCGATGCACCTTGGCCAAACAGATACTACGTGAGCGATCCAAGGAGATCTTGAAACAGAAGGACCTACAGGTGTTGCGACAGACTCTGAAGACCGGTTCAACGCGAAAGGCGTCGCTACAATCATTCGTCGAGGCTCTCAGAACAGTAGATGCCAACTACAGCTGGGTTGGAATATACCTCGTCCAATCTGGTAATTTGCAACTAGAATCATGGGTTGGCGAACAGGCAACTCAGCATGTGACGATCCCACTGGGCCAGGGAGTCTGTGGCTACGCCGCCAGCTCCGGCGAAACGGTGAACGTTCCAGACGTTAACAAGGACCCTAGGTACCTCATGTGCTTCCCGTCAACAAAATCAGAGATAGTGGTGCCGATCAACGGCAAGACTAATGTCATCGGCGAGATCGACATTGACAGTGACAAAGTTGCAGCTTTCACAAGATATGATGAACGATTCTTGGAAGAGGCTTCCAAGGTGCTGGCCATCTTTCTGGAACGGACGGGGTAGAATAGAGTATGGAGACGAAGCCGAAACTCTTAACGAAATACGCATCTGCGCAAGAGCAACAGCGCGTTCCAAAGCACAAGCACTGTCCGGTTTGCGGAACGCCGATCGAAATTACGAGGGAATTCTGTAGTGACAAGTGTCGGACTGAGCACAAGAGGTACAGCAGAGGAAAGTCCGCAACATGGTCCTCATAACCGTCGGCGTCCTCGCAATCTACATCCTCGTTCTACTATTCTGGAAATAGCTAGGCGGCTAGCTGGGGTTTGTGGGCCATTCCCACAACGTCCCGGACGGAATCGTAATTGTGTTCCAACAGGAATCGTGAGATGCCTCTATTGATCTCCTCGAACACTCCGATTCCTTTGTACGCTACAGCAGTTCCGACTTCTACAGCGGATGCGCCTGCCATCATGAATTCTAGCGCATCCTTCCAGTCAGAGATTCCGCCGACACCGATTATCGGAATCTTGACGACCTCCCTGATTTGGTAGACTGCTCTGACAGCTATGGGATGCAATGCAGGGCCCGAGAGCCCCCCGAGAACGCCGCCAAGTATGGGGCGGCCAGCTTCGACATCAATCGCCATTCCTAAGGCGGTGTTGACCGCTGATAACGCGTCCGCTCCGGCGCCTTCTGCGGCCTTTGCGATCTCTTGGATGCTAGTTACGTTGGGAGTTAGTTTCGCAATGACCGGGATCCTGACCTCTCTCTTCACGGCTTTCACTACCTCGCCGATTCTTCGTGGGCTTTGTCCGATCTCTATACCGACCTCTTCGACATGAGGGCATGAGACGTTGAGCTCGACAGCCAAGGCACCTGCCTGCTCTCCCGCTGAGGCTGCTTCAGCGAACTCTTCGGCATCAAATCCGAAGACGCTTGCTATGACTTTGACCCCAGCCTTCCGGACATCTGCGATATCGCTTTTCATCTCTTCCATCCCAGGATTTGGTATACCCAGAGCGTTCAGATAGCTACCATGCACCTCGATAAAGGACGGATTTCGGTAGCCTTCTCTGCCTTTCCGATTGAACGACTTTGTAATGACAGCGCCTGCGCCTGCTCTACCGGCTCGGATCATTATCTCGCTAGAAACGCCTAGGATGCCGCTGGCTAGGATTGTCGGGTTGGGGAGCTTTATACCAGCAAACTCTACGCTTAGGTCCGGTTCCAATGCAACAAGTACCTGCGTACGCATCATCGTTTAGCCTCTTCGCTCCCGTCGAAGGCCAGGAGGACCTGTGATTGAAGGCATACCTTATCGAGTCACCAGTGGGCCTCTTCCTTATCGACAAGACAGGAAAGATCGTTGAAAAAGCGCTCTTCCCGCGAAACCCGAAGGACGCAGCCTTAGTGTTCGTGGAGATACGTAAGGGCGTTCTACCAGCGGAATACGAGGATTTCACAAAACGAGTCGCCAGCCTCGACATCGAACGAATAACTGTCGACAACCAAGCTGCTGCTGACCTAGCTAGGACGATAGGCGGTCTCGACAAGGTAGAGCTCAACGAGTCGGACCCGGCCATCAACCGGTACAGAACCAGGCTCTCGGGCATGCTAGTGCGACTTCAGCTGATTGAGTCCAAGGATGATTATGAGAAGCTAGTCAGGGAGGTATCGCTCGAACTAGCCAAGACTGCGATCGGAGAAGCCGCGACCAGACGAGACCTCTTCGCCGTCCAGACGGTCAGGACCATCGAGGACCTGGATAAGGTGCTCAATCTATTGGCGGGAAGAATCAGAGAATGGTACGGGCTGCATTTTCCAGAATTGGACCGGTTAGTCGAGAAGCATGATAGTTACATTCGTTTGGTGCAGAATCTTGGAACCCGAGACAACTTCACAGAACAGGCATTGATAGACCAAGGCATTCCGGCCGATAAGTCCCAGCGAATAGCCGAAGCGGCACAGAAATCTGCGGGCGCGGAACTTCCCGAGTCGGATCTGGCCTGGCTCAAGGAGGTCTGCAGTAGTGTTCTTCAACAGTACAAGTTGCGTGAAAAGGCGGAGGGTTACACGGACAAGGTCCTGGCCGAAGTGGCGCCGAACATGTCTGCCCTCATTGGAGCAGTCTTGTCTGCGAAGATCATCTCGATAGTCGGTGGACTGGAAGGGGTTGCAAAGATGCCGGCTAGCACGCTGCAAGTGTTAGGGGCTGAGAAGGCTCTCTTCAGAACGATCACGACCGGTGCTAGACCACCGAAGCATGGTGTGATCTTCCAATTCGCGCCAATACACACGTCACCGAGATGGTTACGGGGAAAGATCGCTCGAGCCGTCGCTGGAAAGCTTGCCATAGCAGCAAGAATGGACGCGTACGGCGGAGAGAACCAGGGAGTGAAAATGAAGGCGGCTTTGGACGCAAAGATCAACGAGCTAAAGACTAGATATCCAGAGCCACCAGCTCGAAAACCGGGACAGAACCGAACTTATGGTCCTCCTCGTCGAGAAGAGAGAGGTGGACGTGATGACCGAAGACGATTTGGCGGTGGCGGGCGTGATAGGAGAAGATGGTCGCCAAGCGGTAGTGGAGGTGGACCTGGCGGAGGGGGAGGTCCCAGACGTCATGATCGGCGAGACCGAGAACGCCGACAGATGAACCGGCCCTAGTGAGCACTGTCAAATCAGCTGTCTCTTTGGACGGATCTATTCTGAGCGCTAGGCTAAGCAAACACCCGAAGTTCGCCGGCGTTTTCAGAATAAACGAAACTGAAAATCGACAACTGGTCACAATGAGCCTAGCACCCGGAAAATCGGTTTATGGAGAAATGACCTATCGGATCGACGGAGCGGAATACCGATCATGGGATCCTTATCGAAGCAAATTAGCTGCCGCTACACTAAAAGGTCTGGAAGAGAATCCGATAAAACCGGGCTCAAGAGTACTCTATCTCGGCGCAGCTAGCGGAACAACAGTCAGCCATGTCAGCGACATTGTAGGATCGAAGGGTGTCGTATACGCCGTGGAGTTCGCCCAGCGATCATTCCGAGACTTGGTCGAAAACGTCTCTAAAGACAGGCCGAACACTGTGCCGATATTCGCTGATGCAAGATTTCCCATGAAGTATCGAAGTCTCGTCCCCGGTGTCGAAGTTGTTTACTGCGACATTGCTCAACAGGATCAGACGAGGATTTTGGTCGAGAACCTGCGAACCTATCTAGAGAAGGATGGACAATACCTTCTTGTGGTCAAGTCGCGTAGCATAGATGTATCGAAAGAACCAGCTGATGTGATCAAAGCAGAAGCTGCCTTCCTTGAGCGCAACGGGTATACGGTTGATGAGAGGATTCGACTCGAACCCTTCGAGAAGGATCATGCGATGCTGAGGGGTAGAAAGAAGGAACAGGAGTAGAAGTTCGATTGGAAAAACATCCCACTGACCGGATATTCGACAGTATCCTCCAAGAAGAAGTGCGCCGGCTCAACCAACACCTTCCCAAACAGAGACGAACATTGGCTGAACTTCTGAAGGAGGAGACACCGCAGGTTTCTAGTATTGACGGAAAGAGCATTGTGATGCGAAAGGAAGAACTGGAAAAGCTCGCTTCAATTGTCTCGAGAGATGCTCTTGAAAAGATCCGTTTGCCGATTGTTTTGATCCGGAGAAGCGAGATGGGTCGCGGAGCTTTCACCGTCCTCGGAGACAGACCGGAAGCCTACACCGTCGTTCGAGCACTCGGGAGCTTCAATGGGGATTTCGAGGAGTATCGAAGACAATCGGGGCCTGAGCTTGTTGTTTACAAGCCCGAGGTTAGCGAGCTTACCAGAAAGTATCATTCTCTTATCGTAATGGGGTTCGGAGTACCGGAGGATCTCCACGGCGGAGCATAGGTCCTCAGGTTGAGCCGGCTTTTTCCAAGGAAGTTCGATTAAGCCATTCCTTTCTGAACTGTTCGAGCTTCCTTGTAGTCAATCGTTGCATGAAAAACCCTGTCACAATTATCAACGGGACACTTGAAAGGCCCACAAGGAGTGGTTGGTAGTACCCAGTCGGAAAACTGTGAAACGCGATGACTGTGAGTATGAAGAAGGGACCCAAGATTGCCCATGTAAGAATGAGCAGAATCCGCCACTTCTCGTTCCACTTCCGGGCTTCTGGGTGGAGAGATTCAAAGTGTCTTAGCCGGGCGCGTCCTACTTCTCCCCCCTCGACCCCTTGAAAACTCTCGTCGCAGATTGGACACTTTCCAATATTTCCTTTCCAATTAGGTTTGACCAGCTTAGTCTGATGAACCAGACTCTGAACAAGCCTCACCACCAATAAGCCAGTGAAAACTAGGGATATACCCAACCATGCAAGGGCGGCGTAAAGCGGGACGACGAAATCCGGACCTAAAAGAATCGCAACCAATGGCCAGAACATAATGGTAGGAAGTAATGTTAGGAATAGAAGGGCTCTCAGAAACTCTTTTCTTTTCACTGACTATCTTCCACTTCGAAACTAGGCAGGGCTGAGGGCGAGCGATCGGTAAACGCCCTCGACGTGATAATCGTTTGTGGCTACCTGACCTACGACTTCGGCTAAGATTCTCTTAGGACAGTGATCCTCTTCAAGACGCAACTTAAGCGTACTCATGACTGTTCAACGGCGGAGCCTAGAAAACCCTCGGGAATAACAAGATCATTCATTATATTTTCTTGGTACCAAAAATGGCGCGTCCCGGAAAATCGCCCATTTTGAGCGCTGATCGTCGATCGGGGCTCACTTTTTCTGGCCCCCGATGTCGTCCTCCTGAATTTCCGCTATGTTTAAATGAATAAACCCGTTTCCGCAAAATGCTTTCTAGGCTGTTTTGAGCCATTGGAGCCGTTTCTCGCTCATTTTGGGGCGTAGTAAAAAATTAAGTCGTAAAAAAGGGGGGGGTAGATTGTACGGTTTCAAGACGTGGAAGAGACTTTCCGAATACTTTCGGACCTACCACGTCCCTGCCCCAGCCAACTCAACACGCAAAGCAAGGAACCAAAAGAGGAATTCGCTGGGAAAAAGTTTTACAGGCATTTTCCAAAAGTGCCCTATGAATTTATTTTGGCCCCCACCCCTCATTATTTTTCTGCAGCCAGAGACAGGAACACTTTCACTTCCACACCCAACTCCACGCTACCCTCCCTTCATGATGCAAACCCCTCAAGAGCCCGACTCCACACGCCCTCCCGCCTAGACTGAATGAAAACTCTAGACGTGCGTGAGGATAATTCCTACGCGTCTTATTTCAGCATGGGCATTCGAATGCCCTTCTCCTTGGCTATCCTCCTAGCTTCAGGATAGCCGGCGTCTGCGTGACGGACTACTCCAATACCGGGATCAGTGGTCAAAACCCGCTCTAATCGTTCGTCACTCTCCTTGGTCCCATCAGCTACCAAGCACATTCCAGCGTGAATACTATACCCGATTCCAACACCACCACCTTGATGGACGCTAACCCAAGTGGCTCCTGCGGCAGTGTTCAATAGCGCGTTGAGTATCGGCCAGTCAGCGATCGCATCGCTACCGTCCAGCATTCCCTCAGTCTCCCTCCTCGGTGATGCAACGCTACCCGTGTCCAAATGATCCCGTCCGATCCAGATCGGCCCAGACAATTTGCCATCTCGGACCATCTTGTTGAGTAATAGTCCGAACTTCGCGCGTTCTCCGTATCCAAGCCAGCAAACCCGTGCTGGCAGACCCTGGAACTTCACCTGTGCGCGGGCCTTCTCAATCCATCTAACCAATCCTAAATTGTCATGAAACGTCTCCTTAACCAACTCGTCAATCTTGTAAATATCCTCGGGATCACCCATCAACGACGTCCAGCGGAATGGTCCACGACCTTCCGAGAACATCGGCCGGATGTACCTCTGGACGAAACCAGGAAACGAGAAGGCCTCCTTGAATCCTCCATCAAAGGCTTGTTGCCGGAGATTGTTCCCATACTCGAACGCCACGGCACCAGACCGTGACATTTTCACCATCGCCTTCACGTGCTCCACCATGCTCTCACTTGCTCTGCGCATGTACAACTTCGGATCCGACTTGCGCAGTCCGTCAGCCTCCTCTTTCGACAAACCTGCAGGATAGTAACCGTTCAACGGATCATGCGACGACGTCTGATCCGTCACGATATCCGGAATCACTCCTCTACGGACAAGTTCAGGCTCGATATCAGCTGCGTTTCCCAGCAAAGCAATGCTCTTCGGAGACCTTTCCCTCTTGGCCGTCTCGACCATATCCAATGCTTCATCAAGACTATCCGTCCACGTCTCGACATATCCATGCTTCAACGTCCGGTCTATGGCTGGCTTGCTAACTTCGATCGCAAGAGCAATCCCATCGTTCATCGTGACAGCTAGCGGCTGTGCACCACCCATCTCCCCGAGACCCGCTGTTAGAACCAGTCTTCCCGCTAGTGAGCCTTGGAAATGCTCCTTTGCAACCGCCGCCAGTGTTTCATAGGTTCCTTGGAGAATTCCCTGTGTGCCGATAAAGGCCCAAGACCCAGCTGTCATTTGTCCGTACATGATCAATCCTTTCTGCTCCAGTTCGTAGAAGTAGTCCCATGTCGCCCACTTCGGCACTATCATACTGTTAACAATCAAGACCCTCGGAGCCATTCTATGTGTCTTGAACACCGCGACCGGCTTCCCGCTCTGGACCAATAGAGTATCCTCCTCTCCAAGCTCTTTCAATGATTGGATTATCGTCTCCAGGGATTCCCAGGAACGAGCAGCACGTCCTGTTCCTCCGTAAACGATCAGATTCTCAGGATCCTTTCCAACCTCCGGATTCAGGACATTGTGAAGCATCCGCAACGCCCCTTCAATCTGCCAGTTCTTGCAGTGCAGCTCTGGCCCCGTCAAGAGTGGTAGCCGCCTCGAGTGTTCCAGTGATGCCGGCGAAGTTCGCGTCTTCTGTTGCGTCAAAAGACCGGTCTGCCCTCTTCAACAACTACTTCACCCCGGATAAGGACCTTGTCTACCAATCCGTCACCATAGGCATAACCGATCCACTTGTGGTTAGGCGCGTTAAGAATGACCAAGTCAGCGCGTTGCCTTGGCGCAATACTGCCAAGAGTCCTCTCTAGTCCAAGTGCTCGGGCAGCGTTCGTGGTAATCCCGCGTATGATCTCATCACTCTTCATTCGAAGCTCTCTAGCGGCAAAGGCCGCAACTGTAAGCTGGCTAAGCATCCAGTTGGCCGGGCTGAAATCAGACCCTAAAGCCACGGGGAGGCCGATTGACAGCATCTCCCGCGCAGGGGCATGTTTCTTCATTAGAAGGCTGTGCGAAGAGCCGGGAAGAAGCACCGGCACAACGCCTGTCTCAGCCATCTTGTCAAGCTCGGAAATAGGCGAGTGTATCATGTGGTCGGCAGAGACAGCTCTAATCTGATTAGCGACTCTTGCGCCTCCACTGTCCGTGAACTCGTCCGCATGAATCTTCGGCTTGAAACCTAACTTCACCCCAGCCCTCAAAATCGTACTAGCTTGCTCGGGTGTAAACACACCCGTCTCACAGAACACGTCACAGAAAACTGCCCCGCCTATCTTCCGTGCCATCGGCAGAAGATCACGTAAGAGAAATCGCGTGTAATCATCTGTTGTTGGATGTTCCGGTGGGACGGCGTGGGCGCCCAGGAAGGTGCCTATGACATTTGATTGGTGGAATTTGCGAAGACGATTGGTCACCCGCAACATCTTCTCCTCTCCCGACACGTCCAACCCATAACCAGTCTTCACCTCGATCGTCGTAGTCCCGTTCGATAGCGCGTGTGTCAATCGTTTGTATCCAGTGGAATAGAGCTCGTCAGGTAGAGCATATCTTGTCCTCCGGACCGTTTCAATGATTCCTCCGCCGCCCCTGAGGCTTTGCATGTACCCTTTTCCAGCAACTCGGGATTCGAACTCGTCCTCTCTCGAACCGGCAAAGACCAGATGGGTGTGCGGATCAACGAACCCGGGCAGAATGATCTGTTCATTCGCATGTATGCGTTTTCGTGGAGTGTACTTGCGCTCTAGAAACTCGGAGGCCGCTGCTTGGACAACCTGTCCCTTGTCAACTGCAACGCCGCCGTTGTCTATTATGCCGAGAACATCGGATCCTTCAATCTTACTCGGCACTGTGATTGTCTGGTCTGACTCGAGGATTAGTAGGTCTACGGTTTGCTTCGGCATTTGGAGCCGTCAGCGTTTTGGAGGCCTATGGTGGTAATAAACATCGGATAAAGTAAGTCTTGGTAATTGGGTCAAATGTTGAGCTTGCCATTCTTCATGATCGTCGTATTGTCGACTTCAACAGTCGGGTTTACCAAAGTACCCGTGAAGCCGAAATCACTATCGTTCTTTCCGCCCAGCCCCTTGTTACCCCCAACACCGATACTTACTGTTCCCAGGACAAGCTCGTCAGTGGTGTAGCCGATCAGCTCGGCCTTGGGATTTATGCCGATGGCGAATTGTGCTATGTAGTCCTTGTCTCCTGCAGTCGCCTCGAAAACCTCTCGAAAAACCTCCTCACCTGAGCTCGCGGTGTATTTTGCTATTCTTCCCTTGTCGAAGTCTAGTCTAAGATCATTGATCATGTGTCCCTTCAGTGCACGTGGCGTGTTGAACACGACTGTCCCTTGAGCCGTATTCTCAATTGGTGCCACCTCGACCTTTCCAGCAGGGAGAGCTGTGGAGACCAATCCTCTCTCCATATCTTCATCATCGACTATTCCGTCTTGTACATGTGCCGGACGCTTGTTGATCTCGAATCTCAAATCGGTTCCCGGCTTTGCGGTTACCCTAATTTTCCCGCTTCGCTCAAGTCGAGCCGCGATTTTTCTACCCAGCTCTCTAAGCTTGAGATGATCTACATCCAATGCTGAATGAGTCATTTTGGCCCAACGATCATACTCGAACCCGTAGATCTTCGCTCTCTGCGGAGTAACGTAGCCAATCAGAACCTCTCCAATCCTGATTTTTCGTTGCAAAGTCTTGTCCAAGACCGCCTTCTCACCGTCGAAGAATTGTTGAAGATGAGATGCATTAACCTCTCTAAACTTCGATGGATCTTCTGGTCCACCGAGATGGATCCAGACATTGATACTGTCTAAAGCAGCTAGAATATGCCTAGGGGTCTTACGGATGTACTCGTCCGGTATTTGTTGGAATACGTTCCACCATAGTTGGTCGGTCATCAATGTCATGAGTGGCTTTGCCCCTGCCTTGTAGCATTCTAGAGAGATCTGGCTTGCTAGATCGATCGTGTGCTGCCACGTGTCGATCAGAACCATGTCGTCTTCGCGTACGCGTAAGGCTTCGTGAACTATTCGTTTGGCTGTATTCTCTTCAAACAAGCAGTCAGCCTTGAACTAACCATGGATATCCACCAGATAAGCCTTCAAGCCTAGTGTGGACGG
>Ga0137415_10004839_pt1 | contig 13316 bp, 13 predicted proteins | sample CZODoug3_1_1_16f_FD_183082 | JGI IMG/M metagenome (GOLD analysis project Ga0137415, IMG submission 183082) | Vadose zone soil fungal communities from Angelo Coast Range Reserve, California, USA - CZODoug3_1_1_16fungal (Hybrid Assembly) | ecosystem: Environmental > Terrestrial > Soil > Vadose... | reverse complement strand
CGGCAACCGACAGCATCGAGCAGAGTCGCGCGAGAGGGCGGCCGAAGTACGAGACGCTCGGCCTGATCACTAGGGCGCGCGGTCTGCATGCGCTCGCACGAACTCACGACGCTATCGCCAACGCCAAGACTGCTGTAAGTGTCGCGGACAGGACCGGCGATCCGGCGCTCCTGCTACTCGCGCTCGATGCGCTGATCGGGCTCGACGGCACCGACGAATTGGCAACCCGAGCGCGTGCTGAGACCGACCGGATCTACGATAGCCTGCCCGACGAGGTGATGCGGCGATGCTTCACCGAGTCCGAGGTCGTGCGACGCATTCGAGCACCTCAGTAGCCGGCATCCCTGGCGCCTGACGGGTCTAGTCGTACACGCTCATAGAGCCGCCGAAGCAACTGCACAAGATCCGCTCGTGTCGCAACGGCTTCAAGATCGTCGCAGCTCAACACCACAATGACGATCTCCCTATTTTGAAAGATTCTGAACTGCTCTCGCCTCCGTGAAGTGCCAAACCACGCAGTGCCGAAAGTGGCCGTGATAACGTTTAAGCAGCAGGGAGCACGTGAACATGAGCCCTGCTTGGCGCTATGCGTGTTAGTCGCATTTGTGTACAACTTGTGTACAGGAAGGCGGGTTTGAAGGGCCTGAAAATGGACCTAAGCAACGCAGAATCAACGACAGACTCTTGAGCTACAGGCCCAAACCTAGGAACAACGTTAAAATTCTAGCAGGCGGATGAGGCCGGGCACAACTCTAACCTCTCCGCTGTCTTAGCTCCATAATTCTGTCACCTCTTAACGGCAACGTGAAAATGTCACCCTATGAGACAGGAGACATTCACGTTGAGTCAGAAGGAACTGCAGCGAGTGAGCGTGATCAATGCATGCATCAAGGGAGACATGGCGTGTGCCAGAGCCGCCGGACTCCTGTGTTTGAGCGTGCGCCAGGTGAAACGCTTGAAGAAACGTATGCGCAAAGACGGGGAGGCGGCTCTGGCTCACGCCAACCGCGGGCGTCCCAGCCCCCGTCGCCTGCCTGATGCTGTGCGCCAGCGGATCGTCCAGCTGTCGCGCGGCACCTACGCCGGCTTCAACGACCACCATCTCTGCGAGAAGCTGGTCGAGCGCGAAGGCTTTTCGCTCAGTCGCGAAACCTTGCGCCGACTGCTGCGCAAGAACGGCCTCGGCTCGCCGCGAAAACGCCGTGCTCCCGCTCATCGCCGGCGCCGCCTGCGGTCCGCACGCCTCGGCGAACTCGTGCAACGCGACGGCAGCCCGCACGACTGGCTCGAAGGCCGCGGCCCGCACCTCACCGCTCTTGGTATGCAAGACGACGCCACCGGTAAAATCCTGGCCGCGCAGTTCTTCCCCTCGGAGACCACTTTCGGCTATCTCTGCTTGCTTCGCCAGTTGCTGCGCCGCTACGGCGTGCCTCTCGCTTTTTACGGCGATCACAGCGGCATCTTCGTCCGCAATGACGACGCCTGGACGGTCGAAGAACAGCTCGCGGGAAAGCGCCAGCCCCCCAGTTCGGCCGCGCCCTCGAACAACTCGGCGCCACCTTCATCGCCGCCAACAGCCCGCAGGCCAAAGGCCGCGTCGAGCGCCTCTGGGGCGTGCTGCAAGATCGCCTCACCAGCGAACTGCGGCTGGCCAAAGCTGCCGACATCGACTCCGCCAATGCCGTGCTGCGCAAGTTCATCGCAGACTACAACCGCCGTTTTGCACGGCAGCCTCGCGAAGCCGAAACCGCCTGGCGCACGGCTCCGCAAAGTCTCGAGCGTATCTGCTGCTTCGTGCATGAACGCGTCGTCAGCAACGATAACGTCGTGCAGTGGGAAGGCCGCCGCTTCCAGATCCCCCAGCAGGCAAGACGGTTCAGCTTCGCCGGCGCCAAAGTGCACATCTACCAAGCTCTCGATGGCCGCGTGTCGTTCTACTACGGCGACACCCGCCTCGAACACTCGGCCATCCCAGGGGGGTGACATTTTCACGTTGCCGTTAGGGTGACAGAATCACGTTGCTACAACAACTCTAACCTCTCGGCCGCAGGCTGGAGACGAATACGTCAGCGTTTACTGCACAAAGCCGACGTTCGGCGCCGGCGTGCTTCCTTCCGGGGATTCCTTGATGGTGCCAAACTGGGCTTCGTAGCGGGCGAGATTCTCCCCCAGGGCGCGCCAGATGCGTTTCGCGTGCCCCGGACTGACGATCATGCTATTCAGCAGTTTTCCTTGGGCGCCGTTCGGATAAATATAGATAAAGTTTATGGTAAATTCTTCAAGATTATGGTGAATCATCACCAGGTTGCTGTATTGCCCTTGCAGTTCTTTTTCGTCCGCTTTGATTTGTACCTGGCCTTGCACTGGCTGCTGTTGATCCATTTCGTTTCTCTCCCAGAAGGCTGTTTCGAACTTACCACAAGCACTCGCGGTTCGCATGACCGCCCCCCTCACCCCGACACAGCCATCCCCGTTGGCAAGCGGAGCATCACGTCCCATTGACAATCGAAGGTATTAAGTGTAGTTTAGTATTGTTATTTAGCATAGTTAACGAGAGACATGGCACGCACGGTTCCGCCACAACTCGAAACCGAACCTCCCGTTTCGGGTGCAACTTCCGCAGGCTTCTTCTCGTCCGGGGAGGCACCCGCGCGGGCCGCTTTGCCGTCCCTGCCGGAATCGCATCGCACTATCCCTTTTTCTTCCGGCGCTTCCTGGTTTCGCAAAATTCTGGCTTTTGCTGGCCCGGGCTATCTCGTGGCGGTTGGCTACATGGATCCCGGCAACTGGGCCACGGACATTGGCGGCGGGTCAAAGTTCGGCTACACGCTTCTGAGCGTCATTCTCATCAGCAACCTGATGGCGATGTTTTTGCAGGCGCTCTCTGCAAAGCTCGGAATTGCCACCGGGCGTGACCTGGCCCAAGCGTGCCGCGAACAATACTCCCGCCGTACCGGCCTGTTTCTCTGGGTGATCTGCGAAATCGCCATCGCTGCCTGCGATCTCGCGGAGGTCCTGGGCTCGGCCGTTGCGCTGAAGCTACTGTTTGGCCTACCGCTTCTGGCTGGCGTGCTCATCACGGCATTCGATGTACTCATCGTGCTGGCACTGCAGGGGCGCGGGTTCCGCCTCGTCGAAGCTTTTGTGGTCACGCTCATCGCTTCGATCGCCGCCTGTTTCGCTTACGAAATGTTTTTCGCTCACCCACTTTGGCGCGAGGCCGCCATCGGCTTCATCCCGCGTGCTGAAATCCTCCACAACGGCGAAATGCTCTACATCGCCATCGGTATCCTGGGCGCCACGGTCATGCCGCACAATCTCTATCTGCACTCCAGCATCGTGCAAACGCGCGCATTCGGCGCTTCCGTACGCGACCGGCGTGAAGCGGTGCGTTACGCCATCTTCGATTCCACGCTGGCGCTCGGCTTCGCGCTTTTCATCAATGCCGCGATTCTCGTTCTTGGCGCGGCCGCTTTTCATACACGCGGCCTTCACAACGTGGCCGAAATCGCCGACGCCTACAAACTTCTCAGCCCGGTCCTCGGGGCGAGCCTGGCGAGCACGCTTTTCGCTTGCGCGCTGCTTGCCTCCGGCCAAAACTCCACGCTCACCGGCACGCTGGCCGGCCAGATCGTGATGGAAGGCTTTCTCGACATTCGGCTCAAGCCCTGGCTGCGCAGGCTCATCACCCGGTCGATCGCCATCATTCCTGCCGCCCTGGTCATTGGTCTTGCGGGCGAGAACAAAGTCACCTCGTTGCTCATTCTCAGCCAGGTGATTCTGAGTTTTCAGCTGCCCTTCGCGGTGATTCCGCTGATCCAATTTACGGCTGACCGCTCCAAGATGGGCGAATTCACCAACTCGCGATTGACCACGGCCGTGGCCTGGGTTGTCGCTGCCGCTATTCTCTTCTTCAACGGGGAGCTCGTCTGGCTCATCTTCCGTTCCTAAAAGAAGCACAGCGCCCTATCACTACCTCCAGGTTTGCTTTCGTTGGGCTTTGCGTTGTGCGAGAATTTTCTAGCCGCCATGTCCACCGTCGCGCAGCCTAATCTCAAGACGCGCAAAATTCTTTTCGCATCACTCCTTGCCCTGATTTGCATTGCGCTCGTCTACGCCGCATTCCAGAGAGACAAGCCGTGGATCGTTCCTGAGGAGGTCAAAAAACTGAAGAATCCGCTCGCGCCCTCGGAATCCACTCTGAAGGCTGCTAGGGAGATTTACATGGATGAGTGCGCTCAGTGCCACGGCGAACACGGCAAGGGCGATGGGCCCGAGGCCATGATGCACTCTCCAGCTCCCGCCGACCTCACCGACGCCAGTCAGATGAACACCGTCACGGACGGCGAAATCTTCTATCAAATCAGTGAGGGAAGAAAGCCTATGCCCTCGTTCAAGAAACGATTGACCGAAGATCAGCGCTGGGGGCTCGTTCTACTTGTCCGCTCTTTCGCCCGGCCAACCGCCGCCACGGAGAGAAATGCTGACTAATGCAAACGGCCAACCCTTTCCTCGAAAAGCTAATTTTTTAGGATCAACACGGGCTTCCCGATATCAGTTCGTGCACAATTCATCTTGCTCCAAAAAAAAAGCGGGCCGATAACCGCCGGCCCGCTTTTTTCGCTCCGAGTCTGTGTGGTGCTCTCTATGCTGCAGCCGCCTTTACTTGAGACAGCGCGGCCGCAACTTCTTTCAAATCCGGCACCACTGGAATGTCATAGTTTTTGAACCACGCCACTTTTCCGGCCTTGTTGACGATGGCGATGGCCCGGCCCGTAATGCCTTTGTCCGCCAGGTACACACCGTACTTCTCGCTCGCCGCCCCCCGCGGATGAAAATCCGCCAGCAGCGAATATTTGATGCCCATCTTCTCCGCAAACGCCTTGTGCGACCAGACGCTGTCGACGCTGACGCCGAGCACTTCCGCGTCCAGCGTTTCGAACGCCTTCATATCGTTCACGAAGCAGACGTGCTCGTTGGTGCACGTTGGGCTCCAGTCCAGCGGGTACCACACAATCACTACGTTCTTTTTCCCCGCGAAATCCGAAAGCTTCACTTCCTTCTTTTCCTGATTCAACAGCGTAAAATCCGGCGCCGTCTGTCCGACCGCGATACTCATTCTTTTTCCTCCTATGTCTCTTACATCCCACTGAGTATCTTACCCAATCCTCGCGTCGCGCACCAAATTCCCGTTCCCGCCATTCTGGTTGTCCTACATCCCGCTGCCGCTCCGTATCCATGTCTCCTCGCGCACTCTGTGTTAATTTCGTTCTTTCTTTTTGCCCTCGGCAGTACACTTTGCGCAGGAGAAGTTTATGAGCGCCAAAGCAGCTGGCCGCGCCCCCATCATGTCCCTGCGCGATCTCGTCCGTTTATACCGCTCTCATGCCGGGAAATTTGGCGAGCCTGTGGCGCTTTCCGTCTTTGGGTTGACGAACGCGGAGACGGAGCGCCTCTTCTCTGGTTACGACGAGGATTACCACATCAGCCGTTTCTTCCAATTCTCTGAAGCTGGCGGCGAAGAGTTCTCGATCAACGGAATTCCGGCCACCCACGTCTCCCTCGACGCCGAGATTGAAACGATTCTTTAGGACTCCACCGGCCGTCCCCGCTTTTATTTTCATTTGAAAAATTCCTATTTTTGACTACCCTACAGCCACTTCGGAGGTGAGCTGATGGCTGGTTCCCCGACCCTATTGCCGGAATCGCGTCTAGGCAGCACTCTGCGCCGAGACGCCTGGTGGATCGAGATTCTCCCCGTTGTTGTTGTCCTCGGCGGATTCGGCATTTATGCGACTCTCCGCGCCCTCGAAGGGAAGTTCTATTCTTGGGGCCCGTACCTCTCGCCTTTCTACTCGCCGCTGATCGATTCGCAGCATCATTGGTGGCCATACTCACCGGCGCTCCTGATTCTTGTCGGCCCGCTGGGTTTTCGCGCTACGTGCTACTACTACCGCAAAGCCTACTACCGCGCGTTTTTCTTCGATCCCCCTGCCTGCGCGGTTGGGGAATCTCCTAACCGCAATTATCGCGGTGAGACGGCGTTTCCCTTTATCCTTCAAAACGTCCATCGCTACTTCTTCTACCTTGCCATTCTCTTCATCGTCTTCCTTTGGCACGACGCCATTCGATCCTTCTTCTTCCGCGGTCATTTCGGCATCGGCGTCGGCACGCTTGTCCTTACCGTTAACGTCTCTCTTCTTTCGCTCTACACCTTTTCCTGCCACTCGCTGCGTCATCTTGCCGGCGGCAAACTCGATTGCTTCTCCTGTGCGACCTTCGGCCGCTCCCGTTTTGAAGCCTGGCGCGCTTTCAGTCTCTTGAACAAGCATCACATGCTTTTCGCCTGGTGCAGCCTCGTTTCGGTCGGCTTTGCCGATTTCTACGTCCGTATGGTCGCCTGCGGGACCTTCCGTGACCTGAGGATCCTGTGACCACGAGCTACGAGACCCGCGAGCACGACGTTCTCATCATTGGCGCCGGCGGCGCCGGATTGCGTGCGGCCATCGAGGGGCTCGAGCAGGGCGCTTCCGTCGGCGTGGTCTGCAAATCGCTTCTTGGGAAGGCTCACACCGTCATGGCGGAAGGCGGGATTGCCGCGGCCATGGCCAACGTGGATGCCGCCGATAATTGGAAAACGCATTTTCGCGACACCATGCGCGGTGGCAAACTTCTCAACAACTGGCGCATGGCCCAGCTTCACGCCCAGGAAGCTCCCGACCGCGTCCGTGAACTCGAACAGTGGGGCGCCCTCTTTGACCGCACCGAAGACGGCAACATTTTGCAGCGCGCTTTCGGCGGCCACACCTTCAAACGCCTTTGTCACGTTGGCGACCGTACCGGCCTCGAAATGATTCGCACGCTCCAGGACCGTGGCGTGCAGCGTGGCATCGATGTCTACATGGAATGCAGCGTCACTCGACTTTTAACTGACAACGGCCGCATTGCCGGCGCCCTTGCCTATTGGCGCGAGACGGGCCGCTTTATCGTCTTCAAAGCCAAGTCTATCGTCATCGCCACGGGCGGCATCGGCAAAGCATGGCGCATCACTTCCAACTCCTGGGAATATACTGGCGACGGCATGGCTCTAGCTTACGAAGCTGGAGCAGAGCTTATGGACATGGAATTCGTCCAGTTTCATCCCACAGGCATGGTCTGGCCCCCCGGCGTGCAGGGCATCCTCGTTACGGAAGCAGTTCGCGGAGAAGGCGGCATCCTGCGCAACAAAGCGGGCGAGCGCTTCATGGAGAAGTACGATCCCAAGCGCATGGAACTTTCCACGCGCGACGTCGTCGCCCGCTCCATCTACACCGAAGTCAAGGAAGGCCGCGGCACCGAACACGGCGGCGCGTATCTCGACATTTCCCACAAGCCCGCCGAATACGTGAAGAAAAAACTTCCCAGCATGTATCACCAGTTCAAGGAACTCGCCGACGTGGATATCACCAAGGGCCCCATGGAAGTCGGCCCCACGTGCCACTACATGATGGGCGGCATTCGCGTGGATGCCGAAACCGCGCAATCCACTCTGCCCGGCCTTTTCGCCGCGGGCGAAGCAGCCGCCGGTCTCCATGGTTCGAACCGCCTCGGTGGCAACTCGCTTTCCGATCTCCTGGTCTTCGGCCGCCGCGCCGGGCTCGCGGCCGCAGAGCACGCCAAACGAGCCTCCGCTCCTTCCATCGATGACGTTCAAATAGAAAAAGCTGAGAAGGAATTGCTCGCCCCGTTTTCCAACCAGGGCACGGAAAGTCCGTACGCAGTTCATCGCGATTTGCAAGAAGTGATGCAGAATCTCGTGGGGATTTACCGCACCCAGGAAGACCTGGAGGAAGCGCTCGCTGAGCTCGAAAAACTGAAGACCCGCGCGGCCAAAGCCAACGTCGAAGGCTCGCGCCTCTTCAATCCCGGGTGGCATCTCTTTTACGACCTGAAGTCCATGCTCGTCGTTTCCGAAGCAGTCACACTCAGCGCGCTGGCGCGCACCGAAAGCCGCGGCGCGCACAGCCGCATCGACTATCCAAATCTCGATCCGGTTTGGGAAAAGAAAAACAACATTATCGTTCGTGAAGGTGGCCAGATGAAACGCCGCGAATCTCCCGTCGCCGAGATGCCCGCGGACTTGAAACAGATTTTGGCGCAGGACTGAGACAAACAGGAAGAGCGGAGATCAGAGATGGCCGAAGCAACTTTACGCGTTTTCCGTGGCGATTCGAACGGTGGACAGACCGTGGACTATCGCGTGCCCGTTGCTCCGGGCATGGTCGTCCTTGATGCACTTCACTACATCCAGGGACATCTCGCTCCGGACCTCGCTGTTCGCTGGAACTGCAAAGCAGGAAAGTGCGGCTCGTGCTCCGCGGAAGTCAACGGCCGTCCCCGCCTAACCTGCAAAACGCGCATGGACGACCTCCCTCAGGAGCAGCCCATCACCGTCCTGCCGATGAAATCCTTCCCTCGAATCAAAGACCTTGTCACTGACGTTTCCTGGAATTACCGTGTCAACCGCAAAATCCCTCCGTTCGAACCGCGCAAGGGAGTGGAATGGAAAATCTCCCAGCTCGACGTGGACCGCGTGCAGGAGTTTCGCAAGTGCATCGAATGTTTTCTCTGTCAGGACGTTTGTCATGTCCTTCGCGAACACGACAAAAAGGAGCAATTCGCCGGCCCGCGCTTCTTCGTCCGAATTGCCGGCCTCGAAATGCACCCCCTCGACGGCCGCAACCGCGCCGGCTTGCTCAAGGATCAACTCGGCCTCGGTTTCTGCAATATAACCAAATGTTGCACGGAGGTTTGTCCCGAGGAGATTCGCATCACCGACAACGCCATTATCCCACTCAAAGAACGCGTGGTGGACGAATTTTACGACCCGCTCACCATGCTCTTTCGCGTCTTTCGCGGCCAGAAGCACAATCTTTAGCCAGTGCAGCGCGACCGGCGCGAGCCACGGGCCAGAGAAAAGGAGCCTCCATGCAACACCAACTGAAGTCCATCTCCAAAGCCGGGATTGCCGAGGCCATCGCCAAAGCCGAGCTCTATCGCTACCTCAACGAGCCCGAAGAAGCGGAATCCATCTGCCACGACATCCTCGCCGTCGATCCCGATCACCAGTTCGCGCGCCGCATGCTGGGCCTTGCCATCACGGATCAATTTATCGGCGCCACCAGCGATCGCTACGCGGAAGTCCAAGGCATTTTTCAGAATTTGCGCGACCCCTACGAGCGGCACTATTACAGCGGCTTGCTGCACGAGCGCCGCGCCAAGGCCCAGCTACTTGTCGGCTATGCTCCGCACGTCCTTTTGCCGCTGATCGAAGAAGCCATGCGCTGCTTCGCCGAAGCGGAGAAAATTCGCCCCGCCGGCAATGACGATAGCATTCTTCGCTGGAACCGCTGTGTACGATTGCTGAAGAGCCGCCCCGATTTTCATTTCGAACGACCGCCCGCGGACTTGGACACCGAGGATTCCCCTCCGATCAGCCCGTCCGCGCGCCGCACCGGCGGCCATCACTAGTTTGGCCGAGACGGTATCAGGCGCTCACCACGCGCTGGAACCGCCGCGCCAGTTTTTCGTGCTCTTCGCGAATTTGCCGGGGGAGGCGTTCGCCGAACTCTCCGAAAAACTGTTTCGAATCTTCCAGCTCCGGCTCCCAATCTTCCGGATTCACGAGCAGCAATTCTTTCAACGCTTCCTCCGAAATCTTCATTCCGTCCAGCGTCAGCCCGTTCCTTGCTGGGACGTACCCGATCGGGGTTTCCTGCGCCGCCCCGCGGCCTTCCACTCTTTCCAGAATCCACTTCAGCACGCGCACATTTTCGCCGTAGCCGGGCCACAGGAATTTTCCATCGGCGCCTTTTCTAAACCAGTTCACGTGAAAAATCTTTGGCGGTTTCGGTATTTTCTTTCCCATCTCCAGCCAGTGACTAAAATAGTCCGCCATGTTGTATCCGCAAAAAGGAAGCATGGCCATCGGATCCCGCCGCGTGATTCCCACATCGCCTGTAGCCGCCGCAGTGGTCTCGCTCGCCATCGTGGCGCCCACGAACACTCCGTGCTGCCAGTCAAACGATTCGTACACCAGCGGGGCCACTCGCGCTCTTCGTCCGCCAAAAATAAACGCTGAAATGGGCACGCCTTCGGGCGCTTCCCACTTCGGTGAAATGCTTGGCGACTGCCGCGCCGGAACGGTGTATCGCGCATTCGGATGTGCTGCCGGTCCTTTGGACGGATCCCATGGCTCACCCTTCCAGTTGATTAACCCAACCGGCGCCTCGCTGCCGATTCCTTCCCACCACGGCTCCCGTTCCGAAGTCATCGCCACATTCGTGAACAGCGTATTCTTGTGCAAAGCCTTCATCACGTTCTGATTGGTTTTCATTCCCGTGCCCGGGGCCACGCCAAAAAATCCCGCTTCCGGATTGATGGCGTGCAAATAGCCGTCCTCGCCGATCTTCATCCAGGAAATGTCGTCGCCCACTGTCCAAACGCGGTAGCCCTGGCTCTCCAGCGCGGACACCATCATTGCCAGGTTCGTTTTCCCGCAAGCGCTCGGAAAAGCCGCGGCCATGTAAGTTACTTTGCCGCCTGGCGACTCCAGCCCCAGGATCAGCATGTGCTCAGCCATCCAGCCCTGCTCGCGCGCCATGACGCTGGCAATCCGCAGCGCAAAACATTTTTTCCCCAGCAGGGCATTTCCACCGTAGCCCGACCCAACGCTCCAGATCAATTTCTCCTCCGGGAAGTGCAAGACGTATCGCCGCAGGGGATCCAGGTCGCCCAGCGAGTGCAATCCGGGAACAAACTCACGCGCCGCTCCCAGCAGCTCCATTGCTACCCTTCCCATCCGCGACATGATCCGCATGCTCGCCACAACATACGGACTGTCGGTTACTTCCACGCCCACTTTGCTGATCGGCGAACTCACCGGCCCCATCACGTAGGGCACCACGTACATTGTCCGCCCGCGCATGGCCCCATCCATGAGCGCGCCCACCTTATGTTTCGCGGCAACCGGGTCCATCCAGTTGTTCGTCGGCCCGGCGTCTTCCTTCGTGGGCGAGCAGATGTACGTCAGATGCTCCGTCCTCGCCACGTCATTCGGACTGCTGCGATGCAGGTAGCAATTCGGGTAGGTCTTCTCGTTCAGAATGCAGGAATCTCCGGCGCGCAGCATCACCGCGATCATCCGCTGGTACTCGGCTTCAGAACCGTCGCAATACACTACGCGTTCCGGCTTCGTCAGACTCGCGGCTTCATCGACCCAGGTTTCTAGTGGAGTTGCCAACCCGATCCCCCTGCCGACCCAATATTTCGCGACCACACGGTCCAAAGTGTGACGCCGCGGTCGCTTGCGGCGGCGGAAACGCTCTGGACAATGATCCCGACCGGGTCGGGGTTGCGCAGCGATTGGACTCGGCCATGCCAACGGGCCATGCAAAGGCGGGAATTTCCGGCCAGGCTGGCAGGCTTTCTGCTTCTACCCGCTCCCAGTCTATGTTAGCCCTCGGCGTCCGCGCAAGGTGCGCTCCAGCTGCAGAGCCGCAGGCTTGCTCTGAGCTGAGCGCGGCCGACGGGTCGCGGCGTCATCGTTCCCTGTTCACTTCGCTACTTTGCTGCTTCCCTCCCGATGTAAACTCGTGTCCCTTGTCTCCTCATGCTGAATCCGACCGCCTGCGTGTCATTCTTGTCGCACCACGCAATCCCCTGAACATCGGGGCAGCCGCCCGCGCCATGAGCAACTTCGGCTTCTTCCATCTTCGCGTGGTCAACCCCTATGAGCTGGCCTATCGCGAGGCGCGCTCCGCCGTCGGAGCGGCTCCGCTTCTCGCCCGCGCCGAAGAGTTCAAGACCGTCGCCGAAGCGGTCGCGGACTGCACGCTCGTTGTCGGAACCACCGCCGTCGGCCAGCGTCAATTGCAACACCCCGTCCAGGGCCTTGAACAAGCCGCTTCCGTCATCCGCAAACGCCTTGCGGCCAGTCCCGTTGCTCTTCTTTTCGGTTCGGAGAAGCGAGGCCTTTCGAATGAAGACCTCAGCCACTGCCATTGGCTCCTGCGCATCCACACCCGCGAAGAGCATCGCTCCATGAATCTCGGCCAGGCCGTAGCCGTCTGCCTCTACGAGCTGGCGCGCGCTCCGCAAGCCGTTGCGAAACCCGAAAAACATCTCGCCGCCAGCGCCGCTGAGCTCGAACGCCTTACCGCGCTCTTGCTCGATGCCCTCCGCTCCAGCGGCTACTTGAAATCGAGTCCAGGCGGCTCCCAGAAAAGGCGCTCCGCCGCCCCCACCGAAGAGAAAATCCGCCGCCTCGTCCGCCGTCTGCACCTCTCCGCCACGGACGCCGATCTCACCCTCGGGATCCTCCGCCAAATTTTCTGGAAACTCGGCTCCGGCAAAGTTCCACCAGCGGAAAGCTGAGCAGGGGTTCGACGAGCGACTTGGAAGATGGTTTGACGCAAGAACGCGAGGCTTGGTTTAAGGCACGCCGAATGCGAGAAGGTTCTGGGGCACTTTTCTTCAGGTTTTTCCCATTTCGACCTCCCACTTTCCACCGCCGAACCTCCCGCCCATCGGAACCTGTCCCCGATTCCCCTGTTCACTCTTTGTGTTCATTTTTGGACAGTTTTGCAGCGCACCGCGCCGGAAAATGGTAATCTTATGACTGCCTATCACGTTCTGCACACCGGGCATTCACGCAGTAAACTAAGCAGACCGCCGGAGAGCACATGGAATTGACCGTAACGCAACAAGAGCGCCCCTGGGACCGCCCCTTCTGGAAACCCGTTCATGGCAAAGAAGGCGTCTTCACTTATCTCGTTCTAATCCACGTTCTTGCCGTCGTCGGTCTGGTCCTCTTTCCCCTGCCTAGCCTCAAGGTTGTGGGCATGACTTTGCTCAGCATTGCCTTTGGCGGTCTCGGCACGACCGTCTGTTACCACCGCATGCTCGCCCATAAGACCCTCAAGACCAACCGGTTCATCGAGCAAATCTTGATCTTCTGGGCCGTCTTTAACGGCTCCGGTCATCCGGCGAGCTGGGTCGCGTATCATCGCCTCCACCACTCGGTTACCGACACGCCCGAGGACATCTCGAGTCCCAAGCAGGGCGGCTTCTGGTGGGCGCATCTTCGCTGGCTCTATCAAACTCAGCCCGCGGACAAGAAGCGCTGGGCGCCTGAACTAACTGGCGGCGTCTATAAGATTTGGGGCTGGGCCGAAACGCCCGTCATAGTTTTCTCGATCTGTATCGGCCTGATTCTCGGCTTTGGCTGGATGGGCTTCTTCTGGATGGGCGCTATCCGCCTGGTCTACTCGCTGCAC
>Ga0137415_10004838_pt1 | contig 13317 bp, 15 predicted proteins | sample CZODoug3_1_1_16f_FD_183082 | JGI IMG/M metagenome (GOLD analysis project Ga0137415, IMG submission 183082) | Vadose zone soil fungal communities from Angelo Coast Range Reserve, California, USA - CZODoug3_1_1_16fungal (Hybrid Assembly) | ecosystem: Environmental > Terrestrial > Soil > Vadose... | reverse complement strand
GCGCTCTCGGCCGCGCGCAATGCGCCGTAGACATCCCCGGCAAAATCCTGGAACCCGGGCGTGTCGAGAAGGTTGATCTTGTGGTCGCGCCAGGTCACATGCGCGATCGCGGTGCCAATCGAGATCTTCCGCTTGATCTCTTCCGGCTCGAAGTCGAATGTCGTGTTCCCCGCGTCCGGACGTCCCAGGCGGTCGACGGCCCCGCCCGCGTAGAGCATTGCCTCGGCCAGGCTGGTCTTGCCATCGTGGCTGTGCCCGAGCAGCGCGACGTTGCGGATCCTCTCCGGGTCGAGTCTGGCCATCGCTTCTCCCTTTCAAGAGAGAGTGTAAATCCAAACAACATCCCTCCCCCCGGGGGAGGGCAGGGTGGTGGCTCTAGTCGATTGGTGCCAGTGGGATGATCTCGACCGCCTCTCCGGCGTGCACCTCAGTTGTCCCCTGCGGGACGACGACGAGGCAATTGGCATCGGCCATCGAGCGAAGCACGTGCGAGCCCTGGTCGCCCGTCAGCCGGACCCGGATCCGGTCGCCGTCGCGCCGTGCGACGCCGCGGAAGTACTGCTCGAGGTGAGGGGGATTGTGCAAGGTGTCGTCGGTGGTCGCCGTCAGTCGTGGGCGTTCGAGGTCGGCGCGACCCTGCATCTTCAGGATCGCCGGGCGGACGAACAGCTCGACGCCGACGAGCGACGAGACGGGGTTGCCGGGTAATCCGATGAGTGGCCGGCCGTCGACCGTTCCCACCATCAGAGGCTTCCCCGGCCGGAGCGCGACCTGCCAGAAGTCGACGGCGCCTTGCTCTTCCAGGAGCGCGCGGACAAGATCGTAGGCGCCCATCGAGACGCCACCCGTGCTGACGATCAGGTCGCTGAGGGCCGCTGCCTGGAGCCTGGCAACGAGTTCTTCCCGGACGTCGCGCGCCACCCCGGCATCGACGACCTCCGCACCGGCCTCCTCGAGGGCCGCGCGGAGCGTATAACGGTTGGTGTTAGTGATCTGCCCGGGCCCCAGCGACTCCCCGGCGTCTCGCAACTCATCGCCGGTCGTCAGCACCGTCACGCGCGGACGCCGAATGGTTCGGACGGTGGTGCGGCCGGTCGATGCCAGGACGCCGATCAGCCCCGGGGTTAGGACCCGGCCCCGTAGGGCAACGGTGTCGCCGCGGCGGATATCGCTGCCGGCGTGACGGACGCTGGTGTCGGATTCGACGGCAACGCGGATTTCGACGCGGCCGTCGCGCTCAACGGTGTCCTCGACGCGCACCACCGCGTCCGCGCCCTCCGGCATCACAGCACCAGTCATGATCCGCAGCGCGGTTGAGGGGCGCACCGACGTTGAGGGTGCGACTCCGGCGCGGATCTCGCCGAGTACATCCAGGTGGATGGGCCTCGCAGCCGATGCGGAGCGCGTGTCCACCGCCCGCACGGCGTAGCCGTCCATGGCGGAATTCGTGAAGGGTGGGACATCGCGGTCCGATGACACGTCGTCGGCGAGCACGCGCCCACGGGCCTCCACCAGAGGGGTGTCCTCGGCGTCGAGGATGGTGACGCGGGAGAGGATCCGGTCGCGCGCCTGGGCGACCGTCAGAAAGGGAGGCTTGTCGGGGTTACCGATCGTTCCAGTGACTGTTTTCGAACTCGGGCCCGCCGCCCTCGCCGTCGGTGACGACGTTCTGGTGGAAACGGGCTGCGACCATCTGGTAGGCCATGGCACGTGGGATTCCGAGCTTGGTGAGGGCCTTGACCTCGTCGGCCATGACCTTGTCGCGCGCAGCCTCGATGGCGGCGATCACGTCATCGATCGCGGTGCGCGCCTTGGTGGCGCCGCTCGCACCGTTTTCGGCAGCGACTTCTGAGGGGACCTCGGCCTGAGGTTCCTTGCTGGCTTTCGCCTTTCCGTCTTTGGTCTCTTTGGCCATGGAATTGTTCACCTTACCACTGGATCGAACTCAGGCGGACACGCTCAAACGGGCCGCCTCGCGCCTAGCTTCTACCCGTTCCATCGTGAATAGAAACGTCTCCTTGGCCAACGCCGTGATGGGTGCGGCGAGGAACATCCCGATCAGGCCGAACAACGAAGCGCCGACCAGCGTGCTGAAGATCAGCAGCAGCGGATGGACCCGTGTGAAGCGTCCCAGGATCAGCGGGGCGAAGACGTGACTGTCGACCTGCTGGGCGACCAACGCGAAGACACCGACGAAGATCGGTAGCGGGTTGCCCGGGCCGGCTTGCGTCAGCGCCAGCACGACCGCCAGGGCACCCCACATCAAGGGGCCGAAGAAGGGCACCGCTTCCAGGAAAAAGGCGACAACGCCAACCAGCAAGGCCATCCGCAGGCCGAGGAACCAGAGCCCGATCGTTGCCACCACCCCGATGAATATGCTGGTCAGCAACTGGCCGCGCACGTACTCCACCAGGATGCGATTCAGCCGCTTCATCAGCTCCGCCGCGTCAGCCTGCCGAGACGACGGCAGGAACCCGCGTGCCTCCCGGACCAGCCGTGGCCCATCCAGGAGCATGTAGAAGGTCAGCAGGGGAACGGCGATCAGCTCGAGGATCTTGGGAAAGAAGGCGAAGGAGCTCTGCACCATGTTGCCAACCGCCTCCCCCAGCCCAGCGACCACGTCGCGCACCTCCTGGTCGAGCTGTCGTTCGACGTCCGGCGGGAAGACCCCGGTTCCGTAAATCGTGTCGCGCCACGATTGGAAGGTTGCGGCGAGGCGGCGCGCGAGCGGAGGTGCATCGCCCGCCGTGCTGAACATGGCTCGTGCCAGGCGATTAGCTTCACCGGCGACGACCGGGGCGAGCACGAGAACGGCGACGACCACGATACCGATGAAGGCGGCGAGGGCGAGAAAGGATGCGAGGGCGCGAGGAGTGCCGCGCCGGCCACCCGCGGAACTGTTCATGGCATTCACGAGGGGCAGGAGCAGGTAGGTCAAGAAGAGCGCCAGCACGAACGGCAGGATGACCTGGCGTGCCAGGTAGAAGACCGCCAGCGCCAGCGCGACGCCGACGACCAGCCAGACGAGGCCGGGGATCCGGCCGCGCATCCGCCGTGTATCGCCCGTGCTCGCGGGGCGACTGAAGGCAGCGTCGTTGAATTGCAGACCCATGAAGGCAGTGCTACGGTCAGCAACGTGAATCGGGCGGCGCGCTTGCATCGGCTCCTCGTGATCCTGTCGATGGCGACCGCCCGCCCGGGGATCCGGGCGATCGATCTCGCCGCGACCCTCAAGGTCAGCTCCCGGACCGTTTTCCGGGACCTGGCCGAGCTGCAGCGGCTGGGCTTCCCGGTCACGTTCGGCAACGGCTACCCCGCACAGCAGGAGCTATTCCGTCGCCGTCGCCGCCAGGAGATGTCGCAGGTCCTGGCCGACCTGGTCGAGCAGCAGCTCGAGGTCGTCCGTCGGAAGTTGCCGGCAGACGAGGCTGAACAGGTGGTTAACGAGGCGATCCGGTACCTGCCTCTGGAGGCCGCCGAGGCGGTCACACGGGCGCTTGCGAAGGCCACGCGTCGGTAGATTTACAATGGCCGCACCGGTCGGCTAGCTCAGCTGGTTAGAGCGCTTGGTTCACATCCAAGAGGTCGAGGGTTCGAGTCCCCCGCCGACCAATTTCCAACCCCACGCTCGGCCGTTCGCACGCGCCGCCTTTTCGTTTGGATGGGCCCAATCTTTGGTAGACTTACGAGCGCCTTCCTGCTCCGCTGCCGCCGCGTGGTCATAGCCGGAGCAAATCCCATAGGAAAGGAGATTGCGTTTGTCAGCGTACGAGCTCATGTACATCGTCAAGCCAGACCTTGACGATCAAGCGGTTCAGCAGGAGATCGAGAAAGTCGGCCAGCTGATCCAGACCAATGGGGGCCAGGTGAAGAAGGTCACCCCGTGGGGCAAGCGCCGCCTGGCGTACACCGTCAAGGACAACCGGGAAGGGCATTACGTGGTCGCGGAGTTCGACCTCGATCAGGGAAAAGTCCAGGAGGTCGAGCGCGTTCTGAAGATTTCCGACACCGTCTTTCGTCATTTACTGGTTCGACAAGATGAGGGGAAATCATGAACCTGAACAAAGTGATGCTCATCGGCCGCCTGACCCGTGATCCGGAAATGCGCTACACGCCGAGTGGGTCCCCGGTGACGAGCTTCTCGCTGGCGACCAACCGCTACGGCCAGGGCACCGACGGTGAGAAGAAGGAGTACACCGACTACCACAACGTGGTGGTGTGGAACATCGGTAAGCGCAACCTCGCCGAGATCGCCGGCCAGTACCTTCACAAGGGCAGCCTCGTGTATGTCGAGGGCCGGCTCCAGACCCGTTCCTGGGAAGGCCAGGACGGCCAGAAGCGCAAGACCACCGAGGTGAACGCCACCGAAATCCAGTTCCTCGAACCGCGCAGCCAGTCGCAGCCGCAGGCGGCGGCGGCCGAGCCGGTCGAGACGGCGGTTGCCGCAGCGCCGGGCCATCACGAGGAGCCCTCGCGCGACGTCGACCCGGAAGACATTCCCTTCTAAAGGAGCGATTGATCAGACACCATGCCACCACCGACCGATAAGCGAGACCGCAAGCCGCACAAGAAGGTTTGCAACTTCTGTGTGGAGAAGGTCCATCTCATCGACTACAAGGAGGTTTCGCGCCTTCGCCGCTTCGTCAGCGAGCGGGGCAAGATCCTGCCCCGTCGCGTGACGGGAACCTGCGCTCGTCACCAGCGGCGCCTCGCGGTTGCGCTCAAGCGTGCCCGTCACGTCGCCCTGCTCCCCTATACGGCCGACCAGCGCTAATTTCACGCCGTATACTTCGCGGTAGTTGCATTTCCCGCGCCTCCCGGCCGTGCTCGCGGCCGGGGTCGTTTTGCTTACGTCCAACCAAACGGCTCGGGCAGTGGCTGCGGAGCCTACATTTGTCGTGCCCTCGCCCTACGTAGTCGCGATCGACCCAGGACACGGCGGCAGCCCCACGAGCGACCCCACCCAGCTCTGGGATCCGGGCGTCGTGGTCGGCAGCATCATGGAGAAGGACATCACGCTCGACCTCGCTCTGCGGCTGCGCACGCTGCTGCAGCACGAGCGGGTAAAGGTGGTGCTGACCCGCAGCGGCGATCAGTACGTCGAGATCTCGGAGCGATGGAACCGCGCTCATGCGGCGGGTGCCCGCATGTTTGTCAGCCTGCACGTCAATGCCTACGATGGCGATCCGACCATCAACGGCCTCGCCATCTTTTACCCGAAGCCGGACAGCTTCTCGTTCGCGCAGGCGATTGACGCGGGGCTCGCCCAGGCGCTCAAGCCCTTTCAAATCGCCGACGACGGCGTGGCCATCAAGCCGGAACTCTGGGTCCGTACCGATGTTCCGACCGTCACAGTTGAGCCGGCCTACCTGACGAATCCGAGGGAGCGGAGCCTGCTGCTCCAGGACGACTTCCGGGATGCGATTGCCATGGGGGTTTTCCAGGGGATGCTGGCCGCCGATCCGGAAATTGAACAGACCAAGGTGCAGCTCGCGCATGCGGAGGCTGCCGCCACGGCCCAGCGCATGGCCGCCGAAGCGGCGTCCGCTGATGCAGCGCGCGTGGCCACGGCGACGCGTTGGGGCCTCATCGTCGGTGGGCTTCTCGTGCTCTTCGTCGTGATGCGGGCGGCGATCCGACGTCAGTCGCGCCTGCCGGAGCCGCCGGCCTATCGCCGGCGGAACTACCGACGGCGCCGGTCGGTCACGCGACGGTACTGATCGGCCGTCATCCGCGGGCCGGACGGTAAGCTAGGGCGCATGGTTCAGCCCCCTCAGTTGCGGATTCCCGGGCCGACCCCCGTTCCCGAGCGCGTACAGCGGGCAATGGCGGCGCCCATGATTAACCACCGTGGCCCGGAGTTCAGGGCCCTCCTTCCCGAGCTGGAAGCCGGTCTGCGCTGGGCGTTTCAGACCGAGAACGACCTGCTGATCTTTCCGGCCAGCGGCACCGGCGGATTGGAGAGCGCCGTCGCCAACGTCGTCTCTCCAGGTGAGCGAGTGCTCGCGATCACGATCGGTGCCTTCGGCGATCGCTTTGCCGACCTGGCGGAGGCATTCGGCGCCAACGTGGCCCGGTTGACCCTGCCCTGGGGCGAGGCGGCGGACCCTGAGGACCTCGATGCCCTGCTCGGCCGCGAGCCGGACATCGCCACCGTGCTGATTACCCACAACGAGACCTCGACGGGCGTGACCAACCCGCTGCGTTCCCTGGCGGAGGTCGTCAAGCGCCACAATCGCCTGCTGGTGGTCGACGGCGTCAGCTCCATCGGCTCCATCGATCTACCCGTTGATCGCTGGGGCGTCGACGTCGCGATCACCGCATCACAGAAGGGGTGGATGCTGCCGCCCGGCGTCACGATGCTCAGCGTGAGCAAGGCGGCCTGGCAGCGGCAGGCGAGCGCGCGCTCGCCGCGGTTCTATTTCGATTGGGACCGCGCCAAAAAGATGCAGGCCAAGGGCATGACCTTCACCACGCCGGCCGTGAGCATCCTCTTTGGGTTGCGCGAGGCGCTCTTGATGATGCGCGAGGAAGGCCTGCCGACGATTTTCCAGCGCCACCTGCGGGTGGCGGCGGCCTTCCGCGCCGCCGCGAACGCCCTCGGATTGCGCTTGCTCGCGAGCTCGCCCGACGTCGCATCGCCGACCGTCACGGCCGTCTATTTCCCGGATGCGCTAACGGGCGAGAAGTCGGAGGCGGTGTTCAAGACCTGGCGAGAGCTGGGCCTGGTTGTCGGTGAAGGGCAGGGCAAGCTCTCCGGCAAGATCTTCCGCATCGGTCACCTCGGCGCGGTGTACGAGCCGGATGTCGTCGCCACGGTCGAGGCACTGGAACGCGGCCTGGAGGCGCAGGGGCACCCCGTCACACGGGGCGCGGCACTGAGCGCCGCCCGTCACGCCCTGCAGTCCTCCGAGCCCAGCCTCGTCGCCTGAGCCCGGTGCCGCGCGTCCTCGTCGCCGACCCGATCGCGGACGCGGGGATCGCTCGGCTGCGCGAGCACGCCGAGGTTGACGTTCAGTTGAAGCAGAGCCCGGCCTCGCTGCTCGCCAGAATCCCCGAGTACGACGCGCTCATCGTGCGTAGCGAGACGAAGGTCGATGCCAGCGTGATTCAAGCCGGCACCCGCCTCAAGGTCATCGGCCGCGCCGGTGCCGGCGTGGACAACATTGATGTCGAGGCCGCCACCCGTGCCGGCGTCCTGGTCGTCAACGCCCCCTCCGGTAACACGATCGCCGCCACCGAGCACACGATGGCGATGATGCTGGCGCTGGCGCGCCATATCCCCCAGGCAGACCAGGCGGTCAAGGCCGGCCGCTGGGAACGCTCCCGTTTCCTGGGATTCGAACTTCGGGACAAGGTGCTGGGCGTCGTCGGGCTCGGCAGCATCGGCCGGGAAGTTGCGCACCGGGCGCAGGCATTCGGGATGCGCGTCATCGCGACCGATCCAGTGTTGTCCGAGGAGCGGGCCTCCCAGCTCAACGTGAAGCTGATGCCCTTCAACGAGCTGATGTCGGAAGCGGACCTGATCACCCTGCACGTGCCACTGACGCGGGAAACGCATCACCTGGTAGATGCCCGGGCCCTTGCCCTGACCAAGCCGGGTGTTCGACTGATCAATGTCTCCCGAGGCGGGATCGTCGACGAATCGGCGCTAAGGGACGCGCTTCGCGATGGCCAGGTCGCGGGCGCGGCGATCGATGTCTTCGAGCAGGAACCCCCGGGGGAGAACCCGCTGCTCTCGATGCCCCAGGTGATCACCACTCCGCACCTGGGGGCCTCGACCGAGGAAGCGCAGATCAGCGTGGCGCTCGAGATCACCGATCAGGTGATCGCCGTCCTCGACGGCGGCCTGCCCCGCTTCTCCCTCAACGCCCCCGTCGCCCTTCCCGAGGCCATGGCGTTCCTGCGACCGTTCATCCCCGTAGCCGAGGGCATCGGCCGTTTCTACGCGCAGGTCGGCAGGCAACCGGCGTCTCGGATCCACGTCGACTACGCCGGCGAGATCGCCAATTACGACTGCTCGGTGCTGACCGCCGCTCTGCTGACGGCGTTTCTGAGTCGCTTCAGCGCGGAGCGCGTCAACCCCGTCAACGCGCGGACGGTCGCGGCCGCTCACGGCATCACGGTCGTCGAGCAGCGTGGCGCCAGGGCGAGCGAGTTCGCCAACCTCATCAGCATGCAAGCCGTCGGTGAGCACGGCACAACGCGCGTCGGCGGCACGCTGCTGCTGAATGAGCCGCACATCGTCACCTTCAACGATTTCCGCATCGACCTGGTGCCAGAGGGCACCTTCTTGATGAGCTGGCACGCCGACCGCCCAGGGATCATCGGTGCCATCGGAACGTTTCTCGGACAAAACAACATCAACATTGCCAGCATGCAGGTGGGCCGCGACCGTCCGCGCGGCGACGCAGTGATGATCCTCTCGGTTGATGATCCGGTCCCGGAGTCGATCCTGGCCGACATCCGCCGGATTCCCGGAATGGCTGACGTGCTCTCCGTCAGCCTCTAAGTTCCCTTGGCGACGGTCCGACCGTTTCAGGCGATTTTCTACGACCCGCAGCGGGTTGACCTGTCCGGCGTGGTGGCGCCGCCCTACGACATCATCAGCCCCACGGACCAGCGTCGTTATTACCAGCAGGATCCGCACAACGTCGTGCGCCTGATCGCGGGCGAGGTGCACCCCACGGACACGCCGGAGGACAACAAGTACACGCGGGCGGCAGGTTTCTTCCAGCAGTGGCTGGCTGACGGCATCCTGCGCCAGGAATCGAGTCCCGGTCTCTACGTCTACCGGCACCGATTCGTCGACCCCATCGACGGCCAAGTGCGGGAGCGGCGCGGCATCCTCGGGGTGGTCGAGCTCGAACCGTTTGGAGGGGGCGTCCTTCCCCACGAGCAAACGCACTCGCGCGCCAAGGCGGACCGGCTGTCGCTCACGCGCGCGGTCGTGGCCAACCTGAGCCCGGTCTTCGCGCTCTACGAGGATCCACAATCGGCGGTTGGCCCGGTCGTCACGCCGGCGATGGCGGAGTCGCCCCGTTTGTCCATCACCGGCGAGGACGGCGATCTGCACACAGTCTGGTCGATCAGCGGCGCGGAGCGGCTTCACAAACTAGCCGCGCTCTTCCGGTCGTCGCGGTTGTACATTGCCGACGGGCACCATCGATACGAGACGGCGCTGAATTTCCGCAACAAGCAGCGGGTCGATCACCCCGAAGCGCCGGCCGACGCCGCCTTCAACTATGTGCTGATGCTGCTCGTGGACATGGCGGACCCGGGGCTGACAATCCTGCCCACCCATCGGCTGCTGCATGACTTCGAGCGGTTCGATCCCGCGCTGGTCGACAGGCTGGCCCAGCGACACCGTGTGATCGCCCGCCGTGACCGGGCCGCCCTGCTGGCGGCGATGCAAGAACCCGCGAAGGGCCACCGTATTGGCATCGCGCTCGCTCCGCATCCCTCCCCCTCTGGGGGAGCGCAGGGTCGGGGTTGCGTCACCGTCGACATCGCACCGGCCGACACCGTAGATCCGGTCTCCCGGCTGGACGTGTCGGTCCTCCACCGCGAGATCCTGCAGGGGGAGCTCGGCCTGGAACCGGCCGAGCTGGATTCGGAGCGCTACCTCAGCTATTCACGGGACGTCGCGACGTTGCTGGATCGCGTGGAGACGCGAGCCGGCCAGGCGGCCTTCCTGCTGCGGCCCCCCGCGGTCTCGGACGTGGTTGAGGTCGCTCGCGCGGGCCAGGTGATGCCCCAGAAATCGACGTATTTCTTTCCAAAGCCAGCCTCCGGAATCGTGTTCAACCCCCTGTCGGCGGAGATCCGGGTCTGAATGCATTTGATCGGTTGCTTTGTTTCATTTTCGTGAGCCGATTTGGCTTGCCCGCGGCCGGAGCCTTGGCTACTATGCTGGGACTGATGAGCGCCAAGCGCATCGTGATCTACATGCCAGACGCCCTCGTCGATGCAATAAACCGGGTCACGGCTGTCTCGCCGCAGAGCCGCAGCGAGCTGATCTGCGCCGCCGTCCAGCGGTTCCTGGCCGAGGGCTCGGGCGCGGCGGCGACCATCGAGTCGCCCAGCCCCGACGAAGCCTTTTTCGACCGGGTTGCGGAAATGATGCAAAGCGGCCTGCTGCAGCCCGGCGACTTTGCCGATCCGGCCGTCGAGGAACCACGACCCAAAAGCAAGCTCTGGATCAACTGACCGCCGGAGCTGAACGTTTTCTCGAAGCCGCAAACCGGGTATAAGTTAATCGACAAATGCCCGTCTATGGATACCGCTGCAGCCGCGGTCACCACTTCGAGATCCAACAGCGCATCACCGAGCCACCGCTGACCCAATGCCCCGAGTGCGGCGCGCCGGTCACCCGCGTCTTCTACCCCGTGGGAATCATCTTCAAGGGCGGAGGCTTCTACAAGACGGACTCCCGAGGGGCGAGCAGCGACGGCAGCGTCACCCCAACGGATGGCGCTAAAACCGAGACGAAGACCGATTCGGGGACTAAGGCCGATTCGGGCACCAAGGCCAAGACCATCCCGGATGCCGGCAGCGACAAGCCAGCCGTCCCGCCGCCTGCTAAAACTGATACCAAAACAAGTACCGAAGAAGGAGCCGCATGACGACCAAGAACATCGTCCAGGTCACCGACCAGAATTTCGAAACCACGGTCGGCACCTCGACGCAGCTTGTCTTACTCGATTTCTGGGCGACCTGGTGTGCGCCCTGCAAGATGCTGAAACCGCTGGTGGAAGAGCTCGCCATCGAGTACGAGGGTCGGGTCGTAATCGCCGAGCTGGACGTGGACGCGAACCCGGTTACCGCCTCGAAGTTCGGCGTGCTCAGCATCCCGTCGCTGATCCTGTTCCGGGGCGGTAAGCCGGCGGAGCGGATCGTGGGCTACAAACCGAAGGCCTACCTCAAACAGAAGATCGACGCCGTCCTTTAACCTTCATCCCGCACGGGGGTGCATGGGCTCAGGTGGGCTCCACGGTCTTCAAAACCGCTGGTCGGCATCCTTGGCGATGTCGACGGACGGATCGTTCCCGTCGCGCCCCCGCCAGTTCTTGTATTCAACTCGCACCCGCAGTTCATCCGACGAGGTAGGTCTCGTAGATTACGGCTCCGGCTTGGCGGCCGCCGACACTGATGAAGACGCCCTTGTTCAGCCACTCCAGATCGGGGGCGGCGGTCTCGATCTGGGTTGAGGTGCGAAAGGTGTACTCGCTGGCGTCGACCTTCTCACCGCGCCCCAGACGTGCGAGCACTTCGGCGGGGCCGTGGCGCACACCTCGTGATTGCACATAGAGCAAATCGCCCGCGTCGGTCTGCAGCGTGTAGCGGATGTCGCCAAGCGTGGTGCCGTCCGGGAGTCCGATCTGCCAATCGGCGCTGGCGCCCGCGAGCAGCTGACCATTGATCTTAGGGCCCGTAAATGTCCCGCCGGTTAGAGGCACGATCCGCCGGTGGCCTCCGGGCACGTCCCCGATGTCGAGCGGCTGGCCGAGCGTCGCCTCCAAGCGATAGACCTTGGTCAAGCGAGGATCGGGAAGCGAAGTGCTCGTCCGTGGCTCCGGCCGGCGTGGGACGGTAGCGTCGGCTGGATCGTTGGCATGCGACTTGAGCGGGGTGACGCTGACATCCAACCACTCGTAGAGCGGCAGGGCGCCGATCATGCTGTCGAGCGCGGTTTCGCTGTCGGCACGGAACAGGCCGACGATTGGGCGATCGCCCGACGTGACGGTCCGCCTCCAGAGCCGGACTAGATGGCCTTCGTCCGCGAGCTTGGCTGTCGCGAACGCCTCGGCCTTCTCCCGGTCCTTGACCTCAGATTCCGAAGCTCCAGTCGGTACGTTGACCTTGAAGTCGACCAGGAATTCCATATTGTTCTCCTTCCAACCCGTGAACCATCGTGCTAGGCGGGGTGCCGGCCCACGAGGACGAACGCCGTAGCCAGACTGAACAATTCGGCGAGCTTACTGACCGCCCCCTCGAGATCAACCGGCTCGCCGGAGCCGACGGTAAGGCCGCTCGCGTGATCGTGATTGCCGCCAAAGGGGAGGCCCTTGAGCACTGCGATCGCATAGACCACGACCAGGGCCGCGCTCAGCCCGACCACCGCATAGTAGGTGAGATCCGAGGGCCGGGCCGTGATCAGTAAGGCAAGGGCGAGCTGGGCGAGCCCGGCGGCCAGGAAGCCGAGGCCGAGGATGGTCGCCTCGCCCAGATGTTCGGGCGTGAGTGCGAGATGGATCCACCCGGCGATGAAGAGGGCGCCGGCCAGGATGACTCGTGGCCACAGGGGGGCCGGAACCCTGGCCGCGGACGTGGGAATTGCCACGACGGCCAACGGGAGCAGGGCGCCGGCCACCATGACGAATGGACCAGGCCCCAGGACCGGGGTGAGAATCCGCGCGCTGACCGAATGCGATGAGTCAAGGCCGGCGACCTGCCAGCTGGCGAAGGCGACACCTACCACGGCCGTCAATCCGGCCAGCACCGCCAGACGGCGAAGGGCAGCGGGCCGGCCCGCCCACAGAAAGAGCAGCGTGAGCGCGATGGATGCCATGGCCACCCCGGCAAGGTAGCGAGGGCTCCCGTGCCATCCGGTCAGGGTCTGCGTGCCCCGAAAGATCGTGACCCACGGGAGGGCCGAGCCGACCACCGTGATCATGGCGCCGACGATGGCGATGATGGCGGGCGTGACGATGGTAACGGGGAGCGGGACGGTGTGACGGGGGGCCAGCCCGATGCTGGCCCCAATCTGCTGCGTGATCATAAGACGGTATTGAAGAAGAGGAACAGATTCGTCGGAAGGTTCGTGCCGAACAGGATGTGGCTGGCGGCGGCGGGCCGGGCCTCGATGTTCAGCAGGGTCCCCAGGCTCTTGCCAGCGGCCAGCTCGGCCCAGGTCGCCTGGTCGAGGACGACCACTCCCTTGACGTCCCACCACCCGCCGGCAGGCCCATCGAGGATGTGGCTGTGCGCGGGGAGCGGAATGTCACCGAAGCCGGGCAGCGGCACATAGATGTCCTGGGGGTGGTTCGGACAGTTGAGCGGCGGGGTGGGTCCGGTTGCGGTCGGGCACATGGTGGGCGGATTCGGGTTGGCAAAGAGCGGAATCACGACGTAAATGGTGGAGCGATCCGGGTTGGCGACCGGGCCCACGTTGGCCGCAGCCCCGACCTCGCAGCCGCTCGCAGCGAGGGGAACCGCGGTCACCGTCCGATCGCAGAAATAGTCCTGCGCGTACTGGACGGTCACGGTCTTCCCGTTAGTCCAGGCGGGGGTCCGGGCTGAGGAGACGGGCAGCGT
>Ga0137415_10004837_pt1 | contig 13318 bp, 10 predicted proteins | sample CZODoug3_1_1_16f_FD_183082 | JGI IMG/M metagenome (GOLD analysis project Ga0137415, IMG submission 183082) | Vadose zone soil fungal communities from Angelo Coast Range Reserve, California, USA - CZODoug3_1_1_16fungal (Hybrid Assembly) | ecosystem: Environmental > Terrestrial > Soil > Vadose... | reverse complement strand
GCGCGCGCGGAATCCGGGGTCTTTTTCGCTTGAAGCCAGAGCCCCGCATTGCGCTTCGCTTATGCGGGCTACGAGCACCAACTTCCCATCTCACGATTTCAAATTGCGCGGCGCGTTGACGCCCAGGTTTGATTCGATGTTTGATTCGGTCATACATCCATGATGTAGACAATATATAACTTCTATTAGTATTCGACCACGCGAGCGCCCCGGTGCTGTCTTAACACCGCCTTAAGCCTGCTCAGCCACTGTGCCCCAATTCGGCACACGCCTGTAAAGCTGGTTCGCGTCACGAGGTTGCGTCATGAGTGAGCGTATCCTGATCGTCGATGACGATCCCGTGCAGCGCCGGCTGCTCGACAACATGGTGCGTAGGCTCGGCTACGAGCCCGTCGTCACGGAGGGCGGCGACGCCGCCGTTGCGCTGCTCACCGGCGCCGACGGCGCCGGCATCGACGCGGTCGTGCTCGATCTCATGATGCCCGATCTCGATGGCCTCGGCGTGCTTGCGAAATTGCGCGAGGCCGGAACAACCATCCCGGTGATCGTGCAGACCGCCCACGGCGGCATCGACAACGTCGTGACCGCCATGCGCGCGGGCGCCGCCGACTTCGTGGTCAAGCCGGTGGGGGCTGAACGGCTGCAAGTCTCGCTGCGCAATTCGCTCGCCGCAAGCGCGCTCGAAGGCGAACTCGCCCGCATCAAGCGCAGCCGTTCAGGCACGCTGTCGTTCAAGGACATCATCACCCGAAGCCCGCGCATGCAGGCCGTGCTGCGCACGGCGGAAAAGGCGGCATCGTCGGCCATTCCGGTGCTGGTCGAGGGCCAGTCCGGCGTCGGCAAAGAGTTGATCGCGCGCGCCATCCATGGCTCCGGTGAGCGCCGGGCCAAGCCCTTCATCGCCGTCAATTGCGGTGCCATCCCCGACAATCTCGTAGAATCGATCCTGTTCGGCCACGAGAAAGGCGCCTTCACCGGCGCGACCGAGCGCCATATCGGCAAGTTCGTGGAGGCGAGCGGCGGCACGCTCTTTCTCGACGAGGTGGGCGAGCTTCCTTTGGCGGCGCAGGTCAAGCTCTTGCGCGCAATCCAGGAAGGCGAGGTCGAGCCGGTCGGCGCCCGCAAGCCGGTCAAGGTCGACGTGCGTCTGATCTCCGCCACCAACCGCGACCTCATCGCCGACGTGAAGGCCGGCCGCTTCCGCGAAGACTTGTTCTATCGGCTGCATGTCTTTCCGATCGCAGTGCCGGCGTTGCGCGAGCGCCCGGAAGACATCCCGGAACTCACGCGACATTTCCTCGCGCGCTTTTCCGCGGAAGAAGGCAAGCGCACGACCCGCGTGACGGCGGAAGCCTTGGCGCTGCTATCGGGCTACCGTTGGCCCGGCAACGTACGCCAACTCGAAAACGCGGTCTTCCGCGCGGTCGTGCTGGCCGAGGGCGACACCGTCGGGCTGGAAGAATTTCCGCAGATTGCATCGCAGATCGCGAGCTGCGTTCCGACCACGCCCGCCATGTCGGAGACCGAAAGCACGGACGCGCCATGGACCGACGACTCGTCGGTCGTGGCGCACGCGTCCGCAGACGCGACGACCGTCGTAACGACTTTCGCGCCGTCGGTGGCACCGACGGCCGCACCTGCGCCGGCCGGGATGCTGGCGCTGCTCGACGGCAACGGCGACGCGCGCGCGCTCGACGAGATCGAGGCCGAGGTCATCCGTTTCGCGGTCACCCATTATCGCGGGCAGATGTCCGAGGTGGCGCGCCGGCTGCGCATCGGGCGCTCGACGCTCTATCGCAAGCTCGATTCGCTCGGGCTCGATGCCCCGCCGACCGACGGTATAAACAACGCGGAAACATCCGCGTTGTAATCCGGTGACACCGGCGAAAAAACAGCGCGCATAGGCTGCAACACATTGTAACCGGGCGGCATTGCGCCAAAATCGGCCCAATTCGCTCGCGATGATCACGGTCGCCTGTTGCCTCGCTTGGTCAATTCAAGTCAGGTTCGGAGCAGCATGGCGCAGGCGATTTGAACGTGCAGACCGGTACTTAGCCACGGTCTGCCGAACAGTTTGGGAGAATGTTCTATGCGCGGCCCCAGCTACGACCGCATTCTGGCGAGCACGGCACTGGCCCTGATTCTCGCTGCTCCGATCAGCGCCAATGCGGCTCCGCCGCGGCCACCGGCCGCAATTCCGGCCGCATCCAAGGTTGCGACCAGTCCGACGACCACCGCGACGGTACAGCCGACCGCCGAACCTGCGGCCGCTCCGGCCACAGCAGCACCCGCGACACCGACGGAAGCCTCCAAGCCGGCCGCGCCGACCGATGCGGCCGCGCCCGCCCCGAGCCAAGCGGCAACACCGCCTGCAACGTCCGCTCCGGCCGAGACGGCGACTGCCCCCACGGCAACTCCGGCGCCCGTCACGACCGCCACGATCCCCGCGGCGCCCGCAGAAGCGGCGCCTGCGGTCGCCACCGAGCAGGCCGCACCCGATCCGCTGGCCGCGCTCGATCCGGCCGATCGCGCGGTCGCGGAAAAGATTCGCGATATGTTCGCCAACAAGAACGACAAGACGCTCGACAAGATCTTCGCCACCAAGAGAGAGCGCAGCGCCGTCGAGGCGTATTACCAGAATCGCAACCTCGCCCCGCTCTGGCTCGACAAGGGCATCGAGACCGCGCGCGCCAAGGCGGTGATTGCCCGCCTCAAGAACGCCGACGCCGATGGCCTCGACGTCAAGGACTACAAGGTCCCCGACCTCGCCGGCAGCCCCGACGCGCTGGCCGAGGCCGATCTGAGGCTCAGCCAGACCGTCCTGACCTATGCGCGCCACGTGCAGGCCGGGCGCTTCCCCTATACCCGCGTCAGCGGCAACAATATCGAGCTGGCGCAGGCGCCCCCTGATCCGGCCGACGTGCTCACCAAGGTGACCGACGCCGCCGATGCCGGCAAGGCGCTCGACGCCTTCAGCCCGCAGAACAGCGAGTACAAGAAGCTCAAGGCTGCGCTCGCGGAGATGCGCGGCAAAGCCGGCGGCGGAGCCAAGGAAATCCCCGATGGCCCGGTGCTCAAGGCGGTGTCCGGCAAGGCGGCTCCGATGGAAGACGCACGTGTTCCGCTCGTGCGCGAGAGGCTCGGGCTGACCGTGACCGGCGATCCCTCAGATCTCAAATACGACGCCAAGCTCGCGGAAGCGGTGAAGAAATTCCAGAACTCGACCGAGATTCCGACGACCGGCAGTCTCGACGCCCGCACCGTCAGGGAATTGAACGGGCCCCCGCGCGACAAGCAAATCGACCTCGTCATCGCCAATATGGAGCGCTGGCGCTGGTACCCGCGCGATCTCGGCAAGGATCACGTGATCGTCAACCAGCCGGAATTCATGCTGCGCGTCTATCACGAGGGCGCGAATATCTGGACCACGCGCGTGGTGATCGGCAAGCCGTCGATGGCGACGCCGCTGCTCAGCGAGACGATGAAATACATCACCATCAACCCGACCTGGAACGTGCCGCCGTCGATCGTGCACAACGAATACCTGCCGGCGCTGCAGCAGGATCCGACGGTACTGGCGCGCATGGGATTGAAGGTCGTCAACGAGCGTGACGGCAGCGTGCACATCTATCAGCCGCCCGGCGAGGCCAATGCGCTCGGGCGCATCCGCTTCAACTTCCCGAACCGGTTCCTGGTCTATCAGCACGACACGCCGGACAAGCACATGTTCGCCGATGCGGTGCGCGCCTACAGCCACGGCTGCATGCGCGTGCAGGATCCGGCCAAGTACGCCGAGGTGCTGTTCAACATCGCGCGTCCGACCGAGAACTGGACCGCGGAGCGGATCAAGCGCATGTACGGCACCAACGAGCAGGATATCCAGCTGCCGGTGCCGATCTGGGTGCACCTCACCTATCAAACCGCCTTCGTCGACGACACCGGCAAGCTGCAGGTTCTGCGCGACGTCTACAATCTCGACAGCCGCACCATCGCGGCGATCAAGAACGATCGCGGCGTGGTCGAGCCGCAGCAGGAGCGCAAGAAGGATCCGGAGATGGCGTCGTCCGGTTCGGGCAAACGGCGCACCGCGGCCGCGCAGCAGCCCCGCACCGTCTCGTTCTTCGAGGCGCTGTTCGGCGGCGGCCGGTCGTTCCAGCCGGCGCCGCAACCGCAGCGGCGAGTGTCGCGCTGATCCAGAGCGCATCCCGATTGGATCGAATCGAGATGCGCTCTCGTTTCTTTGCTTTGCGCATGTCCTTATCGGAAAACCGGTGCCCACTTTTCCCGGTTGCACGCGTAAGCGGACGAGGGCGGATGACGAGGCAACTCGAATCATCCGCCCTCGTCGTTTGGATCGGTTAAAGGATTCTTTGCACTGCCGAGAAGTGCGGCAAGTTTTCGCCACAGTCCCCTGCCACGCTTCGTGCATCGGGGGGGACGGGTGCGCTAACCTCGCGTTAACCCATCCCTAATTAACACTGCGTTAGCCGTATTCGTTGCGGGCACCAACCGTGGCGAGTGGCGGAGCTTGTCGGCTGCGGCGCCTGCCGCGGACGAGGGGAGCTGACGCAATTAATGTGGGTTGGCACGTGACGGTCAAAGTCGCGCACAGGAATCTATTGTCCCTGCGGACGTTTTCCGCGCGGACATTTGCTTCGCGCACTTTATCTCTGCGCACACACTCTCTGCGCACTCGCGCCCGTTCCCTATGCACCCCTTCGCTACGCGCGCTTTCTGTCGGCGCTTGGTCTTTGTGTTCGGCCCGGGCGGGCTATTGCGGCGGCATCGCCGCGCTGCTGGTCTTTTTCGGCTGCGAGAGCCTGCAGAGCGCCACCGCCGAAGGCGAGACCCGCACGATCTCCTTCCACCACACCCACACCAATGAAGACCTCACCATCACCTACAAGGTGAACGGCCGCTACGACGATGCCGCGCTCGAGAAGATCAACTACGAGCTGCGCGACTGGCGCGAGGCGCAGCCGACCAAGATGGATCCCCACCTGATCGATCTGCTCTGGGAGGTGCATCACGAGACCGGCTCCAAGGAGCCGATCTGGGTCGTCTGCGGCTACCGCTCGCCCGAGACCAATTCCATGCTGCGGCGACATTCGAGCGGCGTGGCCAAGTTCAGCCAGCACATGCTGGGCAAGGCGGTCGACTTCTACATTCCGGGCGTTCCGCTCGATCAATTGCGCGCCGCCGGCCTGCGCGCGCAGCGCGGCGGCGTCGGCTTCTACCCGACCTCGGGCTCGCCCTTCGTTCATCTCGACACCGGCAGCGTGCGGCATTGGCCGCGGATGCCCGAGCCGCAGCTGGCGGCAGTGCTGGCGAAGGGACCGCTTTCAAGCCAGGGTTCAAACACCGCCGTAGCGCAGGCGGGCTTCAAGCCGCCGGCCTTCTTGGCCAAGCTGTTCGGCGGCGGCAGGGACGAGGAAGAGGACGCCGAGACCGCGGCGCAACCCGCCCCCGCCAAGCCCGCCGCTCCAGCGCGCACCGCCGCAAAGACCGAGACGCGCACGGCGGCAGCGGCACCATTGCCGCTGGCACGGCCGGCCAAATCTCCAAGCGTGCAGCCTGCGAGCTACCAAGTCGCTTCGGCGGAAGCGCGGCCGGTGCCCGCTCCTGCCGCCCAGCCCGCGTTCGAGCTTGCTTCCATCACATCGAAGCCCGTCATCCTTGCCGGCGACGATGTGTCGGCGGCGATACCGCGGCTGTCGCGCCCGGCCCAGGCCGCGAGCCTGGTGGGGCGGTCGAACATGAGTGCCAACGACGTGATCAACGAGCGCGGCTATTGGCAGGGACCGAACGCCGAATCGGCTGAGGCCGCGCCCGCAAACGCGCCGACTGCACCGCGCCCGGCGGCCGCCGCCGCGCCCGCTCCGCGACGTGCGCCCGCAACACCCGCGATCGCCGATCCCGCGGCAACCGCCAGCGTGACGGCGAGCGCGACGCCTTGGCCGCTCATCAGCCGCGGCGCCAACGAACCCATTCCGAATGCGCTCGCCTATGCCGCGCAGCCGACGCCGATCGCCGCCGCGCGCACCCTGCCCATGGGTACGGGAGCCGGTACAGGACCTGGCACGGGGACCGCGCGCGCTGCGCAGGGTGAGATCAAGCGCAGCGAAGAACGCCTCTCCGCCGCGCCACCCGCCGCGTCAACGAAGGTCAAGGGCGCCACCGTGGTACGGGTCGGGGACCGTTTCAATGACCCCTGGATGCGCGCGATGATCGTGAGCCCGAGCGCACAGAGCTTCATGCGGACCACGGTCTACGGCGTGCAGGACTTCCGCGTGCTCAGCCCCTATCTGCTGAAGCCGGCGACGGCTGTGGCCACGACGTTCACGGACGATCCGCATCTCGGCATGAGCACCGAAAAGTTCGCCGGCACAGCCGTCGCCTTCACGCCTACAATTACATTCGGATTGCCGCGCACTGCGGCAGCGCAGAGATAAACGCTTCCCATCGTCGGGGGATCGCTGGGGCGTGCGGCGCCGCAAGTCGGGAAACCCGACTTGCGGCGCAACCGCGTTTGAATTGATGAGCAATGGCGCCATGCAGTCGGTGTGCTCCCTCTCCCCGCTTGCGGCCGCAAGCGGGGAGAGGTGACTCGCGGAGCCACTATGCCTCAAATTCAGCAGAGCATGGCAACGTCGCTTTGCAACGAAGAAAATGCTCAGATCATGCCGAGCGCGTGCATGTAGGTCTCGACGATGGTCTCCTGCTCGCGCCGCTCGTCGGCGTCCTGCTTGCGCAGCCGCACGATGACACGGAGCGCCTTGACGTCGAATCCGTTGCCCTTGGCCTCAGCATAGACGTCGCGGATATCGTCGGCGATCGTCTTCTTCTCCTCTTCCAGCCGCTCCACGCGCTCAATGAAGGCCTTGAGCTGGTCCTTCGCAAAGCGGGTTGCGGGCTGTTCCTCTTCGTTCACGGCAGTGGCGGTGGCGGTGGCCATCGAAACCTCCTCAGGTGACTCGACTCGCACGAGTGGTGAGAGAGGTTTCGGAACCGGGCGCGCCAACGTCAAGGCAAGGCGCCAGTCATCCCCAACTAACACAGGCATCGAAATCTTTAGTGCTTTCGCTACCGTTGGTCTGGGCAACTGACGGCCAGCCGATTCGCTCTTGCTTCTTGCCGGAGCCTGATCTTTTCCGAAAACCGGTACCCACCCTGGATCAAAAGTCGGGGGCAAGCTTTTTCCGGACAAGCGCTAATGCTTGTGCGTGGCCGTGTCGAACCCAGCCTGCTGATCCTTGGAAGCCTCTTTCTGGTGCTTGGTCTTCCATTCGTCGTAGGGCATGCCGTAGATCGCCTCCCGGCTCTCGTCCTTGGTCATTGGCAGCCCGCGCGCATCGGCAGCATCCTTCATCCAGTTGGAGAGGCAATTGCGACAGAAGCCGGCGAGATTCATGAGGTCGATGTTCTGTACGTCGGTGCGCGCACGCAGGTGATCGAGAAGCCGTCGAAACGCGGCCGCCTCGAGCTCGGTGCGGGTCTTTTCGTCGATCGCCCGATCGCTTGTCATGGCCGCAGCCTCCTTGTCCTCAGCGGGATACAGGCTCATTTCCGGGCCCTCCCCGCGCAAATCTTCGCTGCCCATGACAATAGTGACGATATCCTCCGCTTTCCAGGATGCCGCACGGAACAATCGCCTGGGATGTGCGATGCGTTTCAGACATACCAACGGCTTCTTGATTTAGCTTTCGAACGCGGCAAATCGGGATATTAAAGTCACTCGCTTCCATCGCTCCAGCACGACCGGGTCTGCCTCTTGACCGTCTCGCCGCGCGCCTTGCTCGAAGGCCTGTTCCACACGGCGGTCAGCGCCGCGCACCCCGCAAGCTGCTTGCCGCCGCACCTGCCGCCGCCGCCGTCGGGACGCCTGGTGATTCTCGCAGCCGGCAAGGCCGGCGGTTCCATGGCCGAGACGGCGGAACACCATTATCTCGATACCCTCGGCCTGCCCGCGAACCGCCTCCGCGGGCTTGCGGTGACCCGCCGTGGCTACGGCCGCGCCACCCGCGTCGTGCCCGTGATCGAGGCCGGCCACCCGGTGCCCGACGCCGCCGGGCTTGCCGCCACCTTCGAAACGCTTGCGCTCGCCGATGCGGCAGGCGCCGATGACCTGGTGCTGGTCCTCATCTCCGGCGGCGCCTCGGCCAACTGGATCGCGCCCGCGCCCGGCCTCTCGCTGACAGAGAAGCAGGCGCTGACCCGCACGCTGCTCGCATCGGGCGCTCCGATCGGGGAGATGAATACCGTCCGCAAGCATCTCTCCCGCATCAAGGGCGGACATCTCGCCGAGCGCGCGCATCCGGCGCGCCTCGTCACCATCGGCATCTCGGACGTGCCCGGCGATGATCCGGCGGTGATCGGCTCCGGTCCAAGTGTTCCCGACCAGACCACGCTCGCCGACGCCCGCGCCGTCGTCGCCCGCTATCGGCTCGACGTGCCGCCGCCCGTCAGGCGGGCCCTCGCCGACATCGGCAACGAGACGCCCAAGCCGGGCGATCCGGTCTTCGCCGGCTCATCCTTCACGCTGGCGGCAAGGCCGGCCGAAGTCTTCGACGCCGTGGAAGCGGCGGTGCGCGCGGCCGGCTACGAGAGCATCCTTCTCGGCACGCAGGTCGAGGGCGAAGCGCGCGAGGTCGCGGCGGCGCAAGCCCGCCTCGCCCGAGAACTGCAGGCGCAAGGCCGCCGTGCCGTCATCCTGTCTGGGGGTGAGCTCACGGTGACGCTGCGCGGCAAAGGTCGCGGCGGCCCCAACCAGGAATACGCGCTGGCGCTCGCGACGGCACTGGGGGAGGCCGCGGGAATAGCGGCCCTGGCCGGAGACACCGACGGCACGGACGGCGGCGCCGGCGCCCCCGACGACCCGGCAGGCGCGTTCGTCGATGCCTCCACGCTCCCCCGCGCGCGCCGCCTCGGCCTCGATCCGGCCGCCTTTCTTGCCGACAATAATTCGACGGAATTCTTTGAGAAACTTGGGGATCTGCTGGCGCCGGGACCGACGCTGACCAACGTGAACGACCTCCGGGCTATCCTCGTTGACAGTCCTTAATTGTTCACGCGATATCGATAAGTTCCGACCGTCAGAGCAAAATCGCTGCAAATTGGACGGCGATCCGGCTCCGAGCAGCTTTGTGGGAATACGGGCGGGGATGAGCTACCGACCTACGAAATGTTCGGTTGGGCACGCCCTCATGCCCCGCGTGGCGGGCACGTGCGTCCTGCTGTGCGGCTTCCTGGTCACCACCGCCGTAGCGCTCAACGTGCGGCCGGCCAAGGCCGATTTCCGACTGTGCAACAATACCAGCAATCGGATCGGGATCGCGGTCGGCTACAAGGAGAACGAGGGCTGGAGCACCGAGGGCTGGTGGAACCTGGCCGCCCGCAGTTGTGAAACCGTGCTGCGCGGCTCGCTGGTCGCGCGTTTCTATTACATCTATGCCGTCGACTACGACCGCGGCGGCGAATGGTCGGGCCAGGCCTTCATGTGCACGCGGGACAAGGAGTTCACCATCCGCGGCACGGAAGACTGCCTCGCGCGCGGCTATGACCGCACTGGCTTCTTCGAGGTCGATACCGGGGACCAGCCATCGTGGACGGTGCAGCTGACCGAATCGGCCGACCAGGTTCCAATGCAGCCCCTGCAATCGCGCGTTCCGATGTTGCAAACCCCGCCGACGGCGGGCAAACCCGGCACACCGACACCGACCTCGCGAAGCCGAAACTGATGCGACGACTGCGCCGGACCAAGATCGTCGCCACGCTGGGCCCTGCCTCCTCCGAACGCAGCATGATCGCACGCCTGTTCGAGGCCGGCGCCGACGTCTTCCGCATCAACATGAGCCACACCTCGCATGAACGCATGCGCGAGCTGGTGGCGACGATCCGCGCGGTCGAGGCCGAGTACGCCCGGCCGATCGGCATCCTCGTCGACCTGCAGGGCCCGAAGCTTCGGGTGGGCAGGTTCGCGAGCAATCCGGCGATGCTGGTTAAGGGCGAGGCGTTCGCTCTCGATACCGACCCGGCACCGGGTGATGCGGTGCGCGTGCAGCTTCCACACCCCGAAATCTTCGCCGCCATCAAGCCCGGCGACGCGCTCCTGCTCGACGACGGCAAGATACGGCTCGTCGCCACCGAGGTCGACGACAAGCGCATCCTCACCCGCGTCGAGGTCGGCGGCAAGTTGTCGGATCGCAAGGGCGTGAGCCTGCCCGACACCACCATACCGTTCTCGGCTTTGGCCGAGAAGGACCGCTCCGACCTCGAAGCCGCGCTCGACACCGGCATCGATTGGATCGCGCTCTCATTCATCCAACGGCCGGAAGATATCGCCGAGGCCAAGAAGATCACCCGCGGTCGTGCCTCTGTCATGGCCAAGATCGAGAAGCCGCAAGCGGTGCAGCGGCTCGAGGAGATCCTCGACCTCGCCGACGCGCTGATGGTGGCGCGCGGCGATCTCGGCGTCGAGATGCCGCTCGAGAAGGTGCCGGGGGTGCAGAAGCAGATGACCCGCACCACCCGCCGCGCCGGCAAGCCGGTGGTGGTGGCGACGCAGATGCTCGAATCCATGATCACCAGCCCGGTGCCGACCCGCGCCGAGGTGTCCGACGTCTCGACCGCGATCTTCGAGGGCGCCGATGCGATCATGCTGTCGGCCGAATCGGCCGCGGGCCAATATCCGGTGGAAGCGGTCGCCACCATGAACCGCATCGCCGAGGAGGTCGAGCGCGACCCGATCTATCGCACCATCATCCACGCCCAGCGTACCGACCCCGAGGCAACCGGCGCCGACGCCATCGCCGCCGCGGCGCGGGGGATCGCCGAAACGGTCGATCTCGCCGCCATCATCTGCTGGACGAGCTCAGGGTCCACCGGATTGCGTGTCGCGCGCGAACGACCGGGCGTGCCGATCGTGGCGATCTCGCCCAAGGTCGCGACCGGCCGCCGCCTCTCGCTGGTCTGGGGTATCCATTGCATTGTGGCGGAGGACGCCCACGACCTCGACGACATGGTGGAGCGCGCCTGCCGGCTCGCCTTCAAGGATGGCTTTGCCAAGGCCGGTCAGCGCGTGATCATCGTCGCCGGCGTTCCGCTCGGCACGCCGGGCGCAACCAACATGCTGCGGATCGCGTTCGTGGGCACGGAAGCGGCGGGGGAGTGACCGTCAGATATCCCGGCCGTCGATCTTGTCGGCGAGCTTCTTGACCAGATCGGGGATGCGATCAAGGTGCGGATGGATGGCGAGCGCGCGGCGGAACGCGTCGAGCGCGTCCTTGTCGTCGCCGACCTCCTGCAAGATGATGCCGAGGCCGGACAGCGCGCCGAAATGGCGCGGCTCCCGCGCCAGCACCTGGTGGATGTCCTCGATGGCGCGGGCGAAGTCCTTCTTCATGTAGAAGATGGTGGCGCGGCGGTTCCACGCCTCGAGGTAATCCGGCTTGAGGTCGATGATGGCATCGAGCAGCTTGACGGCGAGATCATAATCCTTCCCGTCGGTGGCCGCCCGCACCCGGCTCATCAGCAGGTTGGCGGTGTCGCTCGACGACGCCATCCAGATCGCCCAGATGCGGTTCTCGACGTATTTGGCGCTGTCGTCGTCGGGCGCGACCTTGAGCGCCTCGAACAGCCGGTCGAGATTCTGGGTGCTGTCGCCGTGCTGAACCTTCGGCAGGGTGGCCGGCGGCTCGATCGGCTTGACGGGGTCCGGATCGACCGACTCGGCCCGCACGGGGGAGACCAAGGGCTGCGCGACCAAGCCGGCGGCCAATACGGTGGTCAGGATCGCGCTCCGCAGGAGCGGCGGCAACAAGAGCGGCAAGAATCGCTGGCTCATGGAGCGTCAGCCTAGCGCTCTACCGCGGCGCAATAAAGTCAACATTTTGTCAAGATGGCCCAAAATCCGGGCACGCCGGAGGTTCCCCCTGCCCGTCAAAAGAAGGCCAAAGTCTCGCAGCCGACGCCTGCCGCGAAGTGATGCGACGCCTTGCGGCTCGGCAGATCGATGACGTGGATGCTGCCGTCGCCTTGGCAAGCGACGTAGAGCGAACCCTCGTGGAAGGCACCATCCATCGGATGCCTGCCGACCGCCAGGGTCGTCTGGTGCGTGAACGCGGCGTCGATCAGGGTCACCGTCGCGCTGCGCATGCTGGTGACCAGCAGGGTTTGACCGTCCGGGCTGTAGCGGGCGATTTGCCCGGGCTCCGACACCTGATCGAGCCGCACTGTCTTGATGATCTCGCAGCTCGCCGTGTCGATCAGGAACAACAGCGGCTCCTGGTCGTCGACCGCGACCAAAAGATTGCCATCGGGCGCGACCGCGATGCCGGCGAGCGGATGCGGCGTCGCGATCTGCCGCGCGAGCTTGCGGGCGGGCACGTCGATCACGGAGATCGACGCATCTTCCTCGTTCTCGGTGTAGAGCCGCGCCCCGTCCGGTGCGAAGGCGAGGCGATGGCAATTGGTCGAGCCTGCCTCGATCGCGCCCACGACCGTGCGCTTCTCAAGATCGACGAGCGCGACCACGCCGCTGTTCTCGCAGGTCAGGTAGAGCAAGCCGTCGGGGCCGATCTGCAAGCCGTGCGGCGAGACATACGGCGCAAGATCGATATCGCCCGCATGGGAGCGTTTCTCCAGGTCGATGATCGAGAGCAAGTGGCCGGGATGCGGATTGCGTCCGTGGATCCCGTCACCGAAGATCGGGACATAGGCTAGCAACGCCGCGCGCACGACCAGAAGCTCGTGCGGCACGCGTTCGAAGTCGTCGAGCACGCGCGTGGTCGCACCGCTGACAGAGTCGACGAAGATCACCTTGCCGCCCATCTTGTCGACGGCGATCAGTCCTTGCGCGCGCGACTCCTTCATCGCTCACACCTCAGAGCGGCTTGCGCAGGAACGCGCTGATGATGACGGCGACGGCGGCGGCCGGCTGCTCTTCGGTCGCGTCTGAAATCATGAACGCTCGCCTCCTCAGGAGTGACGCGGAAAGTCATGCGCCGGTTTGGAGAACGACCTTACCACGCCGATGCGGGCGTTTGCCGGCGGGCGTCTCTTGGGCGGCACGCAGGCCTCAGCCAGCGGCAGAACGGTGCCTGATCAGGGCTTGTTAACCGTCGCGGTCGTAAATTTGCGCCTCGTGGTTCGGTGGCGAGTGCGTGCGATGCCTTGTATGGCGTGCGACTGCGACATGGTCCTGATGAACGTGGCTCCGGCGGGCGCCGAGGCGCTTCCGGGGTTCGAGTACCACAGCTTCAAGTGCGCGGCCTGCCGCGAGACCGAGCAGCGCCTCGTGTTCATCAGGCATGGTCGGGAA